>Ga0247841_10003153_pt1 | contig 31164 bp, 22 predicted proteins | sample LaCruzMarch2015__2_FD_192410 | JGI IMG/M metagenome (GOLD analysis project Ga0247841, IMG submission 192410) | Freshwater microbial communities from meromictic Lake La Cruz, Castile-La Mancha, Spain - LaCruzMarch2015_18m | ecosystem: Environmental > Aquatic > Freshwater > Lake | place: Spain... | reverse complement strand
CGGCCGCCAGCCTGCTACCGGGCCTCCTGGCGGCTACCCGGACCGGACTCACGCAGGCGGGCGACGACGAGCTTGTCGTTGTCGGTTCACCCGAAGGGCCTCACCTCCGACTGTCTGGGCGCACGCGCATCGGTAAGATAAGGAAAGGGCCATTCCTTATCTTACCGATTCGCACTACCCCGCCGGGCGGATCCCGCGGCCCCGGCGGCCGCGGCGCGCCATGTCCGCCTTCTCGCCGCTCGTCGATCCCGAGGCTGAACGCGCAACCGGACTGAAGGGGATGGTCATTGAAGGGCCTCTCCCTATCTTACCGATTCGCGACATGCCGGACGCTCGGCCGCACGGGCGGCGCGCGCTCGCGCCGCCGCCGCACGGGCACCGCCGCCGCCCACGCGCCGCCGCCCGCTACGGCTTCGGCGTGACGCCGGCCTCGAACTGCTTGATGGCGTCGGCGACGCCGGGCTGCCCGGGCGCCAGCGCCTCGAGCGCCCGGAGAACGGCGAGCGCTTCGGCGGTCCGTCCGTCCTGGTCGTAGGCTTGCGCCAGCATCAGCGCCGCCTGGCCGCCGGTGGGCTCGATGCTCACGCAATACTCGAGCTCCTTGATGCCCTCTTCCGTCTTGCCGGTGTTGAGGAGGGCGCGAGCGAGCGCGATGCGAATGGCGGTGCCGTAGGGCTCGACCTCAAGGCCCCGACGAGCGACCGCGATGGCGCTGTCGTAGAAGCGCTTGCTCAGGACCTGCCCGCCGAAGTTGTACAGCTCGGCGAGCGAGACGTAGTTGTCGTACTCGTCGGGCTGGAAGGCGATGGCGTCCGCGAACGCGCTCTCCGCGGACGCGAAGCTGCTCTTGACCGCGGCCCGGTACCGGCTCGTGTCCTCACCCGCCGCCTGCGCCTTCTTGCCCGCCTCCAGATAGCCGTTGACCTCGGCCATGTACGCGAGTCCCACCTCGGCACGGTAAGCGCCGCTGAGCGGGTTGAGCCTGACCGCGCGCCGCGCAGCCTCCGTGCGCGCCGGGCCGACGCTGACGGCGCGCGATTCCAGGTACGCGTTATCGGCCGCCAAGGGCAGGATCTGATAGACGATGCCCAGCGCGGCGAGCGCCGCGATTACCACAGCGGCGGCCGTGCCCCACTTCGGCGCCTTCAGCTCCACGACCCGCGCCGTCGGGGCCAGAACGATACCCAGCGCCGCCCACAGCAAGAAGGTGTTGCCGGTGACCGACACGCCGAAGAGGAGCTGGACCAGGTACCCGGCCGCGGCCGCCCAGAAAGCGCCGAGCACGATGCGCGAGGGGTCGTCCGTGCGCCTGAACACGACGCCGAACGAGCGCACGCCCGCCCACACGAAGATCCCGTACATCATGAGCATGCCGGGGATGCCGACACCGGTCGCCAGCTGCAGCGGGTAGTTGTGCGCGTTGTCGGCGACGGAGATGCCCCCGGCGTCGCGCACGTACTCGACCGGCTTGAACTTGGGAAACACGAGGCGGAAGGTGTCGGCGCCCCAGCCGAGGATCGGCCGCTCCTTGATGGCCGCGAGGGCCGCCTGCCAGATCTCCGCCCGCGTCTGGCCGCTGCCCCCGCTGAACTGGAAGATCGAGGCGAGGCGCTTGCCGAAGTTGGTGACCTCGTTGGGGTTGGAGAGGCTGCGCCAGATGATGCTCCCTCCCAGCGCGGCGCTGACCGCGGCGGGGATCCAGTCGACACGGCGCATGCGGGCGCGATGCCGCCAGGCGATGACGGCGACGAGCGCCAGGCCCACAGCCCCGCCTATCCAGGCGCCGCGCGTGAAGGCGACGATGAGGGTGACGCCGTTGACGACGAAGCCCGCCCAGTAGACGAGCCGCCATACGAGGTTCTGCTCGGCGAGCGCCAGGCCCAGAGCGACCGGCGTCGAGAACATGAGGAACCCGCCCAGCAGGTCGGGGTTGCCGTAGGTCGAAAAGGCACGGTTGACTTCGAACGGCAGCGTGCCCCAGATCACGGGGTCCCAGCCGATGAACTGCAGCACGCCGTAACCGGCGACGATCAGGCTCGAGAAGAAGAGAGCCCTCGCCAGGGTGCGCACGCGCGCCGCGCTGGTGGCGAGCTGCAGCACGAGAAAGTAGATGACGGCGTAGTTGACGAACGACAGCAGGCCTTCGTAGCGACGCGGCTTGCCGAACAGGGCGATGGGCCAGTGGATCGAGGTCACGGTGGTGATCGCGACCCACACGATAAAGACGAGGATGAGCCAGTCGATGGGCGTACGCCGGAGCCTGCCGCCGCGGCGCAGCAGGTCCCAGGCCCAGGCGCCCAGCGCCACGAAGCCGAGCACACGCTGGACGAAGACCTTGGCGATGTCGAACTGGTCGTAGGTGAACGGCAAGCGGAAGCCGAGAAACGTGAGATTGCTCATCGCGACGGGCACGAGGAAGACCATGGCCACCAGTGCCCACCAGGCGACGCGGCGAGCCGCGCTCATGGCCTCGGCTGACGCCTCGGCGGGCGCGGCCGGACGCGCCGCCTGCTTGGGGGCCGCCTGCCTGGGCGGCGGCTGCTGGGGCGCCGCCGTGCCCGGCGGCTGCTTGCGGGCCGCCTGCCTGGGCGGCGGCGACTTGGGCGCCGCCGCGCCCGGCGGCTTCTTGCGGGCCGCCTTCTTGCCGGCCGCCTGCTCGCGGGCCTGCTGCTTGCGCGCCGCCTGGCGGCGCGCGGAGCGCGCGTTCTTATCGGTCTTGGCCAAGCACTCGCTCCCTTATCTGGCTCCGCGGCCGGTGAGCACGACGCGCAGGGTCTCGGCCACGATCTGGGCGTCCATGGCCAGGGTCTGATGATACATGTAGATGAGGTCGTACTTGAGCTTGCGCTCGGGCGTGGTCGCATACCCGCCGCTGACCTGGGCCAGGCCGGTGACTCCCGGCTTCACGTTGAAGCGCTCGCGATAGCCCGGCGTCCCGGCGATGTACTGCTCGACGAAGTACGGGCGCTCGGGGCGCGGGCCGACGAAGCTCATCTCGCCCTTGATGATGTTGACGAGCTGGGGGAGCTCGTCGATGCGGTACTTGCGCAGAAAGCGGCCGGCGGCCGTGACGCGCGCGTCGTTCTCCTCGGCGAGCACGGGGCCACAGGACTCTTCGGCATCCTTGACCATGGTGCGCAGCTTGTAGATGCGGAAGGGCCGCACGTGCCTGCCCAGGCGTTGCTGCGAGAAGAACACGGGAAAGCCGTCCCCGACGGCGACGGCGATGGCGGCCGCCAGGAGTATGGGGCTGGTGACGACGAGGGCGACGAGGGCGACCAGCACGTCGATCACGCGCTTGGCGGCGGCGTAGTAGCGCGGCACGGTGGCGTGCGTGATCTCCATGAGCGGCACGTCGCCGACGATGGCGTCCACAGTGCCGATGAAGATCTCGTAGAGCTCGGGCACCACATCGACGCGCACGTTGGCCTCGTCGGCCAGCACCAGCGACTCCACGAGCTCGCGCAGGGCGATGGGGCTGACGACGATGACGCGGTTGGCGCGGTGCTCGCCGGCGATGCGGGCCACGTCGTGAGCGCCGCCGAGCACGGGGAAGCCGCCGGCCACGGCCGGCGGCGTGTGGCCCGGGTCGGTGCTTGAGTCGATCAGGCCGGTCACCGTCCAGCCCCAGCGGTCGCGCTGCGACACCTTCTGGGCGAGCTCGACCGACGCCGTGTCCGTACCGACGATGAGCACGCGCTGCTCCGGCCAGCTCACGCGCGCCAGGCGCAGAAAGGCGAGCCGCCAGCCCGTGAGCAGCACGAGGTCGAAGACCCAGGCGAGCAGGATCGCGGAGCGCGCGAACGAAGCCGTGCGCGCGCCGCCGAAGAAGGCGATGGCCGCGGTGAGCAGAGTGCCGACCGTCACCGCCGCCACGACGCCGCGGGCTACCGCCCAGGCGGTGTCGGCGCGCTCCGGGTCGTAGAGGCCGTAGGTCCAGGCGCCGCCGATGTAGAGCAGCGTGAGCAGCGGCGCCAGCACGAGGTAGGCCTGGAAGTTGAACGACGGCAGGGAGCCCTGAAAGCGCAGCAGGAAGGCGAGGATGAAGCCGGCGTTGACCAGCGCGGCGTCGATGAAGATGGAGAGGGCGACGAAGCGGTTGCGCGACACCTACGCTCTCCCCCGCCTTGTGGCGTGACGCGCGCGCGCGGGCGCGAGCGGGCGCGCGCCGTGGCGCGCGCGGGGGCCTCCGGCGGCGCGCGCGTCGTGCCGCGCGGCCGCCTCCGCGTACACGGCGAGCGTGCCCGCGACCATGCGCGGGACCGTGAGCTCGCGGCGCGCGCGCGCCTGAGCCTGGCGGCCGAGGCGCGCGCGCAGCTCGTCGTCGCCGAGCAGGCGGTTCAGCGCCGCCGCCAGCGCGAGCGCGTCACCGGGCGGCACGATGAGCCCGGTGACGCCGTGGGGATTCGCGTAAGGGACGCCGGTGGGCAGGTCGGTGGACACCACCGGCGTGCCCGCGGCGTGCGCCTCGATCTGCACCAGGCCGAAGGCCTCGCTGCGGGCCACGCTCGGCAGGCAGAACACGTCGGCGGCGTGGTACCAGGCGGAGAGCTCGTCGTCGCCCTGCGGGGTGAGGAAGCTCACGCGTGCGGCGATGCCGCCGGCGAAGGCGAGCTCGCGCAGCTCGGCCTGGAGCGGGCCGCGGCCCACGAGCACGAGATCGGCGTCCACGCCGAGCATGGCGCGCACCAGCACATCGACGCCCTTGTAGTACACGAGCCGGCCGACGAAGAGCACGATGTGGCGCCCGGCGTGGGCGGCGCGCAGCTCCGCGGCGCGCCGCAGAACGGCGGGCGTGGCCGCGAGACGCTCGGCCGGCAGGCCGAAGGTCACTACGCGGCACTTCTCCGCGCGCGGCGCCAGGAGCTCCGAGCTCCGGACGATGTTGGGCGACGATGTCACGATGAGGTCGACTCTATCGAGAAACCGCTCCAGAAAGGGACGGTAGGCGGTCAGCAGCCGCCGCTGGCGCACGATGTCGCTGTGGTAGAGCACGACGCTGGGCACGTCCGGGCTCGCCTGCAGAAACGAGAGCTCGCCCCACGGATACGGCGAGTGCAGGTTGATGACGTCGGGCGGCTCCGGGCCGCGCGGCCCTTGGCGGCGAAGCTCGTCGCGCAGCGCGCCGGGAAGGCCTGCGGCCACCGGCGCCGACGACAGCGCCATCTGCCGCGGGAGGCGCACCACGCTGACGCCGCCGATGGTCTCCTCGAGGCGCTCGCGGGCCTCGTTGCTCACCAGCGCGCGCACCCGCGCGCCGGCGTGCTCCACGAGGCCCTCCGACAGGGTGCGCACGACCGTCTCCACACCGCCCAGGTGCGGCGGCGAGTAGTACTTGTTGACCATGGTGACGCGCAGCGCGCGCTCGGGCGGCTTCATCGGGCGCTATTGTCTCACGCCCGGGCGCGACGCGGCGTCGCGCGCCTTGACGCGCCTGTCAGCTCGCCTGGCGGCTAAGACAGACCGCTCCCTGACTCCCGAGCATCGAGGTCGAGGAATACCTGCTCAGCCGCGGCCACCAACGCGTCTTCCGGGATCTCGCCCGCTTCGCTCTCGATGACACGACGCAGCGATCGAGATGCCGCCTCGTACTTTTCGGAAGCGGTGAGCGAATCAAACGTGTTCAGCAGATCCCCGACGGCCCCAGTGTGGCGTTTCTCGGACCCCCGGCGTGGTGCGTTGGTGCGCCCGCACCAGTGGACACCGTGTCGTCGAGCACCGGGCGCCGATTTCGCGCAGACCGACCTCACGCCGACGCCGCTGACCGCAGAGCTCGGCGCCGGCGCTGTCTTCGTGTGTTGTAGTGCCGTAAGTTGACATATCTGTCATACTACTGCCATGAAATATGACGAGCTCCTCGAGATCGTCGGCGCCGCGCCGCTCTTCGATTCGTCGCTGCTGCGCGCCGGGGACGTCGACCCCGCCGGCGTGGCGAGCCAGCTCTCGCGCTGGGTCGCGAGCGGCAAGCTGCTGCGCTTGCGCCGTCGCGTGTACGCCCTGCCGGCGGCGCGTCGGCGGCGCGCGCCGCACGCCTTCGAGACGGCCAATCTGTTGGTGCGCCCGTCGTATGTGAGCCTCGAGGCCGCGCTCAGCTTTCACGGGATGATCCCGGAGGCGGTGTTCACCACGACCAGCATCACGAGCGCGCGACCGGCGTTGCATCGCACCCCCCTCGGCGACTTCGACTACCGCCACGTCGTGGCGGGGCTCTTCTGGGGGTACCGGGACGCCGAGGTCGCACCTGGGGTGAGCGCCCTGGTGGCTCGCCCCGAGAAGGCGCTGCTCGACCTGGTGTACCTGCGGCCGCGCGGCGACGACCCCGCGTTTCTGCGCGAGCTGCGCCTCGAGCGGCTCGAGCGCCTGGACGGGACCGAGCTCGCAGCCATGGCCCGGCGCACCGGCAAGCCCAAGCTCGTGCGCGCGGCTGAGCGGCTCGCCGCGATGGCCGCCGAGTACGCCGAGGAGTATGAGGCGCTGTGAAGGACCAGGCCCTCGATATCGTCGCCGGCCGGGCCGCCGAGGCCGGCAGGCGGGGCGCCGAGGCCTTCTCGCTGCGCGCCCTTGCGTCGCGCCTCGAGCGCCGCCTGCAACGCGAGGGTTACGCCGTGCGCGTGCGCATCAGTGATACCGCCACGGTCGCCAAGGCGCTGGTGGGGTTCGTGGGGCTACCCGCGGAAGCGGGTCTCTCGGCGCACGCCGATGAGGTGCTGTGGGTCAAGGTCGAGGTGGACACGAAGCCGCCGGCCGGAGCCGATCTGGCGGTGAGCGTGGTCGACGAGTTCGGGCTGCTGCGGCTCCAGCATCACGACCTGCCCTCGCTGTTCGCCGGCAAGCTTGCGGCGATCATGGCGCGCAACTACACCAAGGGGCGGGACCTCTACGATCTGCTCTGGCACCTGACTCGTGACGGCGGCGCCGAGCCGAACCTCGTGCTGCTCGGCAACGCGTTGCGGCAGACCGCGCCGGGCGTTGCCGAGGCCGCCGAGGCGGACTGGCGAGGCGCCGTGCGCGCGCGGCTCGAAGAGGTGGACTGGGAGGATGCGAGACGCGACGTCGCGCCCTTCCTCGAGCAGAGGCGCGACGTGGACCTGATCTCGGCGCAGACGTTCGACGGTCTGCTCGGGGGGCCGCCGGGGGCCGCCGGCTCGTTCTGAAACGTGAGAGGATGACGCGGTCCAGGACGCCCCGACCCAGCCGCCGCGGAGGCGCCGGGAGCAGGCCACGAGAGGAGCCGTGATCGGATGACCGTCGATGCGATCGTGGTCAGCTTCAACACCAGGGAGCTGCTCCGCGCGAGCCTGGCGTCGCTGCGCGCGTCGCGGTACCCGGTGGGCCGCGTGTTCGTGGTGGACAACGCGTCGGTCGACGGCAGCGCGCAGATGGTGACCGCTGAGTTCCCCGATGTCTTCCTCCTGGAGATGCCCGCGAACCTCGGCTTCGCGCGGGCCAACAACGCTGCGTTCGAGCTCTGCGAGGCGAACGCGCTCCTGCTTCTCAACTCCGACGCCGCGCTGTCCCCCGATGCCCTGGGCGAACTGATGGCCGCGCTCACGGCGAACCACCGCATCGGCGCCGCCGGGCCGGTGCTCGTTGGCGACGACGGTCTTGTCCAGTACGAGGGCGGCCGCCGCGACCCGTCGATCCTCGGGGAGCTCGGCAACATCAGCCATCTCAACACGCGCCTGCCGCGCAGCGTCTTCGGGCGCTATCTGATGAACGATTGGGATCATCGCTCGACGCGCGATGTGGAGGTGCTCTCGGGCGCCTGCATGCTGATCCGCAGGTCGGCGCTCGGCGGCCGGCTGTTCCGCGAGGACTTCTTCATGTACGGCGAGGACATCGAGCTCTGCCGGCGCCTGCGGGCGGCCGGTTGGAGGGTGCGCTACGTGGGCGCCGCCGAAGTAGCTCACCGCGGCGGGGCAGCCTCCAGAAAAGCCCGCACGAAGATGCGGATCGCCGGCGTCGTCAGCATGGCTCAGCTCCTGCGGCGCGCTCGCGGACCGCTCTATGCCGCCGGCTACGTCGCGATCGTACCGATCGCCTGGCCGCTGGGCGGCATCATCCGCAAGGCGTGGCCACGATGAGCGGTCGCGGAGGCGCGAGGAGGCCGCGCGTACTGCTGATCGCCGCCGGTAGCGCTACAACGGGAGGCGGCGAGAAGCACGTGGCGGATCTTGTGAGAAGGCTGCCCGAGGCCGGGTTCGACGTGGCCCTGGTCTGCCCGGACGGCGGCGATCTGGGGGATCTCGCGCGCGGGCTCGGCGCGCCGGTCTGCAACGTGCCCATCGACAGCGGCTTCTCCGCGGCCAGAGTGCGCGCCGTGCGCGCCGCGATCGGCGCGGCGGCGCCCGACGTGGTGCACGCCCACGGGTCGCGCGCCGCCGCCTTCGCGCGCCTCGCCGACGCGCACGCCGCGCGGCGCGTCGTGTACACGGTCCATGGCATCCACATCGACATGGCGGGTTCGACGGCGCGGCGGATGGTCTTCACGGGCATCGAGCGGCTGCTGAGACCCCGCACGGCGCGCTTCGTGACCGTCTGCGAGGCGGACGCGGCCAAGGGCGCGCGCCTCGGCCTCCTCACGGCGGCGCGCACGACGACCATCCACAACGGCGTCGAGCTGCCCCCGAGAGCCGCGCCGGCCGGCCGTTTTCGCGCCGAGCTGGGCGTGGGGGGCGACGTGCCGCTGGTGCTCTCGGTGGGGCGCTTCCACGAGCAGAAAGACCAGGAGACGCTCCTGCGCGCCTGGCGGATCGTCGCCGGGTCGCACCCCGACGCCCTGCTCGCGATCGTGGGCTCGGGCGGCCTCGCAGGCAGGCTCCGCGAGCTCGCGGCCGCCGACGGCACATCGCGCAGTATCCGCCTGGTCGGCCCTCGAGCGGCGCTCGCGGAGGCGTACGTGGACGCCGACGTCTTCGCGCTCTCCTCGCGCTGGGAAGGTCTCCCCTACGTCATCCTCGAGGCCATGGCCTACGGCCTGCCCGTGGCGAGCACCAACGTCGATGGGATCCCCGAAGCGGTCGTCGATGGAGTCTCAGGCGTGCTCGTGCCGCCACGGGACCCGGTGGCGCTGGGAAGAGCGCTCGAGGGACTGCTGTCCGACCCCGCGCTGCGCCGACGCTTGGGCGAGGCCGGTCGTGAGCGCGTGGCCGGTCAGTTCTCCCTCGATCGGATGATCGCGCGGATCACCGAGGTGTACCGCGAGCTTGCGGGCCCGCGCCAGAGGGCTTCAGTCACGGAGCGCGATCCTGCCCGGAGCTTCTCGCGCCGCGACCATCGCCTCTGCGCCGATAGCGAGCCTCGTCGGCGCTCGTCGCGACGGTCTACGCGGGACCCGTGACCTTCACGGGCCAGCGGAGGATCCGCCGGTGCGACACCGCCTGCCTGCGCCACACGTCGCCACGTTTCGCCAGGCCGAGCCGGGCGCCGTCCAGCTCCGCACGATCGATGAGCGGCGCCCGTCGCAACTGGTCCGCAAGCGGGCGCCGCCTCTCCGGCCTCCGGCCTCATGAGCGCCGTCTCCCGCAGGAGTCTCCACGGCCAGACGATCGGCGGCAGAGCGAGGATCGGCGCCGCATGTGGACGTCTCGTCCGCGCGATGCGCCTGCACCCATTCCCGGCCGGCGTCGGTCGATGCAGCGTCGATGATCACCGCCTCGAAGCCCGGCGGGTGCAGAGCCGGCGGCGCTCCCGGCCCACCGCCCTGCCCCCGTCCCGTTCCAGTAGGGGATCACCACCACATGACCATCCCCGTCGCTCAGGCGCCGGCGAGCCGCGAATGGGGCGCCCGGCGAGTGCGCCCGGCGAGTGCGCCCGGCGGGCGCGCGGGCGGCCGCGGCGACCCCGGCGGCTCCGGCGCGGGGTACTGCGAAAAGGGAAGACAAGGATTCCTTGACTGTCGCGTCGCGGACGGCCGTCCGCAGGCTCGGTTGCCGGGAGGGAAGATAAGGTTCCGCCGACATTCCTTATCTTCCCTCACCGCACTACCCGCCCCGGCGGCATGTCGTAGGGTCGGGCGCCGGCGCGGTGGCGTCTGAACCTGAAGGCCCGGCCGCCATGTGTCCCGCGGTCTCCCGCCGGGGGCTCGACCCGTCGCCATAGGTCGTTGACGCTCCGTTTCCAGCGCCCGCCTCAGCGAACCGTGCCTGCGGTCCTCCCGCGCACGGCTCACCGACGTCGTTCGCCGCCGGCGTTCGGCCTTCCCCGCCGGTTCGTGTGGAACCGTCGTTCGGGGTCGGCCTTGGCCGCCCGGCAGCCCGCTGCGGGGCTTGGACCCGGGTCTTGTCCGGCGGGACACGAGGGCGCTCACCAGCCCTTCCCTGCACTCACAGCGCATCGACGAAGCAGCGGCCCTTCCCTCACCGGCGGCCTGAGTTGTCCGTCCGGCTCAAGCGGCGGTGCGGCCGCCGCGGGCGCCCTCCCGGCTCCCCGCCCACTTCCCGGCGTGGACCCGGTCAAGCGGGCGACGCTTCCGGCGACGCGTCTTCGCAGACCGCCGGGCCGGGGAGGGCCTCCCCAGCTCCCGCCGCCACCTTCTGAACGTTCCATGTCCGCTTGCGCCGGGGAGTCCTTCGCGGCTGCACGTCCAGGCTCTTCACCGCTTCCATGGCCTTCACCCCGGTCGCCCGGGCTCGGCGCTCCCTTTCCCCGCCTTTGCGGGACCACTGACGACGCGGCGGACTTCGCTTGACGCCACGGACAGTCGCTCCCCCTGCAAGGGCTTCTGACGCTGGGCTTCGACCCGACCCGTTTCCCGGCCCGGCCGCCAGCCTGCTACCGGGCCTCCTGGCGGCTACCCGGACCGGACTCACGCAGGCGGGCGACGACGAGCTTGTCGTTGTCGGTTCACCCGAAGGGCCTCACCTCCGACTGTCTGGGCGCACGCGGATCGGTAAGATAAGGAAAGGGCCATTCCTTATCTTACCGATTCGCACTACCCCGCCCGGCGGATCCCGCGACCCCGGCGGCCGCGGCGCGCGCGGCGCGCCATGTCCGCCTTCTCGCCGCTCGTCGATCCGGAGGCTGAACGCGCAACCGGACGGAAGGGGATGGTCATGTCGCGCTTGCCTCCGGCCGCCCCGCGTCGCCTTGCCGGCCGTCGCCTTGCCGGCCGCCTTACCTCCGGCCGCCCCGCCGAGTATGCTTGCACCTGCCGGAGGCGCAAGGACGAAGGAGGGCAGGCATGCCTGGCAAGACCGCCCTGGTCACGGGCATCACGGGGCAGGACGGCGGCTACCTCACCGACCTCCTGCTCAGGGAAGGCTACACGGTCCACGGCATGATCCGCCCGACGGCCGTGCTGCGCGGCGCCCGCATCGAGGCCCTCGGCCGCGCGCACCCGGGGCGCGTGCTGCTCCACTGCGCCGACCTCACCGACACCTCCAGCCTGGCGGCGCTGATGGAGAAGAGCGCCCCCGACGAGGTCTACCACCTGGCCGGGCAGAGCCACATCCAGGTGAGCTTCGACCTGCCCGAGTACACCGGCGAGACGACGGCCCTAGGCACCCTACGCCTGCTCGAGGTCATCCGCCGCCGCGGGAATCGCGTGCGCTTCTACCAGGCCGCCACCTCGGAGGTGTTCGGCGAGCCCGAGACGAGCCCGCAGACGGAGACCACGTCGCTGCGCCCGGTGAACCCCTACGCCGCCGCCAAGCTCTACGCCTTCTCCCTCGTCGGCGCCTACCGGCGAGCCTACGGTCTGCACGCCTCCTGCGGCATCCTGTTCAACCACGAGAGCCCGTTTCGCGGCGAGAACTACGTGACCCGCAAGATCGTGCGCGCGGCCGCCGAGATCGCCGCCGGCCGGGCTAGCGAGCTCGTGCTCGGCAATCTCGAGGCGCGCCGCGACTGGGGCTACGCCGGCGACTACGTGCAGGCCATGTACCTCATCGTGCAGGCCGACACTTCGGACGACTACGTGATCGCCACCGGCGAGAGCCATTCGGTGCGCGAGTTCTGCGCGCAGGCGTTCGCCCACGTCGGCCTCGACTACCGGGACTACGTCAGGCAGGACCCGGAGCTCTTCCGTCCCATCGACATCACCGAGACGCGCGGCGATGCGAGCAAGGCCAGGGAGCGGCTGGGCTGGTCCCCGCGAGTGGCCTTCCCCGAGCTGGTGCGCATGATGGTCGACGCCGAGGTGGAGCGGCTCGCGAGGTGTGACTGACCGGGAGGCCGGTCGGGCCTCGAATGCCCGAAGCGCCCGATCGCCGGGGGAGGGACCGTCACTCCCCTTGGGCGGCCGACTGAGGGGAAGATGGCCCTTCCGACCCTACGTCTTCGCCCGCCGCGGGTGGCGGAGCCGCCAGGGAAGCTGAGGGGAACACAGCTCTCCCGTTCCCATCTTCACCGGCTGCGAGTCGCTTGCCCGCGGGCGTCGTCGCCGCTTCAAGCGGCGCAGCTCCGGCAGCCGCGGCCTGGTCTTCCGTCAGCTGCAGAAGGCTGTGCAGGTGGCCGCCGCCCCCGGCATAGGTGCTGTGCGACCGTATTCCGTTGGCGGTTCTCGACCATGCCCCCGCCGGCAGGCCGCGCCCGCTGAGCGCGAACGTCTCCAGGGCCGCCGCGGATCCGGCCGCCCCCGCAGGCCGCGCATCGGCAGCGCCGGCGAGGCGCCGTTCGCCGCCGCCTCAATCAACGTATGAATCTGCGCTTTTGTACAAAAGCTACGCGATTTGAGCGTCCTGCACACGCACCCCTCCTCTCCGCGCGGCCGGCTTGAGGGACGGGGGCAGGGCGCTGCGCGAGCCTTCCGAGCCGCGGGCGCGCGGGTGGGCGCCCGAGGAGGGCAGCGATGCGCCGTGCAGGACGCAACGCTCGAGCAGCCGCCGGAAGACGTCGAGCGTGCGGCGCCTGAAGCTTCAGAGCGCGATGCGCGACCAGGGCGGCCACTCCTCGACGTCGGCGCCGGTGGACATGGCGCGGGGAGGGTGAGCGTAGGCGGCGTCCTCGAGGCCGGCGTAGGCGACGCACTCGAGGCCGGCGTAGGCGGCGCACTCGAGGCCGGCGTAGGCGGTCGATCAACGTCTTCGGGCGGCGATCGGCTCGCGCAGCGCCGGCCGCTTGGTTGGTGCGCCGCCCATTTTGGCCGCGGCGCTTGGCGGATGGCGGCGATCTTCAGGTCGCGCGCGGCGGCGGCGTCTGAAACGATGAGCTACCATGCCGACAGGCAGTGACCTCTGTCACTCAGAGCGGTACGGACGATGAGGGCCGCCCGCCCGCAGACTCGATAGCACGATCCGAGGAGAGAACGATGAGCCTGTTCCACAGAGAAGCGCCGCGCGCTCTGCTGCAAGACAAGATCGACCTGATCGATTTCGCATTCTCTCGCTTCGACCTGCGCTCCTTCGCCGACCTCGGCGGGGTGTGGGGAGTCGAGGGCGGCTACACCTTCTACACCCTCGAGAAGCACAGCGTCTCGGCGGCTACCCTCGTCGACACCCACCCGACAGCCGTGGTCACAGACCGGGCGCGCAAGTTCGCGCAGCTGAGACTCGTCACCGGCAACTTCGGCGACGAGTCGATAGCCGCCCAGGTCGGGGACGTGGACGCCGTCCTTCTCTTCGATGTGCTGCTCCACCAGGTGGCGCCTGACTGGGATCGTGTGCTCGAGATGTACGCCCCTCAGACCAGGTGCTTCATCATCTACAACCAGCAGTGGACCGGATCGGAGGCGACCGTGAGGCTCCTGGAGCTCGGCGAAGAGGAGTACTTCAAGAACGTCCCGGTCGACGGCACGGAAGAACCCTACGTGGGTCTCTTCCGCAAGCTGGACGAGAAGCATCCCGACCACGACAGACCGTGGAGGGACGTTCATCACATCTGGCAGTGGGGTATCACCGACCGCGATCTCAGAGCGAAGGTCGAATCCCTGGGCTTCCGGCTGCAATTCATGAAGAACTACGGGCCGTTCGGGGACCTCGAGCACTTCGAGAACCACGCCTTCGTCTTCTGCAGGTAGATCGCCGCGCCCGGTAGCTTCAGCGGCGGCGAGCCCGGCCGAGGGCGCGCTTGAGCCGGCCGATCAGCCCTCTGACGAGCGCCTGATCGGCCGCCTCAGCGCGCGAAGCGGCCGCCTGGTAGAGCCGCACCATGCCCTCCAGATTGGCGAACAGCTTGCGGTACTCGGCGTCGTCGCGGCCTGCGGCGTCCCAGGCGTCGATCATCGCGGACCACTCGCCGATGATGAAACGCTCCATGTCGTTTTCGCAGCGGCCGAGCACATCTTCGCGCGAGTACGGGTACGGCAGGCCGGCGACACCCTCGTGCAGGACGAGGAAGGTACTGAAGAGACGTTCGAAGACGAATGCGAAGTACGTGGCCGGCGCGTTGTGCGGCGCCGGTCCGAAGAGCTTCTCTCTGTCGTCGGCGCCGAGGTCATCCGCCGCGGCTGCGATGCTGCGCACAAACGCCATGTAGACGCGCCAGAACGCTTCATTGCCGACCCAGTAGTTGCTGTAGAGCAGAGACGCGGCGGTGTTCCGCGGCAGGGTCTCCACGCGGATGGAGTGGCCGGCCGCGGCGAAGAGCGCGTCCGCAAGCGCGCAGACGCCGGGGTGCAGGAGCTCGCCCTGCGTCCAGACGTTGTAGTGCCAGTAGCTCAGCTGCGGATACGGGTTGATGATGTAGACGTCGTAGCCCGGGTTGGCCTCCATCCAGTCGATGACATCCGTGCCGCCGAGTCTGACCTTGTCGGCGAACTTGGGCGACACCAGCCCGAAGTGCTCGGCGCCGTGGCGCACCCATGCGCCTTCGTCGTAGAAGCGCAACATGTGCGCGGTCTCGCGCTTCTCCGGCTCGGGGTCGGCCCGGCAGTCGTACTTGATGAACGCCGGATCGAACGCGCCGACCACGTCGTCGCTGTACTGGATCTGGTAGACAGAAACGGTCACGGCGTGGGCGAGGACCGTTTCGGCCTGCGGCTCACGACCGATCGCAGCCTGTGCGGCGCGCGCAGCATCGCGCGGCGCTTGACCTCCGCGATCAGGGACCAGCCGCCCACGCTCGAAAGCGCGCCCGTCGCACCCTCCAGAGAGAAGGTATCGACAGCGGCGGCCATCGCGTGAAAAGCGCGATCGTCGATGCCGTAGCCGTCGCTGAGGATCCGCCGGTGAGCGTCGCTGCCCAGCTGGGAGTGTATCCTCTCGAGGCCGATCAGGTTGTAGATGTGCGATGACCAGCGATCCGTCGTCAGGTACAGCAGCGACTGCTCGATATCCATGTGGGCATCGTCCGCAAGGTCCGCCATGACCAGCTGGTCGCCGAAGCCGTCGAGAAACATGTCGCGCGAGACCCCGCAAAAGAACGCCTGCAGGACGAAGTACGTCTCGTTCAACAGGCGCCCCATGTTGACCGTGGTCGCGCTGCTGGCGTTTTCTCCGGGCAGATGCCGAAAGGCGACCAGATCATCGTCGCCGACGTGGATGTCGTACCGCTTCGCCAACCGCACCCACATGTCGAAATCCGGCAACTGACGCAGGCGGTTGTCGTACACGCCCAGTACGTCATAGCATGACTTACGTATGAGCATCGTAGGATGGCAAAGGCAGTTGCCGCGGTCGAAGAACTGCCTGAGCCAGGCGCCCCGCGAGCGATTCCGCTGGTCGAAGACGCGGCCCTGGGGCAGCATCGACTTGCTGATGGCGCGCCCATCCTTGTCGACGAACCGCGCGCGCCCAAAACAGGCGCCGACGCGCGGCTTGTCTCGCAGCACCCGCAGTTGGCCGGCCAGCTTGTCGGGGGTGGTCCAGTAGTCGTCCGAGTTGATCACCGCGATGAACTCACCCGAGGCGCGCTGGATCAGCTCGTTGGTAACGGCGCACGCGCCGCGATTGACCTCGTTGGGGAAGAAGCGCAGTCGCTCGTCGCGGATGGCCGCGACGACCTCTCTCGTGCCATCGACTGAACCGTCATCGGCGACGAGGAGCTCGAGGTCCACGCCGCGCTGGCTGAGAACACTCTCTATGGCCTCGGCGACCAGGCCGGCGTGGTTGTAGGTCGGCATGATGACCGAGATCGTCGGCGCCTTCATGTCACGCGCCTTCATGTCACGCGCCTTCCCTGGACCATCCGGGCCAGACGACGTTGGACGACGACAGGCACGAGCGCGCGCCCTACCGCCATCAGCACGGGCGGCAGGTAGTCGGACAGGTTCGGCAAGCGAGGCATGGCCTGCGTCAGGATCCGGACCGCGGGGTCGGCGACATGCCCCACTTGCAGCGCGGTGGCGACCCGGATGCCGTGCTGCAGGCGCCCGGCCAGCGCCTCGAACTCCTCGTGAAACTCGTGGTCCGTGAGCGCGTCGTACGCCGGGATCTGATGAAGCTGGCTGCTGAGCTTGGCGACATCCGACTTCTGCGTCCACACGCCCTCTGCGTGACGACGGTAGACCGACATCGGCTCTTCGAGAAAGCCGATCAGACTCGTGCGTGAGACGCATATATTGACGATCCAATCGTACGATTCGAGCTCGAAGAGATGCTGGGGCAAGGCATCAAGAGCTGATCTTCGATACATGCAGGCTGAGAAGTTACCGACGGGATTGCCGGCGATCATCTCTCGGACACCGAAGAATCGTCGCCCGCTTCCGATCGCCGCCAAAGGAGTGAACCGAGCCTTGTCCTGCTCATACATGAAGAAGTTGACCGCACAAAGGTCACACTCCCAGTGAGCCTCCAAGAAGTCATACTGGCGTAGAAGCTTGACGGGGCTGACCCAGTAGTCGTCGCCCTCGAGGATCGCTACATAGTCGCCGGTACACGCGGCAAAACCGCGTTGGTAGTTCCGTGTGGTGCCCAGCCGCGACGTCTTGTCCAGGTACTTGAAGCGAAATCGGGGGTCCTTGCCCTCGTGCTCCCTGATGATATCCAGCGTGCGATCCGACGAGCTGTCGTCGGCGACGACCAGCTCGATGGGCCCGTGGAGCTCCTGCGCAAAGAGCGCGCGAAGCGCCTGATGAAGGTAGTCCTGGTGGTTGTACGTCACCAGCAGCACTGACAATCGGCACTGCTCGTCTTGCACGTCAGGCATGTCGCAGTCTCCAGAGTCGGCGCGTTTCTCTGCGCGGGAGGGTACCAGAACACAATCGCGGACGCGGCGCGTATACTAGACTCCTCGCGCGCCATGGCGCTGGTGCAGGGGCGCGCATCTCACGATCGGACGGCGATCGGCGCCCGAAGGCGCGACGGCACAACCGCGGGGGAGTCATGGCGCAGTCGACATCTTACTACTCCAGCGAGGAGCTCGGCGGCCTGGGGCTGGCATCTTGCGGGACCGATGTGCTCATCAGCCGGAATGCCGTCATCTACCGCGCCGACCGGGTGTGCGTGGGCAACCACGTGCGGATCGACGACTTCGCCCTGCTCTCGGGCGGTGACGCAGCGCAAATACGCATCGGCGACCACGTTCACATCGCCGCCCACACCGCGCTCTACGGGGGAGGAGGCCTGGTCATCGAGGACTTCGTCGGAGTCTCGGCGCTGACAGCCGTCTACTCCGCGACCGACGACTACGGCGGCGACATGCTCACCAATCCCACGGTCCCCGCTCAGTTCACGCGCGTGATCCGGCAACGCGTCGTTCTGCGCCGCCACGTCGTCGTCGGCGCGGGGAGCGTGATCCTGCCGGGGGTCACCATCGGCGAGGGCAGCGCCACGGGAGCGATGACGCTCGTCAACCGGGATCTCGACCCTTGGGGCATCTACGTGGGCGCGCCGGCGCGGCTGCTGCGGCCACGCTCTCGCGGGCTCCTGGCCGCCGAGGCGGAGCTTCGCGCTCTCGAAGCGCAGATCGACACAGCGATGGGAGGGAAATGAGCGCGACTGAACTGGCCATTTTGGGCGGAGACCCGGAGTTCGCCGAGCCACTTCACGTGGGCAGGCCGAATGTCGGCGACGTCGACAGGTTCCTGGCGCGCGTGCGCCGCATCCTGGACGCCGGCTGGCTGACCAACGACGGACCCTGCGTCCGCGAGCTCGAGCAGCGCATCGCCGACTTGACGGGTGTGCGCCACTGCGTCGCCATGTCGAGCGGCACGGCGGCCCTGGAGATCGCCGGCCGCGCGTTGGGCCTGGTGGACGAGGTCATCCTGCCGGCGTTCACCTTTATCGCCACCGCGCACGCGCTCATGTGGCAGGGCATCCGACCCGTCTTCTGCGACATCGATCCCCACTCGCAGCAGATCGACCCGGGGGCCCTGGAAGCGCTCATCAGCCATCGCACCAGCGGCATCCTGGGAGTCCACCTGTGGGGCCGGCCCTGCGACGTCGATGCGCTCACCGAGATCGCCAGGCGTCACGGACTGCCCCTCTTCTTCGACGCCTGCCACGCGCTTGGCGTGGAACGCCACGGGCGGCGCGTCGGAGGTTCCGGCGCCTGCGAGGTCTTCAGCTTCCACGCGACCAAGATCCTGAACACGCTCGAAGGGGGAGCGGTCGTCACCAACGACTCCGAGCTCGCGGAGAAGCTGCGCTTCATGCGCAACTTCGGCTTCTCCGGCGAGGACTGCGTCGCGCACCTGGGCACGAACGGCAAGATGAACGAGATCTCCGCCGCCATGGGGCTCACGCTGCTCGAGGAGCTGGATGCTCTCATGAGCGTCAACGAAGCCTGCTACCAGGCCTATGCCCGCGAGATCGAGAGCCTACCCGGCCTGGATCTCGTGGAGTACCCTGCGGACGGGCGCTACAACTACCAGCACGTCGTGATGATGGTGGACAAGGACGAGGCGGGGCTGGCCCGCGACGACGTGGTCGCCGTGCTGCGCGCCGAGAACGTCCTGGCCAGGCGCTACTTCTACCCCGGCTGCCATCGCATGAAGCCCTACGCAGCCATGCACGAGTACGCGAGCGTCGACCTGCCGGTGACCGACGATGTGGCGGCGCGCGTCGTCGTGTTGCCCACCGGCCCGCAGCTCACGGAAGACGGTATCGCGCGCATCGGAGGGCTCCTGCGCCGCGCCCTGGACTCCGGGCCACGCATAGCTCACGCTTGATGCGCCGCGCACGCGGGTCGGGCGCGCGTGCCTCATGTGAGGCCTTGTGCGGCCCGGCCAAGCCCGAGAACGGCTGCCTGAGGCGACGTTCCGGTGGTGCGCGTCACCGTGCAGAGGCCGATCCTGGTCTGCACGACGGGTGACGTGTAGTCGTCAGGCGGCCTCCTCCAGCCGCCAACGGACGCCGAAAGCGCCCCGCAGTCGACCTGAAGCCGAACAGCACGTCGGCATCACAAGAGCAAACGCGTCGCTGCGCTCCGACGCTGTTCCGTTCGGCTTGAGCAGAACGGCTTGCTCAGCCCCGCGGCGAGGCGGCCGACGTGGTACGCTCGAAGGGTCGCCGCGCAAGGCAGACGCGTGTTCGGAGATGCGGGTGCGATACATGATGAGAGACCGGGGGAGGTCATGGAGAATGCCGTAGAAGCCGCAGGGGCCGTGGCCCGGCAGGGGCGGCTGCGTTGCTTCATCGTCCTCCCCGCCTCCCCCGGAAGACGTCATGACGGACGGTAGACCGTTGCCGAGCCCCACGGGAACCTCTCTCACGGAGGTGTCGGCATGCCCCTACTGCGCGTCGGGCGACCTCGTCATCGCGTACACGGGCGTGCGTGACCATTTCCACGTATCTGACGCCGCCTGGTCCTACGTCCGCTGCCGCGACTGCGGCTCGCTCCTCCTCTCGCCGCGGCCCTCTGCCGGCGGGTTGGCGGCGCTCTACCCCGAGCGGTATACGGGGACGCCGGGTGAAGGTCGCTCGAGCGGGTTGCTCCAAGCGGCGATCGTCGCCGCCGAGCGAGTCTTCTTCAGTCTGCAGTACCGGACGCAGCGGAAAGTCGTCGTCGAGGGTACGCCCGTGCCTGCGACACCCACGCCGACAGCAGTCCTCGATGTGGGGTGCGGCAACGGTCGCAGGCTCCTGCAGTTCCACGACCTCGGAATGGACGTCCGCGGAGTCGATTTCCGCGCCGAGCTCTCGCACGACGTGCGGCGCGCCGGACTGACCGTCCTTGAGTGCGACGTCGAACGCCTGAATGATGTCGTGCCCGCAGAGTCCATCGACATCGTCACCGCGTTCTACGTGCTGGAGCACGCCGATCGCGTGGGCCGCATGATCAGCGCCTGCCGGGCCGTGCTGCGGCCCGGCGGCTGGCTGGCGGCCGCAGTGCCACTGGCCGCCAGCTGCCAGGAGATCCGCTTCGGGGCGCGCTGGAGCCAGATCGTCGAAGCGCCCCGGCACACGACGCTCCCCAGCGTGCGGGGACTCACTCGGTTGCTGACCGACATCGGCTTCACCGACATCTCGGTCGTGCCCGAGAGCGCCCTCCTGCGCGGGGCGATGCTGGCTCTCTCGGTCGTCCCCGAAAGTGAAGCCTCGCTAGTGTCATCCGACTCCGCGCCGCGCCGGCTGCTGCGCAGAGCCTTGGCCGGCGCCGCGCTCGGCCCCGGCGTCGCCTACGCACTCGCCGAGGATCGGCTGTGGGGCCGGCCTTCCGCCGCGATCGTCCTGGCGCAAAAGGCCCCCGCCACACCGTAGCCGGCGCACAGTGCGGGTGGGCCGTCGCTGCGGGCACAGCGAAGTAGGGTGCGGACGTCAGAGGCGTCCGCGGCAGACGTCGATCCGAACATGAGAGAATCCCACCCATGAATCGTCTCGTGATATCGGTGTGGACCAGTCACCGCGACAAGATCTTGTATGTGGTGGTAGGCGGCTGGAACACCCTCTTCCAGTACGCCGTGTTCTCCGCGTGCTGGTATCTGTTGCACGAGCACGTGCATCCGAACCTGGTGCTGCTCGTCGCCTACTTGATCGCCTCCGCCAGCGGCTTCCTCTGCTTCAGATATGTCGTCTTCAAGCCCGCCAGCCATCCGTTGGTCGAGTACTTGAGGTTCCAGATCGTGTACATCCCACTTCTCGCACTCAACATGGTGGTTCTGCCACTGCTGCTCAAGCACACGCACCTGGATGCTTATGCCATCCAGGCGCTCTTTGCCCTCTTCGTGCTTGTCGCGGGGTACCTGGGCAACAAGTACTTCACCTTCCGTGGGTCGCGCAGCAAACGTGATAGTGTAGTTCGACCTTGAATCAGTCCCCTGCATGCGCCTGCTGATCTACGGCATCAATTACGCTCCTGAGCCGATCGGTGTCGGCAAGTACACCGGCGAGTTTGCGGCGTGGCTGGCCGCTCGTGGCCATGAAGTGAGAGTCGTCACGGCGCCGCCCTACTACCCAGACTGGAGCGTCGCGCCCGGTTTCTCCGGACGATGCTACCGGGTGGAACGGTCGTCAGCGATAAGGGTGTACCGTTGCCCCCTCTCCGTGCCGGCCGAGCCGGGCGGACTGAGGGGGCTTCTTCACCTTGCCAGCTTCGCCCTCTCCAGCCTTCCCGTTGCGCTCTGGCAAGCGACGTGGCGCCCTGACGTGGTCTGGGTCGTGGAACCGTCGCTGTTCTGCGCGCCGACGGCATTGTTGGTCGCGCGCATGTGCGGAGCACGAGCCTGGCTCCATGTCCAGGACTATGAGGCTGACGTCGCGTTCGACTTTGGCCTGATACGAAGTGAGACTTTGCGCCGAGTGGTTGCGGCCGGCGAGCGTGGGCTGATGCGCCGCTTCGACCGGGTCTCGACCATCTCCGCCCGCATGCTGGAGAGAGCCAGAGAGAAGGGGGTGCCGGCCGAAAAGCTCGCGTCGTTCCCGAACTGGGTGGACGTAGACTCAGTGACGCCGCCGGAGGGCACAAACCCCTATCGGGGGATGCTGGGCATTGGACCGAATGACGTGGTCGTCCTCTACTCGGGCGCCATGGGTCCGAAACAGGACCTTGAGATCCTGGCGAGGGCGGCTTCCAGGGCCAGCGGGCAGGCCGGACTGGTCTTTGTGTTCTGTGGAAGCGGGCCCGGTCGCGCGGACCTGGAAGCTCGATGTGGCGGTCTGCCGAATGCGCGCTTCCTGGAGGTGCAGCCGGTAGAACGCGTCGGGGCGCTGCTGGGAATGGCGGACATCCACGTTCTGCCTCAGCGGGCGGCGGCTGCCGATCTGGTGATGCCCTCGAAGCTCACGGGCATGTTGGCGAGTGGCCGCCCGGTGGTCGCCACTTGCGATCAGGACACGCAGCTCGCCGATGTGGTAGGGAGCTGCGGCGTGGTCGTGCCGCCCGGAGACGTCGATTCGTTCTTGAAAGCGATCCGGGACTTGGCGGCGGACGAGGCAAAGCGGGCGCGCTTCGGCAAAGTAGCGCGAGAATACGCCGAAGAGCACCTGGCTCATCGCCAGGTCCTGTCACGGTTTGAAGCCGCTCTTGAGGAGGCTTGTATCCAGTGACCTGCCAGATGCTTCATCCTTGCTGGAAGCTGGGCGCGTCCGGCGGCATGGAGACCCTGATGGCCATCGAGGGTCGGGGCCAGATCGGTGACACTGTCGCATGACGAACCACTGCAGGATCGCTGTGGTCTTGGCGGCCTACAACGAAGCGCCGACGATCGAGCAGACTATCGCGTCGTTTCACGAGGCCCTTCCCGAGGCGGGCGTGTTCGTCATCGACAACAACTCATCGGACTCTACGGCCCGCATCGCGAACGAGACCCTCTGCGCTCTCGACTGCGCAGGTGGCGTGATCGCGGAGCCTCGTCAAGGCAAGGGCAACGCTGTGCGCAGGGCCTTCACGGAAATCGACGCGGACGTCTATGTCCTTGCGGACGCCGACATGACATACCCTGCGGGACGCGCCAGGGATCTGATAAAGCCGGTATTGGAGGATCGGGCCGACATGGTGGTAGGCAACCGTCGCGCAGTGGGTCGATATGCCGAGCAGAACAAGCGGCCTCTGCACAACGTCGGCAACCGGTTGGTCGGGCGGCTCGTGAACACGCTGTTCCGGTCACAGCTCGACGATATCATGAGCGGGTATCGTGCTGTGAGCAGAACGTTCGCCTGGACCTACCCGATCCTTGTTGAAGGATTCGAGATCGAGACGGACATGACGCTCCACGCGCTCGACAAGCGCTTCAGGGTGCTCGAGATCCCGGTGGAGTACCGCGACAGGCCTCCCGGCAGCACATCCAAACTGCACACGATGTCTGATGGGGCAAGAGTCGTCTTCACGATCGTCCAGATCCTGCGGTACTACCGGCCTCTCTTCTTCTTCGGGGCGGTCTCTCTGCTTTGCTTGCTCGGCGCCTTGCTCGCAGGCGCACCAGCCATCCGCGACTACATCACCAGCCGGTACGTGTATCACGTCCCGCTGGCGATCCTCGCCTCCGGTCTGGTGGTGGTCTCCGTCATGATGTTCGGCATCGGGCTCATGCTGGATTCGATCGCCCACCAGCAACGTCGCGACTTCGAAAGGGACCTCGTGCAGAACCGCAGGTACGCGGATGCCTGAGCTCGGTCGCCACGCGCCCCACACCGTCTGTCAGGTGCGCCCGTACATGGGGGTCGAGCCAGTTCGACCGTCACGTTGCCGCAAGCGAGAGGATCCTTCGTGGAGCGACTGAGCCGGGGCTTCGGCCCGTGAACACGGCGACGAAACTGGGCGCCATCCTGGTGCGTCGCCCCTATCGCACCGCGTTCCTGAGGTTCGGCTGCGCGGCAGCGGTCGAGCACACTGCTGTGCTGAAATCGATGCACTATCGGACCGTGGTGGACATAGGGGCAAACCGGGGACAATTCGCGCTCGCCGCACGTCATTGTCTGCCGGGCGCCAACATCATCTCGTTCGAACCTCTAGCCGAGGCCGCCCGTCGGTATCGGTCTCTTCTTGGGGGAGACCCTGGTGTGACCTTGCACAAGGCGGCAGTGGGCGCTGACTCCAGGGAGGAGGTGATGCACGTCTCGAAGATGGACCACTCATCTTCGCTTCTGCCGATCGGTCCCAGGCAGCTGGCCGTGTTCCCGGGCACTGCGGAGGTGGGCACCGAGATCGTGAAGGTCGTCCCACTAGCAACGTACGTGTCCTCCGACGACCTCGAGTCTCCAGCCCTTCTCAAGCTCGACGTCCAAGGCTACGAGATAGAGGCTCTCAAGGGGTGCGAGGATCTGCTTGACCGGTTTGCAAGCGTCCTGGTCGAGGGGTCGTTCATGGAGCTCTACGAAGGGCAGCCGCTGGCCGACGAGTTGATCGAGTGGCTCCGCGCGCGTGGACTCCGTCTCGCGGGCGTGCACGATGCCGCATACGATCGTGCGGGACTCACCATCCAGGCGGACTTCCTTTTTACTCCATAGCCCCGATCCACCGACCGACCCCGTGAGAATCAGGTAGCAAGAGAAGACGAGTGGTAAGCGTTCAGCCCCGCGCAGCTGCGACATCGTCGTCAACGTCGTCAAGATGGACGCCGACGGCCAGATGGATCCGCACCCACGCGTGAAGAGCGGCTACCGTGCCGTCGGTGTCGCCGGTCTTCCCTTCTCGATCCCGCCACGCCTGTTACGCGTCTGCGCCTTCCGGATCTGGTCGTCCGCCGGGTCCTACGGCGCCGCCCGCTCGAAGATCAGATACCCGTTGAGCGGCGCCGCGGTGAGCTGCCGAAACGCCGGGCTGGGGAACATGCCCTGCATGCTCGCGGGAGCCACGAAGAGCCCGACGTGGGCGGCCGCGAGCGCGGGCTCCAGGGGGCTCACCGCCATCTTGTACACGTCCCCCTGAACGAGCTCGAAGCCGGTCGCCCCAGGCTGCCCGGGCACAGCCTGGATATGGGCGAAGCGATTCCAGACCTCGGCGTGGGCGCCTGTCGGATCGAGCAGGCGCAGCGTCGCCGATTCGGGCGGGAAACGCACCCCGTTCAACACGTCGGCGCCCGCGGCTCTCACGATGTCCGGATAGGAGAGATCGCCGTACACCAACCAGCGCACGCCCGGGTTCGCGGCGGCGATGCGGGTGACCGCCTGGACGAGCCGCTTGCCGTAGATAGGTTCAAGGCCCACTGCGATGGGGTTGCTGTTCAAGCTCGGCGCCACCACCAGCAACAGCATGATCACGTAGAAGAGCGCCCTTGCCCGGAACATCATGGCGCCGACGGCGACGGCCACCGCGACGCACACGGGCAGGGCCGCCACCCAGTGCGGATAGCCGTAGCGCCCCTGAAAGCCGATGGCGAACGCGGTCAGCCCACAGAAGGCAAGGGCCGCGAGCATCCCTTTGGCCCAGAGCGGCACTTTGCCGCTGGGCGGCTCGGCGACGTACACGGCCACCAGGAGGATGCCGGCTAGCCCCAGGCCGATCAGCGCCCGGTATCCGGGCACGTAGCTGAGGAGCAGCGCCCGCGAAAGCAGTGGACCGTAGCCGAGCAACATGTAGGCGCTCAGGGCCACCAGGTAGGCGATCAGGGCGAGGACCAGGGGCTGGACCCGCCGGCCCTTCGAGAACCACCTCTCCAGGAGCACGGCGACGATCGCGAAGGGGAAGAGCATGATGAACGCGGCGCTCTCGGAGATGTTCATGATGAAGAAGCGCTTCTCGTTGAAGAACTGGTCCAGGTAGCCGGAGAAGAACCGGTAGAGCCCCACGTCGCCGCCGAGCGAGACCCTCTGGCCCGGGTAGACAGTGGCCGACATCGCCTCGATGACCTCACGGTTCGTGATGTACCCCAGCGCCCCCGCGCCGCCGGCGCCCACCGATCCCGCGGTGGCGAGCGCGATCTTGGTCCGGGAGTGCACTCGCAGGTCGCCGAGAGATCCCTTCTTTAGCAGGGACCCCGCGAGGATGAAGAGCATGAGATAGACCAGGGTCACCTGCCAGGGGGGATACAGGAGCAAGACGAACTTCAGGCCAAACACGCACAGCAGTATGAAGCTCAGCCAGATGTTCAGCCTCTTCCGCGATCGCAGAAAGCAGATGAGACACACCGTCACGACGCTGAAGGTCGTGACGAAGACGGTGATGTCGCACCAGCGGTTGTAGCTGGAGAAGAACAGAAACAGTGAAGAGAAGAGCGAGACGCGGGAGTTGCCGCCGGTCAGAAGCATCACGAGGAAGAAGAAGGCGTAGACGGAGCCCAACAGCCAGAAGTCCCACATGAACGAGAAACCGCGTTCCAGACCGAGCACGTGAAAGCCCCAGCTCCAGGGGCTCACCACGTCAAGGGCCTTGGCGGACAACGTCTGCCCGGCGGGGTCCACGTAGTCGTGCAGGAGCTTCGTGGTCGCTACGACCCACTCGTCGCTGCGTATGGCTTTCGGTCTGCCGGCGATCAGCGAGGCGTTTGTGACGCCGGCTCGGTCGGAGGGCACGTACACGTTCCACATCTCGACCGACGAGCCGTGGATCCTGAACGCCACCAACCCCACGAAGAGGAGCAGGCCGAGGGCGCAGAAGAGCTGCGTCTTGAGGCTGAATCGGATCAGATGGTCTTCTGAGAGCCTGCGTCCGACGCGTGAGAGCCTGGAGGCCGCGAAGCGCTGGTCCACCCTGTGCCACCAGGCGCCCAGCGCCGCGTGAACGGCGAGCCCCCAACGCAGCACGGTCCTGGCCCACCACGCGCAGGCGGCGAGGGCCAGGAAGACCAGCAGGCCGCCCAGTCGCAGGGCCTTCTCGGCGAGGAGTCTGCGCGAGCCTTGTCCGAGCACCTGGACGCAGATGGCGCCCGCCAGCGGGCGCGCCTGGTCGATCCTCCTGACCAGCGACCCCTGATCCAGATCGGCGCCGGGCAGCCAGTACAGGCGCCCGGCCTCATTCGCAGGCGTCGCCCAGGCCGCGATCGAGTCGGCCGCCGATCCATCGCTGCTGGAGAGGCTCACGAACAACCTGCCATGCCCGTCGATCTCAATGGGGTCCGGCAGTTCGACGCGCACGAAGGCGTTGTCCGCAATCGACCCCGGCGGCAGCTTCAAGGCGTGGATCTGCCGACCGCCGCCGTCGAAGATGCGGATCTCGTCGTGGGTCGTGTTGGTCGGCTTGCCGCGGGTCGCCAGAAGGACCTCCAACGACGCAACGCGCGCCGGTCCGCTGATGTCGAGCTCCTGCACGAATGCGGCGCGGGACGTGATGGGCCCCACCGGATACACGCTGTCCCCGGTCTGGACGATCAGGTGCGCCGGCAGGCGCAAGCAGAGCGCGAAGACGACGCCCAGAAGCACGAGGGCCAGGCAAACGCTGACCCTCACCGCAAGCTTGTCGAGAAACGCCGGCATCGCGCCCGAAGCTAGTCACTCCACCACGGCGCGTCAACCGGGCGGCACATGCGTGCCTGTCCTCCGTGCTCGCACAGACGCACGAGGCGGGCGACTCCGCACCTGCGACGACCATTCCACACATGCCGACACACTGGCAGAGATCGCCAGCGCGGTGGACGGCGATCAGTTCATCGACCTCATCTACACAGACGAAGACCTGCAGGACCCTCTTCCGGCGGCTTGGCGGCCTGAGGCCGGAGTACGACGGAGCGCGGAACTGGGACCTTACCTTGCGCGCCTCACGGACGTGAGACTCGTTCATCACATCCCCGCATCCTGTATCGCCGCGCACGTGGGCCGGGTCGACTGCGTCGGGCAGGGCGGCCGAGCCGTACGGGCTGGACGCCGGGCAGCGTGCCTTGGAAGAGGCCACGGCGGCGATGGTCGCTCCCGCCAACGTCGACCACGGCCTGCTGCCGGGAACCTTGAGGCTGCGCCGCGACCTGGAGCAGCGGCCGCCGGTCACGCTGCTCATCCTCAGCGTCGGCCCTGCGAGCGAGGTGAAAGGTCGGGGGCGCATGCGCATCCTGGCCGACTTCCTGCGCAGCATCATCGCCCAGTCGACCTACCCCGACTACACGGTACTCATCATCGACGACGGCGAGGTCTCGCCGCGGACGGCGGAGCTCCTCAAGGCCTGCGGCGGCAACTATTTGAGTTGCGCGCGAGAAGCCGGCGCCGCTCTCAGCTTCTCGCGCAAAGTGAATCTCACCGTTGGCTGCGTGGAAGAAGGACGGGGTTCGTGCGTGCGCGCTGAGACGGGGCTGTGCGCTTTCGCGGTACGTGCCTTTCGCGTGTCACGCGCCACACAGCCCATCGTCACCGCGGCGCGCTCGCGGTCGGACACCAGCATCGACTGCGCCGTCCCGACCGGCGTCATCGAGAGCTACTCCGCTTCGGCGGGGTCGGGGCCTGTCGTGGTCACCACCTCGACAAGCCAGCAGTCCACCGGCTACTACTTCAGCGTGCCGTTCGGCTACCTGGGGGCCAAGTGGGCGAGTCCCGCGGTGACGTATCTGCTGAACGCGTCCGACATCGACATCGTGCGCCGCGAGACTCTCGTCGATGCAGGCACGGCGGAGTGGAACGGCGCGGGTTCGGCCTTCCGCTTCACCGACGGCGGCCCGACGAGCGCCGGCTTCGCCCATGACGGCCTCAACGTCATCTCCTGGGCGAATGGCTTGCCGGACGGTGTGCTTGCGTGGGCGTCGTCCTGGGTCAGCGGCGGCATCGTCTCGGAGTGCGACGTCCAGTTCAGCAATGCCTGTTCTTCGGGGGACGGGGCGCCCGGTACAGACACGTATGACATCCAGGAGATCGCGGCGCACGAGACCGGGCACTGGCTGAGACTGGCCGACCAGTACACGCCCGGCGACTCAGCCAAGGTGATGTACGGCATCGGCGGCCCGAACCAGCAGAACAAGCGCGTGCTCGCCGCCGGCGACAGCGCGGGCATCGACTGGATCTGTCCGCGAGTCGGCCCGTCGCTGTCGGCGATCCCTACCAGGGCGGCATCATCGCCTATGTCGATGGCAGTGGACTGCACGGATTGATCGCCGCCGCAGCCGACCAGGACGCCGGCTGGGGGACAAGCTGGTACAACGGCAGCTACACAGCCACTGGAGCAACAGCGACAGCCTTGGGCACAGGATTTGCCAATACGAACACGATCATTTCATCACAAGGCGGCGCCACCACCAGTTATGCGGCGGGTCTGGCACGAGCCTACACCGGCGGCGGCTACAACGACTGGTATCTGCCCAGCCTGGATGAGCTGAACGAACTGTACCTCAACCAGGACGCGATCGGTGGTTTCGTGTCCCAGTACTACTGGAGCTCGTCCGAGGTCGATGCGTACAGCGCGTGGGACCAGAGCTTCTTCACCGGCTACCAGTACGACAGCGACAAGTTCGACTGGGACGGGGTACGTGCCGTGCGGACTTTCTGACCACGTATCCATTCAGCCATCAAGCGGGGCGCGGGGGGCGCAAGCCCCCCGCGCGCGGCTGCCAAGGCTCGGACGCCGCGTTGCCGCGGCGAGCAACACTCGCGCACTACCGCGTTCGCAGTGGCGTTGAGGTTGACTTCCGCCTTGTCGATGATATGTAAGAAGAATAGGGTTCGTGCGCGCTGAGAAGGGACTGTGCGCTTGCGCGGCACACGCCTTCCGCGTGCGGGGACGTCGCAAGAATGAAGGAGGTCGCCGTCATGCGCCACTCAGCCCATCGTTACGCCCTCTACGCCGCCCTGTTCTGCTGCGCGCTGCTGCTGGCGGTCGGCATGGCCGCGCCGGCCGGAGCAGGCGGCGCCACGCCGCCGACCGGCGGCGCGCCCCGCGGCTCGGCGGCGCCGCTGAATCCGGCTTTCCTGCGCTACCTGGTAAGCCCACCCATCGGCGCGCCGTGGCGCGCCGCCGGCGGCCACGCCCTGGGCGATATGCCCACCCCGCAGGACTTCTCCTACGCCCGCGGGATGCAGGTGCCCGGCGTGCACGCGCGCGCGCTTCCGGCGACCTACGACCTGCGCCCGCTCGGCAAGGTCACGTCGGTGAAGAACCAGGACCCCTACGGCACCTGCTGGGCGTTCGCCGCCTTGGGTTCGCTCGAGTCCTGCCTGCTGCCCGGCGAGACCTGGGACTTCTCCGAGAACAACATGGTGCTCAACAGCGGCTTCAACAAGCCCGGTGGTTTCTACAACGGCGGCGGGACCTCCACAATGGCCACCGCCTACCTGGTCCGTTGGGGCGGCCCCGTCAACGAGAGCGAGGACCCGTATGGGGGCGCGTCGCCGCCCGGCCTGGCCCCGCGCAAGCACGTGCAGAAGGTCGACTGGATCCCGCCCCGTGGCTCGGCGCTCGACAACGACAACGTCAAGAACGCGGTCGTGCAGTACGGCGGCGTCGATGTCTCGATGAGCTGGTACGACTCCTCCTACAACGCTGCAACGGCAAGCTACTACTACAACGGCAGCACGTGGTCGGGCCACGCGGTCCTCATCGTCGGCTGGGACGACAACTACTCCGCCGCCAACTTCGCCACCACCCCCGCGGGCAACGGCGCCTTCCTCGTCAAGAACAGCTGGGGCGCCGCGTGGGGCAACGCCGGCTACTTCTACGCCTCCTACTACGACTCCATGTTCGGCCGCACTGGGCAGATGGCGGTGTTCGACAACGCGGAGCCCACCAGCAACTACAGCGACATCTACCAGTACGACCCCCTGGGCGACGTCGGCGGCTACGGGTACTCGAGCTCCACCCCTACAACAGGATGGTTCGCCAACGTCTTCAGCGCCCGGACGACCGCCTCCCTGAGCGCCGTCGGCTTCTACGCCGCGGTCCCGGGCACGAGCTATGAGGTCTACACAGGCTCCAGCCTCGCGACCAAGACGCTGAGCACCAGCGGCACGCTGGCCTACATGGGCTATCAAACGGTGACCCTGCCCTCAGCCGTGGGCCTCACGAGCGGGCAGCAGTTCGTGGTGTTCGTCAAGGTGACGACGCCCGGCTACAACTTCCCGATCCCCATCGAGTACCCGGTCGCCAACTACTCCAGCGGCGCCACCGCGCTGCCGGGGCAGAGCTACACCAGCTCGACCGGTGCGAGCTGGACGGACCTGACGACCTGGAACGCCAATGCCAACGTGTGCCTGAAGGCATACGTCGTGACGGGCACGGCGCTCAGCATCAACATCAGCGCCCCCACCGGCAGCGCGAGCTACCCGGTCGGCGGCAACCTCACGGTCAGCTGGACGACGAGCCCCGCCGCCGCCGCCGGCGGCGAGTTCGGCGTCTGGGCGCGCAGCCCCGGCGGCGGCTGGTACATCGGCCAGATCGTGGCCGCCAGCGGCGGCGCGAGCTACAGCACCGGCCTCACCCTCGACGTGCCCATCGGCGGCGGCTACCAGGCGATCGTCGCCTGGCGGGCCATTGCCGGCAGCGGCGCCTGGACGGTCTTCGGCACCAGCCCCGGCTCGTTCGCCGTGACGGGCACGGGGATGAGCATCAACATCAGCGCCC
>Ga0247841_10003151_pt1 | contig 31177 bp, 36 predicted proteins | sample LaCruzMarch2015__2_FD_192410 | JGI IMG/M metagenome (GOLD analysis project Ga0247841, IMG submission 192410) | Freshwater microbial communities from meromictic Lake La Cruz, Castile-La Mancha, Spain - LaCruzMarch2015_18m | ecosystem: Environmental > Aquatic > Freshwater > Lake | place: Spain... | reverse complement strand
ATCGCCGCGCAGAATACGGTAAGCTCCCCGCCTCCCGGAAGATAGAAGACATTGAGATATTCGGAAACCCTGGCGTGTCCGGTTATATAGCTTAATACCGCGTAGGACAAAGCAGCTATTATCGTACACCCTATCGCCAGACCGTCCAGGCCGTCAGTAAGATTTACTGCATTGGAGGCGCTGGTAATAACGAGTATCACAAATAATAAATACAGTATGCCGAGGTTCAGGACAAACCCCTTTACGAACGGCATGGAAAGAGCCTGGGGTATCGGGGTGAGGAACATTATATATAGCGCTACCGCGCCTCCCAGCAGGAACTGAGCCAATAATTTCATTCCGGGGCGTAAGCCCAGATTCCGCTTCTTAAGTATCTTGGTATAGTCATCGCTAAAACCAATAAGTCCTAGCCACAGGAATGACGCCAGCGCCACGAGCACATACTGGTTTGCGATATCGGCCCACAATATCGTGGAAACCGATATCGCTAATATTATGATGATGCCTCCCATCGTTGGAGTATCCTGCTTATGCTTCTGTATCTCATATAAGGACTCGACGTGTTCCCTCCTTATATTCTCGCCGAAATTCATCTCCTTTAGCCAGCGTATTATGATGGGACCGGCTATGATCGATATTAGGAAGGCGGTAAGGCTCGCCATGACGGTGCGAAAAGTTATGTATCTGAATACGTTAAATCCGAACCATATCTCTCTCAATGGATAAAATAAATAATAGAGCATTTCCTTACATCATCCTTTACGTTTTTAGTTTTTTTATCACTTCTTCCATCTTCATACCGCGCGAACCTTTGACAAGGATCACATCGCCTTTAGCCGCCACCCTCTTAATTATCCGGGCAACCTGAGCATGGCTGGAGCAATGCCACAGATTTTCTTTACGCATGCCGGAAGCGCCGGCTTCTGCCAAAGTGTACTTCGAATATTTACCAAAGGTCAGCAGGCCGTCGGCTCCCGACTTTGCTACGAGGACTCCTGCCATCCTATGAAAGTACTCCGACTTATCACCCAGTTCCAGCATATCCCCAAACACCACCCAACGCGAAAATGCCGGGTAGGATTCAAGCGCCTCAAGGGCCGCGGACATCGATAATGGATTAGAGTTATATGAATCGTTTATTATATCTACTCCGCGCGCACCCTCTGAAGCCATACGCATGCCTGCCGGTTTAAAACCCGCTAAAGACTTTTCGATCGACGAATAAGGCACTTTCATAAGTCTAGCTATGGCTATGGCGGCCAAAGCATTATATACATTATGAAGCCCCAGCATGTTTATCGCAAATATCTCCTCGGAGTTCACTGAAAAGGATATCTTATTCTTCCCGGTACCGAGTATCTCTCCGGCGTAATCATTACCTCCGTCAAAACCGAACCTGACTATCCTGAAATTCTTTTCTCTTATACGGGCAAGATACTTATCATCCCCGTTCAATACCACCACCCCGTGTTTATATTTAAAAGAATCCAGTATCTCTCTCTTGGCCTTGTAAACACCTTCCAGATCCCGAAGAAATTCCAGATGTGACGGACCCACGTTTGTTATGACCGCTATGTCCGGTGAAGCTATACCGCAAAGCTGACTTACCTCTCCTTTGTGATTGGTTCCCAGCTCTACAACACACGCACCATGTCTTTTATTAAGCTTCAATAACGTCTGCGGCAGGCCTATGTTATTATTCTTGGTCCCTTCGTTCTTCAAGACATTATAACGACTCGATAACACAGCTGCCGTCATGTCCTTTACCGTGGTCTTCCCATTACTTCCGGTAATGGCTATAACGGGTATTTTAAATTTCTTCCTGTGTGCGGATGCGATAGCCAAGAGGGCTTTTGTGGTATCTTTGACCTGTATTATTACTTTTCCTTTTAATTTTAAATTACGTCCTGTAAGACAAAGGGTCGTGACGGCGCCTATAGCCCCTTTGCATAGAGCTTCACCCGTGAATCTGTCCCCATCAAAATTCGCGCCTTTAAGGGCTATGAAAAATTCGCCTTTTTTAACGGATCGCGAATCAGTTGACACCTTAGAGAGGTCTATATCCCTACAGGGATCTCCCAACAGCAGACGTCCTCGAGTCGCTTTTATTATCTCTTTTACTTTCATCTCTACCCTCTATCCTTTTAACCAGCATCTCCGACGCAACTTTCCTGTCATCAAAATATATAGTCTTACCTTTAACTATCTGGTAATCTTCGTGGCCCTTACCCGCTATAAGAACCACATCGCCTTCAGCCGCAGAAGATATGGCTCTTTGTATCGCTTCCCGCCTGTCCGGCACGATATCATAATTGGAGAAATTCCCCTTGATACCTGATTCAATGTCCCTGATGATGTCCATAGGTTCTTCGGATCTGGGATTGTCTGAAGTTATTATTACCTGATCGGAAAATTTACAGGCTGAAATACCCATGAGCGGCCGCTTCGAGCGATCCCTGTCTCCGCCGCAGCCGAATACGGTCAATACTTTACGCCCGGCTATCTCTTTAAGTATAGCCAGTACGTTATTGAGAGCGTCTTCTGTGTGCGCATAATCCACCAGCACCTTAAAGGGCTGCCCGCACTCCACCGGTTCAAGCCTTCCGGGAACCGAGGTGAGAGATAATATGCCCTCTGCTATCAGTTTTCTATCCAGGCCGAGTGCGTACATGGCCGCGATAGCGGCGAGACAATTTGATATATTGTGCATACCTATAAGATGGGTTTTTATCGAAAATCTTAATAATGGCGTCGATACATCAAATGATGAGCCGTCCGGTGAAAGTTTTATGTTTGAGGCCTTTATATCGGAGCCCTGGCCGATACCGTATGTAAGGATCTTCGCCTTTACCGATCCTTTTACGGACATGACCTTTTCGTCGTCAAAATTAAGTATGGCCATCCCGTTATTCTTAAGATGTCCGAAGAGCCTGGACTTAGCTTTGAAATATTCGTCCCTGGTCTTATGGTAATCGAGATGATCGCTTGTTATGTTTGTAAATATTCCGATATCCAGACCAACGCCGGATATTCTGCCCTGATCCAGTGCGTGACTGGAGACTTCCATCGCCGCATATTTTACGCCGCCGTCGACCATCTCTCGAAGGAGCTTCTGCAGCTCCAGTGAGCCCGGCGTAGTATTCTTCGCCGGCCTGGTATCTCCGTTAGACCTGTAATTGATCGTGCCTATAACACCTGCCCTGGCGCCGGCGCTTTTAACTATACCCTCTATCAGATACGTTACCGTCGTCTTTCCGTTCGTGCCCGTTATGCCTATCACCTTCAGCTTCGCGGAAGGATCTCCGTAAAAATTTTTAACTATCGGTGCCAAAGCGGCCCTTACATCGGATATCGATACCTTAAGCACGCCTTCCGGCACACGTAAACCCGGATCCGAGACTATCACCGCCGCACCCTTCGATACGGCCTCATTGACAAAATCGCGTCCATCTTTTGCATGCCCCGTCAGGGCAATAAAGATACTCCCAGGAACTACAGTCCTTGAATCGTCACTTAAGGCAGTTATGTTCATATCCGGCTTATACGAACCGGCTTGGATACTGCAGTCGATACCTTTAAGTAGATCTTTCAGCAGCATTTATCGATCCTTCGAGCTCAGATACCTGAGCGAATCATTTACAACATTACGAAAAACCGGAGCGGCAACATCGCCCCCATAATATACAGGATGCGGCTCGTCTACACATACGACTACCGCAAGGACAGGTTTATCTACCGGAGCAAAACCTATAAATGATCCTATGAACCTGTTGTGGGAGTATGTGCCCTGTTCTACTTTCTGAGCCGTGCCGGTCTTGCCCCCGGACTCATAGTCCTCCATCTTGGCTTTTTTGCCGGTGCCTGAATTTACTACCCCATTCAACACGTTTCTCATCTTAAGAACGGTATCGGTTGATATAACTCTGTTCGGAACATTAACAGGAAATTCCTTTATTACTTTCCCCGATGGGTCGGTCACCTCTTTAACGACTCTGGGCCTTACTCTATACCCGTTATCCGCTATAACGGAGATAGCGCATGCAAGCTGCAGCGCAGTAGTCGTCACTTCCTGCCCCATAGGTATAGCGTACATGCTTACTTTGGACCATCCTTTTAGCGGCCTATTCATGCCCGCTACCTCACCGGGAAGATCTATGCCGGTCTTTTCATATAAGCCGAAAAGTTTCATGTACTTATACATCTTTTCCTGGCCTAAACGAAGGGCTGCCTTCACCGTACCGATATTGCTCGACTTCTCTATTATCTCCTTAAAAGCCATGATACCATGGGGGGTATGGTCGTGCAATACCCTTCGGCCCATATGCCATTCGCCGTTCTCACAATCGAATTTATCGGTTAAATCCACGGCCTTCTCTTCAAGCGCAGCGCTGGCAGTCACTATCTTAAAAACGCTGCCGGGCTCAAAAAAATCATTTATAGCCCGGTTCCTTATAGACTCTTGAGATCTGTTCTTAGCGTTGTTGAGATCATAATTCGGCATATTGGCCAATGCGAGCACATCCCCGGTGCGCGGGTCCATCACGATTATCGAAGCCCCTTTAGCATTGAATTTCACGAACGTCTTGGCCAGTTCCCTCTCGGCTATTGACTGTATAACTTCATCTATAGTAAGAACAAGGTTGAAACCGTCCCTTGGAGGTATATATTCATACTGGTAGGACTCTAGAAGTTTACGCTTTGCATCCTGTGTCGATACCACCCACCCGGGTTCACCCTTAAGATATCTGTTATATTGAAGCTCCAGCCCTTCAAGCCCGTTGTTATCTATATCCACTGTACCTATAATATGGCAAGCCAGTGCCTTATCCGGATAGGACCTTTCCGATTCCTGTATTGTGTCGAGGCCTTCCATCTTAAGGGCTTTAATACGGGCCGAGGCTTCGGGAGGAATCTTCCTCTTTATCCATACGAAGGATTTGTTCTTGGACAGCCTGTTATAAACAAAATCTTCGCTTATGCCCAGTATACCCGAGATAGATCTTGCAGCTCTTTTCTTATCCTTTATTACTCTGGGATTTGCAAATACGGAATCGCTGTGAAGATTTATTGCCAGGACCCTCATATTGCGGTCAAAGATGGTGCCGCGTTTCGGAGCTATCTCGAGGGATACGGTATGCTGTTCGTCGGCTATCTTCTTATAAAAATTATACTTAACTACCTGAATATAGAGGAGACGTAGGACAAGAATAGACAGTGAGATAATAAAAAACAGGAAGACGGCCAATTGCCGTTTTCTAAGGATTCCGCTATGCACGAATAAAGCTTCTCGTTATTCCTCGGCCTGATGAGCCTCGGCTTTAGGTGTGAAGAAATCTAAAAAACCGAATAAATTGAACCTTTTTTCAAATCCTACGGAGCGTATGTCAGAAACACCATTCTTCTTTATTACATACGGCCGAGCCATGTTAACTACATTGCCTTTCCTGGGAAAGGTTATATCAATATTTTTGGCCAATAACGCGCCCTCAAGTCTCGATGGCGCCTCTAGGTTTTTAATAGTATAACTCAACTGCTCCCTGCGGTCAAGCACCTCGTTGAGTCTCTTCTCCTTCTTTTCTATTGTATAGCTTAATTTCACCAGTTCTACCTGCTGGTGAACATACATTAGGGATGCTACTGTGAATATCGCTATGGGCAAAACTGACCGGATAAGCCTCATATCAATCTAAATCCTTTCCGCAACTCTAAGGCGGCCGCTTCTCGATCTCGGATTCTCGGCCACTTCTGCATCTGTCGGCCGTACGGGTTTTTTCGTTAATATCTTTACAAGGCCCCTGGCCGAATACTCTTTAAACTTGTTCTTCACTATTCTGTCTTCGAGCGAATGGAACGATATCACGGCTAACCTGCCGCCTGCATTCAATCTGGTAACTACCTGCTCCAGCCCGTCTTTAAGCGCAGCAAGCTCATCATTGACCGCTATCCTGATGGCCTGGAATGTCCTCGTGGCAGGATCCAGCTTACCCCTTCTCCCTCCCACAGCCCTGTAGATCACCGATGCCAGATCATCTGTCGTCTCTATCTTCTTCTCGCGGCGGCGCTCCACTATCGCCCGGGCTATTCTCCTGTGAAAACGTTCCTCACCAAAATCTTTTATTAGGCCGGAAAGTTCTTCTTCGCGTAATCTATTCACCAGGTCTTTGGCGCTCACTTTTTGTCCGGGATCCATCCGCATATCCAGCGGTCCGGGATTTTTTATACTGAATCCCCTGCCCGGCTCATCCATCTGATATGAAGATACTCCGATATCAAAAAGCGCGGCGTCGATCTTCTCCAGCCCCTCATTATTAAGCGTCTCTTTGAGGTATCTGAAATTCCCCTGAACCAATTTAAAAGAACCGGCAAAATCTTTAAGCAGCTCTCGCGACCGTTCTATCGCCTCGGGATCCGCATCGCACCCCAAGAGCATCCCTCCGGGCGTTATCCTCTGTAGTATTGCTTTTGAGTGCCCGCCGCCGCCTAATGTAGCATCCAGCACTTTATCACCCGGCCTTAGATCCAGAAAATCCAAAACCTCATCTAGCATCACCGGACGGTGCATATTTAATACAGGCTGCTGGGCCTGCTAAAAGGAAGCATCCTCAATACCAGTGTATCTATGCCGATATAGTCAGGCGCACAATGCAGCGCCCGTACCTTCTTAAGCCGCTCTACCGATGCATCTATGTTAGTTATAAATACATCCGTTTTTCTATTCTTAGTCTCATGTTTCGAACCCATATGTTTGCCTCCTCATCCTTCCTGCAGCATTAAGTTTTGCGCCACATCTTCAAATGATTCTTTGGAAGTCGAGTAGTACTCTCCCCAGGAGTCCTTCGACCATATCTCTATCCTGTTAGATACACCTATGATCATTACATCGCGTTTTATAGCCGCATAATCTTTCAGGTATTTAGGTATCAGTATCCTGCCCTGTTTGTCGCATTCTATCTGAGCGGCTCCGGAAAAATATAATCTGTTGAACTTTCGCGCTTCAGGTTTCGTAAAGGACATGGATTTGAACTTCGCTTCCTGGGTCTTCCATTCATTTTCGGTGAACATAAAGAGACACTTATCCAGACCTCTGGTTATATATAGCTTCGCTATATCATATTCCTTGAATGAATCCCTGAACTTCGAAGGTATGATAAGCCTGCCCTTTTTGTCTATCGTATGTTCGTGTTCACCGTAAAACATGAGTCACTCCCCTTTGCACCACTTTAAACCACTATGTGCATAAAGTATACATTAAGCCCTCCACTTTGTCAATACTATAGGGTATATATTGCATAATAAAAAAGGGTAGCGCTTTAAAGCGCTACCCTCATATCAACAGCAGGACCCGTAAGCCGAGTTTTGTTTTAGATGATCATCTATCTGGAATGCGGATTGCTCCGCATCCTCAAGCGACCTTACCCGGCCGGACATCCGATGTGTACGGATAGAAGCGAGCAACTCCTGGTTCCGGCCCTATTTGGTCTTGCTCCGCGTAGAGATTGGTCGTCTCACCTCTGCACCTACTGGTGCAGAGCTCGTCTCTGTCCTCTAATCCTCGCCTTTCGGCGGACGGCCGTTAGCCGCTACGCTGCTCTACGGAGCTCGGACTTTCCTCCACCCGATATTTCGGGCAGCGATCACCCGGCCCTGCTGCTGTGTTCTCTATAGAAAATCTTCGTCTGATTTATTCGCCCGACAGATTTAATGCTTTGTTGGCGAGTAAATCTGCTTCTTTGTTCTTGGAACGGTCTATATGTTTTATCTCGAACGACTTAAAATCCTTAAGGGCTCCGAGCGTTTGCAGAAAGAGCTCTTTCATCCTTTCGTCTTTCACCCGGTACTCACCGCTTAACTGTTTGACGACGAGCTCGCTATCCATAAATACCGTTATCTCATCAGCGCCCAGATCGCAGGCGGCTTCGAGACCGCGGATTATCGCGCTGTACTCGGCAATGTTGTTCGTGGCCTCACCTATATACTCGGACAGCTCTTTTAATATCTTCTTGTGCGGATCTTTTATCACGACGCCTATACCGGCCGGCCCGGGGTTACCCCTGCAGCAGCCGTCCGTATACAACACTACTGTTTTATTCTTCAATGTACAATATCCTCGCACAGCTATCGCAAACGACAAGGCCGCCATGCATCTTTATCTCATTTATCACTTGAGGCGGCAATATCCTAAAACAGCCCTGACAGGAATCGTTTGATACGGGAACTATCGCAAGGCCGTCTTTGTTCTTGAGAAGCCTTTCATATTTCGCAAGACTTTTCGGATCGATCCTGGCCGCTAACTCAGAACGCTTAGCCCTGACTCCTTCCAGCTCAGCCCCTACGGTCACGGCCTGCGCTTCCAGCCTATTCTTATCTTCCGCAAGCTTTACCTCTTCTTCTTTTACAACTTCTTTCTCTTTTGATACATCCTTATTCTTCGCATCTATAGCATCCATCAACTTCAAGATATCTTCTTCTATTACAGAGCCGTCGGCTTTTGCGCGGCCTATCTCATCCTGCAGCGCAGAATATTCCTTATTAGTTTTTACTTGATAAAGCTGGGCTTGATATTTTTTTACAACGCCTTCCTTGGTCTCCAGCTCACCCTCTTTACCCTTGCGATTTAGGACGAGAGATTTTGATTCATCTTCCAATTTTTTCAGATTTGTCGTCTTACTTTTAAAACCTTCCTCCATATCCTTGATCTTGAGAGGAACAGACTCAAGCTCTCCTTCCATCCTCTGGATGTGAGTATCGAGCTCCTGCAGCTCAACTAGCAGTTTAACCTGTTCTTCTATCTGTGTCATAAATTATCTTCATACGTAAGCTTTATATGGTGGGCAGCACAGGACTCGGTCATCCGGCCGCCGGAGGCGGCCTCCTGACCAGCCAAATTGCTGTCGGCCAGAGGCCTTTTCTTCCTATTCGTCAGCGCAATTTGGCTTCGAGTCCCTGCCCAAAACCATATAATCAGCTATCAAACAACACGTGATATGGTGGGCAGCACAGGACTCGAACCTGTGACCTTTGCGATGTGAACGCAACGCTCTAACCAACTGAGCTAGCTGCCCCCTTTTGCTTCACAAAGAGAACTGCCAAATTTGAATTGGTGGGCCCACAAGGATTTGAACCTTGGACCAAGAGATTATGAGTCTCCTGCTCTGCCAGGCTGAGCTATAGGCCCACGTTTATAACATGCTTATTATCAATGAGTTGCGACTTTGCTAATTTTTCGTCTTTTACCGAGCCGGGCTCCGGTGGCCATATGGTGTCCATTCTACGGCTCAAAATGTCAACTGCGCGCCTCTTATGATCAGGTGACAGATGTGCATATCGTAGCGTCATCTGTAGGCTCTTATGGCCTAAGAGCTCCCGGACCGTATTAAGGTCTACCCCATTCATCACTAGCTGAGATGCGTATGTATGCCTCAGATCATGGAAACGGAATCCATCTATTTTACACACCTTAAGTAATTTGTCAAAAGATTTTCTCACGTTACCAAACGGCTTTCCATTTTTCTTGCAGAAAATATATGCGCTTTCTAAGTGCTTCTGTACCGCGATGAGGGCCGACTTCACCTTATCACTCATTGGAAGTGTTCTTGTCTCATTATTTTTTGTCCTGGTAAGGCGTATAAGGCCACGATTAAAATCGCAATCCTTCCACTTCAAACCCAGTATCTCGCTCTTACGCATCCCGGTGAAGAGCGCCGTTATCACAATAGCATGAAGATAACCCTTACTATTATCCAATAACTTCTTCATATCCTCTTGTTCGAGATAGCGAAGGCGCTGATTATTCTCTTTGAAGAGCTTCACTGTAGTGCATGGATTCTCGGTCAACTTCTTCCATTCGACAGCACGATTAAACATCGATTTTATAAGAGCCAGGGCCCTATTTGTAGTTGCTACCGAAACTTCGCTGGCCCTCTGTATCTTAAAGCGTTGAACGTCAAGAGCTGTTATATCCTGCATATCCTTGCCACCGAAGAAACGTTTTAACACGTTCATATTCTTGCAGTCGGTATAATAGCTTCGATTTTGTTTCGAGTGCGCTTCGAGGTACTGATCCGCAAAGTCGTTGAATTTAATGCGAGCTTCTCTTTTTATGTCAAGAAACTTGCCCTCGGCTATCTCGACTTTGCGCTTCTTTAAGACAACCTCAGCAACCTTCTGAGATGGCCCGATCATCTCCCGCTTGCGTCGGCCGTGAGCATAGTAGTCGATATAAAAGTTCTCGCCCTTACTATAAACGCCTTTTACCTTCCTCATTGTCTTATTATCCCCATCTCCATTAGCTATATTATATATATATTACCGCATTATATCAATGAATTTCCCTGACGCGCTTATCCTTCAGCCAGGCCTCTATTTCCTTTAGATCAAACTTAACGAGCCTGCCCATCTTGAAATACGGAATCTTGCGCTGCCAGGCCCACGAATAGACAGTATCTACCTTTAGATCTAATATCTGTGACAGTTCCTGTGGCCCGACAAAACGTTTTTCCATTATTAAACCTAATTTAAACCTGCCTCTAAAACCTTTGTTTTTTCGCTCTGGCCGCTTGAAATAGTGCATTTAGGCAAAAAACTGCTATCAACTGGCTGTCTACCCTTACCTGCCTGCTTAATCCCTTGTTTATAGGGACTAAAATGATAAAAAGGGCAGGATTCTATTTCACACTTGCCGGTCTCCCCCATACCATCGCACTCATAACATTTTGCCTTGATAGCCTGTCCTCTGGCTAATTTAATGCCCTCAAGGTGTTTTATAAGGTCTTTTTTACCCTGCCGTCGCGGGCCAGATTTTGCGCTGTTTAATAACTCTGTATCTTTCATTTTATCCCCCTTATTTATGGTTATGTTTTAACTTATAAAGTTATTAATTTTAGGCGGCGCGGGTCTATCATATACAAATTCAATATCTGCCTTTAACCAATCCTCTGTAGATGCTTTTTCACTATCTATTTGCTCTTTGCGAACATAATCAAGCCAGTCAAGCAGGTCTTTTTTGCTGTCATTTTTCTTGTTTATGATTTGATATGCCTTGCGTAGCCGTCCGGCTTTATTAGATAAATCTGCTTGTAATGTAAGCTCATCCAATAGCTCTTTATTTGCTTTAGCTATTTTGGATATGTTACCTTCTGAATAATGGAAAGCATCGGCAACTTTGTTAGCATGGTTTCCTTCCGCAAGTGCTAGCAGTATAAGAAGATATGTAACTTTCTTCCTGCCTCTAACCTTATTGCGAAAATTTACTATCTTGCTTTTCGTAAGTAGCCCAACCATACATTATAAACCTCCATTATTAAGATTGACCCCTTCTTGTAATTTAATACGCCCGGAGCGAATCATTTGAATAGCCTCTTCCCCTTTAAGGTCAACTAAGCATTTACAAGTTATCGCATCGATGACTTGTCCTATATACGATTTCAACATTGGTGATACTGGCGAGGCTTGGCTCTCAAGACAAGCCAAAGCCGAGCCATCGTACATCTTCTTCTTTGTTTCTTTTTCTATTTTTCTTCTTATATAATTCTTCTTATTGTCTGTATTTTTCGGATTATCTAAATCCGTATCTTTCGGATGTTGTTTATGTATATTTTTCGGATCCAGTTCATTTATATTTTGCGGAGACACGAATCTCCCCCTATCATCTTTTAATATTTCTGTATTGTCCCTGTGGGGCCTTATCTCCGCATTTTTCGGATGCAAGTCCTCGAGCTCTTCTCTGTTATACATATGATAAAAGTTTTTTCTATCTTTACGCCACTTTTTGCATAGCATCCAATGCTCATGCAGCCTTTTAGTATGCTTTGGGATAGACGAAAGGCATACTCCAGTTTCGCGGGTTATTGTTTCATTGCTGGGCCAACAGTTTCTTGTCACATCATTAACGTGCCTTAGCAGACAATGATATATTTTCAGTTCACTACCTGACATTCCGGCCAATATTCCTTTATCCACGATTACATGGAATAGTTTAGAATACAAACTATCCTTCCCTTTTATATCCACTGGCATTCCCTTTGGTTACTTTTTCAATAAATTCTTCATACTTCTTTATTACAACTTTTTGTATTTCATCACCTGTAACCCTATTTATAGGATGAATACAGCTTATTGATTTGCCATTAGGAAGTATTTTTGAAGGGTAAACTAAACGATAACCTTCCGCATTTGACGGAGAAGTATATACCGCAATATTTCCAATGAAGAATTGATCATTTAGCACACAAGAAACAAATGCAATGAGGCCATCTCTGGGTTTAACTGGCAGGATCTGAATTTCGGATATTTGCATTTTCATCACCTTCTCACCACACGTTTTTATGCCAAATTATGCAATATAAAAACAAAAAAGGCGGCAACTCGCAACCAAGTTATTGCGAACTACCACCTTGCTATACCCGGAGAATTTCTAAACTTTTAAGCTGTAACTCCGTATCACAACTTACATATGAAGTATACCATATTTTTCAAATATGTCAAGATTTTTGAAAACTAGCTAATATATCTTAAAACCCCAAGAATTGTATGTTGCAATTTTTTTACCAGAATGCCATCCGAAAATATCGGTATAGTAGCTATTGATATTCTGTTTCTGAGCAAAATAATGCGCTAATACATATCCTACCGTTTTCTTCTCATCTATATTACTATTGGCCCAAAGAATCTCATCAACATATGCGTCATGCGTATCGATAACTACTTTTTTAAGAATACCAGAATCAAACAAAAGTTTTATGTCATTATCCGATACTACTTGTTCACAATAAAGTTGACTACCTAATAAAAATATCAAAATCATCACTATTACAACTGTAAAGGGACGCATGCTCATCTCACAATGCCTTAACCGGATTGATTATCTTGCCTTTTTCTTATCCTGTATTTCTTTAGCACTCGAACCGTTGTATGGCCCTTGATCGTTAAATCTAACATCTATTACTATGTCGTCCGAAAGCACATACACAAACTCTCTTGCTCCCCAACTATTTTTATTACCAATTTCATAGGCAAAATAGGTTTTACCTTCAAATTGCGTTGTTTTATCAGGAATCCCCAAATTATCAATTAGTTTATCTTTTGTAACTGCTCCTAAGGGAAAGTGCGCTAAATAAGATGTGGGAATAGTAAAAATTGTGGGTTTAGGTATTTTTGCCTCTTTAGCCATTGCAGAACCAGCTACTAAAAACATAGATAAAGCAATAAATAGAATTATATTTCTCACGACAATTCTCCTTTATGGCACATTGTTATTTATACTCTACCGTCCCCGTCATTATCGTTCCCATCTCAAACGAACTTATGTCTTTAACTATGCCATTATCGTCAAATGTTATAGAAGCGGATGAAGTTTTTGAATCATTTGGATCATATGCCCAGCCGCCTAAAAACATAAGTTTTTGCTTCATGATGGACCTGGTATATATCCACATCTCACCGAGTGACGATGTCTGCTTCATCGCAGGTTTACCCAGGATCGCAAGAACTTCTGCTTTTGTGGTTTTGCCCCTTATAATCTTATCTGTATTCTCTTGGGTAAGATTTTTAGAGCCATAATCATAAGTTATAGATCTGTCAGTAGCACACCCTGTCATAAACAACGGACATAACGTCAATACCATTACCAATATCCGTTTTTTCATATCGCCTCCCCCTTAGCAGCTAATATCAGTAAAACTTTCCAATTTATAATTAACAAAGATCAATACGACTAACTTGGTTGTGTAACAGACTGATTATTTGCGCTCTCATCGAATTTAATTTTACTTATTTCTACTTCAACCTTACCCGTCCAGTCCGACGGGGCGTCTTTTTCTACTATATAGCCGAAATCTTTGGAATAATTAGGCTTCAGGGATGGTGTTTTCTCGAATATATTTTCTGTGTTCACAATTGTAAAACTTTTTTCTCCCACACGATTACTGTTAGTATCTAAAAAATATATTGTTATCTCTACGAGAGAGATACTTCTATCTCCTATATTCTTAACAGTTCCTTTTGCTGCTTTTTTCGATTCGCTATATCCAGGAACATCAAATTGCCCGTACCCCTGTGTAACTCCAACATTTGAAAGCGTAAGTTTGTTCTTAATATATTCCTGTGCAATATTATCTCGTTTCACCTGTTGCACTTGTTGAGTAGGTAAACCACTTACTAATCGAGGCGATACGGCAGCAATCTTATTTTGAGTACGATTGGTTATAGGGAAGATTGCAAAGTAAAATATAAAGATTACCGCAAGAAGGATTAAAAATATGTTTCTTCCCAGTTTATTATTTTTTGAAATTGATGCAATAACACAACAGCAAGGAAAGGAGATGCCTGTTACACCAGTAAGTAGCATAAGCCCTACAAAGAAAAATGCTATTCCACTTATCGAACTGACTCCACTACCTGCTAAACTTGAGCCAACACCAAAAACAAAATACAAAACTAACTCGGCAATTAACGCAATTAACGAAACGAAAAATACTAACAAACCCACACCGATATTCATAAGCACCCTTTCTTATTAAAATGTTATAAACTTCTCCATTCCCTTTCGTAATCTGCAAAGATTTGCGCTACCCTTATCAACAAAAAGGGGACGCATATCCCTACCGGCAACTGCAAAGTAAATCCGATAAGGCTGCATTTTCCCCTTCGCCCTTTCGGGCGAATGTGCAGCACTTACCTTACTTTGCAGTTAGAGGCCCAAAGTCCTCTTTAAGGTAAAGCTATTGATTCATGTAAAGAACACTACATTAAACCATCGACATTATACCATCTTTTGTAGCATAAAACAAAAAAGCAACCCTTTTAAGGTTGCCTGTAAACGTATCTATTTCGTTATACCGTCCATAACTATATTTCAAGCCGGGACCAACGCTTAGATTATGTTACTTTGGGTAAGGTATGAATGCGATTTAATACTGGAAGATGCAATTGTTTAGCAAGCTTGCGCAGTGTAGCGACGCACGGGCTCACAAGATCAACTCCGAGGACTTCACCACTCGAGTTATAATCAACAAACACCTCCGGCATAGCTTCCCGTGTCTTAGAAACCTTGCCTTCTTTGAGCCTTACGTATAATGCACACGCTTGAGTATCAAGAATAAGCGTCATTTCTTATCGCCCCCTTTATCCAACACAGCACAAGTGATTACAAAAACATAATCACTCTTTTCTTCGTATATTATATCTAAAGTTCTATGATCTATCGTACGCATCGCTCTTTTCCTGCGGCGATGTCTTGTAGGAGCTTTTATTTCGGGGTTTTCAATAACCTCATGTATTTCGCTAAGCGAGATGTTGCGCTCTTTAATTCGTTCTTTAGCGTGTTCCGAAAGGACTATCCGCATTATTATAATACCTCATAAACCGACCATTGTCAAGCCACGCTCGCGCGACGTGTTAAACCTTCACTTCTAATCTGCCCGACCCCGCGCCAGTGGCCAAATAGTATCCAATCTACATCCAAATTGGTTAGATTTCGTTAGATTTGATTAGAGTTAAAATTTAACGTAACTTGTTGTCCTGCTTTGTAATTGCAATAGTATCAAGGAGTTGCATTTTTGCCTCATTTTGGATTATGAGTCTCCTGCTCTGCCAGGCTGAGCTATAGGCCCACGCGACGGAAATTCATTATACGTAATTTCTACTGTATTGTAAAGTCGATTTTACGGCAGTTTTACTCTACGGTTCCTACTGCCAGGAAATTTTTCAGTTTTCTGGAGCGGGTCGGGTGCCTGAGTTTTCTTAAAGCCTTGGCCTCGATCTGTCTTACACGCTCTCGGGTAACTTTGAATACCGCTCCGACCTCCTCGAGGGTCCTTGGATAACCGTCCCCTATTCCGAACCTTAACCGCAGAACTTTCTTTTCTCTTTCGGTTAATGTTCCCAGGACATCATCCATCTGTTCCTTCAGCATAGAATATGCGGTTGCATTTGCCGGAGAGACGGCTCTCTTGTCTTCTATGAAATCCCCGAAATGGGTATCTCCTTCGTCTCCTATAGGAGTCTGAAGGCTTATCGGTTCCTGTGCTATCTTTAAGATACCCCTGACCTTATCAACGGGCATCCTCATCTTATGCGCTATCTCCTCAGGTGTGGGTTCCTTACCGTTCTGCTGAACGAGCGCCCTTGATGCTTTTATAAGCTTATTGATAGTCTCGGTCATATGCACCGGTATCCTGATCGTCCTTGACTGATCGGCTATCGAGCGCGTTATCGCCTGCCTTATCCACCATGTCGCATAAGTCGAGAATTTATATCCGCGCTTATACTCAAACTTATCTACCGCCTTCATCAGGCCTATATTGCCTTCCTGTATCAGGTCCAGGAAAGACAATCCCCTGTTCGTATATTTTTTTGCTATGCTTACTACAAGCCTTAGGTTGGCTCCTACGAGCTCTTTCTTGGCCTTGTTAAATTTAATTTCCGTAGACCTGACCAGTTTGAAATGTTCTCTTATATCTTTTATCGACTCCCCGAATTCTATCTCTATCTTCCTCTTCCGCTTGGAAAGTCTTTTTACCTCGGCCCTATTCCTGTTCTTCCTGACTACGGCGAGCCTGGCCTCCACTTTTGAATACTCTTCCAGATACCTATCTGCGGATTTAGCTATCTCTTCTATTATATTCATGGCCAGGTTCATCTCCTTGATGAGTCTGGCTACAGAAGACTGGCTCCTGGTTTTTTTTAAGCTGTTATATATCCGCAGGAACTTCTTCTTTATCCTGGAGCCTTTTATCTTCGGGTCCGCGTTTATGAACTCTTCGGCATTGATATCTTTTGTTGCTATATCATTGGCCACCTCGAGAGCTTTGGTCTTTGCCGTCCTGAACCTCAAAACGGCCTCGCGGTATTTTGCTTCTTCTTCTTTTATACGTTCGGCTATCTCAATCTCTTCCTTGCGGGTAAGGAGGGATATCTGCCCCATCTGCCTCAAGTACATCTTCACGGGGTCGTCTACGTGGGTAAATTTCGAGGATTCTTCTTTTTCCGCCGCCTTCTCTTCCTTCTCTTCTATCTTACCTTCCACGACGGATTCTTTAATGATATCTTCATCGCTATCAACCAGCTTTATATTCTCTTCTCCCAGGATACCAAGTATCTCATCTATCTCCTCGGAAGAGACGATATCAACCGGCAGTATATTATTTACCTCTTCAAAAGTAAGATGCCCCTTCTCCTTGCCGAGCGCTATGAGCTCGGTTATCTCCTTAGACCTCTTCTTGCCTGTATCGGTACCCGGCTCAGGACTAGCGGCCGCTTTTTCTTTCAATCCCGGCGCGGTCTTTTTAACAGGGCGCTTCAGGCTCTTAGCCTTAGCGCGGATCTTATTCTTTTTTATTTTTTTTATCTTTTTTTTATTTTTCATGTTCTTAATCTTCTTCATAGGATCGTTTAGGATTTCGAAACTTTTACAAGCTCACTGTATGCCGAGACGAGCTTCTTTACCGCCTCTTCATCATGTCTGGTATGCGCCACTTTTATCTCTTGCTGGATAATATCGAGCGAGTCTTTCAGATTATCTTTCTTTATCTTGGCTATACAATCCGAAAGGGCTTTGTCGTTATCCGTTATAGTCTCTACTATGCTGGCGGCTGCGGATACAAGCTTCACGCCTTCGGGGCTTTCGGACAGTTCCGTCATAAGTCTGACGGCCGTCACCTCGATATTAGCATCGTGCAGCTTAAAAACCACCGAAACAACATCCCTCACAGAGGTGTCTTTCAGCTCATCGAGCTTTAGCCGGGATTTTATATCGTCAATATACTTTCCCCCCTCGAGCATAAGCGCCAGCAGCATAAGCTCCGCGCCCTTATTGGTCTTCTTCATCTCGGATGGCGCCGGCACGTATCTGGGCTCGTAACTTTCTGTCTTAACTTTTTTAAGCTCCGAACGTATGGCTTCCTCATCAACGGAAAGCCTCTCCGCCAATTTCTTTACGAGCTCTGAGCGAAATACCGCATTATTTATCCTCGATATGGTCGGCAGCATAGCTGCCACGATAGCAGTCTTCCCGTTCGTTGAACGGATATCGAACTTCGTTTTCAGCTTATCCAGCTTGTATTCAAATATGTTCTTACCGCTCTTGACTCTTTTAAGAAAATCCTCGGCGCCGAACTTTCTTATATAGCTGTCCGGGTCTAATCCTTCGGAAAGCTCGGCTATATATACGTTGACATCCTCGCTTATGAATAGGTCCAGATTCCTAAGTGAAGCCGTTTCACCGGCCTCGTCAGGATCGTACACCATTATCACGGTATTGGTCGAACGTTTCAAAAGCTTTATCTGGTCGGTCGTAAGCGATGTTCCTAGCGTCGCTATTATATTCTTCACCCCTGTCTGGTAAGGTATTATGAAGTCGAGATACCCTTCCACTATCAGGGCAAACTTTTCCTTCTTTATATAGTCTTTCGAGAAATTAAGCCCGTAAAGATTTTTGCCTTTCGAGTAGATTATAGTCTCGGGCGAATTTATATATTTCGGCAGACTGGCATCCAGTACCCTGGCCCCGAAACCGAGCACCCTGCCCCTCAAGTCCATTATCGGGAATATGGCCCTGTTACGGAACCTGTCGTAATACCCGCCTTTGTCGTTCGGGATAACGAGTCCGGCCTTCTCGAGAACTTTCGGATCTACAGACTTAGACTTGAAAAAATTTAATAACGACTCCCAGGAGTCCGGCGCATAGCCTATTCTAAAATCCCTAAGGCTGGCCTCATTTATACCCCTCGAAATGAGATAATCCTTAGTGCCTGGTTTATTCTTAAGCGATTCCTGAAAAAACCTGCAGGCCAGGTCATTTATACCGTACAGCCTGTCTGCGAAAGAATCATCGGCTCCGCCGCGCGCAAGCTTAGGCAGTTTAACTCCTGCCTTTTCAGCAAGAAGCTCAACGGCTTCAGGAAACCCGACGTTCTCGTATTTCATCACAAATGAGAACACGTTGCCGCCGCTGCCGCATCCGAAACAATGGAATATCTGTTTGTCCGGGCTTACTACGAAAGAGGGGGTCTTCTCGTTATGAAATGGGCATGTCGTCTTATAATTCCTGCCCAGCTTCTTTAAAGTTATATAACGCGACAACACCTCAACTATATCCGATTTTGCCTGCACCTCTTCTATTATACGCTCGGGTATGGCCACTTATCTCTTTATCCTCACAAAACCCGCCGCCGGTATTACATCCAATTTGCCGGATTTTTCGATTTCGTCCAAAAGAAGATTAAGCCCCAGGGAGTCGCTGGCTATATGGCCGGCTATCACGACATTTATATACTCATTTTTGGCTATACGGAAATGCTCCTCGCTTAAATGCATCGCGACTATAGTGCCGATCCCCGCCTGCGAAAGGCGCGGGAATATCTTCTTTGGCCCTTCAGTGCCGCCCGTCATATCTACGAATACACGGCCGGCCTTTTTGTCCGGAGACCCTATCAGTATCCTTGGCCCGGCGTTCTTCTTAAGGCCATCGGCATACTCCGGTATGCCTTTTAAGAGCGACAGCACATTAGAAAGCTTGGCTGGTTTTTTCCTGTCAAAAAGCTTCTGCAGATAATCGGCTACATGATTATCGGCCGGGGTATGAATGCACATAAAAGGTATGCCTAAGAGGCGCGCTATATCGACCGCCCTGAAGTGGTTCGCCGAAGCCACCGCTCTCTCAACTTCTCCCATCCTGTCCTTAAGGAGCGCCGAAGCGACCTCTTTGGGTATTCCGCACTTGGTAAACATCGCTACTTGCAGTTTCATCACGTCGTAGAATTTCGCCCAGGCCGCGCCTTCCGGATGATGCGCCATCACAAGATCCACTTGAAGGCCGCGTTCTATCAATCTATCGGCCGCAACTATCTCCGGAGCTTCCATATCTATACCTACCATCACCGTATTTATTTCGCGCGACCAGTCCCCGTAAAGTATCCTGGTATCCGCATAAGGATTAGTAAGGGATTCTTTATCAAAAGCCTTCCTGTCAGGCCCTTTAGCTTTACTGTACTCTTTTTTTGCGCATTTAAACTCTTCCTTTATTCCGGAAATCCCCCGGGGATCCTTAAGCATCCCTTTCTTTATAGCAAGCTTATATATATCGCCTAATTTCATTTCGCTCCTCCAGATTTATTTTCATTGGACTTAAAAACGTTTTCCCATTCGTCTTGCTTCTTAACCGCCTTACTGTCCTTGGCGGGAACATCTTTTTTTGGGAATATATCCTGGGTTATCTTTTCGTCATTGACCCTGCCGCCTGATACGGTTTGGTATATCGCGGGACCTATGCGCAAAAAGAACATTCCATAAAGCGACTTATCTTTTATTGACCACTGGAGATATGATAAGGGTATAAGCGCCAGGAATATCAGTATCATGCTCGCAGCGACAGCGCCCTTCAGTATACCCACCAGGATACCGCCAATTTTTTCTATGAGCGGGTGCCAGGTAACCTTTATTATGGTATCGACGAACACCTTGATGAACTTTAGCGCAAATCCTAGGATCAGTATGATAGCGAGAAAACTGCCCACATTACATATGGATGCAGGGATTATAGTTAGACTTGAATGCAGCATAGAACCGAGCTTCGAGTAAAAGTGAAGAGACAGGACCAGGCTCAATATAGAACCAAAAAGAGGGAATATCTCGCGGCTAAGGCCATCCTGGAAAGATATGTAAATCGTTCTCAGCATTATAATTACAACAAAAAGATCTACCCAATTAGCCCTTGACAGGATATCCATATGCACCCCCCTTAAAGTGAAAGTAAAGTATATCATACGTATATTGTGTTGTCAAGGTGGGGGCTATAAACAAAAAGAGGCCCCTTTTTAACAGTTCCTCCTTGTTAAAGGACCTCTCTTGCAGAGTCTAGGCCTGATGCAGCCTCGACCTGATAAAACGAGCCTCTACAGATGTCATATCCCTGTTTATCTCGTTATAAAGTTTCTTAGCTTTCCGGTAGCCAAAGAACCGTGAAACCTTCCTCCCAAAAACATTGTAAAGCCTTCGCGTAGCTGTATAAGGCATATCCTAACCCTCCTATTTTGTCATAGCATTTCTTTCGAACCGCACCTTAAAATAATGAAGAAATCCTATCGTATATATAGTCATGTTCACGACGGCAAAAAACTCCCCTTCTATCCTGCATATCACCTTATCTTCATTGATAGCATCGTTATGTTTCTTTAGTATGTGAAAACGTCTTGTATTTGGAGAACCTAATGCGCCCTGCGATGTGATCCATTCATTTATAGTATCCGCGTCATTGAGGTGATCAACTCTCCTTATAAAATAAAAACACCGCCTCTCCGTCTTCGCCAGAACTCCGTCTCTTTCGAAGACTTCCTTGAGGACGATGTCTTTCTTCCTGGAAGTTAATGAGGTCAGATTCTTGAATATAACTTCTCTCATATGTCACCCCATTAATAATTACTTATTAAAACTTTTTAGTTATCCATCAAAAAAAATACACTTCTCTCCATCACATTTGTAAGTATACGCTACGATTGTTTTCAAGTCAAGAGTCAGAAATTAACTTTTTGATATCTTAATTTTGCTCTCTTGTCTCTTCAGTAATCTTTCAATATTGTCCTTATGTTTATAAATACTCAACCCGCATATGACTATACTGAACATGACGATATAGATCTGAGTGTTTAATAGTACTGCTATTATCGGGAACGCCACCAGTGCAAAGATCGACGCAAGTGACACGTAGCCCGATAACATGAATACAGCTATCCATAAAGCGATAGATGGCCATAGAACATTAGGCGCCAGTGCAAAAGCAGCACCTATAGTGGTGGCTACCCCCTTACCTCCCTTAAAATGCAGGAATACCGACCATATATGGCCGGATACCACTATAAGAGCTAGTAAGCCGCGATAAAAATCGTAGTTTAAATCTATGCCGTACCCGTAGAAAAAGTCTCCTACTATAGTTACGGCAAGGGCGCCCTTAAACATGTCTACTATGAGCGTTATAAGCGCCGGCAGCCTGCCTACCGTCCTTAGTACATTGGTAGCTCCTGCATTCCCGGACCCGGCCTTACGTATATCGGTACCCTTGATCGATTTAGTTACTATGTAGCTGGTAGGAAAAGACCCTACTATGTAGGCAGATACGGAGGCCGCCAATAGCGCCAGTATACCGATCATGATCTACACTCTCCCCTTCTTCACATTATGATTATCGTTAAACAATCTGGATCCCTTTATTACATAATCTATACCGGAAGCTATGGTAAGTGTGACGGCAATATTCCACACGGTCGCGGAATGGCTGAATTGCACCAGCACGCTCACTATGGTCATCATCTGGAAAAATGTCGTTACCTTACCTAATATACTGGGAGATACCTCTAGGGCTCCCTTTATCATGTATACCATTATAGATCCGAGCACTATTATAACGTCCCTCGATATTACGACTATCATTACATAAGGCGGTATCGTTATCAGTTCTTTTAGATTAGCTATGGAGAGGGTTATGTAGGCACTCATCAGAAGAAGCTTGTCGGCGATCGGATCGAGAATAGTCCCTAACTCCGTTTTCTGTTTCAGAGCCCTGGCTATAAAACCATCCGCTGCATCCGATATAACAGCCAGCATGAACAAAACTAGTGCCACTCCCAGCCTTGAATATACTATCGCGGCTATGAAGAAGGGTATTAATATTATCCTGGCTATCGATATCTTGTTGGCCAGATTCATTTTACAGTCTTCATCCTATATATAGGCCAGTATATCACGATTACCTTACCTATCAAGTTCTTCTTGGGAACGAAGCCCCAATATCGCGAATCGCGCGAACTTGAACTGTTATCTCCCAGGGCATAATAAGAGTCTTTCGGTACTTTTATCACCTGTGACTGGCCGCCGTAATCTCCGCCATTATAGTAGTAGACCCCTTTTATAGAAGCCGGTTCGTCGATAACTTTATTATCTATGTATATTTTACCGTCGCGTATCTCTATAGTCTCACCTTCTGTGGCAATGAGCCTTTTAACAAAATCTTTCTTTCCGTCCTCAGGCGAACGGAATACTATTATATCCCCGCGTCTGGGCTGGCGCAGGGCTGGAAGGCGTATGTCGGTAAACGGAATCCTGGCCCCGTAAAGGAATTTATTCACGAATATCCTGTCGCCAACCTGGAACGTCGGTATCATGGAACCTGAAGGTATCTTGAAAGCCTGTACCACAAAAGCCCTTATGACGAGGGCCAGTATTACGGCTATCACTATCGATTCTGCCCATTCCCTGGCCTGTGACTTCATCTTATCTTTTATCATCATACCCTTTCTTTGTAACCCTTATGCTACGCTTTTAGTGCCGCGAAGAATGCCTCCTGCGGAATATCTATCTTGCCGAACTGCTTCATCTTCTTCTTACCCTCTTTTTGCTTCTCCCAGAGCTTGCGCTTCCTGGTTATATCTCCGCCGTAGCACTTTGCCGTCACATTCTTGCCGACGGACTTTATCGTCTCTCTGGCTATTATCTGCCCGCCTATGGCAGCCTGGAGTATTATCTGAAAAAGGTGGCGCGGTATATTCTCTTTAAGTTTTTCTATTATGGCTTTACCTTTGGAATAGGCCTTATCCTTGAAAATGATCGAGGAGAATGCATCATAGACTTCACCATTGATCAATATATCAAGTTTGACTATCGTCGTCGGCCTGTAATCGAGAAGTTCGTAATCCAGCGAACCATAGCCTCTTGTCATCGATTTTATCTTGTCATAAAAATCGACTATTATCTCGGATAGCGGCAAGTCATAAACTATCTGGGCGCGGGTCTCCTCTATATATTCGGTAGAAACATAAGCGCCGCGCCGTGATTCGGAAAGCTCAAGTATATTTCCTATGAATTCTTTCGGCGTTATTATATAAGCCCTGACGTACGGTTCCGATACTTCTTTTATATTCCCGGAGGCAGGCAATTTCATGGGATTATCTATATCCAAGACCTCATCGGTGTTAGTCGTTATCTTATATATTACGCTCGGGGTCGTAACTACGAGGTTAAGATCGAACTCGCGCTCGAGCCTCTCCTGCACTATCTCCATGTGCAGGAGCCCCAGAAATCCGCACCTGAAACCCATGCCCAGCGAGACTGACTTTTCAGGCTCAAATATGAACGACGCGTCAGAAAGCCGAAGCTTTTCAATGGCCTCTTTGAGCGAAGGAAAATCCGCAGAATTAGCCGGATATATACCGCTGAATACCATCGGGTGGACTTTCTTATATCCGGGGAGCGCAATCTGGGCAGGGTTCTGGGAATCGGTGATAGTGTCACCTACCCATACCTCGCGGGCATCACGTACGTTGCACGCTACATAACCGACTTCGCCGCACGAAAGTTCGCCCGTCTGCTCTTCGCGCGGATTAAATACTCCTACCTCGAGAACATCATAGGTCTTGCCATTCGACATCATCATGACCTTCATGCCTTTACGCAAAACACCATTCATGACCCTTATAAGAATTATAACCCCCCTGTAGATATCAAACTTTGAATCAAATATGAGACACTGCAGAGGATTAGCATCATCTCCTCCGGGAGCCGGGATCTTTTTAACAACCGCTTCAAGTATATCGCCGGTACCCTGTCCGAGTTTTGCGCTGGCCAGTATTATGTCATCCTCTTCCAGCGCCAGCATATCGGATATCTCTTTCTTTACCCGCTCTATCTGAGCGCTCGGGAGATCTATCTTGTTTATGACGGGTATTATCTTAAGGTTATGCTCCATGGCCAGATAAAGATTCGCCACGGTCTGCGCTTCAACTCCTTGCGCGGCGTCGACCACTAGTAGTGCGCCTTCGCAGGCGCCTACAGATTTTGAAACCTCATACGTGAAGTCAACATGTCCGGGGGTATCGATGAGGTTAAGCTCGTACGTCTTGCCGTCCTTGGCAGTATAATTTATACGCACGGCACTTGCTTTTATAGTTATGCCGCGCTCCCTTTCGAGGTCCATGTCATCAAGAAGCTGATCATGGAATTCGCGTTCGCTTATCGCGCCCGTGAATTGTAATATACGGTCGGCAAGCGTGGATTTGCCGTGGTCTATGTGGGCTATTATCGAGAAGTTACGTATTAAAGACTTATCCATTTTACCTATACGCTGTATGCTATTCTTTTGCCTTCTTCAAGTATCGCAAGCGATCTCTTTTCGCTCGGGCTTTCGGAATAGACTCTAAGTATCGGCTCCGTCCCTGATAACCTCAACATGAGCCATGAGGAGTCGTCACAGATGAATTTATAACCATCGGCTGTCTTCATATCCACGACAGGCCTGCCTAGTATCTCCTTAGGCGGGTTCGTCTTCAAAAGTTCCATGAGTTTAGCTTTCTTATCATCCGGATATTTTACGTCGAGCCTTTTATATTCGTACGTGCCATACTCCTTTTCGATGGCCTTCAGTATGTCGAGGATCTTCGACTTGCGCATCGCCATCATCTCAAGTATGAGAAGCCCTGAGAGTACCCCATCCCGTTCAGGTATCGAATTTTTGAAAGCAACGCCGCCGGTCTCTTCGCCGCCGACAAGGATGTCTTCTTTTATCATGAGTTCGCATATATATTTGAATCCAACGGGAGTCTCATATGTTTTGAGCCCGTACTTTTTACCTATTTTATTGATGAGATCCGTCCCGCACTGGGTCTGCACTATCCCGCCCTTCATGCCTTTATCCTCAACGAGATGGAGCAGGAGCAGAGCCATGACCTTATGTCCTGTAAGAAGTTTGCCGTTAGGCAATGCCACTCCGAGCCTATCGGCATCGCCATCGGTAGCAAGGCCTATGTCATACTTACCCTTCTTCACCTTTTCGGCCAGTTCCTTCAGATTCGGCAATATCGGTTCCGGATTTATTCCGCCAAAGCCGGGGTTCTTCTCATCATGTATCGTATCGACTTTGCAGCTGCCGCCGGCAAGAAGATCGGCTATATAGTGATTCCCGGTGCCGTACATCGTATCGACCATAACCTTCATGCGGCTTTTTTTCAAGCCTTTCAAATCAACGTACCGCTTAATAAATTCAAGGTGCTTCGGTATTATATTCTCATACAAAAGCATCCCCTTATCTTTTAATGCGGCCGGGTCAGAATAAACTACAGCGTTCTTCCCCAGATATCCTTCAAAGGCCTTCGTTATCTCCGGCCCCGCAGATCCTCCGTAATATGCCTTATATTTTATCCCGTTGTATCTGGCCGGATTATGGCTGGCTGTCACCATGACACCGCCTTCCAGTGACCTGTCTTTTATGGCAAAGCTGACTGATGGCGTAGGTGTGGGCCTGTCGGAAAGAATAACCTTTATACCGTTTGCGGCAAGGACGCATGCTATGAGTTCGGCGTATTTATCGGACAAAAACCTGGTGTCATAACCTATAACGATGCGTCTATCCTTCACCTTTGAGGCAGGGCCTTTATCATTCTTTATATAGTCGGCCATGGCCTGTGCAACTATCTTTACGTTATCAAAGGTGAAATCTTCACTTATGACGGCTCTCCACCCGTCGGTGCCGAATTTTATAGCTCCCATCAAATTCCTCCCCTCAGGTTTTTTATAGCCTCTCTGTAGTCTTTAGTCCCGAAGATCGACGTACCGGCCACTATGACATTGGCCCCTTTAGCTATCACATCTTTGGCAAACGACTCGTTTATCCCTCCGTCTACCTCGATATCCTTACTGAAAATTTTACGCACCTCTTCTATCTTAGGCAGGCAGTCGGATATGAAACCCTGTCCCCCGAAGCCGGGCTCGACGGTCATAACGAGAACCATATCCACCATCTTAAGTATCGGCTCTATCAGCTTAACGTCCGTATTCGGCTTTATGGAAACTCCGGCGCGTTTCTTGAAATATTTTATGAGCCTTATAATTTCTTTAGGGTCTCCGTCGGATTCGATATGGAAAGTTATTATATCGGCTCCGGCTTTTGCGAAGCTCTCGATATACTTCTCCGGTTCTTTTATCATGAGGTGCACATCTATCGGCAGCTTCGTTACCGGTCTTATCGACTTCACTACGAGCGGCCCCATAGTTATATTGGGCACAAAATGGCCATCCATAACATCAACATGTATCCAATCCGCCCCTGAACGCTCAACGGCCTTTACTTCTTCGCCGAGCTTCGAGAAATCGGCCGATAATATGCTGGGAGCTATCAGTAATTTATTCATAGTATGCCTTTCTGTATATATGGAAAAGTTGGGAGGCAGTATATCGTGTATTCTGAATTTTTTCAAGATTTCTTTTGTCTCGGCCTGCGCCTCCTCGCCGGATGCGGCCATATATATGAAGATCGCTATTATAACAAGCATCAGGTTGCCCCTGGCTATACCAAAATAAACGAAAACAAACGCAAAGATATGGCCAAGGTTCACGGCTATCCTCGTAGCCCTTATCCAATCCAGCCGTGTCGCGAGTAACGCCCGCAGGATCCTGCCGCCATCCATCGGAAATGCCGGTATCATATTGAATGCCGCCAGCGCCAGGTTTATCCAGTAGATGTACCCTATCGTAAGCGGCCATGTGTCAGTGGATAAGGAGTGGAATAATACTGCATCCCCTAAAAGGTATCTCATAGGGTAAAAGAAGAGGCCTACCACAGCTATATTTGATAACGGCCCGGCGAGGGATATAAGAAATTCGTGCAGGGGTCTTTCGGAGATACCCGACATAGATGCCACTCCGCCTATCGGGAAGAGCGTTATCTCTCTTACCTTTATGCCGAATCTCCGTGCCACGAGGCTATGGCAAAGTTCATGCATCGTTACGAAGAAGAATACGCCTATTACCAGGGCAAGCGATTTCAGACCTCCCGGCAGGACGAAGACCAGCAGTAATAGGAAGGTTATATGTATATTTATGGCTATCCCGAAAATAGTGAAGAGCTTTATCGATCCCCTCATGCTATATGAAGCACCTCTTTCACGCTCCTCTCGTCCTTCACCGGCCCTATAACCGCAAGGTTCAAGCCATCATCTTTAAGAGTATCTGCCGACACTCTCATTATATCTTCGGGCGTTATCTTATCCACGCTCTTTAATATATCGGATACTGTAAAATCTTTTTCACCCGATATGATCCTGTCCCCGATCCACAACATGCGGGACATCGTATCCTCCAGCGCAAATAGGAGCTGCCCTCTATAATATTCTTTTGCCCTATCAAGTTCACCGATACCGACCGGCTCGGTCTTGAGCCTGCCTATCTCTCTTAAGATAACTTTGAGAGCATCGATAAGTTTCTTGTTATCTACGCCTGCACTGAATACGAAAGCGCCGCAATCTTCATACTTCCTTATGGTCGAAGATATCTCATAGCAGAGGGCCATTTCGTCCCTTACAATATGAAATAGCCTCGAAGACATATTAGCCCCTAGAAGTACGTTCAAAAGGCTCAGCGCGTACTTATCGGGATGAAACCTGTCTATCGTATGTATACCCATCGCAACGTGCGTCTGCTCTGTATCTTTTTTGTATATATTCACAGCCGGCGTTTTCTGCTTTATAACTACCTTTGAAAATTTCGACACAGGCCCCGGATCGGCCTTGGCGAAATATTTACCGGTTATATCCGCAAAATGCTTTTCTTCAAGATTCCCGGTACCCATAACGAGCATGTTCTTTGTATTGTAGTACTCTTCCTTGTATGAGGAGACTTCTTCTCTGGTTATGGAATTGACCGATTCGGTGGTGCCTGCAAGCGACATCCCCAGGGGCTGGTCAGGCCACATCATCTCAGCGAGTATCTCATGCACGTAATGAGACGGCATATCCTTATACATGTTTATCTCTTCTATTATTACGCTCTTTTCCTTTTTAACTTCAGCCGGATCCAGCTTAGGCCTTTGTACCATATCACTTAAGATATCGACCCCGAGCTCCGCATCCTTGGCAAGAAGTTTTACCAGGTAGCAAGTATGTTCTTCGGAGGTAAAACCGTTAAAAGACCCGCCGCGGCCTTCGATCTCCTGTTTTATAAGTTTCATATCGCGTTTCGTCGTTCCCTTAAAAAGCAAATGCTCCAGCAGATGGCTTATGCCGTTATTCTTACGGTTCTCATACCTGCCGCCGGCGCGTATCCATACGCCTATTGCCACGGACTCCATGCTATCCATAGGATCCGATGAAACCTTAAGCCCGTTCTTAAGCGAATCTATCCTGTACATGGTTCATCCTCTCCTTCGGTAATCGAGATACCCCTGTAGTATCAGTTGTGCGGCTATCATATCATTAAGACGCTTCCGCTTACTCCGCGTCATATCGCCCTCTAAGAGCGCCCTTTCGGCCTGGGCAGTCGTAAGTCTCTCATCCCAGGTTTTTACGGGGACCGGCAGCGATTTTGTAAGATTTTCCGTGAATTCGATAACCTCTTTGGTCTTTTGACTGTGACTTCCGTTCATACTTATGGGCAGCCCTACTATAACCTCGATAACCCCGTTGGCTTCTACCAATTTAGCTATAGCCGAGATGCTCTCGGAAGCGCTATTATTGAATATCGTATTTGACCCTTGCGCCGTCAAAAGAAGTTCATCGCTCATAGCGACGCCTATTCGTTTAGTCCCGTAGTCGAGCCCCATTATCCTCACAGTATCTTAACAACCTTTCCGTCTTTCTCCACAAAGCGTCTCGACTCATGCCTCAATACGGACTTCAGGCTGTCAAAACCGCCTATATCCTTCCATCCGTAGTTCCCTTTTACACAATATATATTGTGCGCCTTCTCCATTATCGCGTAGTCGAGCGATATGTCGGGGAATTTCGAATATGCTTTTACTGCTCCTGCCTTATTCGCAAGCACTGAATTTATCTCTGGCGCGTACAATTTTACAAGCCTGAGCATGACGCTTGCTCTGAATATGAAGATTCCCGAATTCCAGGAATAATGTCCGCTTTTAATATATCCCTTGGCGGTATTAAAATCCGGTTTTTCGGTGAACTTTTCTACTTTGCAGACTTTCTCGCCTTTAGTCCGGCAGTGAGTCCTTATGTACCCGTATTCAGTCGATGGGAAATTCGGATCTATCCCGATCACAACTACGGCCTCATTCTTTTTGGCGAAATCTATGCCGCACTTTAGTACATCGAGATAATCTTTTATCCTTGTGACATAATGGTCCGCAGGAAGCACTACTAAAAGAGCTTCGGCATCCCGCGCGTTAAGAACCGATGAAACATACGCCACGGCGGGGCCCGTATTGCGGGAAACCGGTTCTAAAAGGAGATTTCCTCTCTTTATTGCTTTAAAATACTTTTTTACGAGACGCGCATGGCTTGAGTTAGCCACGACCACTATCTTCGATTCCGGAATAAGACGGGATATGCGTTCGACGGTCCGGCCGAACATCGTCAGGCCGTCACGCGTAACCGATAAGAAAGCTTTGGGCCTTATGTCGGTCGACAGTGGCCTCAAGCGTTTACCTTTTCCGCCTACAAGCACTACGGCGTATGTATCCTGCATCATATCTTCACGCATTACGAATGGCCTTTGCTAATTTTTTGGCAAACAAAGAAACTTTCTGAGCTGCGCTGCCGCTCTCGGCTATTATCCTGACTATTGCGCTTCCTACAATGACACCGTCGGCGGTTCTCGCTATCAGCTTTGCCTGTTTTGAATCCGACACGCCAAAACCCACAGCCACAGGCTTATCTGTCATCGACCTTATGATCCGCACATTCTTTATCATATCGGACGGCAAGCTTCTTCTGGCTCCTGTAACCCCGGTCGAAGACACATAATAAATGAATCCGGAAGAACGTTTTACGATCTTCCTCATACGGTCCTTTGTAGATGTGGGTGCAATTAAAAATATGGTACGGATGCCTGTTTTCTTACCGAGCCGCGTAAGTTCATCGGCCTCTTCAATGGGAAGATCCGGCACTATCACTCCATCCACCCCGGCTTTCTTGCATGACATGAAGAATCTCTTCAGGCCGTATTTGAATATCGGGTTATAGTATGTCATGAATACTAACGGTATCTCGGTATCTTTCCGTATTTTTTTTACAAGGTCCAGAATCTTTATAAGGCTCGCCTTTTTCAAAAGCGCTCTATACGAAGCCGCTTGTATAGTAGGGCCATCCGCTATTGGATCGGAGAAAGGTATGCCGAGCTCTATAATATCCGCTCCTGATCTTTCCAGAATAGATACAAGCTTGCCGGTGGCCGCCAAGTCAGGATCTCC
>Ga0247841_10003150_pt1 | contig 31183 bp, 32 predicted proteins | sample LaCruzMarch2015__2_FD_192410 | JGI IMG/M metagenome (GOLD analysis project Ga0247841, IMG submission 192410) | Freshwater microbial communities from meromictic Lake La Cruz, Castile-La Mancha, Spain - LaCruzMarch2015_18m | ecosystem: Environmental > Aquatic > Freshwater > Lake | place: Spain... | reverse complement strand
GATCCAGCCGATGCGCCCGCTCCGGCAACATAATCAATGTCGTCGCAGGTAAATTTCGTAGTATTTACAACTGTAACCTTTGTAGTTCCGTCGTGTGCAGCGTTGTTCATGTTTGTCAAAACAACCAGGTCGCCATCCGAAAGTCCGTGAACTGCCGAACATTCGATTTCGAGCAGGTCGGCGCTGGGGTTTGCTTCGGCTGTGATGTTTGCATCGACAACTTTTCCGGCGTTAAACGAAATCTTTTCGTTATAACCCTGGAGTAAAACTGCTTCAGTACCATCCAGCACCGGATGAATTGTATCGGCTTTGGTAATTCCGAAAGTTAAACCCTGATCGTATGCGTAAAACCCACCAATCGAAATTCCTTCGGCGGCTTTTGCAGCTTGGGTGGCTTTGTCGATTTTGGTTGTTTCCACAAAGTTTTCGTCGGCAGTAGCAGTTTTAAGCTGATATTCCTTAACGGTGCCGCTTAAATTCTCAAAAACAACCATGTCTTTAAACCGAAGCTCAACCGGGATAGCCTCTTTGTTTGCGTAATCGCTGAAATCGAATCCAACAAACATTTTGCTGATGTCAGGCCAGGGTCCGTGGGATTTTATCTGAACCCCGATATTTATTTCGTTTGCCATGTTTTAAAGTATAAATGTTAAAGTTGAAATCTGTGTAGGATATGATTTGTGAACATAAACATTGTATGTAACCGAGTTTATAAGGACGGTTGTGATTGTAAACCTGCTTTCAATCGTCATTGGGTCGCCCAATACTTCCTGAACCATCGTAAAAGGAACTGCCTGCGGTGCAGCAAACCACGGATAGGCTATATCAGCCATATTGTAGTTAACCTTAATATTTTGGATTTTACCGGATATTGCTGATGTGCCTTGTAAAATAATTTCGGGTGCGAGAACTGTTGTGTCAGTCGAAACCCCATAATAATAGGTAAATCTCAGGTCGAATAACTCACTCCTGGTAAAGTGCCATTTACTGTCGTAATAAACACCGGTAAGCAGGCAGGTTGTCCCGGCGTATCCTTTAATCGGGTCTAATCCAGATATGGCTGTATTATTAAAAGTTACTGTTGCCGTCGCTGTAAATCCTAAAACAAGCCAGTACAATCCTCCATCAACTGGGTTTGTAATGTGGGTGATTGTAGTATCAGCCGAAAAATTTGCTTTATAGATGTTTTTTGCTGTAAAGTTTAATGATGTAGGATTTGCAGTTGCTAAAGTATAAGGAGTACCATTTAAACCTTTAAGAAATGATAAATTCGTTACATTGCTTGATGCAGCTGCTCCGGTTAATTCGCTAAGCGTGTCAATTGCCAGGATTAAATTTTGCAAGCCTGTAATTGCTGCCTGAACTGTTGCCCATGTTCCTGTTGAAGGTAAGTCGCTGGCCGTAGCTCCGGCATGAATTTTTAAATTAGCGTGAGTAGTAAGCGACTGTATTGTAGCTTTTAAATCAACATCAGTACGCAATAAATCCAGCAATGTTTGAACACTTGATAATAAAATTGATGTTGGAATTTGCGAAGCATTTACTTCATGAGAATTAGATTTATTGCCAGTATGTGCTGTTAATGATGCTTGTGTGGCCGCGTTTTCGGCTAATCCTGAAAGATAAATAAGCGCTTCTTCAACGGTTTGATTTGCAAATAAGGTATTAATATCCGCAGCCGTTGTTCCGTGAGGATTAGCAGCTGCAACGTGCTCGTCGAAATCTTCCTGCGAAACTCCGCCAATGTCTGGTATCCATGTAGTAAGATCAGCAGCCAGGATGTATTTATTCCAAACACCTTCTTCTTTAGCCCAAACCGGCATCCCTTCATATCTCCAATAAGAAGGTATTCCAGTTGCGCCATCCTTTGTTGAATAAACGGAATCGGCTCCTCCTACATTCATTTTATGATCAGGACCGGCCGGGGCATTTATCGAAATTCCTGTACCTAATGGTATTCGTGCTATTGGCATTTTGTTAAGATGTTATTTTTTTAAACATGAAATAATTTACTTGTGTAGGATAAGTATAAACATAAAGCGTGTAAAGAATGCTGTTGATGTACAGTTGTGATTTTGTCCATCCGTCAGATATTGGCATCCATCCGGCTATCTGTCCCTGAAAATGCGTGTATTCGTTAGAAGCTGGTGCAGCAAACCACGGAACGGCTGGGGTTGTTATGTTGTAGTCAATCTGAGTTTCAATTGGTGTAGTATCAATGTAGGTTGTCCCTGCTTCAACTTCGCCCTGGCTTACGCTTGTGTCTTCCGAAGTACCATAATAAACCGTAAAATCCGGGATGGTATCGGCAACCTCAATAAACGATTGCTTTTCGATGGAATCTATCAGCCCGCCTTCCGAATTAAAAACCGAAAGCCTGATGGTGTATGTTCCTGCCGTATCAAAATCATAATCAAACGATTTGCGGATTTTGTAAACTATCGGCGAGTTTTCGGCCTCATTTTGTATTTCCCAGATGTAGCTTATTCCCTTTACGCTTAACAGGCAGCGTTCGTCAAACGAAACAGTGCCTCCGGTTGTAACCACAAAATCGGTTTTCTTTTCTAAATCGTTGTAAAATGCCACAAAATCGGCTTCGGAAGTTGGCGCCGGAACTGCAAGCTCCCAATTGTTTGTGCTGGTTGGCGGTACATTTACGCAGGCAAGTTTACACCTGTAAAGTTTACTGTTGTAAAAAACGATATTCCCAACTTTGTAAGCCAAAGTTTGCGAATAGTCCATATTTTGCCGCAAAACCAGGTAATTGAGCGCTGAACCGATAAACCCAAAAGCAGGATCATCGTAAGTAAGCTGGTCGGCATCGGTGAGTAAACCGTTAATTGCCGAAGCACTCAGGCGGGCCGTTCCTTGCAAAGTTTCCAGGGCTGCTTTTATCTGCCCTGCCGTCATGGTGCCACCCGATCCACCGGCAACCGGAATCCAGTTAGCCGAAATATCAGGCGTTTGTCCACCCGTAACGATGTCGATGTTGGCAACGTAAAGGATGTATTGCCAGTAAACCGTAAAACCGGCCTTGTATGGGCGGTTGACGTTAAAAACCGGAATGTTGGCGTTGGTAATGGCTGTTAGCGCATCTTCGACGGTAAGCGTGTCGAGGGTAAGGTTTACGTGTTTGATGTACGAAGCCAGTTGCTCCATATCGCGCAAAGTAGCCAAAACTGCCCGTACTATGGCAGCGTTAACCAATTTTGAATTATTATCCAAAATTAAGGCTATCTTTTCATCAACCTGTGCTTTTGTGTACTTCGCCATCCGAATTTTATTTTAAGCAAAAATGTTATGAATTTAAGTTTAAGAAAAGGACAATTTAAACCTTGTAAGCAATAATTGTAGCCGGTGAAATCCTGTCATTCGTTACCGTAAATTTTATTGAGGATAGTAGCCAGTTGGCTTCGGCAAAGCGGTATTTGCGCGAAAAATCAATGTTTTTCAATTCCGATGCTTTAAGTATCATGCTGATTTCCGTCTCGCGGGTAGTCTTTTTGAATTCGAGAAATTTTTTGTGGAAGTTTTCTTTGATGCCATATTCACCTTCCCATTCCAGAGAATATGGCGAAATAATTGTTTGCTGTAATGGCAAAACATTAAAAGCGCTGCCGAAAGGTTTATCGGGTGTCCCGAAATTTGGCTGTAAACCATGCCAAAACATCAATCGTGGCTCTGGCTTATCTGGAAAAACCAAAGGGACTTCATATTCCTGAAAAGCGCCGTCATTTGCGCAAATCTGCCTTCGTGCTGATTTTGCAAAAACGCCTGGAATCTCAAATTCAAAATCGCCATTTCCTTCGGTTATCGTCAAAAGATCATCCGAATATTCCACAAATTCGCCTACATCTCCACCAATCGAATAGGTAACATTGTAATAGTAATATTTGTGAATATCACGGATAAAGTACAAATCAAAAAGCAGGTTATTACTGTCTGGCAGCTCGGCCAGGGTTGATAATTCACCTTTAAAATTGAACTTTGAAATATCTTTAAAATACTGTTCTGCCGATTTATCCGACGAATCAATAACATAACTCATCGTAAAACCATCATACTCATTCAGCTTTAGATAATTCATTTTAAAAGGTGCATCCAGACCAATAATATCGTTGCTCTGTAAAATGTCGCGCAACAGGATTATCGAAATATCACCTGAAAAATCATTATAAAAAACGATGCTTTTGAATATTTTGTTTAGAAAATCGAACAGTTCAGAAACCGTGAGATCCGGAACATAATTATTCAGACTAAACCGGTGTTCTGTATTTGTAACAGGAGTAACGCCTTCTTCTTCAACGGTCCATACATTACACGAAATATGATTAAAAAGCACCAGTTGTCTGAGGTACTGATCCTGTGTAAAGATGTTTTTTGTCGGGTTAATATTTAACCTGGCAAATGCTTGTTTCATAACGTAATTGAGGAATGGGAACAAAACAAGCGTATTTGCTTCTTCGCCATAAAACGGGAATTCATGATTAAACCAGTTAACATAACCGAAAAACGTATCATTCAGCAGTGTTCCTTTCGCTGTGTCTCCATAAAATTCAGGCCAAAAAACAGGGAATAAAATGAAATCAACTTCAGGATATGATTTATCGAAAATTGCATTAAACGGGCTGAATGGTGCCGTTTCGTAATCAAAATGCCAGCGCTCTCCCCCCAAATCTAAATCCGCCAGCTTCAAATCCTTAATCGTCGAATAAAAATAACCTTCCGAAACAGTGAAGTTTGCCCGGATGCTGTCTTTGTTGGCCTCGGTGATTACCAGGTTGCCGCGTTTCCAGAAAAGTCCGCTCAGGAACAACTCAACGGCTACCTTTTGCGTGGTGAAATTTGCGTAGTTAACCTTTGCCGGAAAGCCTAAAACCTGCTTATTTTTGGCTGTGGCCGGAAGTGTGAACGGATAACTGAAACTGCCAACGTCGTTAAAAACCGGCGAAAGCAGCTCAAAGGAAACCGAGAACTTTCCCATGTCCAGATATTCGGTGCCAACTTTGATTTTAAGCATTGATGTTTCCGTTATTGTTGCCGGTTAATTCCTCTAAAACTGCATTGCGTGTTGATGGCGCGGCGCTGTACGTTTCGATTGCCGAAAGGGCGAAATCAAACGAAACATTAAACCGGCGCTGGTCGTCAACCTGCTCCGTGCTTTTCTTATTCGTGACGATGATCGGCAGCGACTGGTTTTGCGTGAGCCAGTAAACTTCCTTGCTCAACATCATATCTTCGAGCCACCTGGCATGGTCTCCCGGGATGCTGCCTGTTTCTATGCTGTAGGTAGCATCAATCAAATTGGTAAGCTGATGACGCTCATTGTCGTCGTCGGTAAAGGTTTCGCGGTTAAATTCGCCCTGCCTTTTTAACCTTCCTGTACATCTTACCGTATCAAATTCGCCCAGACTGTTACGGAAAATAAAGTGTTGCTCATTGCGGTAAAAAGTATAATCGACCTGGTAAGTGCGTATTTCGCTGATGCGTTCATCATCTGTAGTTTCAAGCCATACCTCATATTTTTCGATAGGTGAAGTCGGATTTGGGAAGAAACCTGCTGAAGTATCGAATTCGTAAACCTTTCCTACTACTGCCTGAATAGTGAGGAAATCGGGGTTGGTTGTGGTTGAAGTGGTTCCATCATAAAAATAGACTTTGAATTTTAGATAGATTGTACGGTTTGCGTTGTTGTAAAAGTAAAGCCGTTCAGTCGAAGACAACGAGTTACGTTTTGTAACCGGTTGCCAGGTAAGGAAAAACTGTTCATCATCCAGCAAAGCCGAAAACGTTGTTCCGTAAGCTGTAAACTCTGCCTCTTTAACTTTGCTTAATCCGCCCATCAGCGCGGTACATATTGCGCCGCTGTACATTGTTTGCACCGTCTGATCCCATTTTTCGGCATAGCGCACAAAAAACCGGAGTGCCTGGGCGCCGCGCTCAAAAATCTTGTCTTCCTGCACCGGAAACGAAAAGCCTTCAACGGCAGCCCTGTTCAGTTCGAGCCTGTTATAAAGGTATTCCGAAGTATCGAAAACTGACTGCTGGTTTGCATCCGGGGTTATGGCTTCCTCGCCAATAATGTTTCCGTCGGTGTCTTTAACCTGGAAAATGTGTTGATAGCCTGATCGGATAACCGGGTCCAAACCTTGTTGCACATTTACAAATGTAAGGTTAACATCAGGGGTTGAAGTAATGGTGTAATTGCTGCCTTTTTCGCGTGAAGTAAACGTAATATCGAAATAAACTCCTGACGAAATATCAAGCGACAAAATGAAATCAGCATCAAACTGATAAATATTCTGAAGGAACTGGAAAAAGTACTCAGCCCAATACTGGGTTATTGCCAATGTAGGACTGAAAATAAACGGCGAATTATCAGGATTTGCCCCCTGGAAAATTATAGTAACAGATTTATTGCCCCATGACAGTGTTACGCTGCTTCCGGCAGTTATAGCTTCGCTGAGATAGCATCGTATTCTAAAAATGCTATGTTGCCCGGCATTGCTGTACATTTTTGTACCGGTAGCATTTACCAGCACCTTATTGCCAGCCAGAACCACCGGCTCGGGATATTTTGTTATCGTTATCATTTACTGACACTATTTTTAATTGTTTCAACTTCCTTAATTGATTTATCCAGATCGCTGTAACTGATTGCTGCTCTGGTAGGATTGTCGAGCTTTGCCGAAATCTCAGCAAGCAATGTAAGCATCATAGCAGATGCTACGTTGTCAGATGGTTGAACGGATTGAACCTTTTGAACCTTTTGATCACTCACGCTGCCATAATTGCCAGAGCTGTATTGCGGCACTCTCATTTGAAGTATCGCCTGGATTAATCCCGGTGCATTCATCTGCATGTTTCGCAGGGTTGGACCGTCAATCACAAGCTCCGGCGCACCGTCGCCGATGAGCGTTGGCGCATTATAAACTCCTGTTTTTGAAGTTGGCGCATAATCAGCGCGGTAAGTCTTTCCATCGCTGGCGCCAATTACATCGTACTTGCCACCGGCAAACTGAACGGCATTTATCCTGGCAACATTTGCCAAGCCATTTATCACTGCTGCCGTTGCAAACGGAATACCGGCAATGGGACCAGCGCCAAATGGTGGTGGAGCTAAGGCCGCTGTTGCTGCTGCCCAGGTATTAATAATCGCCATGGCCGAAGCTGCAATCCTTGCCGCAATCGATTCAGATTTAAAAATCGTCTGCACAAGATTCGAAGTAGCTTCAACAACAGCCATCTTCCCTTCCTGTTTCCATTTCTCAATCTGAACAGCATCTTTTGCAGCCTGTTTTTCTGCCTTTAAATCCTTTTTATTGTACTTATCAATAAGAGCCTGTTTTGCTTGAAGGAATTGGTCTTCCGTAATTAGTTCTTTAGCTTTCAAATCATAAAGCTGTGCAAGCTCCAACGCCATCACTTCGGCAGTAACATCAATGCCATACTTTTGCTTTAACTCAAGAATTGCCTGCTGGGTACGCTCTTCAATTTCCAGTTGCTTTGCCGAAAGCTCATCAGCATGTTGCTGTTGTAAAGCTGATGTATCCTGTCCGGCTAAATCAGCTTTGGCATAAAGTGCCTGGTATTTTTCATCAATCGCAAGTAGTTCCTGTTCATCTTTGCTCAGCGACTTTTTAAACGCATCATCAGCAAGTTTGGCAACGTCATTATAGTAATCCTCCTGGGCCTTCTTTTTATCTGCCAAAAGTTTTTCCTGGGCTTTTTTGTCGGCATCACTCATCACTATAACATCTTCCTGTTGTTGCACCACAGCATCTTCACGCATTTTTATCTCTTCCTTCAATGCTTCGCCATTGAGTTTCTTGATGGTTTCTTTCGATCCTTGTACATCACCTTCAAGTAAAGCATATTGCCGCCTGAATTCGGTTATCTCTTCTTCAGTAGCCTGATTGTCCACCTGAGAACCTTTTACGTAAACCGACAATTTACCCGTGCTGTTTAGTTCCTCCATACGCTGGGTCATGTTTGCGTATTTCTCTTCAAGGTCCTTAAGTGTTTTTTCTTCCTCTTCAATAGCCTGCTTATTAATGTACTTCATGTACACAGCCTGATCTTCGATGTATTTTCGGGCAACATCAGAATTTAACCCAATGGCAACGCCATATTTATCAAACTGGGTAACCGCATTGGGAATAGCAGCGCCTACCTGTTCAATAATATTTTTTAATTCAGCCTGTTCAGCGCTGTTTAGTATGGCTTTATCTTTCAATGCATCATACCTGCTCAGTAAAGGATTTATGTTTTGCTGCAACTCATCAACCTTTTTGGCTTGAGCTGTAAACTGCTCGTTTAGTGTGCCACTATTTTTAACAATATCAAGTATTCTGGTAGCAATATTTCCAATGATATCAACCATTTTCGAACTAACAAACCATTGTCCTATCGCTTTGCCTATTTTAGCCATTGTTGCTCCAAGGTTTTCATTTTTTACATTAAATTCCTTGGTAAGCGAAGTACCTTTTTCAAATTCCTGGTTCGATAACGTTTGCTGTTGTCTGAGCATCTGCGTGTTTTGCGAAAGTGTTGCCAGTACACTTATCGAGCGTTTGCCATCCAGGCCAAGGCCATCAAGTTTATTGGCCATGGCCGTTAAGCCGTCGTTGTTGCCGTTAAGTCCGTCAAGTAAGCGGATAAACGCTTCGTTGGCATCCGTTTTCAAAAGGTCGGTAAATTCCTTCATGCTCATCTTCGCGATATCAGCATATTCGCCGGGTTTCTTAAACATATCAACCCATAATCCCATCAGTGAGGTCGAAGAAACCTCCGAAGTTTGGCCAAGCTGGTCCAGAGTTGCACCAAGGCCAAGTATTTGCTGTATCGAAATTCCTGCCTGGTTGGCAACGCCACCCATACGTTTTGCAAACTCTACAAGGTAAGCCTCATTAGCTGTCGATGCTGCGCCAAGTGCATTAATTGCTGATCCGGTTTTAAGTAACCCGGCCTCCAGGCCATACTCATTTTTAACCTTGAAAATATCAACTAATTTACCGATCTGGTTCACGGCCTCTTCAACATTACCGCCCAGATCGTTAGCCAGAGCCACACTTATCTGATCTGCTGCGCGAACAAACCCAAGGATATCATCTTTTCCTGTAACGCCAAGTTTACCGGCTATTCTGGCAAGTTCTAAAAGCTCACTGCGCGATGATCTTGTATCAATCGTTTTTAAATCTTTGGCAAGTTGCTTAACTTCAACATCGGTAAGTCCGGTAGTTTTTCGCACATCAGCTAATGCGTCCGATAATTCGGCCGATCCTGTTACCAATTTCTGTAAGCTGAAATATACGCCGGTGAGTGAGGCAAGTCCAGCAGTAAGCAATCCAAAATACTTATTAAAACCCTGGGCAAGTTTATCAATCGAGAACGATGTCTCTTGCGCTCCGCTTTTCAATTCCTTTAGTCGCTTGCCAACCTCGATCTGCTGCTGCTTCAAGTCCTCATAGCCTTTCATGCCAGGCCTCATATTAAGCAAAATAGCATTTAACTCCCTTTGCCTGGCCGAAAGTTCCTTCATCGTCAGGTTCTGTATCCCGATGCTCTCAATTACCTTATCATGCTGCACCTTTAATTCCTTCAGGCGGGTGTTCATCTTGTTCCATTCTTCAGAGCCTTTTGGAACCTTCGACATTTGCCGTTGTAGTTCCCTGGAATGATCTTCCAGCTCGCGTAACGATTTACGCGCCTGGTCGTTGTTGATCACGATATCAAGCTGTAGCCGGTCTATTTTTAAACTCATGGTGTAAGCCTTATTTTTTGGCGGTTAAGCAAATTCTTTAATCGTTCCTGCTCATGTTCTGAGTAGTTGGTGGATAGGATGGATAATAACCGGTTGATACTACCGTAAGCCGTGCGCGAATACCAGAGCGTGTCTTTAGCCTTTTTACTGCTGCTTTTCAACCGCTTTTTGCGGTGTCCCCACAAATAAACCTCTGTACTTTCGTTAAAAGCACGCCGGTTCTTACGGAGTTTATGCCATTTTATCTCAATCGCACGGCCATAGCCAAAAAAGCTTATTTCGAGTTTTGGATTAATGCCTTCGTTGGTAACTTTAGCCGAGAGGCTGTTTACCAGGTCGCCCGATTTCTTTAACTCGCGTTTCTCAACTTCCTCGGTAAGCCTGTCAACCAGGTCGTCACCGAATTCATCCAGAACTTCACGGATAAAAAGCAGCTCAACATCATTATATTTACCTTCCATGCAGCGAAAATAAACCCTCATTAATGATGAGAAAAGGACGTTTTACAGCAAAAAAAAAGCCCCGGAAATTAATCCGGAGCTATAAAACACATAGCGGGCACTTTTCTGTTTCTTCCGGCCCTGGTGGTTATCTTCGTCGGCTCTTTAGAGCCTGCATTAATCCTTCTGTTTTGTCTTTGCTTCCGGAGCTGCTGCCAAAATAAAAGGCTGCAACCGTGCCAACAATCCCGATAAACGTTCCAAATCCCATGTAAACTATTTCGCTGTTTCCTTCAGGTATCGTAACAAAGAACAAAAGTACCATCAGCACAGCAAAAATAATAATTATTGCACTACTCAGGTAGTAGTTAAATCTTTTCGAGAAAACATCATCCTGAGCCAATGCTGCAACCTGCATCTCACGTGCGCTCTTCCGGTCTTCAACATCGTAACGGAGCATCTCCAGCGCAATGTTTTTATCCTGCTCGCTCATATCAGGGCTTTTGTCAATCAATTCGCCAAGCTTGTTAAGGGCGCCAACCCCGGTAAGATCTCCAGCCAGGTCTAAAACAGTTGGAGCAACGGTCTCCAGGAAAGCCCCTACGCGGGTTTTTCCGTTTTCGTCTTTAAATTTTCCCATTTTTTAAGAGTTTATCGTTTAACTTCCTTGTAAATTTCAAAAATCCTGGTACCCATCTCATCCAGCTTTCCGTTCATAATAACTATGTTATTGTCAAGCGTCTCCCGGTCAACCTTGTTACCCATCTGGATCTGAATAATATCAATTTTTGAGCGGATCAGAGTTATTTCACTCTGCATGACTTTTAATTGTTCATTCATCGATGATTGCGCCGAAATATTCTGAATGAAATTACTCACAATAGCAATAATCCCTGCAACTACCACAGTCCACAAAGCTTTTCTCCATTCTGATTTCATAGTGTCTGTCATATAATAATTTGTTTTAATTTTTAATTGTAAATCCCAGGCTCCAGCCACTACAGCCAAGGTAGTTGTACTCAGGATCGATGTGTATCGAAGCGGGTTGTATTCCCTGATAAAAAATACAATCCTCGTAATCAGCAAAGCCATTAAGCAGGAAACCGGCGATAGCATTAGTAATTGCAAGGGTTTCTTCCATGTCGGACATCTGGTTTGTTTCGGTAGCTCCCTGGGCGCGGTCTTTTTTAAGCACAAACATTATCATTTGCGCCATCATGCTCAGGCTGTCGCGGCTTCCTGTAGCGTCGTAACTTGGGATCACAACAACAAGTATCGGGAACTGCTCCTGTTTTACCTGCTGCATTTTTTTAGTAAGCTCACTTTCGGTAGTTACCAGGATAACATGATTCAAATCGGTGTTATCCTTCAGGCGCGCAGCAAATGCCGCAAGTTGTGCAATCGTTATCATTTCTTTTTATTCATTCGTTTCTCCATCTCCATTTTCTCACGCTGCACCTGGTAAAGCCTGAAAAGGATATCATACAGGTTCTGTTCCGAAGTAGCTTTCACGTTTCCAAACACTCCGGTTTCGGCTATCGTAAAAAGCAGGCCGGTTAATCCGGTTCCGGCATCGCTACCTTCATCATCCCCAGACGATTTAAACAGTATCGAAAAACTAATCTCGTTGCCATCAATCGTAAAAGTGCCCGTCCGGATGTACTCTTCCCATGCTAAAAAATTAAGTAGTATGGCATATTTCACCGAAACAGGCCAGCAACTTACTTTTTCGGCGTTTTTTTTGGTTTTAAACTCGTCATAGCTCGGTTTTTTAAGCCATCGCAGCCATGGCCTCCGATATAACGTAGCCACGAACCAGTTTAAATCAGTCTCGTCCGACGATTTCAAAAACTCCATGGCTGCAACATGCGCATTTTTGTATTCCAAAAATGTAACATCATTCATGATGTCATCCGGACCAATAAAGCCCTGATATTTCGGGATAAGATTTTTGGTGAACGGGAAATTAACTTTTAAGTTAATTTTCCCGTCGTCGGTGGGTTCCTGCACGAACAAGAAATCAAGTTTCTCACTGATCAGGTAAATATTCTCATAAATCTTTGCCTTGTCCTCTTCAAGCATCAGCTCGAAGCGCCATTTGCTGTATTTCAGTCCCAGGAACTGGAATACCATTTCAGTTTTCAGATGGTTAAGAGTTATGGCACCTTTTTGCAGCTCCAGGTAAAGATGTGCAAACCGGATAAACTCCTCGCTGCTCATTTCATCGAAACTTGCCGGGATTTCCTTTTCAAAATTAATGGCTGGTATCTCAAGTTTTGTCATAATAATCTTCCTTCTTTTTTTGCCCCCCAACCCCCCGATGCGGGGGGCTCTTCCTCCCCCTCCAATTGGAGGGGGTCGGGGGGAGGCTACATCCTCGCAAATTTGTTCGTCTCCAACAATCCCTGTGTCAAATCAGCAGCAATAAATTCAGTTTCTGAACTGGCGGCTGCAATTTTCCTGATTTTTTCCTGCAAAAACCTTAACTCATCATTTGCCCGTGTTTGCAGGCTCTTCGAAATCTCAAACCTGTCCTGAGCCGTTGCCGGAACCTTTGCATTTTGCGTTAATCTTTCTGAAACAAGATTCTGGAAAACGCCCTCGGGAAGTACTTCCAACGAAAGCCTGGTCACTGCAATACTCATCGCATACAGAGCCAGCGGCACACGGATAAGCGGAAGCAAGCCGTCGGTATCTGCATAAGCGGTTACCGGTGGCTCGGCATCCGGATCGGGAAGCGTTCCCATGGCGGTTTTCATCACATCAAAAACATCTTCGCCCAAAACCGGCTTAATGTATTTCCGTTCGGCTTCACGGATAAACGGGCTGATGGTCAGGAAAAACCGGCGCGAATAATCAATCGGGTAAACCGTGTGAAACTCCGTTGCCGATGCAATAAACTGGCATCTGATTTCTTTCCTGGCATCCGATCCAGCCCATTCTGGAAACGCGTCAATGTTTTGCTCCAGGAAGTTGATCAGCCGGTCGGTGGTGCGGTGTGCTTTTTTAAGGATAGCCTTTTCATCTTTTTCAAGCATCCATTCCCACGGGAGTTTCTCACGCTCGGCATCAATCTTTACTTTACGTCCGGTGTCCTCATGCGAAACATCTGTATTCTGATAAAAAGAATGGATTGCAAAATATGCCACCGGCAACTGGATGTATTTGACAAGTTTTGTCCAAATTTCATAATTTGGCGGGTCCACTGGTGGATCTGCCGGCGGATCTGCCGGGACTGGATTCTGACTTTCGTAATTTTCACTGTCATAGTGAGCCAAAGCCGCATCAATAATCTCATCACCCACAACCCCACGCAAATCTTCCTCGGCAAGCTCCAGGTCGGTGGTTATGTTTTCGATATTGTTTTGAGCATACAGGAAACCTGTTGCTTTCTTTAATTCGTCGATGGTTTTAAACAGCATTTTTAACCCTTTCGTTTGAAGTTACCGAATCTTCTGTTTTCACGATGTCATGATAAAAGCCAAGTTTCAAACCCTTACCCGGCCAGTTGGCGGCAATGGCAGCATTCACAGCTTTTGTAATAATCAGCTCAGGTATGTCAATCTCGGTCGCCAGGTAAAGTTTGAGCGCGTAAAGTTGTTCTGATCCGGATGCAAGTTTGCCATCAATCATAATATTCGATAAGGCAGGATGCAGCCCAAGCCCGGAAGTTGTTGCCGAATCAGCCTTGTTTGCAATGCTGATCTGCGAATCAATAAAATCTTTAACTTTCTGGTCTATCGGGATAATCTCCCAGTTTTCCATCTGTTGAAATTCGTTCATCACCTTTTCGCTGGTGAAAAACTTTCCAACATTCGTTTCCCCGGCCAAAACCTTAGCCAGCTTATCAAAAATTTCGTCTTTCAAATCTTCCAGCATTTTTGGATTGTACTGCTCACCTTTGAGTGTGCAGTTTTCCATCAGCATTTCTTTCTTGTTTTCCCAATAACTTGCAGGAGAAACAATGTGCCACTTAATATTTAGTGAATTGTCGGTGAGCGCCTGCAGGATCTTAGGAATCTGCGAAGCCTTTTTTATCCAGTTCAGGGCGCCATAATAGGCCGGAACACCATAAAAACGGCGGGCAAAGCTCGCCATGTTGTCAAACTTTACTGCAATTGGATGGGCAAACGGGTCGTTTTCATCAAAAAGCGGGTAAGCCGAAAGGTAGTTGTAAATCTCCTCATCAAAATCGCCAATAATGGCGCGTTTTGGGTTCAAGCGGTCATCCGGCCACTCCAGGCGGGCACGGCTTACCGAAACATATTCCAGTTTTGGTATCATACCAGGAGCACCAATCCGGGTACCACGATTACGAAATACTTTTGTAAAACAGCATTCCGAATGGAAATAATCAATAATGATGTGCTGCAGGTAGGTTTCAAAATCCCACGATTTTAACCAGGATAATACTTCAGGATCGTTCACCCAAATCTTTTCACGCTTGTTTTCTTTAAACTCAGTGCGGTAAAGCTCGGGGCCTTGTCCCCATATCAGGCCGCGCTGCCGTTTCATAATCCCTTCGGCCAGGTTATTGTCTTCGATAATATCGCGCAAAACAACCGGGAGGTTGTTGGTTTCGCCGAAAGGCACTATCCGGTAAGGTCCCACCGAAAGCGGGTTACTTTCCCAGCGCTTCTGTAGGTTGCCATTAAAGAATTCAAAATCGTTAACGCCATTGTCGGCGCTGGCAATATGAAACGAATAGGCCACATCAGCCAGTTCGATTATCCCACCGTTTCCATTTCTTACTATCATTTTATCGTAACTCTTTGTTGGTTAAAATACATCAGGCAGGGTTGCCAAAAATGGTAAGCTTCGCCGCTGTCAATGTCCACGTAATTAAGCATGTAATCAGAATATTCGCCTGCAGGCGAATCTTGAGGCCGAAGCCTGGCGTTGGTAACTTCGATAATGCCATCCGACTTACAGCGCTCCCTGGAATAGCTCATAAACGTGATCGAAAACGATCCGCCTTGTTTGCTCAGCTCGCGCATCTGCCGGATGGCATCCCAAATGTTAATTGTATTGTTCAATTTTATTTATTTCAAAGGTTTTAAAGACCTGTTATTTTTATGTTGGCGCTGCTCAGTCAGCTCCAGCTTAGCTTGTAAGTTTTGGAGGTTTGTTTTGAGTTGCTATTCTTAAGTGGCTGAGCGAAAATTGTTATCGAGATATATCCTTTCGCAATATCTGCATCACTGAATTTCAACTTTGTTTCGTTAAAGTATTTCCCGTATTTCACCAGGGCGCACCCATCACAAACAGTAAGTTTTGTGGTGCATTCGATGTATTTCGGTAGCATGTTTTTGTATGAAATAATATCCCTGAAATACACCCATTTACCGGCTGTTGGCGGTTTAATTTTGAAGTCGGTTACATCAGGCCAGACAGGATTTAAAGAGTAATAAGGATTATCGAGCACCGTAAGAACTTCATCAGTCATTGCAAACACTGCGTTTGTATCATACTTTCCTTTGTATGTAGTTTGTAATGAGAGTTGGTAAATAATGCCTTTTCGGCAAACTCCCCAATAGACTTGTTCATCAGTACCAAATCCAACCTTAACAGGCATGCCGTGTACGTTTGCAAAGGCCATCGCAAAACCCATACTTGATTTGCTCCACTTTACACCTGAAGCGTAGTATTCGTCATTGATTTTGAACATCGAATAAATGCTGTCACCTTTCGTGTACCAGTCATTATCAGCAGGGTCGATAAGATAGAGTGTTGACGGAAAGTTCCCTTCGTTCCATCCTAAAGGGTTCTCACCAGGCGGTGAAGATGAAGCCGGAAACACCGAAGGTGTAAAGGCCATTAAGGCCAGCATCGCTGCAAACAGCAGCACAATCTTAAAATTACCAAAGTACTTTTTCATTTTGTAATAAATTTTAGTGAATACTAAATGATGAGCAAGATTAAGAGGATAATAGAGGAGATGAAAGGACAAAAAAAGCCTACGCCCATAAAAAAAACCGGATCCGGAAAACCGGATCCGGTTTTTTAATCCGAAGTTGCAGCTTACTCAAATATCGATTTGATATGTGCTTCAACTTCCATCAGCGAAACCGAAATTCCATCCTTCACCATCCTGAGCATTTTCTCAATAGGCTCCTTGTTTGCGGTGGTAAATGAATTCCCGTCATTGTCCGAAAAACGAACCGTAAGCGAATCGTCCGATCCGATCCTGAACTTTTCCAGCTTCAGTTTAGCTTCGTGAAGCCGCATCCTTTTCGTAAAAAGCGTGTTCAGGAACTCGGTCTTTTGCTCAATCTCATGCAAAGTAAAATTCTTTATTACCGGAGCTTCCGGTTTAGGAATTTTCACTTCGGCAGGAGCCGTTGCATTTTGAACGTTCTCAACTTTTGGTTGAGTACTGTCAGCTTTCGATGCTGAACCATTTTTCGGAGTTGCATTTGCTGATCCGGTTGTCATAATTATTTGCCGCTGCCCTGCGGACTTTTTTTAGCATCTGGCACGCCAGTTTAATTTTGAAAAATGAATCATTTAAATTGATGGCCAGAAATCACAGCTAAGGCAAATTCTAAGTCAAGCCTGGCGGTCACGCCTTAAAGCGTGAAGCCACCCAACGGGCGGACGGCCAATGCTCAGCTAAAAAATTGAAAAGGCATTGGCCGTCCGGGCTTTACTTATGATATTTGACTGGCTGTACCTTTGCCAGCCAATTTAAGTGATCATCTCTCAGTGTCGGGTGAGATAAAAAAAAAGCCCCTGAGTAACTCAGAGGCTTTAAATAAAAATAGATAAAAGCTATTTTTTTAAAACAAAATTCAAAGCTTTCTCATAATTATCGCTCGATAGCGACTGTTTTCCGGAAAGGTACCTGCTCATATTCGGATAACCCTGATGAGTTTGCGTGCAAACATCTTTCATTGTAATTGGGTTATCACCAAAACCGGCGCGGTTAATCATCGTTCGCAGCAATCTGCGAAGCGAAATTTCGCCCTTTTGGGTTGCAAGAGCAAACGAAAAATCAGCAAACTCATCGGCTGCAATACCATAACTTTGAATATATTCTTCCTCAAAGCCAGGTTCTTTCATCTCTTCAGGTGTTTTCACCTTTATCGAACTGATTAATGCTGTCCTGGTTAGTAAATCATAAGCAAAATTCAGTATTCTGTAATACTCATGAACATCTTCCTGGATACTTTCCCCTGCCTGCTCTTCTGCTTCCTCATAATACTGATATGAAGTTATGAGGTTTGAGATTTGATCTAAAATGTTTATTGCTTCGTCTTTCATAAAATTGCCCGTATTGCCGATAGCGCAGCAGTTAAATTTAGTTTTCCATTTTTTCTTTCATACCGTCAAACGCTGCCTCGCAATCTTCGCGATCAAGCTGAATATATTTTGCATCTGCATTTGAGCAAGTCAAAGCATCTTCAGCCCAGATCGCATAAACATCTCCATCATGGTCAAACATGATGTCGCACCACTGATTGTCTTCAAATTCTGGTAATTTACATACTGTTGAAAGTAAGTCAAAAGCAGTGTCTTGAAATTTACCTGCATAGTCGCCGCAGTGGTCTAAAATCATTTGACTTGAAATTGTGCCTGTTGTTGTTTCGATTAAAGTTTTCATAATTCGTAATTTTTATTAGTTAATTATTCGTTTTAAATACATTGTAAAATTAGTCATAAAACTAATATATGCAAGCTTTATTTTGTTAAACGATGTTAAATATTAGCTTTATAACTAATTATAAAAAAAGAGGCCCGGAGGCCCCTGATTCTTGAAACATAATAAAATGCCGCTGCCCTGCGGACTTATGTTGGCATCTGGCACGCCGGTTTAAAAATTAAGTAGGAAGTGAAAGTTTTTTCCGGAAAACCGATTCATAATCCCATTTGCCGCACTTATAGCACTTGGCATTTTGTGAAATCGGAAAATGGATTATGAAATCTCCGGCCTTTACCCGCGCACCACAGTGGCAGATTATCGGATAGCGGGTTTTTGTCAGCCTGGGTTCCCCTTGATAGGGAGGCCGGTTCATGCGGTACAGGGAACACCAACAGGTTCAATGATCAGTCTGCCATCCTGAACATGAACTTCAACAAAGTAATCAGGTGGGAAACCGGCCTCTTCGAGCCAGCGGCCCCTGAGGGTTAATTGAGGAAAAAACTTAGTCCGTTTTCCTCGTTTCCCGGGAATAACATAACACTGAGTTTTCAGTGAGCGCGATTTTAACATAGAATGATGCCGCTGCCCTGCGGACTATTTTTGGCCTCTGGCTCGCCGGTTAGTTAAATTTTATGGCCAGAAACCACAGCTAAGACAAATTCTAAGTCAAGCCTGGCGGTCAGAAATTTCCTCAAAAATTTCTGAAGCCACCCAACGGGCGACCGGACAATGTCAGCTAAAAAATTAAAAACATTGTCCGGTCGGGCTTTACTTAGATATTTGGCTGGCTGTACCTTTGCCGAAAATTTAAGTAACAGTAGAGTTAGTACGCGAGCCACAAAAAAAACATCCCGTGAACTCAATGTTCACGGGATTTTTACCTTGTCAGTTACGACCATAAAAAAAGGGCTTTCGCCCCTTTTTTATTATTCAAAATAAGCTTTATCGTAAAAGCCTGAATTAAGAGCTTCACGGATGTCTTTCAACGTGTGATGTTCTCTGTGTGAGCAATCATCCAGTTTAACTCTTACAATCTCTACAATTTCCAAATGCTTTGCAGCAAGGTCAGCTCCGTTGTTCGACATTTCCATGATGTCACTGATGTAATCCTGATATTCTGATTTTGTCATGTGTGTTTGCCCTGCCCTGGGACTAATTTTGGCATCTGGCTCGCCGGTTAATTAAATTTATGACGTCCAATCACAGCTAAGAAAAATTCTAAGTCAAGCCTGGCGGTCAGAAATTTTAGCACAGCGTTAAAATATTTCTGAAGCCACCCAACGGGCGAATGGACAATGTCAGCTAAAAAATCAAAAACATTGTCCAATCGGGCTTTACTTACGATATTTTACTGGCTGTACCTTTGTCATAAAATTTAAGTAATAGTGCGGGTGGCTCCTAAAAAAATCCCGGGAACCCGATGTTCACGGGATTTTTAAAAAATATGCCGTACGAATAAAAAAAATGAGCCACGTCCCCCGACGTGGCTCGAAATCTTAAGAAAAAAGCCCCTGATATTGTTCCCATTCAAAATAAAACAATTCAGGATCCTCGTCTTTAAGCCGTTCAGCGTAGCCTTCAAAATAAAGACCATCAAGAAATTCAACAAAAGCATCATAAAGACCTTTAAATTTTTTCATAATTATTGCTCCTGCCCACGGAGGCTTATTGTGGCATCTGGCGCGCCGGTGAGTTAAAAAATTTATGGCCAGAAACCACAGCTAAGAAAAATTCTAAGTCAAGCCTTTAGGTCAGATATTTTAGCGCAGCGTTAAGAAATATCTGAAAAAACCCAACGGGCGGTCGGGCAATGTCAGCTAAAAATAAAAATGCATTGTCCGTCCGGGCTTTACATAGATATTTTGCTGGCTGTACCTTTGCCATCAAATTGAGTAAACGCAGGGTGGGTTTTCTTTTTTAGTCCAGGTTTTTTCTTTTGTCGCTACATCAAAAGAAAAAAAGTGGCGCGCATCAATTAATTCTCAGCCATTGCGCGAAGTTTTCTTTTTTGCCAAGCTTTTTTCTTTCCAAAAAGAAAAAAGCGGCGCGAATCTGTAAAAACAGCATTAAAAAAATACACATTATGGGAGTAAATCTCAAACTTTCAGGATTTAAACCAACGCCAACTTTTCAAAAGTTGGCGTTTACGTTAGTTATTGACGACCCGCCCTGTCCCTATGTGGTCATGACAGAGAGGCCAAAAAGGCGAAATGTGACAGACAGCCCCACCAGTGGTGCAGAAGTGCAACCACTGTTAAGCTAAACCATAAATAATGTAATAGGTAACCAGTAGATCAACCTCTGATCTTAGCATCACCAAGCGTAGTGGTAAGATGTCTGTGCTTCACTACCTTCAGGTATTTCTTACGACATAAGAGATACTTGAATGCATCAGAGAAGTTGGTTGATTCCATAGGCAGGCGCTGTGCTGCCAGTTTTTCTGAGCTTTTATCTTTCTTAATGTTGCCTCGGCCATCCTTTATTAATGGAGCATTCTCAAGGCTACTCTTAAGCTCACGACATTCGTGATAATCTATCTGTAAATTTGGAAGATGCCTATTATTTCCACCCATCAACTCATTCATCAGATCGAACTCTTCTGAGTGTGTTATGTTGGACTGTCCTACGCTCATCAGTACAACATTCCAACCGGTTGCTTTGCCATCATTATCTTTCTCAATGTTCTGCTTGAACTTTGAAGCAAAGTCCTGCTTTGCTTTGCTGTACTGATTTGCTGAACGATCATAGTAAAGATGTAAGGTCTTGCGCTTATGTTTAGCAAAGAACTCGAGAAACTTGTTAGCAAGCTCACGGATCCATTCTGGCGAAAGGATGTACATGTTCTTGAGCACTCTATAAGTTGAGCCTTGCTCCTGCCCTATCACCAAAGACATCATGTTGCCTGCATCAAATCCCGCTTCGAGTAACTGATCATGCCTGACATATTTAAGTCCAAGGCTATTTTGCTTGATGTTGTCGAGTAGGCTAAACTGATCATAGTAGGCATAATCATAAGAATCATCATAAAAGTGAGTGGCTTTGAGATTGCCATAAAACCGGGCATTTTTTTCGAGGCTTGCTTTTATGGAAAGCACTGAAGATTTGAATTCTTCAAAATCAAGCGATTCAAAAAGGTTCTTGAAATAATTAAGGGTAAGGATATCAGCATTGGCGAAGGAGCTTACGATATAAAAGAATGTCGATCCCTGCCGGATCTTCTTGAGCCTTGCGGTCCATCTCTGTAATTGAAAATTTGTGGCTTTGATCAGCTTTTCATTATTCGACTGTTGTGCATTGTACAGCGTAATATTCAATTCATTTACTAAAAGTGAAGTTTGAATAATTTTAACAATCTGCTCTTTGTTCATGTTCTTTTCTAGCCTGAATATCCAATCATACTCACCCATATTTGGGTTGGGCATGTCGGTGCAAAAAGTCTGGCCCATGAAATAGTTGGAATTCCCATACAGCAGCGCATCACCACGCAAAGTCGGGAACAACCTGCTCACACGATCTTCCCGGGCAAACTTGCATTCATCAATAAAATGATGAACTACCGAGATACCCGCGCTGATGGATGCTCTGTCGAGCGAAATCAGGAAGAATTTATTACCCAGATGCGTCGAAATGGTGTGTTTGTAATCAAAGGTTTTGATGTAAGGTTTAGGCCAGCTATCCGGTGGTTGCTTGTCAACAACGTAATGCCCGAAGCCTGTTGATGGGTCAAATTCGAACCACTTTTTACGCTCCCAACCAAGCAGTATCGCTGGAACAATATTCGACATCAGGTTAACATAGGTGTCTGCCACAAAGGCAAAAGGTGCCCTGGGCATATCATAGCAGATATCAATCGAACGTTCGGCAATAATATCAGTTGATTTTGCGGTACCACGCCCGCCGATAAAGACCAGGTTTTTGGGTTTAACCAGGTCGATGGTCATTTTTACCAGGTTGGCATAACGGATCTCGGCGTTTACTTCATCAATCTTTAGCATCATCGGGTTTGCTATCGTTGGTGATGATATCTTCGAATAAAGTGGTTTCGATAATGCCGGCATCCCGCTTTACACGAACACGTTCACGTTCAGAAATCTCAGGAAGGTTATCAATAAACTGGGCAAGCTCACGCCTGGAAGCCTGAGGGATTCCAACCTTTTCGGGGTCGATGGTATAAATGATAACCGGGCGGTTAAGCATCTCTGCAGGTATTTCATTCTTTTCGTCTTTACCAACGCCCCTCATAGTTGCGGCATCCATAAAGCAACGCCTGGCAATGTCAAGCTCATCACGCTCGAGCGCATAATAAGCTAGGTTTTCGATGTGCTCGGCGTAGATATTCTGCCAGGCCTTTTGTTTTACATCGTTGTCGGCGAAAAAGAAATTAAGGGAATCATAATAAAGGCGGTTGGAATCACGCCGACAGAAACCATACACCGGCGTCATCAGGGTATTGATGATAAAACTCTTTGTTTCGTATTTTGAATACATAGCCCGGATGATCTCGATAATCTCGAGGTACCTGACCATGTTGGCGGGCATCGCCTTTGTTTTGCCTGTTTTAATGTAATGTTGAAGTACATTAATGTCAACATGCTCAATCTCTTCCGAAAATCCGCTCTTTAGCCTGACGGAGTCTGTTTTCTTTGACTTTTTTATCATATCGCTGTTGTGCAGTGATGTTGCCTTTTTTGGCGGAATCTAAAGTTGTTTTATCAATTTCATACTGTGAAACAAGCTGCCCACGCTCATAATGATATCTGAATTCAGAATCTTTATTCTGATATTCATCTTTGATTAATTGTATCTCGACATTGAGGTACATAGCAACCTGATTCACACTGTAATTTAGCCCAGCAAGCTGCTCAATTTCGTTAAGTTGTTCGTCCGTGAATTTCATCAGTTATCCATTTTTTGCGAAAATTGAATATCTCCTGAGCGTTTAGGAAAATGTATTGTTCATGCCTCGAGTTCTCAGAAAAGTTGCCGGATCCTTCGATAACAAAATAATGTTCACCCGTCCTGATCAGCGTCACCTTCGAATGGTTCCAGGCATAGCGAACAGTAACATTATCCTGGTTGTTTGAGGCAAACTGTTCAAGGTGATCAATCACCGTTGGAATTCGGAATTTAGCTGAATCACTGATTAATATGTAAACCGATTCAACCAGTCCTTTATGAAGATACCCGGATAAAGCATCAATGATTTTGATGTTGATGGAATAGGTTGAAATGATCAGTTCTTTGATCGTTCCTGAATTTTTGATAAGATAAGGAATAAAGGTGAATGCATTAAAGCTGTTCACTGTCCATATAAAAAAAGCTTCCTGGTCATCAGGATAGCGTTTTATCAATTCAGAAAGGTTACCGACCTTCATATCATGAAGGCCGGTAAACCTGAGCGGCTGAATGGCGTTTTTATCTTCCTGAACCGGATCAGCCTCTGTGGTAATATCTTTTATCGAAAAGAATTTATTCATTAAGATTCAGCAACGATTTGATGATCTTCTTGTCACGTTCATAATCCCGGATTGTTTTTTCTCGCTTGGCAACAAGTTCCGGTTTGGGATCGTCTTTCATTTTCTTTGTAACCCGCCAGATCGAATGTTCGATATTTCGAAGCATGATCATCAGGTCTGGAACACTTTTAGCAGTCAGCTCCTTCTGGCGGTTCTGATCCTGGAAGTAAGGATGCTTGCCCAGGATGGCTCCGGTAGTTTTATAATGATTAAGCTCTTTCCAGATTGCCTGGTTATCCAGGTAATTGTTGATGAGTGTATCAGCAGCATCAAAGGCTTCCTGTTCGTTGGTTATATTGAACAGTTCTTCGTGAGCCTGTATGTAATTGTCATGAGCCGTCATCATGTCGGCAACCAGGATTTTAAAAGCATCCGGACAGGATTTATCAGCCAGGAATGGAAACTCTTCCCGGAGCTTAAATTTTACAGCTTCGGTAACTGAAATTGTTGATGGAGCAGCTTCAGCAGCTTCAATAATTTGCTTTAGGATGTTTTCCGGTTGTTTTGGTTTTGAAACCGGTTGCATCATGATATCATTAAATTCTTTTTCAGGCAATCCTGTGAGCTTCCATAACTGGTAGTGAAGCATCTCAAGATTGGATTTGCTTTCTCCCTGAATGTTGAATTTTCTGATAAGGGCAAGGTTATGCCCAAGTTTGTGATAAAGCCTGGCGCCTGATTCAAAACTACGATCGGTGCGCAGATAAGTAATAATTTGTTCTTTCATGTGATTTTGTCTGATTTGTGTGATTTTCTTAGCCAGATTGAGCTTGTAGGCAAGCTCACAGCAATGTTTAAACTTTTTGCCACTGCCACAAGGGCAAGGTTCGTTTCTCCCGTATTTTGGAAATTTCCTGACTAAAGGAGTATGCTTTGTTTTTTCTGGTATTTTTTCTTTCATGCATCAAAGATGCAATGACAATGCAATGTCCGAAAGGACATAAAATATTTAAAACAAAGGCGAAGCCGGGATAAACAAAGCGAAGCGGGCATAGTACTCTCTGGTGCTTCATTGATGAAAAACAAAGGCGAAGCCGGGATAAACAAAGCGAAGCGGGCATAGTACTCTCTGGTGCTTCATTGATGAAAAACAAAGGCGAAGCCGGGATAAACAAAGCGAAGCGGACATAGTACTCTTTAGTGATTTAATGAGAAAAAAAAGCCCCGCACAAGGCAGGGCTTCGATGAAAGAATCTCTATGTCGGGTTATTTCCGTGAGAGTTCGAGGAATTTCCAGGCAGCAGTATCCGATTTGAAAGTCTGGAATGTTATTTCTGAACCAGCCAGAGCCGTCCAGGTTGTTCCGTTTGCAAGCAGGAAGTCGTTTGCTTTTGTGATGGTGGTTGGGTATGTCCCACCAGAACCCACAAGCGTAAACTTCATTCCGGAAGTTGCCCTTGTTCCTGTGGTTAAGGTTACTGCAGCAGCGCTGCCATCGGTAAGCTGGTAACGTCCTGAACCCGTTGCAAGGTCAATGGAAGTAGCATCAGCAGCAATGGTTGCTACAACATCAGCATAAGTAATCGTTCCCTGGTAGTCTGCAACATCGGGTCCTTTGTTCGACGATTTCAAAGTAAACTCAGTTGTGTTTTTTTCTTTGTCTTCGTCATGTTTGAAGGCCATACGCAAAGGAGCGCATGGAGATCCGTAAAGGTCAACGGTCGAATCGGAACAATGCTCAACCAGGATTCCAATATTGCGGCTAAGCCAGTTTGCGCGAAACTCCCGAATTTCTACTTCATTACCAGGATGGTTAAAAATAACCGATTGGGTAATTCCTTCAGCATCGATATCTCCACCTGATTCTGAATTATTTTTAATAGTGTCGATGGTACCATACACGGTAATCATGTAGGCGTTCGGGTTCATTTCGATATTTCCGGCAATTACAATGCCACTGGCATCGCGGGCTGGAAAGGTAGCTACATCATCAAAATCAAAAAAAGTGATGTTGTATTTTTTATTACCGCCAAGTCCTTTGTTGGCTCCTGGCTTTGGTACGCTTGTTTTTACGTATGTCATTTCCTTAAAATTTTAAAGGTGAGTTAAGGCCGTCCCGGACTTCGGCAAGCTCAGTCACCGGGACGGACCTTAAATATTTTTACGCAGCAATCACGGTTGTTACCATGGTTTGCAAGGTGGTTGCAGTATAGTCGGCAGTTGCAGCAGCAACAGCTGCTTTGTATCCGGCAAGTTTAGCCGACGAAACAGCGGTGCAACCGGCATCTTCGAGCATGTAAGTTGTAAGGTTGGTTGCATCATCGGCAGCGCGGTACTCGTTGATGAGCGAAAGCGCATCAATGTAAACATACAGTGCTTCCTGGATCGCAAAACCTACGGCTTCCCACCACTCGGCGAACACCTTCACGTCGTAATTTTCGGTTTGCAGGAAAATTTTGTTTGCGCCATCATTCAAGTTGCGCAAGCGGATGAAGTTTTCCTTTGGTGTTGCAAAGAAGTGTTTTGCGCTGGCCATCGATGGCAGCGGTTGTAAACGCTGTACTGAGAAGTCAATCGAATCATCTCCACCATCAGCATTTTTGGTGGTTGGGAATGCATCGCGGTAAGCACGTTTGTACTGTCTGTACAAGGTTTGTGAAGTGAAGATGTTCATCGGTATTGATTGATGAATCTCATCAATCGAATCAACAAACTCTTCCATCTTGTCCTGAATATTGGCCGAAGTTACCGGAACACCTGAGAAGTTGATGAAGTTAACATTAGCATAAGTGGTGAGCTTGGCCTCGTACATTTTTTTGAGAATGGTAAGGAAACCATCCATCGAGCGGCCCGTTGGCTGTCCGGCTTCGCCATCAGCATCGTTAAGTCCGGTTGTTGAATAAACGCCGGTACCAATTAAGCGTAGTTCACGATCTTCGGCAACCTTTGGCAGGATCAGCTTTTCGATGATGTACTTCGTAATTGGCATTTCAGCCGGGGTCTGTCTTTCGTCATACAGGAAAGATAACCAGGAAAGGTTGATTTCGTCCGGAGTAATCGGGACGTTGATTTTGTGCCTTCTATTTTGAATTTCGATTGGCGTAAAAGCAGCCTTTCCCAAAGGCGTCCATTTGGCAACAAATTGCTGTACCACCGAATTGATTTCGGATTTTGAGGCTCTCCAGTATTCGATGGCAACCTTGGTTGTCATGAACTTTTCTGATGCTGTTGGAGCTGTAAGCGTGGCAACAATCGGACGGTCGGTCTGGCTGATATACGTTCCAAACTCAGTTTTCAGGTCACCAACGTCGATGGTGGTTCCTGTCATCACGATATCGCCACCCTCTGCTTTCATTTTAGCTTCTGCCCAGCGGTTGTGGGCGTGCTTCATGTTGATTTTGAAAGGCACCTTTTTTCCTCCTGTAGTTGGTTGTGGAATAGTGTCGTCGGCTTCGGGTGTTTTGCTAAGTTTTTCGATTTTAGCATTTGCATCCGTTTTAAAAGCATCAAAATCAGCCTGCATATTCTGCATCTGTTTTGCTTGCTCAGTTTTCATGGTTTCCATTGTTGCCTGCAAAGCGGCAGCCTTGTCTTGAGCAGAAGTATCGGCAAGCTCCTTTTCGAGCTGTGCCTGAAACTTTTCGGCGAATCCATCACCGAACTGAGCACTAAGCTTTTGCTTTTGCTCTTCGGTAAATGAAATCTTGCCATCCTGTGCACTGAACTTTTCAATGCCCAGGATCATCATAGCGATCGATTTGATTTTATCTAACATTTTATTTTTTGGGTGTTGGTTAAGAATTCATGAATTTTTTGACGTCGGCAAGCAGCAAAGCCTTTTCGATCGCTTTTTGCATATTGCCAATCGAATCAATGAGGCCAATCTCCTGGGCATCTTCGGCGAAAAACATTTTGCCCGTGAGGATCCCTGGAGTTTCGGCTTTGAGCTTCGTTCCACGGGATTGTTTTACGTGGTTTTGAAATTGCCTGGCAAGTGGTGAAAGGATCTCGTCCTGCATCATTTCATAATCGCCCTTCAGGGCTTTTTCGAATGCCAGGTTTTTATCTTTGCTTTCCTTTGCGTAAATGGTATGGAATTTTACACCCTGCATTTCGTAAAAAGGCTGCATATCTACAAATGAGGTAACTACCCCGATGCTTCCAAATCCTGCCGAAAGGTTGTTATCGGCCATGATGTGGTCGGAAGCCGAAGCAACATAATAGGCTGCACTTGCAGCCGTATCGCATAAAGCAACAACGGGTTTCGATTTTGACGAAAGAAGGTTGGCAAGTGGTGAGATAGCATTTACTGTACCACCTCCCGAATCTATGTCCATCACGATTGCGGCAATTTTTTTGGAGGCAAGTGCATCTGAAAAATACGCTGCAATTTCTTCGGTACCATAGCTGCACATTGTTCCGTATTTCATCATGGTACCTTTTACCGGGATGATGGCAACAGATCCTGCCGGCGCATCTTTGAAATTAGAAGTAGTTGCGATGCCTGAACCAGCCGAAACTAAATGATTGAATTCGGAGCGTGGCTGAAAGTTTTCTGATTTGCCTGAAATAAGCGAAGCCACAAGCGAGCTGTGCGACAGCGCCGTTTGTGGCTCGATGGCCCATTGGCCGCGTAAGATTTCAGAGAGAATGTGTGAAAAGTTCATTGCATCAGAATTTATCTGGTGCAATGTTAAAGGCAGAAACGTTCTAAATAAAGGACTTGCGGAAGCCGCTAAATGTCGAAATCATCTGAAAAAGCATCCGAAAAAGCACCACCGGCGGTGGTCACTGTTGATTCGACATAGAAAGGTTCAACATCATGAATTGCATCAACAACAACCGTCCGCTGATTCCTACCAGCTCCAGGGATGTTCATTTTGTAGGTTAACCTGGCCGGAGATTCAACCGAACCAACCAGCATAACCGATTCGTTCTGGTCGGTGAGCAGAAAGATGAAATCTTTTTGTTCGAGATCGGCGAAGGTTTTGGCGTTTGTTTCGCTTAGCTTTGGATTGATCAGCTTAACTTCTACATCATAGCCCTGATCTTTTCGGGCTTCGATGCTCACATCTTCGGTGGTGGGTGTAAAATAGATTTCATCGAAATCGAAATTGTTTTTCAATTCGACACTTACCAGCCTGCTGGAATCCGGCGGTGATATTTTTTTAACCTTCGAGGTTAAACAAAATCTTACCCGGGACAAACCGGATAAATTAAAGCCTGAATGGCGGTTTATTTTCATAGGACAAATTCGGCATTTATGTGACGAAATAAATAATAAAATTTTCTTGTTTTACACTCCAGCATTCGTGAAGATTGACGGTAAATACTATCAAAATTCAATTCATCTTCGGTGATATTGTAAAGATTTAAGAAATACCTTAAAATGATTTTTCGATCAACACCTTTATCAATATTAAATACAAGGTACTTGTTAAGCTCGAGATAAAACCGGGAGGTAATTTCAGCGACAATTATTCGATTATTATGATCAGATAAATAGTTTTTGTAAAGCACATTAAAATTCCGGTTGTATGGAAGCTGGATTTCGCACCACTCACCTTTTGGCCAATATTTATTAAAATAAGCATAAACAAATTCCTTATCGGTAATCGAAAGAAATTTTTGTTCATTGTGGTTCGTAAGGCATCCAAAAATAAGATCGCCATATTCATCCTTGCGGTCGAACAAAAGAGGTTCCTCTTTATTGATACTTTTTTCGAGAAGATATTTTTTGAGGTACGGCTTAATCTTAAGCTTAACTGTTACGGGTGACGGCAATTCGTTAAAATTTTAATTCCCATCGCGGCAAGGCAAAGATAAAAAAAATGGATTTATCCGGTCTCATTAAACATAAAAAAACAGGCAAGAAGGGAAATATGGATCCATTTTTACACACACGCGCGCCACTGGAGACTTGTCTGTAACTACCAAAATTTTCGTGCAGGGGTGCAAGTAGTGCGCTAAATACTTATACCCGGTGAATATCAATACATTAACATTTTTAAAACCGTACAAAAACGGGTATTCGTGCAATTAGTACGGATTCGTGCAAAATAGTACGAAAAACAGTCGGCTACAAGCCGCGCCAACAGCCTCATATGGTGGAACAGTATATTTGTGCGCACTGTTGCACGAATTTTTTCAGCATTTTTGATAAGTCTATTTTCACAATAAAGCGGTAATAAAAATAATAATATACTATATATCAGCCACTTAAAAAAAAATAGAAAAAGTTAGTGCAAAAAAAAACGGCCACGCTTTCGCGTGGCCGTTTTAAATTCGTGCAGAAAAAGCATCAATCAGGTCATATCCGAAACATCCTGATGGCAGCTACAACCCTGGCAGCCTTCGTTCACTGGATCGAAGTCGTTTGGGTTGTAGTAAGCTTTTACAAATTGATCTTCAACAACCAGGATCATCGTATTATCCTGGCGGCGCCAGAGCGCGCCTGCTTCGATGTTGGCAACCTCGGTAAGGTTACGGTAAAATACTTGCATTTGATTTCCTCCATGAGAAAACCCCGTAAAGGTTTGCTACAGTTTCAAGAAACTGCCGGCGCCTCACAGCATCCGGAACCTTTACGGGGTTTTCCCCTATATGGAGTTAACGTAATCATTTAATTCTTGAATTTTAGCACTACAAAGTAAAGGCAGAATTATCTTAGAAGCAAAACAAATTACTCCTGTTTTGCTTTTTTCTTAAAAATGATGTAATAAACTATGCCACCACCATATCCGGCCACCGAGTAAACATCAAGATAAGCATAACCAAGATCCTTGTCAAGGAAATTGAACACATCAACTATAGAACTGAAGGCCATTACATCACCGGTGTTACTCCTGAGAAGGTTGTCCTTTTCGGGCATATCCCGCACATCCTGGCCAAAATCAACAGCGATGCTCAGTTTACCGGTCGGTACTTTAGCGGTTTGCGCAGAGATTTGAAGGTATTCAGAGCCAATCGTTTTAAATTGGATCCCATTAACCATTTGCGCAAACGAACATGTTCCTGCTATCAGGAACACGATAATGAGTAGGTTTTTCATGTTGTAAATTTTATTTTGGATTAAACAATCCGCCAAAATTCTAAAATCAATCATTAAGAAACAATACAAATAAAAATCCCGGCAATAAATCAGCCAATAGGCTGATAAATTGCCGGGATACCCGTGAATTATTTTTACCTAATTTTATACTGTTGGCTCTAAGAATGCAATTTTTGCTTTTGTTTTTGTGTAAACATTGTATTCAAGCTCCAACTTTGCCGAATTAAGAATTTTACCAGCAGTATTGTTTCTCTCCTTTGCATCGCGCAAACCAATCGTACCAGTTTTCAGTTCAGTGTAAACCGAAATCAAGTCATCGCGTAAATCAACCACGTTTTCAATTTTTCTTTGATTTTCCATTGTGTGAATTTTTAAATTTTAACTAATTTGTTTTATTAACCTTTTTATTTGAATTTGAATTCTTTTAAGTTCAACCATTTCAGGAGTAATGTCTTTATACTTTAATATTTTTGATCTATCACAAAGTGCTTTTTTTATGTAATTGTCTTTCAATAGTTTTGTTTCAATAGATTTAGCAGCTTTTTTTTTCACTTTAATGTCAGATTTGTTTTTCAATCTGTAATGTTTTCTATAACAGTATGCTGAACAAAAAATATAATTTAATCTTCGCAGATAAAATCTATTACCACAAGTTTTACAAATACCTTTTGTTCTTTTATCTTGTTCTATTTCGAATTTTTTTTTTCTTCTTACTCTTTCAATACATTCTTTGCATCTAGGCTTCAAACCTGATTTTTGGTGTGAATCTTTTCCAAATTCACTCAAAGGCTTTTCAATACCACATTTTGTACATTTTTTCATATTAAGGCT
>Ga0247841_10003149_pt1 | contig 31185 bp, 38 predicted proteins | sample LaCruzMarch2015__2_FD_192410 | JGI IMG/M metagenome (GOLD analysis project Ga0247841, IMG submission 192410) | Freshwater microbial communities from meromictic Lake La Cruz, Castile-La Mancha, Spain - LaCruzMarch2015_18m | ecosystem: Environmental > Aquatic > Freshwater > Lake | place: Spain... | reverse complement strand
GGCAGGTGCTCTAACCGGGCTGAGCTACAGAACCATACAATGGACTAATAAAGATAATTTATAAAGGTTTTTAATCAAAAATATTTTTAGTTTTGAGAATTATTTCTTTTTCCCTTTTTTCTTCTGAGATTTTTTCTCATTCATCTTTGAGAAAATAAAAATATAAAGAATTTCTAAAATTCCAATTGTGTTAACTACGAGAAGAATAACAAACCAAATCGCACTATTTTTTCTTGCAGCTTTCCATAATGCAAGACCTTTCCAGGCTAATGACCATAAACTCACAATACTTATTAATAATAATATTATCGCTAAAGAAATTCCGGTTTGAACTGATATTGCAGCAATAGCATCATTGTATGCTTGTGATGCGGCAGTTAGTGATTCAATGATTGTCATATTAATATACGGTTAAATTTCTTTTTAAATCTATCTCTAATTTTTGTTGTGAATGTATAATAGTAAAAGAAAAAAATGAATTTTTTTCTTGTTCAAAAAAATATCCGATAAAAAATAGAAATATTTATAAACCCCTAAAATGGTAATAATCTACCAAATACAATTTATAGTATGCCCCATTATCCGGAGCATACAACCGGTTGTATACCTGGCAAAAATAAAAAGAAGGTAAAATAAAAGAGAAAAATATGGAGGTAAAAAAACTGATAGGTAAACTGAGGAAAGATGTCATCTCAGGAAAACCCTAGGTTGTCATAAGATTATGCACTGTCCATTTTGTAAAAATTCTGAAACAAAAGTAACCAATAAAAGAGACTTGGATAACGAAACAAAGAGAAGAAGAGAATGTTTGAAATGCAAAAAGAGATTTACAACTTATGAAAAACTTGAAGCAAGAGATTTATGGGTAACAAAAAAAGATGGTAGAAGAGAGACATTTGATTCTGAGAAGATTAGAAAAGGTATAATGAGAGCATGTGAAAAAAGACCAGTCAGTGCAGAAAAGATAGATATTGTTGTTGCAAATATAGAAAATAAACTTAAAAGCTCAAATAAGAAAGAGGTTAGTTCAAAAATTATAGGTGAATTAATTATTAAAGAACTGAAAAAGCTGGATAAGGTAGCGTATATCAGATTTGCTTCTGTTTATCGAGACTTTAAGGATATTGGCGATTTTAAAAAAGAGTTAAGGGAGTTAAAATAAATGGAAACAATAAAATCAATTAAGAAGAGAGACGGCAAGATTGTACCATTCACTTATGAAAGGATTACAGATGCAATTTACAAAGCCGCAAAAGCAGTTGCTGAAAGAGAGGGAAAAGAAGCAGACCGAAATGTAGCTGAAAAAGTTTCTGCGAGAGTAATAGGAGATTTAGAACACAGATTTGTAGGAACAACTCCAACTGTTGAACAGGTTCAGGATCTTGTTGAAAGAACACTTATAAAAATGGAATATGCTGATACTGCAAAAGCATTTATTCTTTATAGAGAAAAGATAAAGAGAAGAGAGAGATGAGTGCGTCTAAAAAGGAGATATTCACTTTCGCACAACGATTGTTCAAGGGATATCGCGGAGGTTCTGATTGGAGAAGTAGGGAAAATGCTAATTCTGGTTCAATAACTTTCCAAGGGGCGAATGCAAGATTTGCAGGAGAGTTATGGAATCTTATAGCAAAACATGACTTATACACGAATCCTGAAATAGGTGAATCTCATGACAAGGGACAGATTCATGTTCATGATTTAGATTTTCCAGTTATCGCCTATTGTTGTGGTCATTCACTTGAGCAGCTTCTTAAAAGGGGATTTGGAGAAGTTGATGAAAGAGTCCAAAGCGGACCAGCTAAACATCTCCGTTCTGCTGTAAATCAAATGGTAAATTTTATAGGAACAATGCAAGGAGAATTTGCAGGAGCTCAGGCTTTTTCATCTGTAGATACTTTCCTGGCTCCGTTTGTAAGAGCAGATAATGATTCTTATGAAGAAGTAAAACAATCAATGCAAGAACTCATCTTTGGTCTTAATGTGCCTTCAAGATGGGGTTGGCAGGCGCCTTTCTCAAACCTAACTTTTGATCTTACTGTTCCGGCCGACTTAAAAAATAAAAAAGTTCTTCAGGGAATAACTAAAGAAGACATAGAAAAAAAGCTTGAAAGAGAAAAACAATTGATTAGCGAAAAATATGGACAATTCTTTTCAGGAGAAAACCTCGGAGGATATATCCATCAAAGGAAACAGAAACTTGAAGAGATGATAAATTCGACTTACGGCGATTATCAAAAAGAGATTGATATGATAAACAAAGCTTATCTTGAAGTTAAACTCGGCGGGGATAAATCTGGTAGAATATTCACATTCCCAATAGATACTTATAATCTCACGACAGATTTTAAATGGGAAGGTCCTGTTTCGGATCTTCTTTTTGAGGTTACAGGAAAATATGGAATTCCTTATTTCCAGAATTATATCGGAAGTGGCCTGGACCCGGGAGCAGTAAGAGCAATGTGTTGTAGATTGAATTTAGATCAGAGAGAGTTGATGAGAAGACCAGGTAATATGTGGGGGCCAGGGGATTCAACAGGAAGCATCGGAGTAGTCACAATTAATATGAATAGGCTTGGTTATGAAGCACATTCGGAAGATGAATTTTTTAAACTATTAAGGCATAGAATGGATTTAGCGAAAGAATCATTAGAGTTAAAAAGAGAAGCAGTCAATAATCTCCTTGAAAGTGGATTTGTTCCTTACACAAAATCTTATCTTGGTCATTTCTCGAATCATTTTTCAACAATAGGCCTTGTTGGTATGCATGAATGTCTTGTTAACTTCTTGAAAAAAGGTATCGAAACAGAAGAAGGAACAGCATTTGCTGTTAAAACACTTAATTTTATGAGGGGTGTTGCAAAAGAGTATCAACAAGAGACAGGAAATCTCTATAATTTAGAAGCCACGCCTGCAGAAGGCACGTCTTATCGAATGGCAAAACTTGATAAGGAGACATATCCAGCGATTTTTACTTCAGGAGAAAAAGTGCCATATTTAACTAATTCAACACAGCTTCCAGTTAATCTTGAAATAGATTTATTTTCTGCATTAAAACATCAAGATCAGCTTCAAAATCTTTATACTGGCGGAACAATCTTTCATACACTTCTCGGAGAAAGATTAAGTGGAAGTCAAGCTAAAACTTTAGTCAGGAAAATAGCAGAGAATTCAAAGCTTCCTTACTTTAGTATCACTCCACTTTTTAGTATATGCAAAGACCACGGTTATATCCCTGGAAAAGTTGAAAAATGCGCCACTTGCGGAAATGAAAATGAAGTTTATGACAGAATAGTTGGTTATATAAGACCGGTTAGAGCATGGAATCCTGGCAAGCAAGAAGAATTTAGGCAGAGAACGAGGTTCAAAGTTTAACATGGAATACAAATTATTCACTTTTCCAAATTGTGAGAGATGCCACGCAGTAAAAGATTATCTGAAAAGTATAAATGTAGTTTATAGTGAGCATAATCTTGGTATGAGAGATGGCAAAAAAGAGTTTGGAAAAGTTCTTATGGGCCCTTTTGGTACACAATTAAAAAAAGATGAACATGGCATAGTCATGCCAATTCTAGCAAGAATGAATGATTCTGGAATAGAAGCAATTGCACAAGAGATGGATGATGTGAAGGCATTGTTTAAATAATCCAATATTGTTTAATAAATCTAAAATAAAAAACTTAATATGAAAATAAGCTATTTTCTTAAACAAACACTTATAGATTATCCTGGAAAGCTTGCCGCAGAAGTTTTTACGACAGGATGTAACTATAAATGTTTAGCATGTCATGCAAAGAACATCTTGGAAGGAAGCCAGAGATATTCTGAAGAAGATGTTTTTTCTTATCTAAAAAAAACCAGGGGATTTATTGATGGGGTTGCTATCTGCGGTGGAGAACCAACACTTCAAAATGATTTGCTAGAATTTGCAAGAAAATTAAAAGATTTAGGATTAAGTGTTAAAGTTGATACCAATGGAAGCAATCCGGGGATGCTTGAAAGTCTTTTAGGAATTGTAGATTATGTTGCGATGGATATAAAGGGGCCTGGAGAAAAATATTCAGAAGTTACAGGTGTTAATGTTAGTCTTGCAAATATCGAACAAAGTATGAAAACGGCCACTAGATTTCCGAATTATGAATTTAGAACAACACTTGCACCACTAATTGACAGTATTCCCAGATGGATTACGAGTGAAGAAGCAGAAAAAATGGCAAAATGGATTGTTGATATAACTGGAAAAAATCAACACAAATATTTTTTGCAAAAATTTATTGCAAGAGGAAAAAACGAGATGTTGAATGAAAGATTTTCAAAAGAAAATCTTCCGACAGATTTTACTGAGACACCCGACGGTATAATGAAAACTTTAATTAATTCTGTAAGAAAATATCTCCCGAGATGTGAGATAAGATAGTATATTCTCTCTTACAAGAATACTTATAAATACTAAATGCAAAAGAATAACATGGCAGAAAAAGGAGATAATCAAAATTATTTAAGAGGAAACGGAAAGATTCCCATAATTGCTGTTGAAGCAGAAAATCTTGCAGAGGCTGCACATAAGGCAATAATTGCTTGTCATGATTACGGGTGCAGAGTAGAAACTCCTAAACAGGCCAAAGGAATGACTCTAGGATATGATGCAGACATTATTATTCGTGTGAATAATCCTGATTCTGAGCCAAAAATTTATTCCCCCGGAATGCAAGAATCAATTATCGGAACAATGCAATATATTCTTGAGGTAACTCACGGAATCCATAACCATTGGAAAAAAGATCCAAATAATCCTGCAGATACAAAATGGGGATACACCTATAATGAAAGATTTGTTGATCAAATTCCATTTATTTTGCAGAGAATAAAAGCAGATTGGGATGCAAAAAAAAGAATAACTGGGAGAGAATATCAGTTTTCTATTTGGAGGGCCGGAGAAGATATAATTCTTGAACAACCTGATGCACCTTGTTTTCAAAGAGGACAATTTAGATTTCTACAAAATTCTGAGGGAGAAATAGTGATGAGCTATCAAACTGATTGGAGAAGTAGAGATTTATTAAAAGCATGGAATGAAAATAATATTGGTCAAATAGAATTGATGAAACATGTAGCCACAAAAGTTGCTAATATGATTGAAAGTCCAATAAAACTGGGGGCATATATTGACAGATCTTCCTCACTCCATCTTTACGGGCTTTATATTGATAGAGACGGCTTGGAACAGAAGATAGGGCAGATGAAAAGAGATGGTTGGGAAGCAAGAAGCATGGCATTAGAAGATTTTCTTGGAGATATAAATTTGCTTAAAAGAACAATATCTGCTCAATCAGTTATTGAGAATATGGGTTTAGGACAAAATCTTCCTATGGAAAGAATGTCTGAATTGGGAATAGATGTAAGCAAATTCCCCTATCCGGCAGAATGGGACACTTGGCCAAAAGAATGGGACGCAGAACCAAACCCGAAAATGCTTGCAAGAGTTCCTAAAATTTCTGTAGATTAATCTTTTCTTTTTAGTTGCCTAATGAGATTAAAACATTTCTCCATATCCAATTCAAGTCTTCTCAATTTTATCTTTGCTTCAGAAAAAAGCTCGTTTGTAAGTGAGTCTGGTTCAAGATATATCTCAGAATAAACTACTTCTGATATTCCATTTCCAACTATTGCTTTTGCACATTGGGAACATGGAAAGTATACGGAATAGAGTATTGTCCCCTTAAGATTTTCCCTAGACACCTGGCTTAATGCATTTATTTCTGCGTGAACACCGCGGCAGGCGGATCTGTCCTTATCTCCGAAATTAACTCCTTCTCTATCTTTTCTGCATCCCATTTCAAAACAGTTTTTTATTCCTGGCGGAGCGCCATTATAGCCTTCCGCTATTATTCTTTTGTCTCTTACAATTACTGCCCCTGTTGGCAGATATAAACAACTCGATCTTGTTGCATTCCAGAAAGCGTTGAACATGAACTTTTCATCCCAGCTAGGTCTCTCTCTTTTGTATTCTCGCATAAAACTAATCCAAGTTGTGCTTTAATAATCATTAGTATAATCAAAAATATATGTTTGAATACTTTTATTATCAAAAAAACAATGTGCCACCATACCTTTTAATGTGTGATTTGATTGGCACATTGTTTTTAGGATGCTCAGAAATTAACGCAGTAACAGTTACGTCTACATCGTAAATGATGCAGTTTAATTTCTGACATAAACAATAAACATGTTTATAAATAACGAAAACACCTAATCCTTAATTAATCCTAATCTAAATAATGGAGAAATACGATACAATAGAGAATGATAAAAAAAGAACAAGTAACAGAACTCGGGCCGAGAGAATTTTTAGAGACAATAAAAGATAAGAAGAATTCTTTTGTTATTGCTGATTTTTATGCAGAATGGTGCATGCCTTGTCTTATGTTGGCGCCAGTTATGGAAAATATCGCTGAAAAAAATAAAAATATAAAATTTGTGAAAATTAATGTGGACGAGGCAAGAGACCTTTCTATTCAATATCAAATAACTACAATTCCCTGTGTAATTTTCTTTAAAGATGGCAAGGAAATTGACAGGGTAGAGAACGGGGCGAGCGAGGCGAGAATAGAAGAGAAGATAAGAACTTTGCAAGGTAAATAATATCTCCTGGCGACAGTCTTAATATTTACTATATTTTCTAAATCAAATAAATATATAAATTCAACCCCTGTTTAAGTGATATGCCAATTAACGTTGAAGACAACTTGCCTGCAATAACAGAGCTAGAAAAAGAAAATATTTTTGTTATGGGCAAGCAAAAAGCAGTACATCAGGACATAAGACCCTTGAGAATAGCATTGCTAAATCTGATGCCTGAAAAGCCAAAAACAGAACTCCAAATTTTGAGGAGACTTTCAAACACGCCACTGCAAATAGAGATTGATCTTTTTCGCCCCCAAACACATGAGTGCAAGAATACTTCGAAAGTTCATCTCGATTCGTTCTATAAAAATTTCAATGATATTTGTAAAAACAAATATGACGGGCTTATAATCACTGGGGCCCCTATTGAGCAGCTAAAATTCGAAGATGTAGATTATTGGGAGGAATTAAAGAGAATAATGGATTGGTCGCTCCATAATGTCAACTCAACTTTGTATATTTGCTGGGCTGCACAAGCAGGATTATATCATCATTATGGTATACAGAAACATGCTCTTGAAAATAAGCAGTTTGGTGTATTCAAACATCGAATAAATAATAAACACTGTCCAATAGTAAGAGGTTTTGATGATGAATTTTTTGCTCCTCATTCAAGGCATACTACTATTCTAAAAAACGATGTCCTTTCCATAAAAGAACTAGAAATAGTTTCTGAGTCTGAAGAAGCAGGAATATATCTGATTGTATCTAATGATTTTAAACAAGTCTTCGTAACAGGTCATTCTGAATATGATGCCTTGACACTTAAAGCAGAATATGATCGAGATAAAGCCAAGGGAATGAATATTGCAGTTCCTAAAAACTATTTTCCAAACGACGATCCTACAAAGAAACCAAATGTAAACTGGTGTTCGCATTCAAATCTTCTTTTTACGAATTGGTTGAATTTTTATGTCTATCAGATGATGTCGTTTAAGACTAATTCGGATAGATAATAACTACGACATTCTTTCCATCACCTAAATCTTTTTAAATAATCGCGATTTCCTAATCAAATGGCTGAAGATAACTACACTTTTATTAGACAAGAAATAATTGCTCTTGGAATTAAACCCGAGCATTTTGAAACTTTCTATACACAATTAAGAGCGCAAAAAAAATTGCCTCCCCGCGATATTATTCCAACAGAACAATATCAAAGCATTCTTAATTATCTGACAGAAAGAAAAGTTTTAGGGGCTGAGGGAGTAGTACAAGAAGACGATTTTAAACTTTTCGACTCTAGGAAAAGTCTTGAAGAAAAACTTCAAGAATTAACAAAAAAGAAAGAAAGAGTGCCGTTTAGGACTCTCGGTGGAATTGCTCCGTGTAGAAGAGAAGAAGATGAAAATACCAATCATGGTGGAATTCTTCCTTGTAGAGATTAATTAAAATGACTTCTTTAAGTGCTTCAGAGTTAAGAACTATCTATGAAACGATTCGTAAGACTGAACAAGTCAGAGAAAAGGGTGTTAAAAGCCTCGCAGATTTATTTGCAAAAAATCCAAGATTAATAATCTCTCCGAACAATCAATGCAATGGTTCTTGTCTTCATTGTGTTGCAGATTCCACTCATTCAGGAATAACCATGCCCTACGAAAAATTTGCGGGGATTAATCCTGAATTTTTTAGAATATTTTCAGCAGCAGATTTCGGAAGACGTGGAAATCCCTTGCTATATCATTCAAACAGCAAAGATTTAGTTGATTTAATGACTTTACTTAATGAAAACGGAATAAACAAATTTACACTTGCTCTTGCTCTGCAAAATAGTTCTATTCCCGTGATAGGAAAAATGGAAGAATTTGCAAAAAAGAAAAATGTTAATATTGAAATAATGGTTACTTATCATCACTATTACCCAGATTTAGATAAGTTACAGCTGGCTAAAGATTTTAATTCTACATTAATAAATTATCTTGGTTTTTCCAAAAAAATTATCATCTCCTTACTAGGAGACCAATATTCTCAACAAGAACCTACAAAAGCAGAAGAAGTTCAGGAAGCATTCTTAGATAATCATGAAACTATTTTTGCAGGTATTAAACTTACTTCGGGAGATAAAGAATATACCTATCATGCTCAACATGCAGTTAGCGAAGCAGAAATAAAGATTCCGCCTTTAGACACGAGAGTTTATCCTCTTGGAAGATTTAGACAATATTTAGCTCAAAGAGGGGTGTTGGAACAATATGGAGAACGATTTGAACAAGGGATGGGTGATTATGTTTGTCCTGATTTAATCAAATGGCCGGGAATAATTATTGAACCAGATGGCAGTTTAAATTTATGTGCTTCTTTTGAAGCCGTAGCATGCAAGAGAGCAATTGTTTCTAATGTTTTTACTAAATCTTATTCTGAAGTTCAAGAAGAACTTACAAACCTCCATAAAAAAGAAATGCGTTGGTTTATAGATAATCTTTCAGATATAATTGTTGGAAAAGTTTCAACATGCAAGTTGAAGAATAAGTGTTATGAACCTTGCAATAGATAAAAAATAATTACTTCTTCCAGAACAACGTGCACTTACAGTGCCCCATTTGCTTTATCTCATCTTTATGATAAATGCACGGACAGGCAATCTTTTTATCTTCTTCTTTATTGCCTGTGACAACACGACAGGGGCAATAAATATCTCCTTTAAACTTTTTATTTCTAAGAAGCCCATTTATTATGCCTTCAAGAACTTTTTCATTTGGGTTTAGCTTGAACCCGCTTTTGTCTGCATATGCTTGAAGTTTTTCTCTTAATTCTTGTCCTTCTTTATCGAGTGCCATCTTTTAATGATAAATATTGTTGAATAAACTTTATAAACTTAATTTTGTCTCTACAAAGATGGTAAAGATAAGTGTTGACCAAGAAAAATGCATAGGTTGCGGAGCATGTGCTTCTTTATGCCCAAAAGGTTTTAAGATGATTGACGGAAAGGCAAAACCAGTAAAGGCAGATGTTAAAAAGATAACATGTGAAAAAGAAGCAGCAGATTCTTGCCCTGTTGGCGCGATAAGTATTAAATAAGACAGAATAATCATTTATCTTATCATTTTTCTTTCTATTATTACCATGATTACTCCAATAATCAAACCCAAAGTTATCCCGATGAGTGTATTTTTAATCGCATAACCGATTAATGCACCTGACGCAGTGAAGTCTAAAATAATTCTTGAATAAGTCCAAGGACTTCTGACTTTCGATTTAAAATCTTTTTCTACATTACTTATTGAACTTAATAAAACTAAAAATCCGAACATTCCCCCGATTATTCTTGTGATACCTTCTTTTATGCTTGAATCCCTGAGAACAGTCTCAGAGGAGAACTTTGCTTTTTCTATGCTATCCTTTCTGGATTCAATAGTTTCATTCTTTTCATATATTGGTTTCTCTAAAATTTGCATTTGGGTTTCCATATAATTCTAATAGAAAAGAAGTAAATAAAAGGGGGCTGTCTTAACTGGCGGCGACAAATACGATGCTCTTTTATGAACTATTTTGGATACATGTAAGAAATATCAAAATAAGAAGGTTTTTAATGCCAAAAATCTAAATTAAAATAGGAGATAATAAAAACAAAATGGGAAAACGACATAAAAGAGCAAGGCAAAACAGAGCTCAAATAAGAAAAGTGCAGAGAAGAAGAATAATTGGGTTGAAGTAATTAGATTTTCTATTACAATAATACTTATAAATTCTTTAGAAATTGGATTTGTATGAAAGAGTGGTCATTTCCAGTAACATTAAGATGGTATATTGCCATACGCAATGGTTTTAAACAAGTTGAGGGCAGAGTTTCTGACCCATTTAGGCCTGAAAAAGACTATTCTAAACTTGTTTGTGATGATATATTGATATTTTCTGCTGTTGATGAAAAGTTTAAACGAATCAACGAATATCCTAGATTAATATTTAATACGAATTACAATAAAAAATATCCTCTTGTTCGCCAAATGCTTGAGACAGAAGGATTACAAAGAGTATTGCCTGGAATTGATACAATTCCCGAGGGGGTAGCAATCTATCATTCTTTTCCGGGATATGAAGAACGTATCAAATTGAATGGTATTCATGCTATAGGTCTGGGCAAAAGGATTTTGTAAGCATTAAAGATATAAAAACCCATTTTCTCTTTTATTTCTATGAAAAAAATATTCTTTGCATATCCAAAAACATATTGGGGTTCTGAAACAGAGCAGATATTAATAAAGAGAATTGAAAATCATTTTCCAGACTTTGAAGTAGAAATACCAAACAAACCTGTGCATGATGAGAATTACAAGAGATGGAAAAGAACATTTGGAAATGGAGAAAGATATTATTCTGAAGAAGTCCTGCCTTGGATGAGTGCAGGGATATTTCTTGCTTTCCCAGATGGTATGTTCGGAGCAGGTGCTTATGGGGAAGCCGAATTCTTAGATATGATAAAAAAACCAATTTATGAGATAAAAATTGATGGCATAATTACAAAATTAAATTTAATCCCTGCCAGAATGCTATCTATTCAACAAACAAGAGAGAGGTATAGATAATATGGAACAAAAAAAACACAAATACGAGTTGCTTGCACCATCTGGAAGCTTTACCTCTCTGATTGCAGCAATAGCCGCCGGCGCAGATTCCATTTACTTCGGTTTAGATGAAGAAGGAACAAACATGCGAGCATCTGCAAAGAATTTTTCTCTTAATGACTTACCAAAAATGAGAAAAATATGTAGCAAGAAAGTTAAAATGTATCTTACACTAAATACGATTGTTTATGATGATGAGATTCAAAGAGTTGAGAAGATAGTAAAAGAAGCAAAAAAATATATTGATGCAGTAATTTGCTGGGACCTTGCGGTTATAAGTTTGTGCAGAAAATATAAAATTCCTTTTCATATATCTACACAAGCAAGTGTTTCTAATATTGAAGCAGCAAAATTCTACAAAAAACTCGGTGCAGAAAGAATAGTTCTTGCTCGTGAATTGAATTTGGAGCAAATAAAGAAAATTTCAAAGATTATTGATGTTGAATGTTTTATACATGGCGCGATGTGTGTCTCTATTTCCGGGAGATGTTTCACAAGTCAGTTTTTGTTTGGAAAATCTGCTAACAGGGGAGAATGTTTGCATCCATGCAGACGCCAATATGATGTAGCTGATGATGAAGGTAAAAAATTAAAGCTAGAAAATAATAAGGTTATGTCTGCAAAAGATTTATGCACCCTACCTTTTATAGAAGAACTGAAAAAAGCAGGAATAAAAGCATTTAAGATAGAAGGAAGAAACAAAGAGCCAGAATATGTTGATACAACAACTAAGATTTATAGAAAAGCGCTTGATAAAAAACTAACAGAAAGAGAAATTGAAGAATCATTAGCAGAATTAAAAAAAGTTTATAATAAAGAATTTTCTTCAGGATTTTTTCTTGGAGTTCCGACAAATGATGATTTTTCAAAAACAGAAAACAGCAGTGCTACACACAGAAAAGAGTTTATAGGAAAAATATATCATTATTTTTCTAACGTAGGTGTTGCAGCGATAAAAATGAGTTCGGGAAAAATAAAGGTTGGAGATGAACTTTTAATTCTCGGAGATAAAACTGGCGTGGTAAGGCATAAGATTGAAAGGATAGAAGTAGAGAAGAAGCAGGTGAAAGAAGCCAGAAAGGGTATGAAAGTTGGAGTGAAGATTCCCGGCGTGAGAAAAGGCGATAAGGTTTATTTAGTGGTTAAAAAGTAATCATCTTCCAAAAAACGCCCTAACACTATCAATCTCTCTTCTCAATATCTCTTTACACTCCTCTGGAGTCTGGTACCTCAAAGAGATCTCTGCAATAATGGGGCAATCTAACTCTTTAAGGCAAGCAAACTTTTCTTTATCAGGACATTCTGCGAATGTCTGATGATCTTTTGTTCTAGTTTTTCCATTTTTTTCAGCTAATCTTCTATCGCTCAGATGAATATGCTGAATCCGGTCATGATACTTTTCAATGATTTCTTCAAGATAGCCAGGATAATGAAGAGTATGACACGCATCAAGAACTAATCTAAACTCTGGATGTTCTTCAAGTTTATATTCTGCAAGTTTTTTTATTAAATCAAAATCTTTGCCAGGCATGGGAGGCATATTCTCAACACAGAATAACATCCTTCCTTCAACCGGGGGAATTTTTTGGTGAGGATGAAAAAGAATTGCTTGGCTACTTTTTTCTTTACTAAAAAAATACCATTTTTTTAATTTGTTCATATCAAAATTAAAATAAGGCAGAAAACTATCGCTAAAGAACATGGGTGCGTGGATAGAAACATATTTTAGAGATGTGAGATAATCTTTCGAATCCTTAGAAATTGTCTGATTTGTCTCATAATTTCTAAAAAAAGAAATTTCTATGGCTTCTTTGTTTAGTTCTTTTACTAGTCGTAGCCTTGATTCAATCGTCTCTCCCTGGAGATGGATAGTGCCTATACTTATTCCAACAAGATTGTTCATAATACAATGACATGGGACGAATATTAAAACATTTATATACCCCCAATAAACAATACAAATCTTTTAAAGTTCTGTTTTCTTTATATTTTTATGATAACTGGAGATACTGTTAAAAGCATAAGATTAGGTTCAAAAATAACCCTCTTCAATGGAATTTATGCTATCTTGCTTGGCGTCTTTTATCTTTCGCTTTTTCCGTGGATTATGAAGGAAAAGTTTAATGCCATAGATAAAATCTGGTCAATATTCAACAAATATAATCCTGAAATTAGTGGGCTTTATCTCAAAATTTCTATACTCTCTTCCGTGTTTATAATTGCTTTGGGAATATGTATAATCTATCTCTCATATTTTATTCTAAAAAGAAAGGATAAAACCGCATGGATAATACTTTTCGTGGTGGGGATTATACTTTGGCCATGCCTCCTTCTAGTAGATATTTTTGATAAAAATATCTTTTTCATAGTCTTGAGCTTTATTGGATGGCTGAGCTTTATTATAGGCATGCTCATTCCGATAAAATATTATGTCCAGAAAGGATATAATGAGTATTAAGATTTAAAACTCGCTCTTTGTTATCTACTTATGGAAAAAAAGAAGAAATCAGTTAATTCAGAAAAAATTTTAAATATACCTAACCCAATAACAATAACCCGAATTTTATTGAGCATACTTCTGATTTATATTGTTTTTAATGGTGTTAGTCTATGGACAATCGCAATTGTCTTTGCAATTGCGGCTTTTACAGATTTTCTTGATGGTTTTCTTGCAAGAAAGCTTAACATGGTTACAAATTTTGGAAGAAGATGGGATATTATTGCTGATAGAATTCTTATGATCAGCATTGTTGTCACATTAATTATTCACCTAATAATAAATAATCAATTAACACAAGATAAGTTAATATTTACTATTCTTATAATGTTAAGAGAAATTATTTCTGCGCCATTCTTAATTATCGCTTTTTTTACTAAAGGGGGGAGACTTATCCCCCATGTTAGATGGACAGGAAAGCTAACGACTGGCTTGCAAGGCATAACCTTCCCAATGATTGTTCTGGGTTGGCATATCGCCCCATATTTTGTAATTATAACTATTATCTCCGGAATTGTTTCAGGAGTTTTTTATGTTTATGATTCTACAATAAAACCGAACAATAAGTTTCAGTTAAAGAAAGAAGAGCATTATAAGACTTTGTCTTAGTTAGAATAAAATAAGCGAATAACAAAAGATGGAAGGACTAAAAAAAGAAGAAACAGAAACAGGATATACTGTTCTGCTTGAAGACTTTCTCAAATTAGATGAAACCGGAAAGCGCGAATTTAGAAGTGAATTCTGCTATCAATCAAACCTGATTGAAGGAATAAAAAGTCCTATTCACGTGATTGAAACAATGGATGTTGGGGCGAAGTCTGAATGGCCATCAGTACTGGGCGATCATTTTGCTGCTTTTGATTATATGTTTGAAAGTTTCCAGCAAGTTTTAAAAGAAGAGGATATCAAGAAGATGCATTTCATTCTTATGCAAAACATTTTTAAAAATCCTAAAAAATATGCTGGGAAGTATAGGGAACATGACGTAACCGTTGGCGGGGATGGTTGTCCCAGATATGAACAAATTCCTGCACTTATGAAAAATATTGAATTAGATATATGTAAAGTTGAATTGCAAAATTCATGGCAAGAAGATATTTGGAATATTCACAATGAATTTGAAACAATTCATCCATTTGCAGACGGAAATGGAAGAACCGGGCGTTTAATCCTTAATTGGCTCTCATTAAAACATCTCGGCATGTTAAATGTTGTAGAATTTGAAAAGAGACAAGAGTATTATAAAGTAATAAGACAACATAAAGAAGAGTTTAAGAAAAAGAATTCCCGAGTCGAATTTTGTAAAGATGTAGAATTAAAGCCGAGAAAGTCAGTATGGGACAGAGATTATGTTGCGAAGTATTTTAAGTAAAATTGGGAAAAAAGATGTTTTTATTTTTAATTCCTTCTACATAGAATATCTATTTCAGAACATTTAAGATAATTCTCTTTTCTGGTAACGCCTGAAGATTTTACCATATCAAATCCTCTTTCATTCAAGATTGCTTCTAGCTCTCCTGATTTAAAATAAGAGTAAAATTTCATTATATCCCCCCCATATCTCTCATCTTTTACAAACCTCTCACCATCGCCTTCCTTCACAATAATATAAAATATTCCTCCTCTCTTTAAAACTCTCGAAACTCCAGAGATTAATGGGGGTATTTCCCTTTTTGGTATATGCAACAATGCAGCACATGCCCACACGCCATCAAAATACTGATTGTCAAAATTAAGTTGTCTGATATCCATTAATCTGAATTTAGCATTTGGACAATTTTGGGCTGCAATCTTGAGCATTTCTTCTGATAAATCTACGCCCGTAACATTGAATCCTTTTTCAGAAAATATTTTTGCGTCTCTTCCGCTTCCGCAAGCCATATCCAATACAAGAGCATTTATCGGAAGAAGTGAAGCAAAACTGGCGATAGAATTTGTTTTCTGCAGATTAGCAACATTTTGAGCATATTGCTGAGCAGTTTTATTATAGGATTTTATTGTAATTTCTGTTTCATTGGCCATTGAGTATTTATTCTCTAGATGTTTTTAAGCATTTATCCACTTTAATACAGATTATTCAATAGTCATAATACTCCACTAACAAACCTGCCTTATCAAACATAAAAAACTGGTCGCCAGCATTATTCCAGATACTTTTATTATTCTTTGAAAAAACTTTCTCTTGTTCTCCTGCGCCGATAGCAGAAAGATAAAAAGTATTCCTGCCTGCATCTTTCACGAACCATCCCCAAAGTGTACAATCAAAAGAGCATTCATTTTCAAGTATGAAAAATTCTTCCGTTGCATTCAACTCCTTAAGCAAGATACACGGGGCACAAACATCAGACGATTTTGTCCATATTCCTCTTTCATTCAGTCTTGCATTTTTTTCTGCAAGCTTAAAATCTTGCTCATACTTCAAATCTTCAAACATATATGCATTAGCAAATCCACTTTCAAGAATCTCTTCATTAAGGAGTCTATCTTCATAGAAAACATATCGCAATTTTCTATCATATTTGTCAATATCTTCTTTATCTCTTAACAAGAATATTGTTTTATTCTCAAACTGCTTAAGAAAACTTGCTGCTTCTCCTGAAAAAGGCATCTTCTTTTCAGGCGTGTTGATGCCTAACATTCTTATGTGAGTATTGTTTCCAACGCTCTCTCCGCTTACAACTATTGTATCGCCATCGATAACTCTTTCGAGGGTAGCAGGCTCTTTTTGATATTCTTCTTGTTTTATTGTCTGTCCTGTGAGTGTGGGATAGATTATAGAAAAGATTGAGAGCAGAAGGATTACGAGAAAGAAGATGAGAAGTCTTTTTTGTTTCATGTTTTTATTATTTAAGCCGAGTATAAATAATTTTCCAATATGCTGCCAAATATACTTTCTTCCACATAAAACCTTATAAACAAAAATAGCAACAAACCTTCATGACAAAAAATGGGGTGTTAGATTCAACAAGAGTTCTTATTGAAAATCCAAAATATGTTTTTATAAAAACAGAAAAACTTGATGATGCTGTAACAATGCTTTCTCAAGATGGTTGGATGATTCCTGGCTGGAAAGGCGGGGTTTATCCTGAAGGAGATGACAATTATGTCTTTGATTTCTTTTTTCTTACAAATACAATAAACTTTGCATTTACTGATTTTAAAACTGGTCAAAAATATTCTCAAACTTGCGATGGAAAAGAATATTCTGGTGCTCAGGGCATGGTTGCTTCAATAAAAAAAGATCTTGATAAAAGTTCTCGTCTTATTGATGCAAAATTTTTAAGTAATATCTCTCAAAAACAAATGAGTGAAATATTCAGAGGAAATATGGAAATTCCAATGTTAAAAGAAAGAACGCAGATTTTCCAAGAAGTTGGGAGAGTATTATCCGAAAAATATGGGGGATATTTCCATAATCTAGTTAATCAATCAGAAGGATTAGCTTTTAATAATGGAAAAGGAATTGTTGAAAGACTTGCTTGTGATTTTCCTTCTTTTGATGATTCAGTTGTTTATGATGGAAGAAGATTAATCTTCAACAAAAGAGCGCAATTAGCTGTTGGCCAGGTTCATGGAAGATTTTTAGGAGAAGGAAGAGAATTTGTTAAAGATATAGGAGAATTAACTGCGTTTGCAGATTATGTTCTCCCAAAGGGTATGAGGGATATGGGATTATTAGAATATGAAAAAAGTTTAGCGGACAGAGTTGATAAACAAATAATTATCCCTGCAGGAAGTCAAGAAGAACTTGAAATAAGAGCAGCAACGATACATACATTTGAAATGCTTAGGCAAAAATTAGGTTTGCCAAATGCTCTTGCATTAGACGGTAAAATTTGGTATAAGTTTAGAAAGGGTGGAAGTCCACATCATCTTACGCCTACTATTAATTATTAATTATTTCACTATTTCTTAACAATCTTATTTGCAGTTTTATTATGCAAAAATATTTATAACATCTAAGACCATAAAAAGCATGGAAAATGTTGAAGAATTAACCGGTCTTGCTAGAGAAGTAGAAAAAATTCTCAAGGAAGAATTGCAAAAAGGGAATATTCAGCCAGATTTTGCTGAAGCAAGAGTGTACAATGCTAAAAGCATAGGTGTTCAAGGAGATCAAAGAACTTATACTTATCCTGCAGAAATAACCTTGCTTTCAAAAGGAAGTTTTATCTGGGAACCAAAATTTCTTTCAAACTTAAGTAATAGGATTACAAATGAGATAAAAGACATTAATAGGGTAGTGTATGTAACTGCCATGAAGAATTAAGCTCCGTTTATTATTCAACCTTTTACAATCTAAATAATCTCGTAGGCATCTCTCTACTTGAACAAGATATTTTTGGAGAAAGATCTTTTCTCTCTTTTATCAAAGAATTAAAAGTTTTTAATGCAATGTCTTCTGTGTTATTATTAATACTTATATGTGACAATACAACATTTTTCAGTTTTCTTGAGCCATGTTCTAAAACACATACTCCTGCCTGTGTATTCGAAAGATGGCCTTCATCACTTTTTATCCAGGCTTTTGTATAGGGCGGATAAAAACTATTTTTTAGCATGAGTTCATCATAATTTGACTCTAAAAAAAGAAAATCTGACTCAGAAACATTTGAAATAACATTTTTACATGCATGACCCACATCAGTAATTACTGACACTCTTTTATGGTTTACGATATTATACGAAACAGGGTCTTCTGCAAGGTGAGATTTTGAAAATGCTTCTATTTGCAGACCTGCTGTCTGCAATGTCTCATTATTCTTGATTGTATTTATCAAATTTTCATCAGAACATAATGGTCTTCCTTTTATTGTCTTTTTTGTCGCAAAGATAGGCACATTAAAATTTCTTGCAAAAACATCTGCCCCCCTTATATGGTCAGAATGCTCATGAGTTATGAATATTGCTTTTATTTTCTCTGGTTTTTTTCCTATTTTTCCTAACCTCTCAACTATCTGTTTACAGGTTATTCCTGCGTCTACAAGAATTCCTGAATCCTTCCTACTTCCAAGATAAAAACAATTTCCAGAACTACCTGACGCTAATGCACAAATCTCCATCTTTTGTTAATATTATCCGATTATAGACTTATGAAACATCCCAGAAAGGTTTTTAAATGTATTTTTTTTAAGCTAGATATGTCAATCGTAAGAATAAAGCTCGGAAGCTTGGATATTAACGAGTTAAACAATATCTGCGCTACAATAAAAGAAATCGCGAAAAAGGCAGGCGTGACTATAAGCGGACCAATACCTCTTCCTACAAAAAAATTTAAAATAACAACAAGAAAGTCTCCATGTGGAAATGGAACAGCCACTTTCGATAGATTTGAAATGAGAGTTCATAAGAGAATTATAGACTTGCCTTCTAATGAAGCTGTTCTTCACTCGATTATGAGATTACCGATTCCGCGTTCGGTTAATGTTAAGATAGAGATGAAGGATTAATTTTTCTTAAGATTATATTTATATTTTTTTAATAAAGATTTTACAATATGGGTCTAGGCTCATAAGCTGCTTCTGCTTTGTAATTATCTAAAAAGTAATTTGCTTTTTCTCTAACCTGCATTATTTGATTCCCAGCATTTCCTATAAAATGCTCTTTGTCTGTTAAAATAGCTTCTATCTGTTCTTTTCCTATTCCTGCATTTTGAAAAGAAATATCTTTTGCTAATCTTTCTGCAAGATATGGCTGCTTTCCTTCTTGTCTCATTTCTAGCGCCGCAGCAACGGCATGTTTTTTTATTATTTTATGGACCGCTTCTCTTCCTATTCCTCTTTGCGTAGCCATTGTTATTAGTTCTGTAGAAGCCATAAAAGGCAGATATTTATCTACTTCTGCACTTATTACTATCGGATAAGCACCCATCTCATTTAAAACAGTTAGAGTAGTTTCACATAAACCGTCTGAAGAATAAAAAGAATCTGGAATAATTATTCTTCTTATAACAGAACATGAGACATCTCCTTCTTCCCATTGATCTCCTGCAAGTCTTGAAGCTCCGTCTGCATACATTTTTGCAAGTTCAGCTAATCCGCATATTCTTTCTGAACTTCTTGTATTCATCTTATGCGGCATTGCACTGCTTCCTACTTGCCCTTCTTTAAAGCCCTCTGTAACTAAATCGTAACCTGCCATGAGTCTCATTGTCTTAGCAAAACTTTCACAAGCAGATGTTAAACCTGCCAATTTAGAAACTAAAGAATAATCTAATGAACGAGGATAAACCTGGCCAGGCGAATCAAGAACTTTTTTAAAACCCAACAAAGACGCAACATCATTTTCTAATAAATTTACTTTTTCCCTGTCTCCTAAAAGAGAGAGCATATCAAATTGAGTTCCAACAGGACCCTTGATTCCTCGAAGAGGATAATTTTCAATAAACTTATCAAAATCTCTTAAGTGTTCGATTAATTCTTCTGCCCACATTGAAAATCTTCTTCCCAATAGTGTTGGTTGGGCTGCTTGATGATGTGTTCTTGCGGTTAATTCTATATCTTTATACATTTCAGCTCTCTCAATCATATGTCTTAAAGTAGAAACATATTTTCCGAAAATAATCTTCGAAGCATTTTTTATCTGCATCTGTTCAACATTATCTGTTAAATCTCTTGAAGTCATTCCCTTGTGGATATACTCTCCTGCTCCTGAAACTTTTACGAATGCTTCTATCTTCGCTTTTACATCATGTTTTGTCTCTCTTTCTCTTGCTTCAATCCAAGCGGCGTCTATATCCTCTTTTGCTTTTTCATACTTTTCTATATCTTCTGCCGGAATATTCACACCTAATTTTCTTTGAGCTTTCATTACAGCTATCCATAAATTTCTTTCAGCAAGAATTCTTCCATCTTCAGAAAAAATATTATTTATTTCAGGTGTTGTATATCTCAAGGATAAAACGTTTTCGTTTGTCATGTTTATCTCACAATAGTCTGATCTCTATCTGCTCCAACAGAGATGACTCTAACTTTTCCGCCGGTAAATTTCTCTGTGAATTCTATACTTTCTCTTAATCCTTGGGGAAGATCACTTATTTTTTGTGCTTTCGAAATATCCTCGCTAAATCCTGTGAATTTTGCATAAATAGGTAGTGCTCTCGAAAGAGCATAAGAGTCTCTTGTGAATGCTTGAAGATTCGCATAATTCACTCCGAGATTAAATGTTTCTGCTCCACGCATTACATCTGGTTTTGTTAGAATTAAATCAGGACCATTTATACCAATTGCATATTTTAGTGCCATTAAGTCTGTCCAGCCCGTTCTCCTTGGTCTGCCTGTTGTTGCCCCATATTCATCTCCAGATAATCTTATCCCTATCCCTTTTTTGAAGTCATCAGAAGAGTTCATTAGTTCTACGATTTTTGGATGATTGGAATTATATTTTATCTTACCATTTTCTTTAATTTCAAACGGAATTCCATTCTCTTCAAGTTCTGTTCTTAGACTGTATTTTGTTTTTCCATTTTCGTCAACAGCACCGCAATATTCTTCTGAAATTTTTCCGCCAAGCTCTGTTGGGAAAGGGCCACCGCCAACTCGCGTCATCATTGGAAATTTTACAACTCCTAAACATAAATCAACTTGTTTAGCACATAAACCAACACCGGTTGCTGTTCCATTTAGAGAACAATCAGAACCAGTTAAATATGGATAGGTTCCGAATTCACAACTTAATAATAATCCCTGGGCGCCTTCAAGAAGAACTTTTTTTCCTTCTCTGATGAATTCCTGCATTTCAGCCATAGTATTTCTAACAAATGGTTTTACTCTATTTCCATAATTTCTTAGATAAGCTATTGTTTCGTCTCGATTAAAAGAAGCTCCATGATATTCTGATAATTTTTTTAATCTTTTGGCAAGAACATCTTCATTAAATATATCTCTGATCATTATTCCTGCTCTTGATGAAACTTTATCTGCATAAGCTGGTCCTATTCCTCTTCCTGTACTTCCAACTCCGCCCGATTTTTGAGTAGCAGTAGTTCCTTTATCTTTCTCTATATGAAACGGCAAAATGACATGGGCATCTTCGCTTATCATCAGATGATTGTAGGACATTTTTCCTAAGTCTAAATCATCAAGTTCTTCGCATAAAACTCTTAGATCAATAACCATGCCGTTTCCTAACACATTTATTCTTCCGACATTATCATAAGTAATTCCAGAAGGAATAAGATGGAAAATTCTTTTTTTATCTCCAATAACAACAGTGTGCCCTGCATTATTTCCTCCTGTTCCTCGTGCACAAACCTCGGCCCAGTTCGCTGCAAAATAATCTGAAAATTTTCCTTTTCCAGTATCGCCCCATTGATTGCAAATTACTGCTATAACTTGTTTTCCTTCAACTAGTTTTTCTAATTGGTCTGTCATCTTTTATATTACTGCGGAACTTTATAGTTCGGAGCCTCCCTTGTAATCTTAACCTCGTGTGGATGTGCTTCTCTTGTTCCTGCAGAAGTTACACGTACTAATCTTCCCCTACTTTTTAATTCCAAAATTGTTCCTGCCCCGACATAACCCATTGTTTGCTTGAATCCACCAAAATATTGATTAAGAACAGCTCTTAAACTTCCAGCATAAGGTACAACACCAGTTATACCCTGTGGAACAAGATCTTCTGCATTTGTGTCTTTCTGCATATATCTATCTTTAGAACCTGCTCCTTGTTTGTCTCTCATAGCTTCAAGAGAGCCCATTCCTCGATAGACAACATATTGTCTTCCCTCTTGTGTTATTTTTTCACCAGGAGATTCATCTGTCCCTGCAAGAACTCCTCCCAGCATGACGCTATCTGCTCCTGCAATAATAATTTTGGGAACATCTCCGGAATATTTTATTCCTCCATCCGCGATTATTGGAATATCTTTTTGCTTTGCTTCTTGAAAAGACTCATATACTGCTTTTATTTGAGGAATACCCACACCACAGACAACTCGTGTTGTACAAATAGAACCGGGTCCAATTCCAACTTTGATTGCATCAACTCCTGCTTCGGCAAGTTCTCTTGCACATTCTCTTCCTGCCACATTTCCACCGACTATATCAAACCCATATCTTTTTTTGAAATTCTGAAGTTCAATTATAGTATTTACTATATCTCTATGGCCGCCATGTGCAGAATCAACAACAAGAATATCTGTTCCTTCTGCTAATAATGCTTCTGCTCTAGCATAATCTTTTGCGCCTATGGCAGCAGCAACTCTTAATTGATTATTTTTATCTACATTATAACCTTTATGGCTTTTAAGAAAAATTCTCTTTACATCATCCCATGAATACATTCCGGCAATACAACCATTTTCGTCAACAAGAGGAAGGACTTTTCTTCTAGGCCTTTCTCTCATTTTTTTATAAGCCTCATTAATATTTGTTCCAATTTTTGCTGTTTCTACTTCTCTAGTCATTATTTCTCTTACTTGAACAGAATTATCTTCACAAAAATCAAAATCATCTCCTGTAATTAATCCAACTAATCTCTTGTTTGCATCGACTATAGGAAAGCTATGAAAAGCATAATCTTTTTCAATTCGCGTATTAAGTATATGTTCAACCGTATCTGTTTCTTGAAAACAAACAGGAGTTCTTATTAACCCGTGAAGATGGTGTTTTACTTTTCCAACTTGTTTTGCTTGCTGTTCGATAGAAAGATTTTTGTGTATGACTCCTATCCCTCCAAGCTTTGCCATCTCAATAGCCATCTTAAATTCTGTTACAGTATCCATTGCAGCACTCCAAAAAGGCATTCCCCGAATATTCCGAGTTAATCTTGTTTCAAGATTGGCCTCGTCAGGAAGGATTTTGCTTGGCAAGACTTCTATTGTAACGTCATCAAAAGTTAGGGCTTCAAAGGGAAAGGCTGCCATGAATTTATCGAGGTATGTTGGTGTTTCTGGTTCCATTTTTTATTCTTTTTTTGCAAATTTATTTATTGGTGTTGCATATCTTGCGCCTTCTGCACTAATTTCCTTTCCTCCAACCGCAACTCTAAAATTTGGTTCGAGAGAGCACCAAAAACCTTGCATAACTTCTTCTAATTTTCCTTTCATAGGAACAAGAAGAGGTTCGCCTTGGAATGATGGAAGTTCTTTGCTTCCAGGCATGTAAGTCGTGATCATATAGCCGAAACCCGGACTTATTGTCCTTACAAATTCATCTCTTATTGTCGGGAATTCTTGTTTATTATGTATCCTAAAATCTCTATCTCCACACCGAATTTTTTCTTCATTTTCTATCCATTGCGCTTTCGCGAATGGTTCTGCTTTTAATACAGATAAATTAACTATATATTTTTGTCTTCCATCTTGAAAACCCGTTATTCTTGGTGTAAAATTTGGAGCATCAGGTTCACAATACCTTTTTTCTAAAGAAAGAAAAGATTGCATCTTTGCTGCTTCTGGAGACAAATCCCACTGAGTAGCAAAATCTTTTATTACTTCATGAACAGTGTTGGTTTGGTCTCCGTTGCTAACAACATGAATTCCGTGAGTTGAACGCATAACATTGTAAATAATCAAACTTGGATCTTTCACTTTCGAAGGATCTGCTGCCTCTGTTTTTAAAATTTCATCTCGAACAACATAGACTCTGTTCTGGCTATTCTCACTTCTACCCATAATCCATGAAACTTGTATTTGTTGTCCATTTTCTCCAAGTCCCAGGACAATTCCTCTGCAAGGATTATCTTTCAAATGTTCTCTGACATTTTTTTCTGCGATTTCGTTTAATGTTGGCATGTTATTTTAATCTATTAATTTACTCACGATTGTTTGCAATCCTGAAATAACTCTTTCTTCTCTTGACCGCATGTCGGGGATAAATCTCTTACCTAACAGATGTTGAATTCCCATTATATATCTCACTGAGATTTGTGCTCTTTGTTCATCAGTATAACCTTTTTCTCCTTCTGAAAATCCTCTTGCAAACTCTTTTGAATATGATGCAGGTTTTATTTCAGGTATTTCTCCTGTAAAAAATTTAACCATTTGTTGCATATAATCTTCGACAAGCCAAAATCTTGAAGAGTCCATGGTCCAGATTTCATCTTGCGAAACAACTTGGCCTTTCCTGTTAACTCCATGTTCTGTTTTTGTGTCGACAGCTATCAGACCTTTTTCTCCGAGAAATTGAGAAACCATTCCAAATGCAAATAAAGAACCATTTCTTATTTGCGTGTATAATTCTGGAGTTACTATCCTCCCCTTGAACATTTCTTCTGGAGACAAAGATTCGTCGTGCTCTTCGGATTTTGTTGAAGGAGTATCCATAACATAGGGTAACGGACCATTAGCAACAAGACCTTCTGGAAGTTTGTGACCGCAAAATTCTCTTTCTCCGTTTGTGTAATGGGCATAAAGAGAAGTTGAAGTAGAACTTTTGGCCATATAGGCCCTTAAAACATTTTCAAAACCTATTTGTTTAAGATTTTCTGCTACTATGACTACCGCATTATCTTCTAGTCCCGGAACATTTATTTGAGAAGTTCCTATTGAAGAAGCAAGCATTTTTCTCATATAGTTATGATTTGTTGCAAGTATTTGATCTTTAAATGGAATTGAACCACGATTGATATCATGAGTAGAAATTCTATCTGTTCTTACCATAATTCTCAATGGAGTTCCATCTCTCGCGTTTAATTGGGGATTGTCATAGGTCGCTGTTCCTTTAATTACGCCCGGACCACCATGAATAGAGTCAGAAACTTTTCCAGGTCTTACAATAAAGTCTCTTAGTCTTGGAACAGCCACTGAATTAAGAATATCTTGAGTTGAAGCGCAGGATCTTTCTCGAGCCATATATTCATCAACTAATTTTCTTGCTTCGTCTTGTGTCAGAAATTCTTTTTCCATTATGCCTTCTCTCCAAGAATCTTTTCTCTTAAAGTTTTTTCTGCTACTCTTAGATCCTTTTCTTTCGATTCATTTCCTTCACGAATAATTCTAGCATATTCTGGATTTAAATGAGAAAACATTTGAGCGAGAAATCTTGCGGCATTTGCAGGACTATAAATTGTTGCGTTAGAACTTCCAGAAGGATTTGTCAAGCAAGTATTATTTGGGGCATCAGGAGGGCAGCTTATAACTGGCCTGATAGAGTGATAAGATAAAATTCCAGATAAAGCATCAGTCATTCCTGCAACAGCAACGTATGCTAATGGCCCATTCATATTATCGTATGCGTTAACAAGACCAAGGACAACTTGCGGTTGTTTATGTCCAGAAGCTATTGCCAAATCAAACGGGATAGCATATTTTTTTAATGCATCAGCAAGTTTTGTGATATGAACCTCATCACTACCAGAGCCCGCCAGAATAACCGCCGCACCTAACCCTTTTTCAACTTCTTCTCTAAAGTTTCTCATAGTATAGGGATTAATTAATCATTTTTAAAGATTTATAGCCTGAAAAATAGATATTTTACAAAAATTTGACATATATTTTTCTTTGCCTATTTATTTATAAAGCATAAAAATTGTTCTATAGAAAAAGATGGAAGTACGACTCTATAAATCTACGGGCAATTTTATAAACGTTAGTGAAATGAAAAAGCTTGCGCAGGTCGCAGCTAGAATTTGCTATTCTGATAAAGATATAGACGGACTGGATGAAGAGCCATATAATTCTAATCTTGTTGATGGCCGTCTTATCACGAGCGGTCATCACAGCCCGTTTGAACATGCTCATCTTACATTCTACATGAAAGTACCTAAAATAATTGCGATGGTCCTGAACAACGAACGCCAATATGTAACTTCAGAAAAATCAGCAAGATTTACTATCATGAAAGATATGGCTCCTATCCAAAAAGAGCTTTATGACAAATGGATGGACAAACTTATTCCGGCTATAGCAGAAATTTATCCGCCAATGAAAGATTTAGAAGCAAGAAACATAGCAATAAAAAAATTAGCCCAGGAAAATGCAAGATATGTTACAAGCGTATTTACTCCGACAAAAATGTTGCATACAATAAATTTAAGACAGCTTAATTTTATTTTGAATGAATTTGGAGATTATGTAAAGTCCAAATCTTCTTCTGATAATGTTTTTGAAAGAAGACTCGCAGCATCAATGCAAGAATTTTTAGAGCAACCTCTTGGACTGAATATTGAAGGACTTGAAAATAGAACAGATAAACATCTATCAATTTTTAATTTTGAAAATAGTTCAAATACATTTGGAGATGTTTATTCTACAGAATATTTTATGAGTTTTGCAGGCTTGGCGCAGGCTCACAGGCATAGAACTATTTCCTATAATGCAATTATTCCAGAAAACAAATCATCTTATTTTTATGTTCCAAGCATAGTAAAACATATGGGGGCAGAAGATAGTTGGCTTTCAGACTTAGAAGAAGTATCAAAGAATGATTATCCTCAAGCTCAGCTTCTCATTGTTCGTGAAAGAGGAAATATTGAAGATTTTAGAAGTAAATGCTTATTAAGATTATGTGGTCATGCACAGCACGAAATAATGCTGAATACTCTTGAGACTGCGGTAGAATATTCTAAGAATACGCCCCAAGTAAAGGGTTGGATTGCTCCAAAATGCACACAAGGTTTTATGTGCAAAGAACCATGTATATGGACTGGGAAAAAAGCATTGGAGAGGATAGTATAAAAATGAAAAAAGGATTATTCGTAACTTTTGAAGGAATAGACGGATCCGGAAAATCTACACAAGTATGGCTTCTTGGAAAATATATTTCAAGTTTGAATAAGTATAATCATATTATCATGACTCGAGAACCATGGAAAAATGCAGATATAAGAAAAATTTTGCATGAAGATGATGATCCTTACTCCCAAGCTATGAAACTTGCTGAAATGTTTGTTGAAGATAGAAAAGAGCACTTTTCAGAATTAATGAGTCCAAACATCAATAAAGGTATTCATGTTATATCTGATAGATATAGTTTTTCTACGCTTGCTTATCAACAAACCCAAGGTATTCCTCTTGATAAATTGTTGAAAATGCATGAAGGACTACCAATTCCGGATTTGATATTTATTGTGGATATACCGGTAGAAGTAGCTTTGCAAAGAATGAAAAAAGATGCTATAAGAAAAACTGAGCAAAAATTTGAGAAGAACAAAGAGTTTATTGAAAAGTTAAGAAAAATATATCTAGATTTGGCAAAGATTCAAGGGCATAATGTTATTGTTATTGATGGAACAAAAAGCCCAGAAGAAATTTTTGAAAAACAGATAAAACCTGCTTTTGATAAGGTTTATAATTCTCTTTATTCTAAATAGTACATGCAAACCGTAGACATACTAAAAGAAATAAAACAAAGTAAAAAATACAAAACTCTTTCTGAAGAAGTAATAAACGAAGAAATACAAAAATATCTCAAAAGAAACCCAAATCACGAAAGATACAAAGACAAAAAAATTTTAAAGGATATTAAAACAGAACTTCACAAGATTTATGGTAGCTTTCAAACAAATTCCAGGGGAAAAAGAGAAAAATATCTCGAAGAACTTAAAATATCTCCTGACAACATTGAATTAGCAAAGAAAATCCTCTTGACAAACAGTTCAACAAAAGAACGACTTGAAAATTATGAAGAGATATATAAGAAAGTATTTGAAATAACTGGAAAGCCAACTTCTATTTTAGATTTGGGTTGCGGTCTTAATCCTTTTTCTTTTCTCATGATGAAACTTGATAAACTAGATTATTACGCCTATGACATTGACAATGCAGATATTTCTCTTCTTAATGACTACTTCTTTAACATAAAAGAGAAAATAACAGGAAAAGCAGAAACAATAAACCTCGCAACAATGGACGAAAGTGAAATAAAAAATCTTCCAAGGGTAGATGTTTGTTTTATGTTTAAGCTCGTTGATGTTCTAGATAGAAAAGACCATAAGCAAAGTGAAAAGATAATATCTAATCTTAATTCTAACTGGATTGTTGTTAGTTTTTCAAAAAGAACTCTTACGGGCCAGATGATGAATTTTCCTTATCGTGGCTGGATAGAGAGAATGCTGGAGAGAGTAGGTTTAGAGTTTAAGATTTTGGATTTTGAGAATGAAGTTTTTTATGTGGTGAAAAAAGAATGAAAAAGTGGATTGATAAAAAAAAGACATGGCTTTATGAAACTAAAGCTGGAAGAATTTTCTTAGATTTAATTACAAAAAGAAAATCAACAAGCAAGCTCGTAGGATTTTTCGCAAATTCTGTACTAAGCAAGAAGATAATCCACAGTTTTGCAAGATATTACAAAATTGATATAAATCCTGAAACTTCTCGGTTTATAATCCCAAAAGATGGATTTAAAACACTTAATGAGTTGTTCACAAGGGATTACAAAAAGGAAAATATAAATTTTCCAAAAGCAGGAGATATTCTTTGCTCTCCTGCAGAGGGTTATTTAAGCGTACAGAAAAATATTGACTCTTCAAACTTGATTCAGGCAAAGGGATTTACTTATTCTATAAGTGAATTACTCAGAGAGAGTAATTTGGATTTTAATGGTGGAACTTTATTAAGAATAAGACTAACACCCAAAGAATATCATTGGTTTCATTATCTTGATAGTGCTAAAATAATAAAAATGAAAAAAATTAAAGGGTATTCTTATACTGCAGAAGATATATCAATAAGTCATATTCCAAAGATGTTTTGCAGAAGCGTAAGGAACATAACCCTTTTAAAAACAAAGAATTTTGGAAATGTTGCGTATGTTGAAATAGGTTCAACTTTTGTGAGTTCTATATTTCAAAATAATAATGTAGGAGATAATGTGAAAAAAGGAGAAAAGAAAGGTTGTTTTAGATTTGGGGGATCTACTGTCATTCTGCTTTTTCAGAAAAATAAGATTAAACTCACAAAGAAGAAAATTAATTCAAAAAGAGAGAGTTATGTTAAACTGGGTAAAGTTTTAGGAAACAAGTTATAATCAGGGTATAATCTCTGGCCCGAAATACTTTTCATACTCAAAATCTTTTTCTTTTATTAATCCGGCTTTGATAAATTCTCTAATCTTTGGAAGGGCTTTTTGCAATTCATGTATAAGATGTTTTATTGCCCCACATATCAACCGGTTTCCTTCTTCAGGCCATAATTCTGCCTTGTTCCAGTATAAGCATCTTCCGCCACATAAATCTTTTATCTCACAATATAAACATTCACCGCCAACATCAAACTTTTTCAACTTTTCAATTGGCGTGTCAAGATTTCCTGCTTCGAAATCTTTAATATTGTTCATAATAGGACAGGCAATTATTTTTCCATCTGTTCCTATAGCATACCCGGAATGTCCTGCACCGCATCTTAATTTGGTTGTTTCCCCCCTAAGTAAACTATCTATTATTGCAACAAAAGGATAAAGCATCAAGACTCTTTTATTCTTCTTTATGTCCATAAGCCAGAAATCAATAAGCCTTGTTATGTCTTTGTTATATTCCTCAACAAATTTTTCAAATTTATCTTTATTAAAATCAAACTTGAAGAAGCCAGCATCTAACTGCCAATGAATAGAAGTAAAGCCAGAATCAAGAAGATATTTGACTTGCTCATAAATATCTGGTTGAGAAATAGTCATTCTTGCTATCAGCTCTCCGCCATAACCCCTCTTCTTTATTAGATCGATATTATTCATAATCTTATCATACGTTCCTTCTCCCCTGTTAAAGTCTGTTCTTTTTTTATCTCCGTCTATAGAAACAAGAATCTTTTCTATCTTTTTCAAGTACTCAATAGGAAATTTATCAAAAAGCTTTCCATTTGTTTGTATTCTAAATTTAGTATTTGTATCTTTCAGGGCATCAACTATTCTAATTATTCTTTCTGCTTCAAGAAGAGGTTCTCCGCCATAAAAAATAAGAACCGGATTTTTATCTTTACTAAGAAAATTCTTTAATCTATCTTCAGAAACTTGGGAAACATCTGGCGCAGAAAAGTCAAATTTGAATTTCTCTTCGAGTTTATTGTCAAATTCTCTCATTGACTTTTCATAGCAATATCTACATTGAGAATTACACAACTCTGTCATTATAATGTGATAATGCATAAAAAATAAAAAAGAGATAAGTTTAAAAATATTTGTTATATAAACTTTTTATGATTGTACCAACAAAAATGTTTTTTACTAAGGGAGTAGGAGTTCATAAAGATAGACTCGCTTCTTTTGAGCTTGCATTGAGAAATGCAGGGATAGAAAAATGTAATTTAGTTTATGTTTCAAGTATTCTTCCGCCAAACTGTAAAATTCTTCAAAAAGACGAAGGTCTTCTACTATTAAATGCGGGACAAATAGTTCATTGCGTTATGGCGAGAAATGAAACAAATGAACCGAATCGACTAATTTCTTCAGCAATAGGTGTTGCTGTTCCAAAAGATATTAACAATTATGGTTATCTTTCTGAACATCATACATTTGGAGAAAAAGGAGAAATTTCAGGAGAGTATGCAGAAGATTTAGCAGCAACAAT
>Ga0247841_10003148_pt1 | contig 31185 bp, 31 predicted proteins | sample LaCruzMarch2015__2_FD_192410 | JGI IMG/M metagenome (GOLD analysis project Ga0247841, IMG submission 192410) | Freshwater microbial communities from meromictic Lake La Cruz, Castile-La Mancha, Spain - LaCruzMarch2015_18m | ecosystem: Environmental > Aquatic > Freshwater > Lake | place: Spain... | reverse complement strand
TTTACATATTTACACTTTTAATCATTACCATAAATGTATTAGTTGTTTTTTATTTTTATCTAAAATATCTATGTTCTTATTTTTATGTATAAGAAATGGTGAGGGAGAAGTCATTGTCTTTTCAAAGTCTAAAAATAAAAAAAATATTTTTACAATCAATAAAAAATATTTTCAAACAAATCTCTTGAAACTTTTCGAAAAATAACTAACTAAGAAATCAAATATATCCGATACATATCCAAATTAATGGATATTTTTTGAAACTTACATATTTTACATATTTACACTTTTAATCATTACCATAAATGTATTAGTTGTTTTTTATTTTTATCTAAAATATCTATGTTCTTATTTTTATGTATAAGAAATGGTGAGGGAGAAGTCATTGTCTTTTCAAAAGTCTAAAAATAAAAAAAATATTTTTACAATCAATAAAAAATATTTTCAAACAAATCTCTTGAAACTTTTCGAAAAATAACTAACTAAGAATAATTGAATTACACGAAAGAGTGTAAATATATTTAATTTGAATACTAATATCAATAACAAAGAAAAATATAAAGAATGAGTGAGCGGCACAAAATGACTGAAGAACAAAAAGAGATCGTTGAATCACTTTCTCATTCGAATGTCATTGTGAATGCTGTGGCTGGGTCAGGCAAAACAACAACAATACTCTTTTTGGCAAAGGCATATCCAGAAAAAGAGATAATGTTAATTACATACAATGCGAAGTTAAGGTTGGAAACACGGAGACGATGTGCCGAGATGGAATTGACAAATATAGAAGTTCATACATATCATTCTTTTTGTAGAAAATTTTATCATAATTATTGTAAGACAGATACTGAAATCCGAGAGACGTTAACAAAAAACAAGGAGGCATTGTATGATTTTCTTTTTGATATTCTTGTATTGGATGAAGTTCAAGATATGACCTTACTTTATTATCGTTTTGTTAAAAAAATTGTAAAAGATATACCACAGGAGAAAAAGGCAAATGGTGAGGATGTATATTTTTGTTTACTTGGTGATGTAGGACAATCTATATTCGAATTCAATGGCTCGGATAGTCGTTTTCTTAGTATGGGTGATAAAATATTTGAAGGAATAAATAAATATGAATGGAAAAAATGTAGTTTGAGTGAAAGTTTTCGTATTACGGATACAATGGCTAACTTTATATGTAAAGGATGTTTTCAAGGAGAAGAAAGAATTATATCTCATAAAAAATCGGAAATTAAACCAAAATATATAATGGTTGATCCATTTCAACCAAATTATCAATATAATCGCATTGTGGCTGAAATTAATTCTTTATTAGCTGAAGGATATTTACCAAGTGATATATTTATCTTAGCTCCATCGATTCGTAATAACTCTCAAAGAATAGATGAAGTGGAAGAAACAGAACCTGTTGAAAACACGGGAGGAAATAAAAATGCGAATAAAGGATTATCACCCATCATTATCTTAGAGAACTTATTAATCCTTAATTTGAAAATTCCCATATATATCCCATTAAGTGATGAAGGAAGTGTTGATGAAAGTGTAATGAATGGTAAATTAGTCTTTTTATCATTTCATCAATCCAAAGGGTTAGAAAGAAAAATAGTGATTGTTTATAATTTTGATAATACCTATTTTAAATATTATGAAAAAGTAAAATCCCCATATGTATGTCCGAATACATTGTATGTAGCGATTACAAGAGCATCAGAAAGGTTGATATTGGTTCACGGATTTCGAAATGGATATTTACCTTTTATGAATATAGATAGTTTTCGTTCTCCTGAATTAGAAGATTTGGCGTCGGTTATGTATTATGGTAGTGGAGATAGTAAAACAAAAGAAAAATCAAATCAAGGAGTTAATGTGAGGAATTATGGAGCTACAGGTATTCTAAGACATTTATCTCAAGAAACAATTGATATTTGTCATTCTCTTTTAACGATTCAATGTATTCGTCCAGCAACAACCGATACATTACATATTCAGCATATAGTCAAAACAAGAGATAGTTCAGAAGTTGTATCGGATTTGAATGGAATATGTTTCCCATTGTATTTTGAATTATCTTTAACAAATAAATCAAGTATATTAAATTCTTTAAAATCAAAACGGCATAAGGATGGATATTCTCAATTATATCAAGGAATTCAAGATATTGTTTTTGATATGAAAAATTCATCAGAATTACCATCAAATGAAATGATACAAGAATTGTTATATATATCAAATTGTTGGAGTGCTTATCAAAATAAAACACTTCATAAATTGTATCAAATACAAAATTATAATTGGTTATCGGTTAGACATTTTGAATATTCGATGGAAAGATTAAATTCACTTGGAATATCAAAAAAAGCAATGTTTGAGAAAGATGTTGGTTGTACGAGCAATGTGATTATCCCTCATACAATTAACGGGCAAATTGATATTATTGATAAATCTATGAAAAAAATATATGAAATAAAATGTACGCAGGAATTATTAAAGGAGCATTTCATACAATTGGCATTGTATATGTATATGTATGAAACAGAATTTCAAATAAAAGAACTAAGAAGAAGAAAAGAACGAAAAACAAAAAAGGAGATTAGAGTAAATTCAGGAATGAAATATTTACTTTATAATATCAATACAGATCATTTATGTGAAATTATATATGATGAAAATATAGCTAGTATGTATTTACAATTGATTGACGCAAAACATAAACAAACTATAGAATGTGATGATTTATCTTTTTTAACACAATGTTTATTAATATAAAAATGATTTGAGTATAATACTTATACTTTATATAAAACGACGTAATGGATCTAGTAGTTCCAATACAACTTAATTATTTAAAAAACGTAAATCACCACGAAAAAGATGATTATATTACATTCACTGAGGCGAATCATAATTATACAATAGGAGATGGTAAAACCAAATTTATTTCCACCACAACATTTATACATACTTTATTTGCTCCATTTGATGCTGATAAGGTAATAACAATTATGATGAGTGGTAAAAAATGGCCGACAAGTAAATATTATGGTATGACACGAGAGGAAATTAAACGTGAATGGTCGAATAAAGCCCGTCAATCGTCATCAGATGGAACGGGATTACATCAATTTGTAGAATTGTTTATGAATCAATCACAATGTGAATCATCTCCATCTCAATATACTCATCGTGAATTATTAGAAATGTATGAAAATGTAAATAAAGAACAATTTTCGGAAATATATAATACCCGTGAATGGGATCATTTCTTACATTTTGTTTCAAATTATCCAGATTTAAAACCTTATCGAACTGAATGGATGATATATGACGAAGAATGTAAAATAGCTGGTTCAATTGATATGGTGTATATTAATGAAGATGGAACTTTATCGATATATGATTGGAAACGATGTTTAACAATTGAAAAAACCTCGGGATGGAATAAATATGGTATTGAAGAATGTGTGAATCATTTACCTGATACAAATTTTTGGCATTATTCATTACAATTAAATATTTATAAAAATATTTTGGAGAAAAATTATGGAGTAGAAATATCTCAATTATTCTTAGTGAAATTACATCCTGATAATAAAAGTGGAAGTTTTGAATTAATCAAACTTCCCTTTTTAAAAGATGAGATATTATCTCTTTTTGAGGTATTAAAAACAAGACCTATTCACACGAAAAAGGATTGATAAATATTATTTAAATATAAATATCTGTATTGAGTATAAATGAATTATATAAATTTTTTATTCACGGAAATAAAAAGCTTTATTTGCGATTTACACGAAGTTTATCATTCCAATGATTGGGATGAAATGGATTGCGATGAATATAAATCATCCATCCATTCTTATTATACAATTGCTACCTTTTATGATGTATTTGGAGTTTATAAAGATAACGAAAATCATAATGTAAATGTTGAGATGTTTGAATATATTTATAATTCGATAAATACACTTTTTACAAATATTTATTATCTTATCTTTATGAACCCATTTATTGATTTAGATTACGATGAAAACGATGAAAAGAAAAAGGTTGAGGTTGAAGTAAAAAAAATAATATATGACGTCAAGTATGATGATAAATATGATAGTTTGGAAGCTATTCAGTTAAGCGAAGAAGAGCTTGAAATGTTACCGAGTAAATTTGTTATGGAAAGCACACCTGTGGGTAATGTGATAATGTATTTTGATTATGATAAGAGAGCATTTCAATATTATTCTGATTTTAGTGTGCCGTATAAATATTTAGAATGTGTATCTAAGAAATATTGTATTGTGAATAAAAATAAAATTTACAGAGATATCAAAATGGAAGTCGATGTGAATGAATTTTCAATTGTGAGAAATTCATCAGCTTCTTTACAAAATAAATCAAAATCATTTGCGAAATTAAAAGGTTACAATAATTCCAATCCTTCTAATCCTTCTATTAAAGGTGGTCGTTCAACTAAACAATCTGATTTAAAAATTATCCAAAAAGATATTGTGCGTTATACACATTTAGGAAAAATATGTAATTTTTCTTTTGTTAAAAATACAGTTCCTAAATTTAAACCTGTATCTTATAAAGATTTTATGAAAACTATTTCACCACCAGATGGATGGGTTGTATATTAATAAAATTGTTTGTTATCTTATTTTTGTGTTTTATATAATCAAATGTTGGATACATTTGATTATATTTTTTAATGGAATAATGTGTTATGATAATGTATAATATAATGGATAATACATCTAATAAACCAAATAAATGTAATACCTTTTTACAACCCCGGTCACATACATATAAAGAAGTGAATACAAGCGATGAATTAAATGTAGGTGTATTGTATGCTTCTAGAAAAATATTCGACCTTGGTGTGAAATATGCTAGGGATATGGCTATTACAATCGCAACGGCAGAAGTGACGATTTTAATGGAAGCATCTTTAACATCCATCGATCATTTTTTTGATAAGTTAGATGAGAATAAAAGAATTAAAGAAATTATCAATTCTGATTATTCTAAAATAATGAGTTTATTTGAGTCAAGTATAGATATAGTTCGTTTTATGGCTTATAATTATCTAACAAAAAGTTGGAATAATTTTGCCACAACAAATAAATCATATACAGACAATCAAGGAAACCTTACACAAGATGGTGTTGGATTTCAAAAAATGTTAGGATTTGTTAATGATTTAAGTAATAATAATATTCAAATTAAAGAACTTGATAAATTACATACCCCAAATAATAACGCGGCTAACGGTAAACCTGTTGCTAAACCGAATATAAATACTGCTAGGGGTGGAACAATAGAAGAAAGTAATGATAAAATGTTTTCTGCTCTAAGAATTGTCAATAGATTAACAGATGATATAATGAAATTACCACGTGAGGTTCAAGAAGATGAATTATTGAAAATTACAGATATGTTAAAAAATAAAATGAATAAACAATCAGGTGGAAGAGTGAAAAAAGAAAGAAGAACGACTAAGAAGTTTCGTGCTATTAGGAAAATGATAAAAAGGTCAATGCGTAATTTTTCCAAGAGCTATTCTAAATTATATTAATCTTCTTTTTTCTTAGATTGAAACCAATCCTTAAATCCATTTGACTTTAATAAATCAAAAGAAGAACCTAATATTTCAATAGAAAGTGTCAATGCTATTTTATCATAAAAATCTAGTTGTTGAATATATTCTGTAGCTATTATTCGATCACCTTCATTGGTAATTTTTGTCTCCAAATATTTTTCAGCAACAGATGGAGTTTCTTCTATATTCGCCATATTATTGAGTGTTGTAATATCATCAAGTAGATCACTCATCTATTAATATCATTTTATTTTTTTAAATTATAGGAATTATAAAACATATTTTAGTGTCTCTATTTTTTACTTTATATACTTTAATGTTATTAATAATGAATATAATAAAAAAATGATTTGATAACAAACTTATATCATAAAGTATAATAAGGTATAACAAGTTATAATTCGATAATAACAATGGTAAAAAACGCAACTGGTGGAAAAAAGGCAAAGGGGATGGCTTCCAAGCACACGAAACCAAAAAGCAAGGTCCTGAGATTAATACAAGAAGAGGGTGAAATGTATGGAGTTGTTACAGAAAAATTAGGAGGAGGTCACGCAAAAGTAGCTTGTATGGATAATACAACGAGAATGGTTGTTATTGGTTCAAAGTTTAAGAATGAAAGGTTATCAAGAAATCAAATGGTTTTAATTGGTCTGCGTGAATGGCAAACGAAAATACAAGGTAGCGATAAATTAGAAAAATGTGATTTATTAGAAATTTATACAGATACCGAAACAGATGCTTTAATACATAAATACGGAACGATGAGTGACCCTCTTATTCATTTAATCTCTAAACTTGAAACACCTGGATTATCGTCTTGTTTGGCAAGTGATGTTATATTCTCGAATGATACAACATTAGATAGTTCTATTATTACATCATCGGTTTCACCGGATGAAGTAGAGGGTTCATTAGCATCTATAATGAATACAATGGGTGATGAAGACTGGTTTGAGAGTATTTAGTGGATGTCCTTATATAACATTGAAAATATATTAAATAAAAATATCATTATGATTATAACAATAATGTCTGTATCTTATCACGAAGAAGCATTAATTATTTTTTCCCAATTGATTAACAAATGGGACAAATATAAAAACGAATATATTGAATTGTTTGGAGAAGATGAATATTATCATTATTATCAATGTAGCAAGGAAGGAGATCATAATACATTTTTTGATTATACCCTGGAAGTATTTAGTGATACAGAATCGTGTGATGAAAATACAGACGATTATTCAGCACAAATTACATATGATAATTATGGATGGAGTGAATATGATAAGTATTATTGAAAAGGTTACAATAAATTCGGGTATTATTGAAAAAAATGATTTGTATGGTAGTTATTTCTTTATTTTAAACAAGAAATAACTACTCGAAAATAAAATGTATATCGCGACAACACGTTTTACAGATGAAACATATTATGAAAATATGTCATATAAGGAACGGAAAAATATATTGGGGGTTATTTATCCGTGCCCTATGAAAATAAATCCCAAATTATTATTGGATGTGCCAATGATTGTAATTGAAATGAATAATTCAAGAAATGAAATTTGTGGTATATCTTTGATACGTAACAAACTCGTCTTTAATATAAGAAACGTTTATAGTCATACAACATTTAATCGTTATGTATATGTTGGAAAATATCATATAAATCGCGAAATGTTAATGAGAATAAATGAAAACTTAGTAATGATGTTAGATATAATACTTTTTAAGGGAAAAACACATCAAAAAAGAATACAGGGTATTTCTTTATTACGTGAAAAATTATTAAAAGATGAACGATTAGAAGGCATGGATATAGAAAGTGAATTAAAATGTATATTTAATAGTGTTTATAATCTTGATTTATAAAGTAAATGGAATAATTTATCTATATTTATATACACTATGAGCACAAACGTAGATGATTATACAACAGATGAATTAATGAGTATTATTGGTATTGACACCTTAACGGAAGAGAATGTAGAAAATGCTTGCGAAGAATTCATTCAACGATTTCGGGGTTCATCTAATGAAGAAATGTTAACTTTTTTTCAAAATATTGAATCCAAATTATTAGAACAAATAGAACTAGATAATGATAATGAAAACGAATATGAAAATGAAATTGATAATCAAGATTCATCAAATCCGATATCAAGTTCAGGAAATGCGAATGATTGGTTTGGAAATCCATATTTACAACAAAATAACAAACAACAAAAAGATAAAATTACACAACGTGAAAATAAAGTTCAATTGTTTGATAACGGTCACGTTCCTATGAATCGAGAACAATTAGGAGTTACAAATAATTACCAAGTAAAGGTGGGCCAAGATACATTAAATCCAGTATTACAAAATACAATATCCAGATATATTGTTATTGATAGTCAATATAGACAAACATCGTCAGGTGATGGTTATACATTGAATTCAGATTTTACGTTGGATTTATCGGAACATATGGTAAATGTTTTATCGATACGTTTATCTGCTATTCAAATCCCATTTTCTTGGTTTAATATAAATTCAGCTCGTAACTATTTTTACATTTATAATAAAGAAGATAATGGTTCAGGTGTTTATCAAGATGAATATTATTTAATTAAAATTGAAGAGGGAAATTATGATACAATTGATTCTATTTTAGCGGCAATTAACACAGCTTTTACAGCCGCAGGATTTGTAAAAACAGGAATACAAAATTTTATTTATTTAAATAATGGGAAGGTATTTATTGATTTATATGATACAACAATAAATGGGAAACCATTATATTATTTTGATGATATTCCTTTTGGAAGTAAAAATATAAGTGGGATATTTTTTTATCCTTTACACGAACCAGAAACAAATGTATGTACTAGCAATAAAATACAAAGAACCCAATTTGACTATGAAAATACATTGGGATGGTTATTGGGGTATCGTCAAGTTGCTGAGTATATCTATACTTATGGGAATTCAGCACAAGCATTATATAAATTGAATGTATTTAATTATTTAATTGTAGTTATCGACGATTTTAATCAAAATCATATTAATAATGGAATAGTTACTATAACCGAATTATCGAATAAAGTTCCATATAATAAATATAATACCGCAAATAATCCATATTATTGTATTCGGTATGATAATACAGATAATATATTTGACCCTATTAAAGTATTGAATATTTCTTTATTAAATGCTCCAATTAGTGTTATTTCCGAAAAAGTAGTTCCTCCTTATAATGATATAGTCCACGTATTACCATCTGCTCCTAGAACTCTTACACAATCTCAAATTTATGCTACGAATGAAATAGCAAAAGCAAACGCCCAATCAACTCGTTATAAAACAGCACCTCCTAATAATTCAGACACATTTGCTATTTTTCCTTTTTCTACAAAGGGTTCCCCGTTTGGTTCTCTTATTACAGAAACGGGTTCTACATTACAATTAAATCAACGTGTTTATTTTGGTCCAGTTAATTTAGATAGACTAAGAGTAAAAATATTAGATGATAAAGGTAATCTTATGGATTTTAATGGTATTGATTGGAATATTGTAATTATTGCTGATTGTTTGTATCAATATTAGGATGTGTATATATTGAAAACGCTGAATTTAAAATTACGAAAATATACGAATAATACATATAGTATGGTTTTATCAAACAGTATAACAAAATATATTCTCATAATAATTGTAGGATTTGTATCTGGAATACTTCAAGGTTCTTTAGGATCTGTTGGGGTTATTGTGATAATTCCAGCATTATTATTGTTGAATATAGTAGGGGATTATAAAACAGCTTGCGGAACTTTATTAGTTACTTTATTATTTCCAACATCATTACTAGGTGTTAGTGAATATTATCATACAAATAGTTTGGCAGTGGTAACTGGTCTTATACTGACAGTTACAATGACAATTGGTGGATATTACGGAGCATTAGTTAGCAATTACATTACTTATGGCGCATTAGAAATAATTAGTGGTATTATATTTATTATTGTAGGAATACAATATCTTTTTATGGGTTCTCATTCATTATATACAAAGGAAATTCGTAATAAAACGATTTGGTTTTAATATGAATAAATAATATAGTAATGAAGCGGAATATAAGTTCTTGTCCCCCTAAACCTTGTGTCCCTAATAAACAAGTTGCTTGTAGATCGAATGTTATTACTGTTGCTGGTTCTGCTGGTCCGGCTGGTCCTCCTGGTCCTCCTGGTCCCGAGGGAAGTACTTCGAATACGGGTGCTACAGGTCATACAGGTCCTACTGGTTATACTGGTTATACTGGACCTCAAGGAATTCCAGGAACTGCGACAAATACGGGTGCTACGGGTCCTACAGGTTTTACTGGATATACAGGTCCTCGAGGACTTGATGGAACTGGCAATACAGGTCCAACTGGTTTTACTGGTTATACAGGACCTCAAGGGGTTGATGGAACAGGTTACACGGGAGATATTGGACCTACAGGTTATACTGGATATACAGGAGAAATAGGACCAACTGGTGATACTGGTTATACAGGAGATATTGGTCCAACTGGTGATACTGGATATACAGGAGAAATAGGGCCAACTGGTGATACCGGTTACACAGGAGAAATAGGGCCAACTGGTGATACTGGTTACACTGGAGAAATAGGGCCAACTGGTGACACTGGTTACACAGGAGAAATAGGGCCAACTGGTGATACTGGTTACACTGGAGATATTGGTCCTACTGGTTACACAGGTTACACTGGAGATATTGGTCCTACTGGTGATACTGGTTACACAGGAGATACTGGTTACACAGGAGATATTGGTCCAACTGGTGATACTGGTTATACTGGTTACACAGGAGATATTGGTCCAACTGGTGATACTGGTTATACTGGTTACACAGGAGATATTGGTCCAACTGGTGATACGGGATATACGGGAGAAATAGGACCTACTGGTGATACTGGATATACAGGACCTCAAGGAATTCCAGGAACCGCGGCAAATACTGGTGCTACGGGTCCTACGGGTTATACTGGATACACCGGACCTCAAGGAATTCCAGGAACTGCTACAAATACTGGTGCTACGGGTTATACTGGATATACTGGGGATATTGGACCTACTGGTTACACTGGATATACGGGAGAAATAGGTCCAACTGGTGATACTGGTTATACTGGTTACACAGGAGAAATAGGTCCTACTGGTTACACGGGTTACACAGGAGAAATAGGTCCTACTGGTGATACTGGATATACAGGAGAAATAGGGCCAACTGGTGACACGGGTTATACAGGAGATATTGGACCAACTGGTGATACTGGATATACGGGAGAAATAGGGCCAACTGGTGATACGGGATATACGGGAGAAATAGGTCCTACTGGTGATACCGGTTATACAGGAGATATTGGACCAACTGGTGATACTGGTTACACTGGAGAAATAGGGCCAACTGGTGATACTGGATATACAGGAGATATTGGACCAACTGGTGACACGGGTTATACGGGAGAAATAGGGCCAACTGGTGACACGGGTTATACGGGAGAAATAGGGCCAACTGGTGATACTGGATATACGGGAGATATTGGTCCTACTGGTGACACGGGTTACACAGGAGATATTGGTCCAACAGGTTACACGGGTTACACGGGAGAAATAGGGCCAACTGGTGATACCGGATATACAGGAGATATTGGACCAACAGGTTACACGGGTTACACGGGAGAAATAGGACCAACTGGTGATACCGGTTATACAGGAGATATTGGTCCTACAGGTTACACGGGTTACACGGGAGAAATAGGGCCAACTGGTGATACCGGTTATACAGGAGATATTGGTCCTACAGGTTACACGGGTTACACCGGAGATATTGGTCCAACTGGTGATACTGGATATACAGGAGATATTGGTCCTACAGGTTACACGGGTTACACAGGAGAAATAGGTCCTACTGGTTACACTGGTTACACTGGAGATATTGGTCCAACTGGTTACACGGGTTACACCGGAGAAATAGGGCCAACTGGTGATACTGGTTACACTGGAGAAATAGGACCAACTGGTGATACTGGTTACACTGGAGATATTGGTCCAACTGGTGATACTGGTTACACGGGAGATATAGGACCTACGGGTGATACTGGTTACACGGGAGATATAGGACCTACTGGTGATACAGGTTATACTGGTTACACGGGAGATATAGGACCTACGGGTGATACTGGTTACACGGGAGATATAGGACCTACTGGCGATACAGGTTATACTGGTTACACGGGAGAAATAGGATCTACTGGACCTACTGGACCCACTGGAACAATAGCAGTTTCTATTCAACCATATTTTACACCTAACGGTGTTACTGGTGCTATGTTAGTATATAATCCAGAATTGGATGATCCTTTTTTTACAGTTCGTAACTTATCTTGGACTACTACAGGTGCTACTGGGCCTTGGGTTGATCCAGCAAATTCTTTTCAAAATACAGGTGCTGGTAACTATCTTTTTGTTCCAGGAGATGTAGTTTCTCGCACATATTATTCACTCAATAGTTATATCTTAAATAATTTGTATATTGGTGGTGATATAATTCCGAATCCACCAGCAGCATTTAGTGTGATAGACGAACCCACTCCTTTTTCAGCATCGATTATGCTAGATGAACCAACTTTTTTTTCCGATGAACCACCTGTTTTGTTAGATGAACCACCTGTTTTATTAGATGAACCACCTGTTTTATTAGATGATCCGTTATTTGTAATTCCCACTAAATCGGGATTTAACTTAAATCCCTTTTGCGAAGTAATTGGAGGTAAAGTTCAAACTTCAGTGAATTTAGAATTTTTATATCAAATAAATAATGGTCCAGTACAAACTCAAGCTGTTAATTTGTTGAGAAATAGCATTACTGGACCTACTGGTTATACAGGTTATACTGGAGAAATAGGGCCAACTGGTGACACGGGTTACACAGGAGAAATAGGGCCAACTGGTTACACGGGTTACACTGGAGAAATAGGGCCAACTGGTGATACCGGTTATACAGGAGAAATAGGGCCAACTGGTTACACGGGTTACACAGGAGAAATAGGGCCAACTGGTTACACGGGTTACACAGGAGAAATAGGGCCAACTGGTGACACGGGTTACACAGGAGAAATAGGGCCAACTGGTTATACAGGACCACAGGGGATATGTGGAGATTGTGTTAATACGGGGGCTACTGGTTATACTGGATATACTGGTGATACTGGTTATACCGGTTATACTGGTTATACAGGAGAGATTGGACCAACTGGTTATACAGGTTATACAGGACCACAAGGAGTATGCGGAGATTGTGCTAATACTGGAGCTACTGGTTATACTGGATATACTGGGGAAATTGGTCCTACCGGCGATACTGGTTATACCGGTTACACAGGAGAGATTGGACCAACTGGTTATACAGGTTATACAGGACCACAGGGGATATGTGGAGATTGTGCTAATACTGGAGCTACTGGTTATACTGGATACACTGGAGATATTGGTCCAACTGGATATACTGGATACACTGGAGAAATAGGGCCAACTGGTTACACGGGTTACACTGGAGAAATAGGACCAACTGGTAATACCGGTTATACAGGAGAAATAGGACCAACTGGTAATACCGGTTATACAGGAGAAATAGGTCCAACTGGTTATACTGGTTACACTGGAGAAATAGGGCCAACTGGTGATACTGGATATACAGGAGAAATAGGACCAACTGGTGATACTGGTTACACTGGAGAAATAGGACCAACTGGTGATACCGGTTACACTGGAGAAATAGGTCCAACTGGTTATACTGGTTACACTGGAGATATTGGTCCAACTGGTGATACTGGTTACACTGGAGAAATAGGACCAACTGGTGATACTGGTTACACTGGAGATATTGGTCCAACTGGTTATACTGGTTACACTGGAGAAATAGGGCCAACTGGTGATACTGGTTACACAGGAGAAATAGGACCAACTGGTGATACTGGTTACACTGGAGAAATAGGACCAACTGGTGATACTGGTTACACTGGAGAAATAGGACCAACTGGTGATACGGGATATACGGGAGAAATAGGTCCAACTGGTGATACTGGTTATACCGGAGAAATTGGTCCAACAGGTTATACTGGTTATACCGGAGAAATTGGACCAACAGGATATACTGGACCTACTGGAGATACTGGACCTACTGGAGATACTGGTTACACTGGAGATATTGGTCCTACTGGTTATACTGGTTACACGGGAGATACTGGTTACACTGGAGATACTGGCCCTACAGGTGATACTGGATATACAGGAGATATTGGTCCTACTGGTTACACGGGTTATACAGGAGAAATAGGGCCTATCGGACCTACAGGATATACTGGACCTACTGGAGATACTGGTTACACGGGAGATACTGGATATACAGGAGATATTGGTCCTACTGGTTACACGGGTTATACAGGAGAAATAGGGCCTATCGGACCTACAGGATATACTGGACCTACTGGAGATACTGGTTACACGGGAGATACTGGTTACACGGGAGATACTGGTTACACGGGAGATACTGGTTACACTGGAGATATTGGTCCTACTGGTTTTACCGGTTATACAGGAGAAATTGGCCCTACTGGAGATACTGGTTACACTGGAGATATTGGTCCTACTGGTTTTACCGGTTATACAGGAGAAATAGGGCCAACTGGTGATACTGGATATACAGGAGATATTGGTCCTACTGGTTACACTGGATATACAGGAGAAATAGGTCCAACAGGTGATACTGGATATACAGGTTTTACCGGTTATACGGGAGAAATTGGCCCTACTGGTGATACTGGTTACACGGGGGATATTGGTCCTACTGGTTATACTGGACCAACTGGTGATACTGGACCAACTGGTGATACTGGATATACCGGGGATATTGGACCAACTGGTTATACTGGATCAACTGGTTATACTGGTTACACTGGTCCTACTGGACCTACAGGTGCTATTGGTCCTACAGGTGCTATTGGTCCTACCGGACCTACTGGATACACTGGGCCACAAGGAATTCCGGGAACCGCTACAAATACTGGTGCTACTGGAAGAACGGGACCAACTGGACCTACCGGACCTACAGGTGCTACCGGAAGAACGGGACCAACTGGACCTACTGGGATAAGAGGATTTACAGGTAATACTGGACCTACAGGTGCTACTGGAAGAACAGGACCTACTGGGATAAGAGGATTTACAGGTAATACTGGACCTACAGGTGCTACCGGAAGAACGGGACCAACTGGACCTACTGGGATAAGAGGATTTACAGGTGATACTGGACCAACTGGATCATCATACACATTACCTAGTCCACTTATTGTAAATAATTTACAGGTTTTGAATACATTAACTGCGAGTGTAGGATATATAAATACACCATTTTTTAATCAAAATATATTTCTTAATCCATATACTGTAAATACTGCTCTACCAGTTACTGGATATTTGGGAAATACTCTAACTGGGGCAAATGTAGTTACAAATACAACTTTAACTAGCGTATTCCAAGGACTTTCTGTTATTACATTACCTAAGGGTGTATGGATACTTGTTGGGTATGCTACTATTGATTGTAATAATAATATTAATGTAGATGCTACTTTAGCTATTACAGATTCTACAAACACTTTTGTTATTAACAATTATGAGGTAACTATTACAAATCAAAATATAATTCGAGGTAATAGATTTAATCTTCATTTAACCGGTATTATAGGTGTAACAGCAACTACAACATATGATTTATCAGCTGAAACCGACGCAAGTCTTTCGGGTGGTATATTTGCGGTAGGTTCTTTAACTAAATTTGTAGCAACTCGTATAGCTTAAAAATTTGTATCTTTTTGAAATTAAAAATAAATAGATTTTATAAATAAAATTAAACCTATTCTAATAATATACGATGTCTCTACAAACGATGAAAAAAAAGATTACAAATAATTATATGGGTGTATCTATTTCAGGTAGAGCACCAGGAGGAATATGGGTAACCCAAGGACCTTTCCGTAACAATGCTACAACTGTAATAAATACAAATAATAATGGATTTTCGCTTAATGGAGGTCATAGAAATATAGGGCGAGTGGGACAAACCTGGTTATTTAGTAAAAATTTTACTCCTTATCGCGGTGCTTATGCGAGAGGAAATGGAGGATGTTGTGGAACATATTACCAAAGAGAACAAGTTTTTCCAAGTCGCGAAGTCGATACAAGAGGAAATCAATATTTGTATATTAAACCATCGTCTTTATCAACAAAGGGAATGTTGGAGAAAAAATATAATTATATATGGAACGGTCAATATCCTTGTAATATTGTTTCTCCTGAAGGAAATAATAATTTGTTAAATGCTACCATAGGTGTATATATTCACGATCAAACAAGTGCGAATATGTGTGTTACTGGAACAAATCCGGTTTCAACTCCTACAAATGCTGCTATTAATATATATGATGGTTATGGTAAATGTAAATCAAGATGTAGTGAGTCTGTAAAAACATTATACGCACCTTATGCGGCATCACAATATACAACGATCGTTCAGAAAAAATGTGCCAATCCAGCTTTATGGCAACGACCTATACCAGGTCCTAAAAATGGTGATACATTATGGGCTATTGATTTATCTATTCCAACTTCAACCGCTATACCAACAAAAACTACAGTTGAGAAATGTAATATTATTAATACTATAATCTAAGGTTTATCCGCATAATTGTATCAATAATTTGTCAAGACATTTATAATAACAAATTACTTTGTGTATTTAATAAAGTAATTTGTTAATGAAATTATGAGGATAAACCCTAATATTCTATCTACGACTTTGTTTTTTGGACTTGGGGGTTTTTACCCTTTTATTTACTAAATAAGAATCTCTATCCTCATCATCTTCTTCCTCATCATCTTCCTCGTCCTCTTCTTCTTCATCTTCTTCATCTTCCTCATCTTCTTCGTCATCTTCTTCGTCATCTTCATCGTCATCCTCTTCATCGCGACCACCGCCCATTTTTAAATGTTTCTTTTTACGCTGTTTTACTGGTTCGTTGTAATCTTCATCGTAACTATCTATATCATCGTCAAAATTTTTTGTATGAATAGGATAAGTCTTTCTGCGTTTCGTTGAATTATCCGAATCAGAAAAATAAAATGCTGCGGCACAACCTAATACAGCTACACCCGTTGCTACAAAAACTGGTAAAAATTGGTTACTATCAGACATTGTATTTACTATAATTATATAGCTTACTTTTATTTTCATTTTTTACCGCGTATTCTCAAAAGATAAAAATAGATAGACCCTAAAAGATTATTTTCTGTTAATAAACCATAACTTAGATGCCTGGAGCAGGAATATTGTTTACTTGTATTTATAAAGAGAAGTTGTATTTTTTGTTGGGAAGAGAAAATAAATATTGTGTAAATGGTAAATATACATATTGTGACTTTGGTGGAGGAGTCGATCCAAAAGAAACATATCTTGAAACAGCGGCACGAGAATGTAGTGAAGAAATGCGTGGATTTTTAGGAAATTATAATGAGTTGTTATCTTTATTAAAAAAAATAAATCCATATTACGTTGATAATCGTGATTATCGTATTTATATTGTCCCTATACCTTATCTTTCCTATTTGCCTATTATTTATAATAATAATAGTTTATTAACTTCAGATTATTTTAAAAAGTCATTGTTATCTCAATCAAAAATACTAGAAAAGGATAAAATGATATGGTATTCGATTGATGGAAAACCCCGAATTCCTTTACGTAAATTTTTTAAAGAAAGTATGAAAAAGATACAAAATGAAAGGGTGGAAATAATGAATTATGTGAGAACGCATTTGCCTCAAACAATTCATTATTTTCATAAATATAATTCGTGTGATAAATATACAAAAACAACAAGAAAAAGACGTCATTATACATCATCAAAAAGAATAGGAAAAACTACGAGGAAGAAGTAAATATTCGGTCAATGAAGATTAAAATAATTGGGATCGATATGATGAATATGGTCGATAACGTCGTTGTATGTTAACATAGCTTCATTGTGTAATATAAAAGAAATATATTGAATAATGTCATAAGATGATTTCATTACATTGCGAGCGGTGTCATAAGCATTTTTTATGATATTATTTACTTCATCATCTAATTTTTCTGAATATTTTTCACTTTGAGTAGAATACACAAAATTCTTATCAACTCCATAAGAAGATACCATTGTAGTTGCGGTTTTCAATGCTTCATTAAAATCATTTACGGCACCCGTGCTTACAGAAGCATTTCCATAAAACATTTCTTCTGCTATTCTTCCAGCTAAGAGTATCATCACGTGTTCTCTTAGTTCTGTCATTGTTTTCAATTCACTTGATTTTTCAAAAAGAGTAAAACCTGGTGTGGAAGGTGAATGTAAATTCAAACTTACTTTGCGAAACTTTGGATGTTCCTTTGTATGTAAGCTCATTATAACGTGACCGATTTCGTGAATACATATTTGCTGGACTGTTGTATTTGTAAATTCTTGTTCGTTTGACTGCCAGCCTGTCAATATTTTATTATAAATAACATCCAAATCCATTTTGGATATTGCCTCACGATTATCTCTTAGAGCATATAACATTGCTTCATTTAATAAATTTTCTATTTCGGCACAAGAAAGTCCTTCTGTTGTATCAACCACTTCATCTATCTTTACAGTTTCATCATATGGTTTTCCAGAAATATGAATATCAATTACTTTTTTTCTTGTTATCTTATCTGGATTTCCAACGAATATTTTCTTGTCAATTCTACCTGGACGAACTAGAGCAGCATCTAGTAAATCAACTCGATTTGTTGCTCCCAAAACAAATATTTCACTTTCTGTGTTATATCCATCCATACCAATCAACAATTCATTTAATGTGCTGTCTCTTTCACTTGAACTAGCTTCTCCTTCACCTGATCGCGTTCTTCCAATTGCGTCAATTTCATCAATAAAAATAATACAAGGTTTATTTTTCTTAGCTAAATCAAATAATTCTCTTACCTTGGAAGGTCCAACTCCAATATATTTTTCTTGGAATTCAGAACCACTTACAACAATACAAGGAATATTTGTTTCTCCTGAAATACCTTTTGCCAACATTGTTTTACCATTTCCTGGGGGACCTTCTAAAATCAATCCTTTAGGAATACGAACATTATATCCTTTGTATTTCGAATAATTTGTTAATATATCAAATGTCTGTAACATTTCTTTTTTGATATCTTCATATCCACCAATATCTTTGAAAGATAATTTAGGGTCTGTATTAACTACAAAATTTTCTGAAGATAATACTGGTTTTGAATTCTGACTGGTTTTATAACCTCCTTGACCTTGTGATTGAGACCGAATAAACCCATCCTTAATTTTTTTATTGCTACTCATCTTTTGTTTGCGTTTACTTACATCTTTCATAAATTGACTAGATAAACTTGGCGGGTTATTTTCAAGTTCCTCGTCTGATCTAGGCTCGAAACTTGGTGGAATTTCAATGGGTGGAATTTGAATCCAACCTCCAAAAGAATTTAATAATTCTAATATTTGTTTTTCGTGTGTTGTTGGTTCTAATCTATTTCCATTTTCATCTACTACTTTTATATCATCATCCTCTTCATCCTCTTCATCCTCGTCATATTTTCTACCATAATTTGTTGTAACGGCACGTTTAGAATAATATGGGGTTTTTATCCAATTTGTAGTTTTGTTATGTTGGTTTAAACGTTCTAAATAATCCAAATAATATTTCTTACTCAATGGATATTTATTTTGTGTTGTCATAATAGGTTTTTCTACATTTTTTTCTCTGGGAGGTAATACACGCGTTGTTGTATGTAATTTATATGTTTCTACTTGATAATAAGAAATAGTTGTGAATAATAAAAAAGAATATAAATTACGGATCCACATAATAAGTTTGTATGAGTTATTGTTTTTAAATAACATCAAATGTTGTATATAGTATTTAATTTGAGACAAAAAGAATAATCGATGTTTTTATAACGAATGATATTACCATATTCATCTAATAATTGAACTTTCAATTTTGTTACATCAATCTGCCCGAAATATTGTCTCGGTTCTGTAACAACTTCTAATGTATTGTTGGGGTGTAAAATAATTCTTGCTATAATATTTTTATTTAAGATTGAAGTTGTAAAACAAGAATAAAAAATATCAGATTTGTTGTTTACATATTCATCGACAACTAAGAATAAATATTTATCACATACAAAATTCGCTAATGTTTCCGAAACATATTTTGTTCCATTTTGGTAAAGAGCATTACGAAATCCTAATAACCACCCTAAATTACTTGATAGGGGTCTATTATCTTGAGATAAAGGTGAAAAATCTATATTGAATACATTGGGTATGGCTCCACCGATAGATGTATTTTCTATAACAACAATACCTGATTGAGTGGAAGGATTTGTAATTGTTAAAGAAAATATAAGACCCAAGAAATCTGGTTCTGTTTGACCTATTAACTGAAAATAAGAATTCAAATAAGCAATTACATCAACAAAATTATGAATTTCACTTGGAATACATACATATTTGATTACGAAATTAATTTCTAATGTAAAATAATAATAATTATCTCCTGAAAGAGATGTTAAATAATAAAGAGTTGGAAATTCAAATGATGATAATTCCATTGTTACTACATTTGGGAATCGTATGGGTAAATCAAAGGAACAGTCACTCGATAATGTCGTATCGTAATTATTTCTAAATTTTGTATCAATGTTAATAATACGTGTAAATGTTCTTCTTTCTATTGGATTTAATGTTCCTGTTTGAATATTATTTGGATATGTATTCGTATAAGGCTGAATATCTCTTTGTAGTATAGAATGAGGTGTTAATGTAGAAACAACATTGGGAAATTGTCTATCACCTACTTCTAAGAAATTTCGTGCTTCTTCCAAAAAGGATATAATATTTCTTTTTAGTGTTTCATCGATTGTTGAATTTGATTGAATTTTATTTTTCATCATACTACATCTTACTTCTATAATTGATGTATCATAATTTGTCGGGAGGTGTAACATTGATTCTAAATCTTCTTTGGTATAATGAGAAATATCGTAGTCCATAATGAATATTGTAAATATTTTAGTTTTACTATTATTTGCTATTTAAATAAAAAAATGAAATGAAATCAATCTCTATAGATAATAGTAATTACGGCTTGATAAAGAGATATATTCAAGATGATGAACAAGTACTCAAACGCTTCCGACTTTACGTCAATCTTTATTCCTCGTGTGTTTGCGAACATCACGAAAGAACGGATCACTCACATTGTTGAAAATGTAGTTCCGTTGGGGGGTGTCGAACGTATCGACATTGTTGAAATTGATGAAAAAACCAATCGTGTTTGGATTCATTTCACTCATTGGTATGACACTGAATTCGTTAATGAATTCAAGAAATTACTTTTGGATGAAACAAAACAAGCAAAAATCGTTTATGACGAACCTTGGTTTTGGATTGTGTTGAAAAATACACACCGTTTAGCGAACGGTCTACCTAAAATCCGCCTCGATTTAGAAGAACCAACACCACCAGTTAGTTCTCCTCCTAAATCAACAGTTACTTTCACTACTCCTCAAAACAGAAATTCTGGTAAGTATCGTCGATGGGCTGATGTTGAGTCAGACATTGAGTCATCTGACGACGAATCAACCTGCTCTACTATTCCAACTTCTAATTACACTCGTCCTGCTTCTCCTCCTTGCCCTCCTCCTTGCCCTCCTCCTTGCCCTCCTCCTTATCCTAACCCATATCACAATCAACAACAATATATGTTTCAAGTCCCTTATCCGATGATGTATTATCCTCCAGCGCACATTCCATACTTTACACAACAATACAATCAATTTCCAATTGCTCCATCTCTCCCAATTCAATATCATCCAGTTGCTTCTTGGAATGGAGTGCCTATTGATGATTTTGACGATATGGGTGGAATTGAAGACGATGCCTTCTTGACCGAACAGGATTATCTTGAGATTTTGTCCGAGCTAGAGGACGGCGAATTGTATGATGATGAGGATTTGTATAATATGTATTTGATTGAAAAGGAAGAGTTGGCTCTTATCAATCAAGAGGGTCTTGGTGATGATGAAGATGTCTCAGCCTTTGGGTATTTGGATGTATATGAAACATTGGGAACAGGATTCGGTGAAGAAACAATTGTATTCAATGACTCGGGTGATGCTCCATTGGTTTCTGATAAAAAGCGTGAAAAAAATTCCCAATCTCCTTTAGCTCGATCATTAGATACACTCACCCGTCCAATCATTTCTTTTAAGAATAGAATATCTTCGGTATCATCACCTACTCTCACACGACCATTACAATTACTTACTACTTCTTATAAAGATATGTTATTGGTAAAGGGTAAAATGTAAATAGATAAAGATTTGTGGCGCTTTTGTAAAAAATGTATATAGATTTTAAGAAAAAACAAAAAAAAAAGAAAAACAAAAAAAGAAAACAAAAAAAGAAAACAAAAAAAAGAAAACAAAAAAAGAAAAACAAAAATAAAAGATGGTTAATTAGCCATTTTTTATTTTTATTAGAATGTATTGGATTGGTATAGAGAGATTAACGATTTGCTAGATAATCTTTTACTAGAGTAAGTATAGTTATCCAACCATATAAATAAATGAGAAGTTTTGTTTCGATATCTAATCGCGACTCGCGACTTTTATAAGGATTGAATATATAAATTAGGAGAATTGATACTAATAATGAAAATGAATTGTGAGTTTTATCTTGAATTTTAGTTAATTTATCTATATGCTTATTGGATGGGTCAATCTTTGAAAGAATGAGGAGACCAAGTGTTGCTATAATAAATATGATTTTTACTATTACAATAATAAATAAAAAAGTAACGTATGGATCACTTCCAATATTTTTAAAATACTCTGTTAATCCCATTTATAATATTATATTATAAAAAATTGCGATTCAGATATTTCTGAATATTCTTTTTTCTTATTAAATCATTGGGTTCTAGCAAATATTTACTTTCTATGTGAGAGATATCTATAAATTTACGCAATCTTTCAATTAAATCTAATGGATTATTTGGAACAAGTAATATATCTTTCATTATAACACCTGCGTTTTGATTACTCATTAAATTATTTTAATAAAATATATGGATAAAATAAATTATATATCAGAACAATATGATGAAGTAGATACACAACAATCACAGAGAGTTCCTACGGTAACTTACGACCAAATTATGAGTAGATTATCACGCCATTTTATAAGACAAGAAGTTTCTAATAATGTGCCTCGCATATCACAACCAATCGAACAAAAGCCCATTTCTACATCAGCTCATATTACAGCAAAATTAAATAAAAAGGTAAATAGTGAAAGATTGCCGGGATACGTTCAACCATATAGAGGGAAACCTCCTATGGGGGAATTAAATACACCTGTTAATAAACAAAGACCTGCTAATACAAATAATCATAACTCTATTGATGAAAAAATAAATTCTCTTATTGAGCAAGATAAACGTGGTGAGATGGGTGTGCCAAATAATATTAATCAGCAAGAAATGGAAAGTAAATTGGCATTAATGCGTAAAATTGCTATACATAACAGTAAGGTGATGTCAGATAAAAATAAAGCAGCAAAAACTCAAATGAAATTTCAATAATTAGGTTTTATCCTTATGTATTCTTTTTTAGAATTGTTTTTACTATTCTTTCAAAATCTTCCTCGTTATAACTAACCGTAAGAACATCTGTAATCGAAATAAATATTACATCACGCATTTCTGATGTATATTTGTCGCACGATAATTCACTCCATTTTGTTAATTCTTTAAAGATATGTTTAATCATTATTTTTAAATGACTCATAAAATGTTGAAATTGTAATGGTATCCATTGTTCGTCGTGTGAATATTTACAAAGTTGATTTGTTGAATATCTTATGGGTATAATTGTTTCTTTTTCATCATATACACTTGTTAGCATCGCTGTATATAACCATTTTTGAAAACGAGCTAATTTCACCTTTTTCGTTTTTGTTACATACGATTCATCATATATTTTCATAATTTCATCTATACTGCCATTTTTAGCATTTAATTTTTCTATATATGTTTCGTAATCATCTAAGGGAATGTTTTTTACTAATTGTTGCCTAGATTTTGAACTTTCATTACATTTCCCATTTTTTAATATATGAAGTTCTTTTTCTAACGCAGCAACACGCTCTTCTAATTTACAAAGAAGATCAAACATATCAACCTTAGATGCTTCCATAACGTTGTTGTTATATATAAAGATTGTTTATTCAAATCAATTTATTTTTTAACAATCATAGCAAGACTGAGATTTAAATCTATACGAAGGAAATTTAAGAATAGTTGTTGCGAGTGGTTTTGTTTTTAATACGGCACCTCTTAATCTTAGATTGTAACGATTAAAAGAATTATGTTTTATATCTACACCTACGCCTCCCGGAACCATTGCTCCAGGTTTTGAACCAGTCCGCGTTCCTCTTAAAGATGATGTATTTCTTTGAACGTTTGTTGGTTGAATGTGTGGAATTGCTCTATCACTCGATTGATTCCAATTTACATTATGAAAAAGAAGAGTTGGTCTTTGGTAAACATATAATGATGATAGATTAGACATATATACAGACATTGGTGTTTCAAGTGATCGATATGGACTGCGTGGGATTGAGTTTATTTTTAAAGGACAAGTTCCACAAACAGGCGGAGGGCGGTAATTCAATATAACATTACCCGAACAATCCAAACAATCATATTTATTTATAGGGGATATATTACTACATTGATATGTATTTTTTGTTCCATCACAATTATCACAATCTGCTGGATTTTCATATTTATTGGAAGTAGAACCTAGATAAGTACAAGACGAACAACTCATTGTATTTAGTTTATACGTGTAAAATAAAATGATTGTATATATAATAATAAATGTTTTCTAAAAGACCTTCGAGAATGCCCCTGAGATTTCACGTAAATGGTGGCGACCAACAAGCTCATACCACTGCGCTTCCTCTTGCTCCTACTGCGCCTGCCACTTCTTCTTCTTTACCAATAAAGAGATTTGCTCTGTTTCAAAATTTACAAAACACAAAACCCTGTGGTTCGTGTGGTGGAAGGTAAGGACTTTCTCAAATAATTTACAATATATACATTTAAAATAAAGTAAATATGCGGATATACTCTATTTAATAAAAATAGAGTATATTATAATAATATGAGTAGGAATGCGGGTATAATAAATAAATTTGTAAATCGTCGTAATATTTCTAATAATAATGATAATTCAAGCAAATACACTACATCAGAAGATACAGACGCAACTAGTAATATTTTATATGTAGAACCCACATTGTTTGGGAGTGGAAATATCAACCCATTTTCATCGCGACTTATTACAACATATCTTACGATAAATTCATTGTTTCGACCCAATTATAAGAATTCTCTTTCAACAGATTTTATGGTTGAATTACCAGACCCCATTAAAAAGGTTGCGGCATATGAATTAGCATCTTTTTTAGGCCTTCCTATTTTTTATAATGTAAATGCTGCCACTGGATCAAATACAATGATAATTGTTATTGAAAATCCACCCAATAATATTGGAGGTAGTTATGTAACTATTGAAATCGAGTCGGGTGTATATCAACCATCTGATATTAATTCTTATTTTAATGGTTTGTTTTCTTCTTCTTCGAATGGTCTTCAATTTTTAAAATGTAACTATAATTCTCTTTCAAAAAAGGTTGTATTTCGTGCTTATAGTTTTTGGTTAGATGGATATTTAACTCAAATTATCAATGATGCTCCTGTATTAGGTGGAGGACCTTTTGATGAAACTATTATTGACCCTATGGATCCATCGGCTCTTATTCCAAATCCATTTTATGAACCATTGTGTAAGTTTATTTTTGATTTTACTACTCCGGATGTCCCAACGAAACCTATATATAGAAGTTTAGGATGGTTAATGGGCTTTACTTATTGTCGTTATGAAATATCAATGGATAATTGCTATACATATAATGGCATTTCTTATTACAATTTTTATAATTATTTTGGTGCGACGCTTCCACCAGATTATACAAATGATTTATATTTACAACAATATTTTGGTCTTGATACTTCTTTTTTGAATGTTTATGGTTATATACAAGGAGAACATATATTTATCGATCGTTCCATTATTCCAAATACAGGTATATATGTATTTTTAGATATTGATGATTATAATAAAAATTATAATCCTACAGCAACCACAGCATTATCTGAAAATTTTGATAGCACATTTAGTGCCACTACTTTTTCTAAGATAAATATATCAACCACAAATACAACTATTGATAATAATCCGAACCGTGTATTTTACGGCCCCGTCGATATAAGAAGATTACACGTTCGTTTATTAAATCAATATGGTGAAGTCATTAACATATTAGGAGATTTCGCATTTACGCTAAGAATTACTCAAATATACTAAGAATTAAAATAACATATTATTATATAAAAAATGGTGCTCTACTCACATGGAACTGGGAGCACAACTATTGGAAATAGGGCGAATTATTTCTCCTCAATTTATGCTACGAAAACATTAGCTTTTATGAATTTACAATATGCTAAAGCTGATAAAAAAGCCCTTGCTTATACTTTCAATCATCCTTATCTCAACAACACGAATTCTTTTCGTGGTTCGATTGGAACAACATCATATGGTTCAAGAGCTTCAAGAAACAGGGCTTAGATTTTAAAATATTTATAAAAATAATATGTAAATGGTCCGTTGGGTTTATTTTCTTTAATACCTGATGTATAATTTTTTAAAAATTCAATGATATTTACATTGTTTATATGTAACCATAAAAAATATATGATTACTAATAAAATAGAATTTATCGTATCATTTCTTGTAATTATATCATTTTTCATATACAGATATGGTATAATTTTCATTGTAAAAGAAAGAAATGTAAATGTTATTATGTGTGATATCGAATTTTTATAATAAATCATTAAGGTAAATTCGATTACGTTTAATAAAATTCCGATTATTAGTAGGGGTAATGGATTGTATTTTATGAAATGGAAAATATGTAATATAGATAATGTGACTACCCAATAAGAAAAAATAAAATCAAATCTAGTTACTATCATATTATTATGTTGTTATTTTTTTAACATTTGTGTTCTGTTTTTTAATGTAAAATGAATATATAACGATGAGTGAATACATTGTTTATATTCTATTATCTGTTGTATGTGTCGTAATGTGTGCCGCCTGTCTGTGTGAGAATGATGATGATAATATTATATTTACATCAAATGGTGACATTGAACCTCAAATTACAGATGAAGAAAGTCAAGAAAGTGATTCGGATATTATGATTGTGGTTGATGACAGAGGAGTTAAGGTTGATGATGATGGACTTAAGGTTGATGATGATAGATTTAGTGAATTTTATGGCGATCGTGACAATATCAGAGGATATGGCGATCGTGACAATATCAGAGGATATGGCGAGATATAGTGTAATACTCACCCTAACACTATATTTCCCATAATACCCTTAAATTACCCTAAATTACCCTATAATATAAGGGTAATAAAGTCAGGAAATGAGTGACAAAGTCAGGAATGGGTGGTTAACTGATAAATGAGTGATACGTAATATCCTTAAATTATCTGAAATTTAAGGATATTATAAAGAATTAATTAAATACTATGTGTTAAAATATATTGTGAAACTTTAAAGTAATCTGGATGATTATCTTTTTTAATTTCCACGATTGTTTTCGTTGTATCTATCCCATCTGTCCCCAACAACATAACACCACCAAAATTAATGTCAGTCAAATGTATTGTGTATTTAGTTTTATCTATACATATCCTAGAAATATGCGAAACATTGATTGCGACATTGGATAATCGCAATAGCTTATGCATGTATTAAATACAAAGATATATCAATATTCTTTAATTCTATAAAAAATTAATTATATATAATGTTATCATAAAGGAAAAAATTCCCAAGATAATTGCCGTAAGCCATAAAGGTAATATTGTTTTATTTCGATATCCTATGCCAAACTTTCTTAGGCCACCATTGGGAAGAAAAAGAAATTGTGGTTTGGTTAATACAATCACAACAAATGCTAGACAATAAAGTAATAATGCGAACATAGTCGGGTTCCTGTTAATCAGATTTATGATTTGTTTCATTATATATTTTCATAAAGAAAACTTATATCCAAATAAAAAACAGTTATTACACTGTTTCTTATTTTTTGTTTTTTTGTTTTTTTGTTTTTTGTTTTTTTGTTTTTTTGTTTTTATTTACACTTTATTTACACTTTATTTACACTTTATTTACACTTTATTTACACTTTATTTACAAGTCGTCTTCATCGATTTCTACCTCATCTTCGTCAGCGCCGATATCTTCGTCCTCGTCGTCCTCGTCGTCCTCGTCGTCCTCGTCCTCTGGTGGTGGCTGAGACATATCGTCCTTATCACCCTCTTGCGATTCATCTTGATCGATGACGATTTCATCTTCCTGTGAATTATGACTGCTTGATACAACATCTTCTAATATATTAATAATTCCATCAATAGCACCCACCACAGTAGCATAATCATATTCCTCTGATAATTCACTTACAGCAGACTGTAAAGAGGCAACTAACGCATCAGTCTTGTCAAAAGATTCTACCGTTACTGTTTGTGAATTAACTATTTCTGCGTCTAAACCATCATTGTCATCGTCATCGTGTGCTACTGTTTCTGTAGATTGTTTGACTATTTCTTCTGATTCTGTAGCTGGCGATGTATCTCCCTTCTTACCCTTCTTGGCCTTTGACTCTTTAGGCGCCTTCTCCTTAACTACCTTCTCCTTCTTCTCCTTAACTACCTTCTCCTTAACTACCTTCTCCTTCTTCTCCTTTGGCTCTTTAACTACCTTCTCCTTCTTCTCTTTTGGCTCTTTAACTACCTTCTCCTTAACTACCTTCTCTTTAGGTGCCTTTGGCTCTTTAGGTGCCTTTGGCTCTTTAGATGCCTTTGCCTTACCTTTCTTAGAAGGTTGTTCTTCAACAACATCTTCAGGGGAATCTGGGGGTTGGGTTTCTTGAGTAAGTAAATCGTCGAGTATAACTGGAATACTTTCTGTGGATGTTGATGAATTTCTAACTACTTCAATGCGATCTGACAATTCATCACTAACACTTCTCATATCAGTAACAGGTTCAAGCACAACATCAGTTTCATCCTTAGATGGTCGGCCACGCTTGAGAGCAGCAGCGGCCTTTTTTCTAGGAGCCTTACCTTTAGGTGATGAGAAAGGAGATGATTTATTTGAACCATTCTCACTATTTTCACCACCGTCCCCGTTGCGAACACATTCCTCTGAAATAATTTTCACGAGGCCTTTTGTGAATACATCAACGAGCCGTGCTAAATCAGAGTTAAACTCTTCAGAAGCGAATTCGAATGCGGAAAACTTTACGGAAGCCATTTGAATATATCTGACAGCGATTCAATTGGTATAATTGAAATAATTAATTTTGAAGATTTTCAAATCATTTTTTTTATTTTTATATGAAAAAAGTGAAAAACTAAAAAAGTGTAAAAGTATGTGGTAATATAGCCGGTTTTATATTTATAGCCGGTTTTATATTTATAGTCGGTTTTATATTTATAGTCGGTTTTATCTCTTACCATTTCTCTATAGTGTTAAAGAGAAGTGAAATATCATCATCATCAATATCCTCTACCATTTTTTTTAAATTTTCGGGGGAGTAAAAGATACGTGCCCTTTCTTCTCTCTTAGTCCATAATAAATTTCTAAATCTTTGTTTGAATTTTAGGTGATAATAAGTGGAACGAAAATTATAAACTATACTTACTTGTTTTCTAAGAAGTTCAATGTTAAAAGCATTGAAATATTCTGACATTGGATTATTTTCAAAGTGAATTGTTTGTAATGTTTCGGGCAATAAAGGTAAATGATATAAATTGTTGTTGTAACATAGTAAATAGTTTAAATTTTTGGGGAGTGTTGGTAAATGTTTGATACGATTACTACTACAATCAATTCTTATTATACTGTCAGGTAATGAAGGTAATTTTTCCAAATAATTATCCCCACAATATAACTGTATTAAAACAGGTGATAATGGTGGTAATGATTCAATATAATTATCAGAACATTCCAAGTAATTTAATAGTGGGGTGGAATGGGCGGGTAAGTAGGTGATACGATTAAACGAACAATCCAATCGTTGAATGGTGGATGGTAAGTTTGGAATATAATTAATTTCATTAAAAGAACAATTTAATGATTCTAACTGATTTGGTAATGATGGTAATTTTGATATCGAGTTGTAAGAGATATCAAAAGTAACTAAGGATAATGGTAATGATTGTATTTTAATTATGGAATTACAATTACACGACAATCTTTTTATTGTATCCGGTAATGGTGGGAGTTCGGAAGTATCCGATCCAGAGCATATAAGAGTTTTCAATTGTTTGAATCTAGAAAGATTATTGGATTTTGTTAATTTACTACACGTGATAGTAATTGTTTCTTCAGTATCCTCTAAACTGTCAAGATATGCTTTTGTAACTGACGAAAATCTTGGGAGACACGACATTCTTCTTGTAAAATTGTTTCTTTATGATAAAAAAGAATATAGTTCATTTTATTTTTTTGACTTTAATTTTCGTTTGATTGATTTCTTTCTTCCATATTTACAATGTTGTTTCTGGGAAAATCCCTTTGGTTTATTACAATTAATAGATTTTTTATATTTCATACTCCATTTACCACCTCTAGTTCTTTTGATTGATGTTTTCATTATATTAATATAATGAAATTTATTAATTTCAAAAAGTCCTTTTGAAAAATTTTCTGGAAAATATTTTTAGAAAAATAAAAAAAATTATAAAAACTCCTTGAGAACCCTATGACTTCTCTCCACCATTTTTCTTATCCTAAAAAGATAAAGATATGTAATTATAAGAATTATTAATAAATTATAACATTGTATATGGTAACAACTAAATATATTTTAATCATAAATTATAGTCTTTGAAATATTTATCCAAAAATGATAAAAATTTTAAAGATATATAATGATATATAATAATATTATCATAATTGTATTAAACTGTATTATTTTAAAAAGATCCTAATAACTCTTGTGTAAATAATATAATGTTTGTTTTATTGATTTTCAAAAAGGTTTTTGAAAATTTTCTGAAAATATTTTTTAGAAAAAATAAAAAAAATTATAAAAACTCCTTGAGAACCCTATGACTTCTCTCCACCATTTTTCTTATCCTAAAAAGATAAAGATATGTAATTATAAGAATTATTAATAAATTATAACATTGTATATGGT
>Ga0247841_10003147_pt1 | contig 31190 bp, 14 predicted proteins | sample LaCruzMarch2015__2_FD_192410 | JGI IMG/M metagenome (GOLD analysis project Ga0247841, IMG submission 192410) | Freshwater microbial communities from meromictic Lake La Cruz, Castile-La Mancha, Spain - LaCruzMarch2015_18m | ecosystem: Environmental > Aquatic > Freshwater > Lake | place: Spain... | reverse complement strand
GTCGTCACTCAACGTGAAATCGGCTCAGATGTCCCTTCGTTCGCTGAAGCTATTCGTCGTGCCCTTCGTCAGGATCCCGACGTGATTCTCGTCGGTGAAATGCGCGATCTCGAAACCATGCAAGCTGCCATCACGGCTGCGGAAACAGGCCATTTGGTCTTTGCAACTTTGCATACCACAGGTGCCGCTGCAACCGTGGATCGTATTGTGGACGCCTTCCCGACGGATCAGCAGGAGCAGGTTCGCACTCAACTTTCGGTCGGGCTTGTGGCCGTCATCTCACAGCTCCTCCTGGCGCGCGTCGACAAGCCGGGTCGCGTCGCCGCGTTCGAAATCATGATCTCAACAGGGGGTATCCGTTCCAAAATCCGTGACAACAAGACCTTCCAGATTACATCGGATATCCAGACCGGGGCCAAGTTTGGCATGATTTCGCTTGACGCGCATTTGCTTGAACTCTATATGTCCAACTTGATCTCGTATGATGATCTGGTCACTAAGTCCCAAGACCCAGACACGCTGGTTCAGAAGCTTAAAACGGAACTCCAAGTCAGAGGAAGAGGTTAATCGTTATGTCTGAAGAACGCACAGCAGCCTCCGTCACGGCTTATGATCCTCTCTTGGACTTGATGACCAGCAATGGAATCATTGACGAAGAGCAGGCCGATGAATTGAGAGAAGAACATGTTCGGAGTGGTAAGCCTATCCGTTCCTTGTTGGTCACAACAGGGTATGTGAGCGAAGAGGATCTGTTGAACATGATGGCCTCTTATCAGGGTTGCGAGGTGGTGGACCTTGCGACCGCGACCCTGAATCCCGATATCATTGAGAGTGTCCCAGGGAACATTGCACGTATGTACTCGGTCGTGCCGGTCGCGTCGACACCCGGAACGATTACGCTGGCCATCAGTGATCTGGTGGATCCCCGCGTGATGGATGAACTGATGTTTGTGCTCACGAAGGATATTCATTTCGTCTTTGCCCCAGAGAAGGATGTTCGCGAACGGGTTTCCGAGTATTATGGCGATGAGAGCGCCTCGGTTGCGGACATGATCAACAGCCTTGACTCAGACATGGCCAACAATGTTGCGCTGGCTGCGGATGAGAGCGACGAAAATAGTATTGCGTCAGCGGCCTCTGCCGCGCCAGTGATTCGCTTTGTGAACCTCGTGCTGTATCAGGCTGTGACGGATCGCGCCTCAGATATTCATTTCGAGCCTTTTGAAAAGGATTTTAAGATCCGCTACCGCGTGGACGGTGCACTGTATGAAATGGCACCTCCGCCGCGCCGTTTGGCGCTTCCGATCATCTCCCGCGTCAAGGTCATGTCCGGACTCAACATTGCCGAGCGTCGCGTCCCACAGGATGGCCGTATTGCCTTGACTGTCGCAGGCCGTCAGATCGACTTGCGTGTCTCCTGTCTTCCAACCTCATTTGGCGAGAGCGTGGTACTTCGCGTCTTGGATCGTAGCGTGGTCTCTCTTGATCTTGAAAATATTGGTTTACCTGAGGATATCTATGAAGAGTTGAACATGGATATTGAGAAGCCGAACGGGATTATCATTGTGACGGGGCCAACGGGTTCAGGAAAGACGACGTCGCTCTATTCGTGCTTGGGTCGGATCAACAAGATTGACACCAAGCTTCTCACCGCTGAAGAGCCGGTCGAATATGATATTGATGGCATTGTGCAAGTGCAAATCAGTCCAGCGACCGGAAATACCTTCCCCAAAGTGTTGCGCGCCTTCTTGCGTCAAGATCCGGACATTATGATGATTGGTGAAATTCGTGACTTAGAGACGGCGCAGATCGCGGTGCAGGCCTCCCTCACGGGGCACTTGGTCTTCAGTACGCTCCACACGAATGACTCGGCAGGTGCGGTGACCCGTCTCATTGATATGAATGTGGAGCCCTATCTGATTGCTTCAACGCTGGAGGCGGTGCTGGGGCAACGTCTGGTGCGAACCATCTGCCAAAACTGTAAGGAAGCCTTCAAGCCGGATGATGAGACGATTGCTCGTCTCGGACTGAAGCGGGATGTTGTGGGCGATCGGACGTTCTACTATGGTAAAGGCTGTAAGAACTGCAATGGCACGGGTTACAAAGGACGTAAAGGCGTCTTTGAATATTTGCGCGTAACCGATCCGATCCGCGACCTGATCAACGAACGTCGGCCGACGCTCTTCATTCGTGAACGCGCTCGCGAGCTGGGCATGCGAACCATGCGCGAAGATGCGATCCGTAACGTCCTTGACGGCTACACAACCGTTGATGAAGTCTTGCGTTATACGTAAAAGGGAGAAGAAGTTCTAAAGTTCGAGAGTTCTAAAGTGCTAAAGTTATGATCTGGCGTCTGGGGTCCGGGGCTGAGTCCTGAGTCTTGGGTCCTGAGTCCTAGAACGGCTCTTTGTCGTGAGATTTGTTGAGTCAGATTTTTACAGACCAAGGAGAGGTAATTATTATGCGAAAGTATGGGGGATGGGCGATGCTCACGAGCATCGCTCTTTGTGCTGGCTGTGTGGATACAGGGGTCCTGCGCGCCACGCATGGCCGGACGGTTTTGAAGGCGTTCGAAAGTACTGTAAACGATGCGACGACTGAGGTGGAACAAGGCATTGTTTCAATCAAGATTAAAACCGAACAGGCGAAGCCCACGCAGATGGATATGTTTATGCGCGGCAATGCATCGGGGGGCGGAGCTCTGAATGGCCTCATTCTTACAAAAGCAGGCCATGTGTTGGTTCCTAAGGTGATCAAGCCTGAGCAGACAAAGCGCATGGAGGTCTGGGTCGGTGAGAAAGAGTATGTTGCTAAGTTTGTAAAGGCCGACGAACAACTGGGTATGAGTGTCTTGAAAATTGATACGGAGGATACCCTCTATCCTATCGACATTACAAAATTTGAGGATTTGAAAATAGGCCAATGGGGGATTTTTATCGAGGCTGGCGATGAGCTGACCGACTACAAGAAGTTGAAAAGGTTAACCTTCTGCAGTAGCACGATTGATGATTTTTATAGGCAATTTATTATGGACAATGAGGCCGCGATATCCATGTCAAATGGGTCACGACCTGACGGAGCGCTGCTGATCAGTAGCCAAGGAAAGATTGCTGCCATTCGCCTAGGAGGAAAGATGTTCTCCATGGCCGATTTGTGCGAAGGCATCCTAGAGCTGGTGGCTGAAGCTAAAACCGAGAAGAAAGAGACTGATGAGTCAAAGAAAAAGGCCTGGTTTGGTTTGGTGACGGAGTCCGTCAACAAAGACTACGCGCTTTCAAAGAACCTGCCCAGTAGTAGTCTGTGGGTGGCGTATGTCTTCGCGGGAAGCCCAGCTGAAACCGCCGGCATCAAGGAGGGCGACCTTATCACGGAGTTTAATAATAAACCGCTCAGGCTGAAGGGGACGCGGGTCGCACACTATTTAGCCAAAGCAGTCCGGCCAAAAGAGGGCAAGCCTTTCAGTATCACGGTTCTCAGGAATGGCCTCCGAAAAGAGCTTACGGGTACTTACACCAAGCGGCCAGAGGAGGAGACCCTCCGTGCAGAGGATTTGGGGTTGACGGTCAAGAAGATGACCGATGAGGATACGTTTGCAAGAAGCCTCTCCATCAAAGAGGGTGTGTTGGTCAAGGATGTTGAAAAAGGAAGTCCAGCAGCAACCAGCGGAAGTTTTCGGCAGAGCCTGCTCTATCCGAATGATGTGATTGTGGAGATGGCAGGTAAGCCGACAACGACGATTGCAGAGTTCAGTACGGTCTTGGAGTCTTTGCGCAGTGAAAAGCCAAGTACCGTATTGGTGAAATATACTAGAGGCATCGCCACAGGCTACGCCGCGCTTAACCTCAGCAAGAACAAATAAGGAGATTTTCCGTGAGAACGATAACCCTGTTTTTCACAATTGTGATTCTCGGTCTGCCTCTACAGACGTTACAGGCACAAAATAAGTCAACAGCTCAGACGGGATCAGCCCAAGATATTCCGGATGAAATTGTTAAGAAGGTGGATGCCGCTGTCGTCTGCATTATGCATGAGGGGTCTTGTGGAAGCGGTTTTGTGATTTCCAAGGATGGATATATCATCTCTAACGGACATGTGGTGCAAGGAACCGATTCTGAAAAACCGCTGACCCCTGCAAAATTAATTACGGTGATTACCTCTGATGAGAAGAAATACCGTGCAAGGGTTCTGGGCTTTTGTATGAATCCAGATGTTTCCCTCCTCAAGATTGAGGCCGAAGGAGAGATGACGCCTGTGGAGTTTGGTGATTCAACAGCCGTGAAGGTTGGAGAGAAGTGCTTTGCGGTGGGGGCTCCCTTGGGATTGAAGCGCACCTACACCAGTGGCATCTTGAGTAGTATTGACCGCACGGACTTAGGAACCCTCACCAGGGTCTTTCAAACGGATGCAGCGATCAATCCAGGTAATAGCGGAGGACCGCTCTTTGATCAGAATGGGCGGGTGATTGGTATTAACACGTATGGTATGGGAGGGGCCAACAATTTGGGGTTCACGATTCCCTCGCATGTCATTCAGGTACTCAAAGACCACTTTATGAAACACGGTAGATTTGTGCGTTCGGATCTGCCTGTGCTGATGCTAAGCGAGGTCTATGACGAAATGGCAAAGGCTCTGAAGATCGAAAAGGGTATTATTGTGGATTACGTGATGCCGAATACCGCTGCTGAAAAGGCAGGGTTCAAGACTGGGGATATTATCACCGCGATGAATGGCAAGTCGACCTCAGCACGAACTAAAGCTGAGATGCATGACGTGGAGTGGGAGATCACAACTAAAGAGCTAGGCACCTCCTTGGCCTTCACAATCATCCGCGGCAAGCCAGATGCCTACAAGACCCTCTCACTTACAATAAAAACCCAAGAGTCAGAGCCTATCCCTGATACGAGGTATCCTGGTGAGCTGGTGACCTATCGGAACGACACTTTGGGTGTTGGCTACAAACAGCTGGTTAACATCCAGAGAATTATTCAAAATATTTCCCAAGAAACGGGCGTCATTTTAGATCTGCAGGCCCCTGAAGAAAACGGGGTATTTGACAAGGCCGACCTCAGTAATTATGATGTTGTTACACACGTGGCAGGTCGTTCGGTGACCGACCCAGCAACGTTCTGGCAAGAGCTAAAAACGTGTCTTCTTCGAAAAGATCGGTATATTGACATCACCGCTATCCGGCGCAAGGTAGAGATTCACACGACGCTGGCTCCCTTTTATGAGTTAAAGGGCATGAAAATCGCAGTGGTGCTCCCCTCAAAAACATCAGAGTATCTCGACTTGACTTTGCGCGAGCTCCTCTCGGATGGCGCAGAGATTACGATTGTTCAGGGGTCGAGCCAGGAACCCGAGATCAGCGACGAATATGCCTTTCCGCTCAAAACACTTCAGGAGATCAAGGGCTCTAATTTTAATGCGGTCGTCTTTATGGATAGCAAAGCGAGCAAGGAACTCAGCCATAACCCTGAGGCGCTTCGTGTAGTCAAAGAGACCTACGCCGCAAAGAATGTTTTGGCAGCTATCGGCGCGTCCGCGCTTGTTCTGCCAGCAGGTGAAGTTGAGATTTTAAAGAAGAAGATCACGACCAGCGAGGAGGTCTCCTCTGAGCTCATGGCCAAGAAGGCCACCTATACCGGAAGCAAGGTTGAAAAGGATGAGACGATCATCACGACCACAGGTTTCGACAAGGAGACGGTCAGAAATTTCTTGAAAATCGTGCGGCAGGTGACCAAAGGGACAGAGCAGATTGGGGGACAGGTCACAAAATAATCTGTCTTAAAGGGGCACATGCGTGTCACATGATTTTGTCACCTGTTTGTGACCTATAATGAGCGTTGCTTTCCCCCCCAATATTTGTCATACTTATAAGAATTATGGTTAGCCATGTCGGGCTTTAACGGGGAGAAGTTCGTCAGTAGCTTAATTTTAAAAGAGAGTATTTTGAATGATGATATTATTGTGTCGCTGTCTTCAGCTTGGGGCGATCATCATGGCGTGCGGAATCAGCGTGCTTGCCGCGCCACAGGCGGGGCAAGAGATTGCCTATCCGAGTGCGGCATTTTCAAAGCTGGATACCTTTGAGGGACTCAACCTCGAAGACGCGGACAAGCTCTACCTGAAGAAAGATTTCAAGGGCGCTTATGCGGCCTACAAGGCGTATTCCTTTGAATTCTCGAAGAGCAAGGCCCTTCCCTACGTCCTCTTACGCATGGGGCGTTGCCTGCATCAGCTCGGCAAGCGGTTTGAGGCGATCAAAGGCTATCAGGATGTTGTAGACTACTTTCCGGATGAGGTTGTCTATTCAGCGGCGGCCCTCTACTACATCGGCGTCTGCCATGGCGAGAATGGTGATGACAATAAGAAATTGGCGGTCTGGGCGCGTCTGGTCAAGGATGATGATTATGTCAACCAGCCGGACTCGGGTACGGCGCTGGCCTTTCTTGGGGGGGCTATGGAGAAGCTCGGCAAGTTTGAAGAGGCGACCGAGTATCGCTGGCGTACGGCAGTTACCTTCGTGCAGGCCAATCCGCAGGCTGCTCAGGTTGCCCGCTGGGCTGTGATCGCGCACTATGTGACGCGCACCCCTAACCACGAGAAGCTCAAGGAGTTTTATGTTGCGGCCAGCGGCTTTGATGGCCAAGGACGCAAGACGGATGCGCCGCAGGATGATCCGCGGTATTGGCATACCGTGTTGAGTACCGCACTGGACATGCAGGGTAAACCCGAGGACAAGCAGTCCGTGTGTAGCTACTGGAGCGCCAAGATGGGGGATCGTTTTACGGACGACGATACGTTACGCAAACGGTGGTTCGATGTGCAGTTCGTCCATGAGAAGGATCCCGCGGCTTGGGCGAAGCGCATGGAGAAGCAGTTTACGCAGAAGCCCATCACGTTGGGGCGCGTTATTCAGTGGTGCGAGTATTATGGACGCGACTCGAAGCGTCGCTCAGCTTTCTTTGCCCAGCAGAGTAAGTCGGTGACCGCGAATTTGAAGTTTGCCGAAAAGATGTCACTCATGGAACAGCTTCGGCGACAGGGCATGGATGAGGAAGTCCAGAGCATGATCCGTATGTTTAACCTGCAGGGATTGAACGATGACGAGATCAAGACGTATGCCTTCTTCGTGGCGGGCTATCAGGGTGAAGAGGAGGTTCTTCGGTTGCTGACACGGATAAAGGATTCCATGAACGCCACCAAGGCCCGCTTTGATTACTATTTAGCCCGTACCCATCGGAATCGTCCCTTCCAGGAGAAGGCCTTGGCTGAGATTCCCGCGCTGAAGAAGGAGCCTAAGTATGCAGGCCAGAGCCTGCTCTGGACAGAAGCCGAGCTGCTCAGGGGACTGGGTCGTTATGAAGAGGCGATCAAGGCGTATCAAACAGCCAATCGTCAACCCGACTCCACGTGGGGTGTCACAGACTGCCTGGAGGCGCTCAAGCGATATCCAGAAGCCATCCGTAATGTACAGGGGCTGGAATCCGTCGGGGGTGCAGTTGCGGCACAGGCGTGCTTCCGTGTGGCGGATATCTATCGGGCGAGCGGTGATAAGGGCAAAGAGGTGGACCAGTTAAGGTTGGTGCTGCGTCGCTATCCCAAGAGCAAGGAGTCGAGTGTCGCGCATCAGCGACTGGAGAGCTATGGCGTAAAGATTATGGGCGGCGAGGCGAAGGCGGAGGAGTAGCAGGAGAGGGAGAAGTTCTAAAGGTGCTAAAGTTCTAAAGTGCTAAAGTTGGGGCAGTAGCAGTTGGCAGTAATCGGAGGAGAGGAGAATGAGTATGAATGATTTAGGCAAGGTTGGAATTCGGAGCATGTTGTTGTTGGGAGCGTTGATGCTTCTGGTCCCGTGTGCAGGGGCGGCGCCCAAGGGGAACAAGAAAGCGGCTGCGGCTCCGAAGGCGGCTGAGCAGGGGACGGAAGCGAAGTCTGACCGTGCGCGGCTCTCTGCGGATGTAGACCGCCAAGCAAAGCTCCTTTTTGAGAAGGCCATGGAGCTGATGGAGTATAAACAGTATGAGCGCGGCTTGGCGATGTTGAACTCGATTGTCCGCGACAATCAGGGTAGCATCCTCTCCCACCGTGCCAACATGGAGATGGGCAAATATTACCTCAATCAGAACAAGCCGAAAGAAGCGATCAATTATTTTATGCTCCTGACGCGTGTGTTGGCCCCGGTCCCGGGCGAGAAGGCGCCAGAGGAGATCACCGAACTCTATCATGAGGCACTCTTCCAGGCGGGCTTCAGCCAGTATCAAGCAGGTCAGTATGCTGCTGCCTTCCCGTTGCTCCGCCAACTCACCGAGGTGGCCGGTAAGAGCAAGTGGGCGAACATGGCCTATTTTTATATTGGCATGAGCCACTATAACCTGAAGAACTGGAACAAGGCGATTGATTCGCTCTCGTTGGTTGGTACGGAAGTCGAGGACTCCGGTGAACAACTCGGACGCATCGAGATCGGTCAGCGCTTCTATGCGAAGATCACGGATGCTGACGTGCCGGTGCTGCGCAAGCTGGGACAACCCGTCAAGGCTGAGGTAAAGGTCAGCAATGGCGATATAGAGATTTTGGAAGGCGTGCCAGTCGCGGGTAAGAAGGATGAACTATTGATCTCGGCGCCGACGGTGATTGGATTAGCCAGGCCGAATAATGGGGTGCTTGAAGTGGTCGGCGGCAATACCGTCACGGTGACTTACTTAGATGACAGCACGATAGATGGAAAGAAGAACGTTCCGCGCACGGGGACCGTACGCGCGGTCAGCACGGGAACCGTCGGGTTCTTCTTAGGTGATTTTGCGACGCCCGCCTATATTGCTTTTCCGGGACAGCCTCAAGCGTTGGTCTTAAGGGATGCCGATCTCGACAGCTCCCCGGCTGCTGAGCAGGTGCAGGTCGTTGTGAAGTCGCTCCAGAAGATCAAGGCTGAAGAAGCGTCGTCAGATGCGGCCGCCGCGATTGACATCTTTGCTGTGAAGGATGATGAGAAGGATCAATGGAAAGAGCGTGACCGCATCACGATCACCCTGATCGAACAGGGCACCAACACAGAGATCCGTACGGGAAGTTTTGTTGGCAAGATCAAACTCGCACCGCTCTCCACAAACGTCACCATCTCGGCCACCGATGATCTGCTCCACTGCGATGAGCTGGATGAGCTCTCGGTCTCCTATACGGACAAGGTTCACATCTATGGTGAAGAGCCGCGCGAGAGTGTTGCACGTGTCAAGGTTTCTGGTTCTGTCAATGCCGGTGTGACGGCCGATCAGTTTGTGGTCTTTGAAACTCTGCTCAAGGCGCGTAAGGAGTCGGTTGAGGCCGAGGCGCTTGTCGGCCTCGGTGCGATCTATAAGGACATGGGCCTTGAGAGCCGTGCGGCCCAGCGTGCGGCAGAGGCGCTTCGCAAAGTGGATCCGATTATTGTGGATCGCAGTAAGCTTCCTGGTGAAATTGTTGAGCGCGCCTTCAAGCTCAAGTGGGAGAGTGAACTGTTGCAGGATAATTTTGCTGCCGCCACAGCCACCTGTCTCGCCTTTAACCGGCTCTATCCGGAGTCGGTCTTGGCTGATCAGGCGCTGATGACCCTGGGACGCACCCTCGCCCAGAAGGGACAGTACCAGGAGGCCGTGGATGTCTATGGACGCGTGCTCCAGTTGCAGAATCCGATCTCCGCGGCCGAGGCGCAGTTCCGGATCGGCGAGACGTTGCAGAAACAGGCAGAGGCCATCTCTGAAGCAGCAGATGAAACCAACAGCAAGTGGGGCAAGGGTGGCCTGACCGCGGCGACGTCATTGCAGAATCGGATGGGGGGCGCGATCGCAGCCTACCGGAAGACCTTTGAAACCTATCCGGAGAGCTCCTTTGCCGCTGAGGCACTGGGCCGTGTGGTGCGTCACTATGTGGACACAGAGGATTTTGCCCAGGCCTCTGCACTGCTCGAAAATGTCTTCTCCAATTATCCTGATGCAGCTTATCTGGACGAGATGCTGATGCTCTGGGCTAAGGTCGCCTATAAGATGGGCGACGCGGAGATGTCCAAGGCTAAGCTCCGTCAGTTGGTCTTTGATTATCCGTCCAGCAAGTTCGTGAGTGACGCTCAGAAAAAACTTTCAGCACTGGAGGCTAAATGAGTCAGGAGTCAGGGTTCAGGGTTTCCGCCTTCGCGATGCCTACGGCGGACAAGCAGCGATCAGACAGATCAGTCCGATCAGTCCGATCGGTCGGATCTATCGGCTTTGCGCTTGCTCTCTTTGCGCTCGTCTCAGGCGCTGCAACCTTTGATGAGCAGCGTAAGGCGGTGTCCGCGTCTTTGGCAACCCAGCCAGAGACGGTGATGATGGAGTTGCTCAAGGCCGGCCTTGATGAAGGTAAGGTGACGCCGGCGATCGTCGATGTCCAGAAGTGGTTGCGGAATAACCAGCCGACGGATTCGACACTTCTCTACACTGCGGGCCGTGCCGCGGAACTCAGTGGTGATTGGAAGGCCGCTGTTGCGCTCTATCAGCAATATCTCCTAAACGCAGATCTCAAAGCCCCCGCCGCGGATGAGGCTGTCTATGCGATCTATACGCTTTTGATCGAGCGGCTGAAGGATGACAACAGCGCCTACGCCTTCGGACGAAACGAGGGCGGACGGCTGTTGGTTTGCCCGCGCGCGAAACAGTTTGATACGTGGTTCGTGGATCAGGCTGTCGCGCGCAATGATGTCACGGCTGTAGCCAAGCGTTTGAATGCCGGTATCGCGGCAGGACTCCCGGCTGATCTGCTCACAGCCCGCTACAGTGGATATTTCCGCTGGTTGCTGGGCGCGCTGGATGGTTATTGCGATGCACCGGGTTCAGCGCCCATCACACAAGAGCTTTACGACGCGATCCAGAATCTCTGTGAAGTCATGACGCACGATGAAGAGATGAAACTGCGTCTCGATTGGGCTGTTTCTGTTAAGGCTTACAACGTCGCGAAGTTGGGCGACAAGACCAAGAGCAAGGTGGTTGGCAAGATCAAGGGTAAAAACAACGCCATCAATACGACACCCGGCAAGAAAAGCCCAAAGAAAGATGTTGATGCGAAGGCTGCTGTAGCTCAGGGTGTGGAAGAAAAGAAACTTGAGCTCGGCGAGGATGTGACACCGCCGATTGCTGAAGCGACTGCGCTTCTGGAAAAATATCCCCGCCTGGTCCTCTGGGTGATGACGGGGTGGGCTGGCGGTGGAAATGGTCCGCATTACCGTGGAGATTATAAAAAGTACTGGCCCCATGAGGCCGAAGCGAAGATGGCCCCGATCGTGGCCGCCCTTTCGAAGCTGACCTCATTCGAAGTAAATGATTTTCTGAATGCCGCAGCGTATGGTGGTTATGTTTCGAATCCTGGCATATTGGAACTGAAGTCGGTGAAGGATTTTATTAAGGCGAAACCGGAGCTGTTGAACAACCGCAACGGCGTGTTGCCTTTGGAGAAAGAGTGGCACAAGCTCACCCTCGAAGAGGCGCAGAAGCTGGCGCCGTCGTTGGTCGAGATCGCCCATCCGCAAGCATCGATTGTGCGTGCGATCGCAGCAGGTGGCAAGGATTATGATAAGGTCATCGACGCGTTACTCGGGCCGGAAGTGTGGCGACTGGGGCCCCGTGAGCTGGATTCGACTATTCCCGATCAACTCTGGCACTATTGCGGAAAGCCGGGTGGCAACCAGAAGCGAGATGCGGGTATTGCCAAGGTTAAAGCACTCGGAACTAAACTTGCTGCTGAGAGCGATGCAAAGAAGGAAGACCCAGCCGACAAGCGCATCGCTACCTTCAAGAAGTTATGGGCGGATTACAAGTCGGCTCAGCCGAAGCTTCCAATGGCGCGCACACGGGCGCTGGCGGTTCTGAAATTCACGCCTGAATTGATTCCGGAACTTCTGAAAGATGCCAACGCCGAAACTCAGGGCCTCTTACGCGAGGCGTTGTCAGCAGGGTTCGAGGATGCGAATGGCCTGCTGGAGCGGGAAGGACGACATCGCGGTATTTCGCAGAGCGCATACTCGCCCTGGATTTACCGACTTGGCTCAACGTATTACGGTGGTTACGACCGCCTGAAGCAGGACAAGAAGGCATACCTTCCACATCCGCTCGAGCCCGTGTTGCGTGCGGCCTTGGCGGAACGTTTGGCGCAGGGCAAGATCGAGCCGTGGTTGACGATGGCATGGATCAATATCCAGTTTCCGGAAGACAATGTCGAACAGGTCAAGCTGATGCGGGTGCTGTTCAAATCGCCGGCGTGGGCCGGCATGCCGTCCGAAGTGAAATTTGCTGCCTGCGAATGGTTCAAGAAGGAGTCAATGCCCCCTGGGCAAGCTGCCTGGCTCGATGTGTCCGACCCGAAACTTGTGTGCAAGGCGCTGCTGGCGTTGCCGAAAGAGGCGGATGTCGCGGCCACGGTCGCTGCGCTAGATCAGGCGATTGAGGGCGTTAAAAAGTCTCCCGTCAAGATCACCATTCAAGGATTGGATACGCTGGCCGCGGTGTCGGAAGAGGTCTTCTCAGATGCTACCGTGATGAGCCGGATTTTAGAGATCGTCGATGGACTGCGTTATGCCGGTGAAGCGGAAACACAGCCCTTTGCGAACCGACTCTTCCAGGCTACAGGTAAGATAAAGGATCCTGTGGTTTTGCATCGTCTGGGAGCCTGTCTCTGGCAGCATGGCGCTTCGGGTGCCCGTGGAGGCCAATATGAATCAATGAAGGGGTTGACGCAGTCGTTGCTCGAGACACATCCTGCGGTAGCCTATGCACTGACGCGCATCGGTATCGAGAGCCTGGCAAGGACTAGGAACTTCTATGGTTTCGAGCCCGGACAGAAGATTCCGGAGATGAGAACCCTGCTGGGCAAGGCGGCTCTGAGGCTGGGGCTGATGGAGATCTCGGTGCCACCGACCCATCCGGCCTATCCGATTTACAAGTCCCAGGCGGACTGGCAGGGCGGCAATGAAGACAGTGCCTGGACGTTGTGTCTCGAGAACTGGGCGCAGCTCCTTCCCGTGCACCGTGAACTCTCCATGGAGTACCTGATGTGGGTGTTGCGCCGGACCATTTATAGTCGCGAGGATGCGCGCCAGGAGGAGCTGGTCAAGGCGCTGCTCTTCTGGGCGGCTGAACCCAATACGCCGTTGGCGACCCACCAGCGGGCGGAAGTCGAAATCGCGTACGGGGATATCGCGATTCAGCGCGGTATGTTGAAGCAGGCACATGAACTCTTCACGCGGACGATGCAGAACAAGGCGTATGAAGGGACCCCTGCGCGTAACGAAGCAGCCTTGCGCCGTGTTCTGGTGGAGCGCATGTCAAAAGATTTTGATGCAGCCCTTCAAACTTTGCAGGATCTGGAGATGGAACGTGTTCCTGAGATGTTTGCTCCGCTTCGCTATGCGCGGGCGGAGGTCTATTACGATATGGATGATTATGATCGTGTGGCCACGGACATTGACTCTATTCTCGCGCGAGTGCCTGACCATTCCGAAGCCAAGATTATGCAGGGAAATCTGCAGATCAAACGTCAGAAGCTGATGGAGGCGACCGAGATCGAGCTGGGGCCGGCGAGCAACCAGAAGGCTTTTGTGCCCGGGGAAAAGTTGAAGGTGACCTTGACCGATCCCACCTTGGCGGTTTCAGGGGCAGGCACCGAAATTGAGGTTGTCGTAGAGGCGACCTCAGGTGATAAAGAGCGTTTTTTCCTGAGGCAGTTCGGTGATCAGAAGACAAAATTTCGTGGAGAGGTTGCAACTGCATTAGGGAAGCCGACTCCAGATGATCGCATCTTGCAAGTGCTGGGCAATGACCAAGTATATTATGCCTATTCTGAGCGCTTCCGCAAAAAGATGAACAATATGGAAGAGAAGCGTGGCGGTCCCATCTCAGTGGCGTCCGATGGACTCTTGATGGCCTCTGCACGCAAGTTGCTCTCGGAGGCTGAGCAGCGCGTGGCAGACATGGAGGCGCAGATGGCGGAGCTCAATCAGAACATGGGCTCCAAGTCAGCGGCACGTGCGGGAGCTGAGGCGAGGCTTGCGGCGACAAAGGTTTCAGAGTCCAAGGAGGGTGAGCCTTTAGATCCGATGGAACATCGGCAAGCCGAAGCATTGCAGAAACGCCTGCTGTCAGCACGCATCAAGCCAGGGAACCCCCTCTACATCCGCGTCATTGATTCGGATCGGAGTCGTACGGCAGCGAAAGACACAGTGACCGTCAGCGTGGAAACCTCCTCGGGCGACACAATCGGCCAGGTGACCCTTCAAGAGACAGACACGCATACGGGGTGGTTCGAAGGGCGTGTGCCGACTGCGGGTGCCCAGGCCAAGGCCTTTGCGCCCAATACAGCACCGGGTCGCAATCCCAACATGGCCATCAGTCCGCTCACCACCTATCCGGCGTGGACACCGGTGGCGATGAAAAATGTGACCCCTGAGTTCATCGTGGACCTCAACGATAATCTGCCACTGGCCGAATTGACGATCACAGCCCAGGAGCAAGGAAGCAAGTTAAAGAAGTTTGCGGTGCAGACCGGGATGAATGCCAAGGAGATGACCACGGTGGCGGTTTATCCTCAGGACCAGATTTCCATCGCCAAGCCCTGGCATCCGAGCGTGACGATCATGAATGATGAAGACCGTTATCATGCGAATAATGATCGGTCGGTATACGACTTCTGGACTCTCCAGCGCCATCTTGAAAGTGGTTGGATGAGTCAGCAGTATGCCGCTGGTATTACTGAGAACGTAGCGGGGCCGTCGGTGGCGCTGACCAATTCGATTCCCGCCAAGGTCAAGTGGGTGCGAAACAACCAGCAGCACAATGCGCATGTGGTCTACCGCTTTCGTGGCTACTTCTACGAGCCGGCCGAAGTCATACGCCAGTTCAAGGTGGTGCTGGGCAAGTACTCCATTCCTGCGAATACCCATCCAAGCGTGTCCAATCCCCCGCAGTTCCTCCTCGCCGTGGACGGCAAACCGATTACGAGCAAGGAGAAGCCAGACCTCCTGGAGGGCCAGATCGCCCTGAAAGAGGGGCTGCACCGCTTTGAGATCTGGGCGACAGGGTGGGATTGCACGATTGGTTTCGGACGCACGGTGAAACTGTTGTCGAATCTGGACGCCCCTGACACGCTGAGTGCATGTCCGGATCGCTTCTTCGATCCAGGCACATTCCCTGCAGGTGTACTGGAGACGCGGAACGGCACCGCCACGGTCAAAGCAACTTCGGACGGGACGAGCTTCAAGGTCGCCTTCGCCCCCGGGTCGCGTGCACGCGTGCTGAAGCTTGTCTTTATCGGGCAAGAGGGTCCTGTGCCGGCAGTGAATACGTTGGTGCTGACGCAACCCGATGGCAAACGTGTACTCCCGGTCGCGGAAGATTTTGCCGTGCTCAACAAAAACAACATCCTTGAAATCCTGACAGGCGACAAGGTGGCGGTCCGCTATGTGGATGATCGCTTCGTGACCAAAGCTAAAGAAAAACACGAGCGCTTTCTGGAGGTTGCCTTTACCACGGCGAAGATGCAATTTGAGTTTTTTGAAATGAGACAGGGGAGAAACGGCGAAGATGAAGAGTATTACGAGAAGCTTCTCCGTTTCGCTCCGGGCAAGCCTGTTCTCTTGACTGTCACAGATGCGGACATGGACACCTCTGCTGCGCCGGATACCGTGAAGGTGACGCTGGAGAGCAAGACGGGCGGAAAGCGCCAGGTTGTGGCGAAGGAGAGTGGGGATTCCACGGGTATCTTTAGAGTCTGGGTGACACCCGTCTCAGGTACCCCCGCCAAGGAGACAGAGATTCAAGTCGGTCTTGGCGAGATGCTCACAGCGATCTATCGGGATATGGAGAATACCGAGCCTGGCATTCCGACGGACCGCTTTGCCTCGCTTGAGCAGGCTACCTTTGCGGTGCCCGAGCTCTTCCTGTCACATGCATCCGTCACGGCGCTAGATCCAGCCAAGCTTCCTCCGAGCGTTAAATTGAATGAAGGCTTTGCCTTGACCCTTGAGCAACTGGATGGGTTGAACGAGCGAGCGGTGTGGGAACGGCGGGCGAAACAAGCCGAGAGCGGTGGTACCGTGCGTCCGCGCTGGGCGTTGACCAATCAGATTGTGTCAGTTGCGCAACCCCCGAAAACGGGCATTGAAGCCGTTTTGGGACAGACCCTCTTCATCGAGGTTAACGCAGCGCACCTCGCCTTGCGTCAAGGGTCGCAGGTGCGTGTCTATGCCCAGACGGATGCCGGACGCAAGCTCGCCCCCAGACGGGCCCCTGCAGCAGGTGAGACAAATGCCCCTGCATTCGATATTGAGGTTCCTGGAACGATACAATTGGACGGTAATCTGCAGTTGAGCTGGGAGGAGCCTAGAGATCAGTGGCGCGAAACACCTCGTATTTCCATCTATCTCGCAAGCCTCATGAGGCAGAAGAGTCGTCAAATGACGGAGCGGTTCTATTGCAGCGTGCCTGTGATTCCCGGGGTCGTGCCCGAGTATGGCGTCCTGAGCGCGGAAGAGATTCAAACCTTGAGGAAGGCGTTCAAGTATGTGAATCCCGCCGGACTCATGGCCCAGCCCAATGAACGCATCCATCTCGGGGTTGCCTATACCGATCCCAGCGGTGCGGAGCAGTGGGTCACGGCGACGGTGAAAACGATCGCCCATCCGGTACTCGATGTGATGGAGGAGGACTATCGGACGCCCCGGACAGAGGCATATGTGGGCGAGACACTCTCGTTGCGCGTCGTGGACCTCGGTGCGGATGTCAGCGACCGAAGCGATTCGGTGAGCGTGTTCCTGCAGTCCAAGTCAGGTGCGAAGCAACGTGTTGAACTCACGGAAGTGGATACACACAGCGGTGTCTTCAAAGGTGGCTGCCTGTTGACCTATGCGACCACGGTGAGTACCAACACCGCCGAGACAACAACAGCGGATATCAAAAAAGAGGGCTTCCCTGTGGTTTATGGCGATAAGATTGGCGCCCTTTACACGGATGTAAAGGGTGTTAAGACCGATCCCGTTCTCCTTACTATCAGCAAAGGAGCCGATGGCGCGATTGCGGCCTTCTCGAAGAAATTTGAGGATCCGGAGATGGCCGTGCGGACGCAGTTCACCCTCGCGGAGAGTTATCTGGAGGTCGCCAAGCATCATCGGACCCTTAAGGATAACGAGTCTGCTGCCCGCGAATATGAACAGGCGAAGCAGATGCTGGCCAGCGCGATGGATCAGTTTAAGGATAAAGAGACTCGCGCCCATGCCGAGTATCTCCTAGGTAATCTCACGTTGGAAGAGGCGGATGCCACCGAGGAGCAGGAACTTAAAGTGGATCGTTACCGCGCCGCGCTCTCACGCTTCATGAATGTGACAGGCAGTTACGCGGATACACTACATGCCTCCAAGGCCCAGTTTAAGATCGCCACCATCTATGAGAAGCTCAAGGAGCCAGAGGTTGCTGCGCAGGAGTATGTCAAGTTGGCTTATAAATATCCAGACTCCGAATTTTTAGCCACAGCCATGGCGCGGCTGGGTGCCCATTTCCAGCGCACAGCAGCTGCTTACGAAGCAAAGGCTAAGCCCCTGTTGGAAAAGAAAGAGGATAAGGATGCGCAGTTTGAAGGGATCGCGCTCCAGAAGATGGCGGTCAACGAGTATCTGAAGGCTGCGAACATCTTCGGCCGCTTACAAGAGCGCTTCCCAGATCATGAGTTGGCCGGCAAGGGTGGCCTCTATGCCGGACAGGCCTATATGCGTGCCGCGAAGAATCAGCAGGCCATAGCTGCCTTCCAGCGCGTGATCAATAACGAAAGTTATGACGGACCCGAGATTCGTGCGCAGGCCATGTATTGGGCCGGCATGTGTTATGAGAGCTTGAAAGAGCCGATGGCGGCCTACTCGCTCTACAAGCGGTTGACCTTTGATTTTCCGGAGAGTAAATGGGCCTCTTACGCCCGAGCCCAGTTGTCGCAGGAAAGCTTGTTGACTCTGGAAACTCAGATTGAGACGAAACGTGTGGAGGAGGGACGATGAACAGAGATCAGAGATCAGAGGTCAGCCACCTTCGCCGAGGCTACGGCGGCCATGGAGGTCAGAGGTCAGACAGATCGGTCCAATCGGTCATGTTTCTCCTGCTTTTGGCTTTGAGTAGTGTGTCGCCAGCCCTTGCCACTCCCCTCGATGACCAGATGGAGGCTTTTAAGAAGGCGGATCAGCAGACGGAGGAGGCGGTGGCGCGGCTCTTGAAGACCGGCATTGATGAGAAGCGCGCAGTTGAAGCCTTGGTCGCGGTGAAGCCCTGGCTCGATCTCCATCCCGTGGCTTCGTCGTCGGCGCAGTTCTATGCTGGCCTTTCCCTGCAGACCGCGGGCGACTGGGCGGATGCCGTCATCTTTTATCGGAAAGTGTTGGCGAACAAGTCGCTCGATCCCAAGCTCGCGGCGTATGTGGTGCCCACGACCTATCGCCTTTTGATCAATGACATGCGCCAGCCCGAATCAGCCTATCTGTTGATGCGCGAGGATGGCGACCGCCTGCGCGAGTATGGTAAGGCCAGTCAGTTTGATGCCTGGTTCCTGACGGAAGCCAAGCGCCGTACGGATCTCCCGGCCGTCTGTAACCGCCTCGGAGTGATTTGGGGTGGGGCCACGCCGCAGGTGCTACCTGACACAGCCGATCTGGAATGGGTTTGCCAGCGGTTGGAATCCTTTCGAAAAGAGGATGACACGTGGTATGAGGCTGCTCAGAAGCTGGCAGAGGTGACACAGGTTCCCGCTTTCTACAAGGCGCGCATGGCATGGGCCGCTGCTGTGGTGCCGTGCAATGCAAAGGTCGCGGAAGCATTAAGAAGTCGCAAGGAGGTTCCGCAATCTCTTTTTGCAAAACCGCTTCAAGCCGCCTCGGCCCTGCTGGCTGCTTCGCCCTCTGAGGGGCTCATGTTGGCGGCCAGGGGCTGGATGGCTTTTAATGAAGGCGATACGCCGACCTTTTGTCGTCACCTGGAGCCTCAGCGCGATGCCAAGGCCTCGCAATTACTGAGCGTGCTGCAGACCTTACCGACGGAGAAGGCGCGCGCGTTTCTCTCGTATCAGGTCGCGGAGGCGAAGGGACGCAGTGTCACGCTGCTCTTTTCTCCAGCAGAGATGCGTGGACTTGTCCAGCGTGTGCCTGCGCTGTTTAATACGTTGTCCGCCCCGAATGTTCCCTTGTATGACAGGGAGTTAAAGCCAGCTGAAGCCAAGATCGTGGCTCCGCTCCTGGCACGCAATCCGCATGGTCAGGCCTCTCTGGTCCGCGCGGTAGCGGCCACGGGCAAGCAGTCGTTAAACGAGCTGATTCCTGCGCTTGTCAAATCCGAACAGTGGCGCTTCAGCGATACCAAGACCTTAATCGATATTCTGGGGGATGCTGGCTTCAGTCGCGAAGGTGAGACGCGTAAGCTCGTCAAGCAGGTCGAAAAGGATGTGGGGGCTGATGCAGAGCTGAAGAAGCAAGTCTCTGCGGAGGCCTCGCCGCAAGAGCGTCGCGCAGCCTTTACGCTTCTCCAGAAAGAGTTGCTGAGTCCCGCGCCTTCGCGCGCAGGAGCACTTCCGCTCTGGGATGCGTTGTGTGACAAGGCATCTTCTTCCGAAAAAGCTCAGATGCTGAAGACACTCTTATCCACGCTTCAGGGTGATGGCATCACGCTCTTAGAACGGGCTGTTGATAGGATGGAGTTTGGAAACAGGTATGCTCGCCTTCGGACAGGTCCAGAATTTAATGAATCGTGGTTCCGGTGGGGACGCGGGAGCATCCAGAAAGAGATCCCGGAGTTTGCAACCTTCTTACAGGAGCAACTCCAGCAGCAGCTCGCAACGGGAACAATCTCGGGGCCTCACCTAGGGCTCTGGTTGACCTCTGTGGATACACGGGATTCTGCGGCCCTCGCCTTCATGACTCAGCTGGCAGCATCGCCAGCCTACAGAAAAATGGATCCGGGTTATCCAGCCCTCGCTGCGCGCGAGGAGCTCTTTGGTGCCATCGCGCGGTTGTCGGGTGTCGCGGCGAAGGATCCCAAGGACCTGAGTCGTGAATTGCTCTCGCTTCCGGAGGGGGCGACGCCCGCTCAGGTTGAGGCAGCCTTTAAAACCGTGTTTACGCGTGTTACGGAGGCACAGGAGCCCGTGGCGGTGTATGGTTTGCAGAAGGTGGCCGCGTTGCCGGCGTTGACCGGCGAGATGCGCTCGCTCAGCCTCTCGCTCTTCAACATTAACTCGCCACTAGGAGCGTATCCCTCGGGGCAGGGGTATGGCTCTCTCGCCTCTCGCTTGTTGCGGGAGATGCAGAAGCAGAAGGATTGGGGAACGGCTTCGCTGTATATCTCTGGGTTCTGGAGGGCCATTGAAGCAGACGATGCGGATCGCTCCATGTTCTCGCTGGCTGAAGGCATGGTGGTCTTTGCCGAGGAGGCTTTACAGGCCGGCGCGCCCTCCGTGGCCGTCTCTGTGGCGCGCATGGGGCTGAATAGTAAACTGAGTTGTTTGGATGCTGCAGATACGCGGACTGGTGGTCAGCAACGGGCTGGACGTCTGTGTCAAGTCGCGGGCAAGGCTTCGACCGCGATGGGCGTGGTTGAGATTCCCGTGGATGAAACGAACGCTGCCTATCCCCTCTACAAGTCGAATGCTGAATTTGTAAAGGGTAACATTGACTCCGCATGGTCGCTCTACAAAGAACATGAGGACCTTTTAAAGCCAGCACCTGAGAGCGAAGAGAAGTCGGTGCTTCGCAAGCTCTCGGTGGCCTACTCCTTCTGGTTGCTCTGCCGTAACATTGAAACAGGCAGAGCCGCACAATCGGAGAACCTTGTGAAGGAGTTGACGATCTGGTCACGCGAGGCACCGGGTACATTCAGTCTGGAACAGGAGGCTGAACTCAAGCTTGCGTATGCGGATCTGGCGTTTGTCAAAGGGGTCTATCCGACGGCACGCGCCTGGTACCGGAAGGTCGCGGATGCCCAGGAGTATAAGGATACCGAGATGCAGGTACGCGCCACACTGGGCTCGGTGAGGGTGGATCGCGTCACCAAAAATTTCAGTTCAGCCTTAGAGGATCTGGAGAAGCTGATGACCACGCGTGATCCTTCTGCACGTATCCGCGCCCATTATGCGCGGGCCGAAGTGTTGATGGATCAGGAGAATTATAAAGAGGCGTTTGATGAAATTGACGCTGTGTTGCGCGGCAACGCGAATCATGAGGATGCGCTCATTCTGCGTGGTAAACTCCAGTTCCAGATGCGCAAGCTGGTTGAGGCGAGTGAGATTGAGCTTCGTGTGGCCCGACAGGTCAACGAAGTTATGGTCCCTGGCGAGACGCTGAAGATCAATCTCCATGATCCGACCTTGAGTGTTTCGGGCGTGGGGGCGGATATTGAAATCGAGGTCTCGGCTAAGTCAGGCGATCATGAACTCCTCCTTCTCCATCAATTCGGTGACAGTAAGGATAAGTTCCGTGCTGATGTGCCGACTGCGCTCGCGCCTCCAGTCGCCGGCGACAAAGTCTTGCAGGTGTTGGGCGTGGATGAGATCCGTTATGGGTATTCGAAGCGCTTCCGCGCGAAGATGAAGGATTTGCCTCCAGATCCCAAGACCTTGATCGGTATCGCGTCGGATGCCTACCTGTCACTTTCGGCAGGCGCCTTCCCTCCCCGTATGGGTGAACGTAAATTGGACCTCGAAGAACTGGGTCTCACGACTGCGCAGAAGGCGCTGGGGACACGTGCGGTGCGGCCTGGAAATCCCGTCTACATCCGCGTAACCGATCCAGATCAGAGCAAGACGTCTGCACCTGATACACTGGCCGTCACCCTGCAAGCCTCCAGTGGTGACCAGATCCGGCGTCTCTTGCTCCAGGAGACCGGACCTTATACCGGGGAGTTCGAGGGCATTGTCCAGACCGCGAGCGCACAGGCCCTCGCCTTTGCCTCCGAGAGTGCTCCGGGACGGGACCCGAACATGACCATCAGCTCCAAGACCTATCCTGGCTGGCTGGGAAATGTGGGTGACAAGGAGAAGGTCCGCACCTTCGGTGTTGATTTGAATGACAATGTGGCCCTCGGACAGATGGCAATAACTTTTGATGGCGCCAACAACGCATTGACACGGTTTGTCCTTCAGACTTCTATGAATGGACGGGAGTGGGTCACGCGGGCGCGCTATCCCTTGACGGGCAAACCCTGGGACGGCACGCCGTTCCTCACCTCCTTCCCGACCTACAGGGGCGGTATCCCAGTTACGGTCCCGAAAGGAACGGAGCTCCCAGTTGACTGGCGGGAGGCGATGGAGACACTTTCGGCGCGTGAATCGTGTAATTATCTCTCAGCCACCGTGCCGAATTTCTCGGCCGGCAACCTGCCGTTTGTGAATACAAGTCATCCAGATTACCCTGGCTTGATGAGGCTGACCGCCTATTTTTATCAACCGGCCTCAGCGATCCGACGTTTCCGGTTGAGCGGTTTTCCTGCGAAAGAAAATAATGGGACAATAGCAACCTTCTTCTTGTTGGATGGACAACTCTCCAGCAACGTCGTCGAGGACCCGTTTGCGATTGAGCGAGAACTGGCCCCTGGACTGCACAAGATTGAAATTTGGCATCAAGGGATCGCCAACAAGTTGAGTACGATTAAGCCTGTTCTGTCGGCGGATGTCCCTGGCAAGCAAGAGCTGGTGCCCTGTCCAGATAGTTTCTTTGATCCAGCCACCTTCCCGGAAGGCGTTCGTAAACAGATCCCGCAACCGGCGACCATCACAAAGCGCGTCGAGGGTGACGGGCTTGACATCAAATTTGCTGCAGAGACGAAGGCTCGTCTGGTGCGTCTGGTGATTGTCGGATTTGATGGTGTGGCGCCTGCTATCAAGGCTGTCACGCTGAAGGATCAGGCTGGCGCAGCGCGGCTGCCCGTGAAAGAGGATTTCATGGAGCTCAGTCAGAACAGTGTCTTGGAGGTGCTACCCGGGGATCAGATCACGGCCCAGTATGTGGACGACGTCACGGCGACACCCAAGCGTAACCGTCATACGCAACAGCTACAGGTGGCCTTCAATACCGCCACCATCACGGCCTCCTTCCTGAAGTATGAAATGACAAAGGATGGACGCAGGCTCATGCTGGAGCCGATCCGCCGTTTCACCTTCGAAGATGCGATCGGCATTGTGGTTGAGGATGCTGATATGGACGCGAGTCCAAATCTCGATACGATTGAGTGTCGCGTGGTGAGTAGCGACGGCGGCTCGATCCAGTTAAAGGCTGTAGAGACCGAAGCGCACAGCGGCCGCTTTGTCGGCCGCGTCTTTCCGGTTAAGGGAAAACCAGAGCGGGACTCTGAGATCCAGATCACGCCGGGTGCAACCTTGACTGCGACTTACCGAGACATGGAGAACCTGGACCCCGGTATTCCCGCCGATCGGACGGTCACGATTGAGCATGCGCGTTATGTGACGCCTCAACTGGGACTCTATCAGGTGAGCACCGAGGCGTTGCCGCCCCAAAAGAGCGTGAAAGAGGAAAAGGCGCCACCGGACAAGAAACGGTCCAGTACGCGTGCGCTGGGTCCCGAAGCAGTGACGCCGCAGCGCACGGTCAACTATGCGTATGTTCCGGAAGAGAATCTTCAGAAGAGCGCGTTGAAGGCGCTCCTGGGTGCGACGCTTCGCTTTGATGTGGTGGCTCCGAATCTGGCGCTGGCGCCGAGTAGTGAGATTGCGGCGTATGTACAGGTCGCCACGGGAACAAATGCGACCGTGGCTAGCGCTCTGCAGCAGCCCTTTGATGTCGCACTGCCCGGGACCCTGAAACTCAAGGCTGGTCCCCGCGGAGCAATGGCCGAAGTCCCGAATGGGTATACACTTGGTATTTCGCCTCGCGCGCCAACAAACAAGACGCCGCTCGACGAAGGACGCTTTGCCTTTGCCGTGCCGCTGATGCTGGGCGAGCGTCCGACACGGAGCTTTGCAACGAAGGAGGCTGAAACTTTGCCCGCTTCAGCTTTGCCCGATGGTCTCGTGGTGCAGGCTGGCAACGTGGTCAAGATCGGGTTTGCTTATAAAGACGACAAAGGGCAAGTGCAGTGGAAGCTTGCGGCTGTTACCTTGAGCAACCATGCCTTCCTCGATGTGATGAATAGCAGTTACAACGAGACGCTGAGTCACTCGTTTGTGGGCGAGAAGATTTTTGTACGCGTCGTGGCTTTAGGCTTGGATAAAGGTCAGGAACGCGATCTCGCCTCTGTCTCCTTAAAGGCGACGAGTGGTGCGGTCGCGACCTTCCAGCTCCGGGAGACCGAGGCGCACACCGGCGTTTTCAAGGGTGTCTTCGCAACGAGCTATGCGGACAAAGCATTGCCTGCGCAGCTGCCGCCCGTGGAGCTGAATGGCTTCCCTGTGCGGTACGGTGACGAGGTGACGGTGAGTTATGCTGCTGAAGGCGAGACCCCTGCACAGGCCCTCACGGTAAAGGTGAATACAGGAGCAGACGGTGCGATCGAGCCCTTCAGCAAGCGCTTTACTGGCGACGAGATGGCGGTGAAGACCAGTTTCACGCTGGCGGAGTGTTTCTTTGAGTTGGCGAAAAAGCACCGCGTGATGGACCAGGAGAGTCTGGCACGTCGCGAGATGGAACATGCGCAGAAGCTCCTGGCCGAGGCGATCGCCACTCATCGTGATGATGAAATGCGTGCCCATGCAGAGTATCTCCTCGGAAACCTGTCACAAGAGTATGCGGACTTGGCGAAGAACGACGAGACAAAACTGCCGATGTACCAAGATGCGTTGGCCCGCTTCTCCAAGATCCCGGTGGATTATCCAGAGACCGAGTTTGCTCCCAAGGCACAATTTAAGACAGCTCTGCTCTACGAGAAGATGAAAGAGCATGAGATCGCTGTGGAAGAGTATGTGAAGCTGGCCTATAAATACCCGAAGTGTGAGTATATTCCTGAGGTGATGTCGCGTCTGGGCGGGTACTTCCAGGGCAAGGGCCAAGCCTTCAAAGAGCAGGCAGATCCGCTCCGCGAGAAGACCGACACAATCTCGAAGGCGGAGGTGATGCGATTAGATGAACAATCCTATCCAGAGTTCTTGAAGGCCGCGGTGATTTTTGCTAAGTTACAGGAACGTTTTCCGGATCACGAGTTGGCAGGTTTGGCAGGGTTGCGTTCGGCACAGAACTACATGCGCATGCACCAGTATGAGAAGGCGCTCGCGGGCTTTAAGCTGGTCGTGGACAATGAGACCTACGACGGTGGCGAGGTTCGTGCGCAGGCGCTCTACTGGAGCGGGCTGAGTTATGAGCGGTGGATGGGCATCATGACGCAGGATAACTACAAGGGACGCGGGGCAGCCCTGCAAAGTGCCTATCAGAGTTACCGCCGGGTCACGTTTGATTTTCCCGACAGCAAGTGGGCGAAGATGGCGCGCGGTCGTTTGGCGGATGCGGTCTTTGCAAAGACGATCGCTTTAGAAGAGGAGGCGCGCACGCTGATGCTGGAGAGCTTGAAGTATGAAGAAAAGAAGCGCAAGATGAAGAAGTAATCAGTAATCAGTGAGAATTTGTGAGAAAAAAATCAAAACATGATTCGTTCAGTCGCTCAGCCGGTCAGTCGCTCAGCCGATCGTCAGCGGAGAAGCACCTGTGAACAAATTAGAGAAAGTTTTATTACTGGAGGCGACGGGGGGCGAGGAGCCCATTCTGTGTCTCAAGACAAAGACGCGCATGGATGCGGGCTGTTGGTGGTGGCGTACCCCAGTTTGGCTCTGTGTGACCCATGCGGAGTTGATTCTCTTGGCGGTTGCTCGGCGTCGGTATCTGGAGCGGGTGGCGTTGAAGGATTGTTCCGAAAGCACCTATTGTGCTGCAACGGGACAGCTGTTGCTCGCGCCGGTTGAAGGCTTAGAAGTGAGTCGTCTTAATCTTTCGCCTGCAGAGGCTCTGCAAGTGTTGTCGGCGTTGAGAGTTAAAAGTTAAACGTTCGGAGTTAAGAGTTTGAATGCGTAACGTTGAACGCTGAACGTACAACGCTAAACGCTGAAGGTATAGTAAGGGAGGTAGTTATGTTGGAGCAGATTCTAAAGGGTGGTTCGATGATGTGGCCGTTGATGGCGTTGAGCTTTGTGGCTTTAGCGGTCGTCTATGAGCGGTGGATAGCCTTTCGAGCCAATCGCAAGATTGATACGCGTGCTATGCGGGCGAAGATCATCGCCTGTCTGCGTGCAGGCGATCCGAATGGTGCAATTGCAGTCTGTGCTGCCACCGGCGGACCTGTTGCCTCAGTTTTGCTGGTAGGTCTCCGTTCCTATATCCAGTTGCGCGATAAGAAGGAGAACGCAGAAACCATGCGTATGGTGGTTGGTCAGGTCATGGAGGACTACTCCGCGCAGGCCATGGGTGTGGTCAATAAGCGCTTGGATGTGCTGACGACCGTCGGAACGGCCGCACCACTCTTTGGTATGACAGGTACCGTGACCGGCATGATCACCTCCTTCGCCGGCATGGCAGAGGCGGGAAGCTCTGGTGGTGGCGGTGGAGCGGTCGCCAATGGTATCGCCGAGGCTCTGATTACGACCGCGGCAGGCTTGCTTATTGCTTTGATGGCCGTGATTCCGCAAAGTGTCTTTAATCGCTGGAGCGACGAGATTGAACTCCAGATCGAAGAGGGTTCGGCTGACGTTCTCGAGTTCATCTTAACGCACCATTAAGAAAAAAGAATGTCTAGAAAAAGCAGAGGTCAAGAGAAGAAGCATCGGAGTGGGACCATCCCGACCGATTCGTTCTCGGATATTGCCTTTTTGCTGATCATCTATTTCTTGGTGGCCACGAGTCTGGTGAAGGTGAAGAGTATTACAGCTGACCTTCCCTCAGGTGAGAAAAAGGCGCAGGCTCAGACCGAGAAGACGCCGAGCGTGAACCTTCGGGGTTCCGAGATTTTCTTTAATGATAAGCAGGTCTCCTTTGATGAGCTGGAGGCGCGGCTTGCAGCACTTGATCTGTCCTCCCAGGAGGGGTCCAAGCGTGTTATTCTGTTGGAGTCCACACGCGACACACCCTATGGTTCCTATTTCCAGACCTTGGCCGCGATCAGTGCGAGCGGCGGTGTGGTTGCGCTCGTGCAGGAGGAGGAAAAGAAATGAAGCGTAAAAAGAAACGGCGGAGCGTGCCGGTCCCCACGGCCAGCATGGGGGATATCGCCTTTTTGCTGATCATCTTCTTTTTGGTCTGTAGTGACACCTCCAAGGAGCGTTCCCTGTCGCTTGATCTACCCCAGTCCGGCTATGTCCAAAAGACAAAGGTGAGTGTCGCTGCCCGCATCTCTATGGATAAAGAGGGCATCCTCTATTTTGACGGCCAGCCAGTGGAAGGTCCCAAGGATGTCGAGTGGGGCGTACGGGCGGTGCTGGCCAATACTGTGGCGGATGATCAGCGCCATGTGCAATTTACGTGTGATGCGGCCTTGCCGAAGGAGCAATTCGAGCCTGTGATCCAGGCGATTGTTGAGGCAGGGGGCATCTTGGAAGCCGTAGGCGAGAAAAGAGAGTAAGGAGAGATACTATGAGTAATGAGCAACTTAACAAGGTTAATAGTGCGGATGTCACCCCCGAATCTTTGATGGAGCATTTTCAAGGTCCGGGTCTCGTGAAGATGGTCTTGGTGACGGTTATTTTTCACGTGGTACTCATTCTTGGAACGAGTGTTTCTTATGTGAAGACATCGTTGTTGGGCGAGGATGTCAGCAAGCTGACCAAGGAGCAACGTGTTGAAAAGGCGTTAGCGGATGCAACAGCCTCTTTGCGCAAGATCGCGACAGCCAACGGTCTGAATCCACAGGACATCAGCGATAAAATGGGGGGCGGAGCTGCGCGTGTCGTGAAGAAGGAGACTTTAGCTCCTGCTGGCCAACCCTCTGTTGGAGCGACAAACGCCGTAGCCTCAGAGAAGACGGGGCCAGAGGTTGCAACGGTTCCCGCGACGACCGGCGAGACCCCAGCCAAACCGGAATCCCAGATTGAGAAGGATTTGAAGAAGGCGGTTGACGGACCCAAGGTGCCGCCACCCACAACGACCGATGATATTTTCTAAGACTTGCCTGTCCGCCGTAGGCCTCGCGAAGGCGGAACCCCTGAACCCTGAAACATGTCTAAAGCCCGAACAATAACGTTGCCACAAGAGGGTATTCATGAGATTCCCACACGGACCTCCCTTGCCAAGGCACGGGTGGTCAGTGTGGCAACCCTTTTGTTGGCGGGCCTCGGAGCGGGGGCCGCATGGCTCCTGCCAAGGGTGCTGAACACGTTCTTAGGCCGCAACGCAGTGGTGGCCACAGCGCTGGATGAGAAACAGATTACTCCGGTCTTATTGGTGATTTTTGAACTGATGAAGGTGACGGGGCTCCTCTGCGGTGCCATAGGCCTCGTTAGCTTGTTCCGCAGTCGCCAGACCTATCGCCTGTTGCGGGCTGTTCTTGCCGTGGGCTTTCTGGTGATCGCGTCCTATATCGTGGTAACCTGGTTGGCGGGTGGCGTCGTGCTGGATTTAAACTTGGAACTGGATGGCCAGAAACAAGATCGCGCCACGCTCGGTCTCTTCTGGTGGAACGTCTCGTGGCAAGCCTTGTCCCTGTTGGTGTATATCGCCTGGCTTCAGGTGATGCTCCGGAGCCGCTCGGTCTATGTAGCCTTTACACGCGAGGAAGGCGCTCCTCTTGACGGTGACCTGACACTTGAAGATCTCCGGACGCACGGCCATGAGCCGCGTTCGCGCCTCAGTTTCTATGCGAGTGTCGTGACGCATATTCTGGTGATTATCATCATCCCGTGGCTGGTGCAGCTGGGCGGCTGTGTTGAGGCCTATAAAGTACCCAAGGGGAGTGGTAATCCGGTGGTGGCGATGGTCAAGATGGTGAAGCCCGAGAAGAAGAAGAAAAAGACCATGACGCTGCGTCCCAGTTCAGCGATTATTTATGAGATTCCAGACCTGGATAATACCGAGGTGGATCAGGTTATGGAGGATAAGACCCAGGTCCAGTATCAAGCTCTCGCGAATGCCAAAGCAGGTAAGATGGGCAAGGGCGGAGGCGATAAGGGTGGTTGGCCAGAGGGCATGGATGATTACAAGATCCGCTTCATCCGTCTTGATCATGGCGGTTCCGGTTGGGATGATGGAATGGACTCCTCGGGCGCGGATATTAACTTCTTGCGTGCCTTTGCAAAGAATACTGGCTTCAAGAATATCGCGCCGAAAGGTGAAAAGCATTCGATCGCCCTACTAGCAAAATATCCGAAGGATGGTTTCCCGCCCTTTGTCTATCTCACCGGAAACGGATCGATGGGTTCGGTCTCCTCCTCGGATCGCAAGATTCTGCGCGAGTACTGTCTCAAGGGTGGTATGTTGGTCGCGGATGCGGGAAGTCCGGAGTTCCATCGCTCGTTTACCCATTTTATTCAATCGGTCTTTCCTGATAAACCGCTTTTGGATATTGCCGATGATGACATGCTCTATCAGATGCCGTATGGCTTCCCGAATGGCGCGCCCGCGTTCTGGCACCATGGCGGACGCCGTGCGTTGGGCATGAAGCATGAGAACCGCTGGATGGTCTTCTACCACCCGGGTGATATGAATGATGCCTGGAAGTCGCCAGGTTTCACGGATGTGACCCCCGAGATGCGCGATGCCGCCATGCAGCTGGGCATCAATATCGTCTACTATGCCTTCAATCAATGGGATGACGCTGTCGCGAAAGCCAGAAAATGAACTACTTTAGCATTATAGGATACGTGAGCGTTTTGCTCTGGCTGCTGGTGCCAGTGCTCTGGTTCCTGTATTTTAAGCAGCGCGCGCGGTCTGCCACCGGCCTCCGGCTCTGGCTCTGCCTCGTGGCGTTCGGCGTGGCGCTTGCAGCGGCGATTTTGGCAAAGGTCAACTCGGTGACGTATGTTAATCGAATTCAACTGGATCAGAGCGCGGAAATTCAAGCAGTCCAGGCGAAACAGGATGCTGCCCGTAAACTGGCTGAGAAGTCGAGAAGCGGTGAAGTCGCCCAGGTCCGTTTCGCAGAAGATGGCTCTGGTGACTATTTGGATGAGGGCGGCATGGATAGCGCCGACCTGAAGTATATGGAGAAGATTCGTGAGTCGGATGAGCCCGAATGGAAGAAAGGCAAGAAGACCCGCACAGCAGGGGGTAAGCCCGATGACTCGCTTGAGGCCCAGGTGGGCGGTCAAGAGGAGAAGAAGGGGGTTGAGTCCCAGCCAGAAATCGAGAAGAAGGTTGTCATGATGGTCTCTTCAAAAAAGGTGATCGCCGACCGCCTCGATACTGCGAATCTCAAGCTGACGCGTCTTGTGCTCCTCTTCGCGCTGCTCTTTGTCATTTACGATTATCTCTGGCGCGCTAACCGCTATGAAAAGGCTTTCCTGCCTTTGCCGGTTCCAGGCGTCTGGGTTACGGCTTTCTCCCCTCTTCCACCGCTGGTCGAGCAACCAGTCCCGCCGCGTCGCACCCTGGTTGAGGAGTTGGCCTGGTTCGCGAAACGGGGCGATGTGTTTCTCTATCTGACAGATGATCCCTTTGCCGCAGCGAAACTACCCTCGCAGTTGCCACGTCTTGGAAAGCGTCGTTGGCCGATGGAGGTTATTCACGTGAAGGCGGGTGATCGACTCATTTCAGATGAGTTGATCTTTGAAACGCTCTGGTATGGTCGCGCTTCTTTTGCGGTTGACGCCTCGGAACGTGTTGAGAAGGTGCTCGAAAACTTCCTGGTGTTGCTGGCGGATCGCAAAGCCTGTCGCGCCAAGGCGGTGCAATCTGTTCACATCGTGTGGCACAGCCAGACACCTCTTCCAGAACGTTGGCAGTCCGAGGGACGGCGCCTAATGCAAGCCACCAATTTCTCCGTCTTGGTCTGTAAGGGATAGGGGGCGCGCGGCAGTGGCAGTCGGCAGTAGCAGTTGGCAGTGCCTAAAAAATAAGGCTCGTTGGAGCGAAGCGGAAACCATTCGGCGAAAGCCGAAAACGAAGTGTTAATAACGCAATAAGGCAATAACGCAATCTGGGGTATCCACTTGACTGGCGTGACCACAATATGTAGTATGTACGGCTATGGACGATTACCCGAAAACACTTTCTGATCTAGAACAGCGTTTTGCCACAGAGGAGGCGTGTCGTA
>Ga0247841_10003146_pt1 | contig 31196 bp, 38 predicted proteins | sample LaCruzMarch2015__2_FD_192410 | JGI IMG/M metagenome (GOLD analysis project Ga0247841, IMG submission 192410) | Freshwater microbial communities from meromictic Lake La Cruz, Castile-La Mancha, Spain - LaCruzMarch2015_18m | ecosystem: Environmental > Aquatic > Freshwater > Lake | place: Spain... | reverse complement strand
GGTTATCGAGCGATGCACGGTAACGGTCGAATTGTTCAATGAGCGTTTTGCTTTTCAGGTCGATGCCAATATCTTTTGCCTCGATATAGCCGACCGGAATATTCTTTTTGGTGAGGATATAATCGGGTGCGCCGCAAGCCACGCGTGATGGTTCGTTGGTTACCTGCACGCCCCGGGCCATGTTCTCCAACAGGCTTTGCAAATCGCCACGATAGGTATGTTCGGTGGCTATTCCGGTTTTGTACCGGCGGTTCAGGTTTTCGAGGTATTCGGGGATGTTCATGGTTTGATTCTCATTTCAAATGTAGGGAAAGAGAATGAATGCAACGTCAAAAAAAATCAAAGAGTCGAACGTCGAAGATTTTATCGAAATTCTCTCCATATTTGCAACACAAATCATAGCCGTAACAAAAGATTAACCAACTAAACCTCAATCACAATGAAAAAAGCAGAAATTGTAGCAGATATCGTCAAAGTCACCGGGCTGGAGAAAGTGGTTGTTGAAGCCACTGTTGAAGCCATTATGGTCGCCATAAAGGAATCGATGGCGAATGGTGAGAACATCTACCTGCGTGGATTTGGCACCTTCCTGCTGAAAAAACGGGCGGTAAAGACCGGCAGGAACATTACAAAGGGAACCAATGTGAAAATTCCGGCACATTTTATTCCGGCGTTTAAGCCATCAAAAGAGTTTGAAGTGGAGGTTAAAGCAAAGGTGAAATTGAAATAAACTCATCATCACTTACGCAGGGCATACCGTAACCTGATCTCCTGCTCCAGGCTTTTTCCGCAATATAAACCACCGTTTTGCCATCATCAAGCATGACATGGTGTTTATCGGCAGTTGAGCCAGATGATAGTTTTGACTTTGGAACCGCCTGCTGGTGATTTAACATATTCAGCCTGCAATCATATGAGTCCTTTTCCTGAAATGTCGAATGTCGGTCATGTTATTTCAAATCATTGATTATTACGTTATAATTAGGGGCCATTTTATGTCACCGGAATTTTGCCTTATTTTCAAATTCTATGATTTTAAATCAAGTGAAAATTTGTCCGGATTTTTCCCTGTGACATCTTTATACATTGTATTTATTTGAGGCATTACCGTATTTAAATCATCAGGATTATCTAATACACCTTTTATTCCAATTTCTTTCTTTTGGTAATCAATATAACCAACGACAATTGGAACTTTTGCTTTCCATGCCATGTAATAAAATCCCTTATTCCAATGTGTTACCTTAGCCCTTGTTCCTTCAGGTGAAAGAATAATATGCAACGACTGAGTTTCTTCAAGCATTTTGACTACCTGATAAATCGCATTGTTACCACCGCATTGTTCCCTTTTTCCGCTTCGAACGGGAATGCAACCATACCATTTCATTAAAGGCCTTTATTTATCAGGAAAAAGGAGTTGCCATTAAACCGGACCAGACCTTCTTCTGTTCCAAAATACAACCATCCGTATGATGTTTGCGCTATGGTCATAATGGAATTTACAGGCAAGCCCTGTTCCATCTGCTAATTATCGACCTTTAGCCGGGGCTGTGCTACAGCGGGTGGCCAGGGTATTTGTGCGTTTAAATCAAAAACCGAAAAGCTCGTCAGTATAAAAAACAGGAATGCACGGATATTCATTTTTTTCATCACACATGGTAGGGAACAATCAAACTTACAACATAATTGCGGATCATACACATATCCCATAAATATCAACGCGTTTTATAAAGGAATCCCATACTGTTGCAATTTTTCAAATAATAGCTCCATGCTTACAGGCTTAGCAAGATAATCATCACAACCTGCCTCAAAGGCCCTTTTTTCATCCCCGCTCATCGCGAATGCGGTGATCGCAATTACCGGAAGGGTTTTTCTGAATAATTTGATTTCACGGGTAGCCTCCAGTCCATCCATCATCGGCATTTTTATATCCATCAATACCAGGGAAATTTCAGGATGTTCACGGCATAAATCCACGGCTTCCTGCCCATTATTGGCTACCAGCAAAGTAACAGCGGTTTTCCTTAAAACGGCTTCAATGAATTGAATATTTGACATATCATCTTCAGCAACCAGGATAACCGGGCTGTCCAAAACAGCGCTTTCTGTGCGAATCGCTTCCGGCATTGCAACTTCTTCCTTCATCCCTTCAGTTGGGATGGTAAAGAAAAATGCTGAGCCTTTGTCCTTTCCCGACTCCACACGTATTTCGCCCCCGAGCAATCTTACCAATCCTTGGGCGATGGACAATCCAAGCCCACTGCCTTCATGACCTCTTGTGGGAGATAATTCTTCCTGGTTGAAACTATCAAAGATCATGGAGAGAGATTCCCTGCTGATACCGATGCCTGTGTCTTTTACAAAAAACTCCAGGGCGACAGGATTCCCGGATTCTTCTGCTGGCAAGCCTGTCGTAACAGCCGATTGTATCTCATATCCAAAGACAATCATTCCCTGATTTGTGAATTTAGCAGCATTGTCAAGCAAATTGGTTAATATTTTCTGGAATAACTCAGCATCGGTATGCAAGGTGATGCCTTTGGTTTTCGCGGGGGTATTCAAATGTAACCCGAGATTTTTAATAACGCACAAGGGCTGAAATTGATCATGGAGTTGATTAAGAATCTTATGCAGGTCAAATGGTTTTCGTTTCACCTCCATATTCCCGGAGGCGATCATTGAAATATCCATGTAGCTGGTAATTGTATCGAGCAATCGATTGCTGCTTGTTTTAATAAGTGAATAATATTGGACCTTCTCCTCCAAAGTAATATCAGGTTGCGTGATCAGATTGCTGAAACCGAGGATGCCATTCAAGGGTGTGCGAACTTCGTGCGAAATGTTGTTCATGAAAGCCGTTTTAAGGCGGTTTCCCGATTCTGCTTTTCCCAGGGCCTCTTTTAGCGCCTCCTCTAACTGTTTACGTTTTTCCAATTCGTTCTCCAGTTCTTGTGTCCGTTGTCTGACCTGTTCCTCAAGCCGTTCTTTTTCCAGGCGAACGTGATTTTCTGATTGTTTTAGCCTGGTCATCGATGAAACCTGGGCTATGAGTTCTGCTTCATCAATGGGTTTTGACAGGAATGCTTCAACACCCGTTTCCAGCGCTTTTGCGCGGGTTTTGCTATCGGTTTGGGTTGCTGTGATCATGATCACCGGAATCAGCTTCAGATCATTGTCCTCTTTCAGCCTCCGGCAGGTTTCTATGCCATCCATGATCGGCATTACAAGATCGAGCAGGATCACATCGGGACTTTCAATAAGGGCCTTCTCAATGCCCTCCCTGCCCGAGAGCGCGGTAATAATCAGGGCATCGGGAAATGAGTTAGAGAATAGCGCAGACAGAACCACAAGATTATTGCTGTTATCATCGATGGTTAAGATTTTTATCATCACGATCCTTGTTTCTTACATTAAATCGCCCAACGGACCAAGATTGATATTCAAATCGCGGTCGGTGAAGTTAAAGTGCTTTTTCAACTCTTCCATTTTCATCTCTAGTTTCATCAGGGTTTCACCAAGCCGTTCGATCTCATCATCTGTTAATGATCCGCCATCCACTCTTCGCATGGCCTGTTTTTCGACCAGTTTCCGGATGAGTTCAACCAGGGTGAGTACCAGTTTGGCAAGGCCTGAATCAGCATTGTCGGGCGTGAGTTTGAGCCTGGATTCTTCAGCATTGGTTGTCAGCTTTCCGATCTCCTCCGAAATCCCATCAAATGATCCGGTGTTAAAAAGTATTTTATTTTCACTCATAGGTGCAGTCTCATTATTTTACCGTGAAATCAACAAAATTAAAGGGTGGCCATGGCCCGGTCAGGATAAAGTTTAACCCGGGAAATTTGTTTTGTAAATCACCCACTGCATGAATCAACTCATCTTTCAGCGCCTTATCAAGCAGGAAAACACCATCAATGATCGTAGTCGGCGTTACCATTTTTTTGATTTTACTGATCGTCTTCAACCGGTCAAGTTGTCCTGTAATATCTTCAATGACTGAATCAATATAGGATACCAGTAATTCTTCCAGCCTATGCTCTTTAAGTTTTTTATTCACCCAATTTCTTGATGCAGAATTTTTGATTTCCGTGACAGTTGTCACTTGAGTTTTGGACGCGGCTTCTGATTTTTCCCTCAGTTCAGCCATTAATTTTTCTGAATCACAAAAGACCTTTAACCCGAATTCAAACTTGTCGTCAATTTTAAGATGGTTTTGCTGAATGTCATGATAATTTCTTTCCAGCATGTGAATGATCGCTTCGTCAGATTCCATCAAAGACCCAAACCGCATGGGAAGCAATGTAAATTGTTGCGACAGGGTTTCGATCACGGCGGCATATTCAAGGGCGGTCGATTTGCCGGCAATCAGACTGGCTCTGCTCACGTCGCTCACAACGACGGTGATTTCACCGAAAGATAATTCATACAAGTCAGTGTCTGCAATGCCCTTCATTCCAGCCAACAGAGTTTTTAACTTCTCCGTTTTGCTTTTTGCAAATAATATGGAATAAATCATCTTTTCCATGCTGTCTCAATTAATCTCTCAGGCGTCATTATAGCTGCCGTAAAGGATAAGTAAAAATTTTCCGAAGAGGTTATCGGGCACATGGGAGGCTGGCTGGCAGAGATTGTAATAGATAATTACCGTGCAATCCTTGTCGGGACTGTAATACATGGAAGTAAGATATCCCCAGATAATCCCGTTGTGCCCGTAAAATGATGCAAGTTTAGAAATTCCGATTCCGTATGACTGAATTTGACTGATATCGGAGAAATCATTGTTAAGCCTGCGATACTGAAGTGAATCTGACAGGAATCCTCCTTTAACCAATCGTTCTATAAAAATCTGTAGTTCGCGCGGAGTTGTATATACCGACCCTGCCGCCCAGCAGTTGGAAAGATCGAATGATTCGGTAAAATCGCCCGTGAGGTCAAGCTCACCAAAATCATAGCCTCTTCCGTGATTTCCAGGTAATTGGGTCCCATTTGTTATAAACCCACTGTTGACCAATTGAAGGGGATTAATGATGCGGTTGCCGATCTCCGACTCCAGGGTATTGCCCGTAACCTTTTCAATAATCATACCGATAATGATCGTATTCACGTTTGAGTACCGGTATCCGGTACCAGGTCTGAAATCCAAGGGGTGAGAGAAAGACATGTCGGCGAATTCTTTGGGGTTCCAGACTCTGAGAGGTGTTGTTTTCATCGAGTTCTGCCAGCGATCGTCGTTAAAATAATCGCTGACACCACTGGTCATGTTGCTTAACATAAGTATCGTTATGCTGTCAGATGCCGGGTATTCAGGGTAATATTTTGAAAGTCTGTTGTTAAGGGAAATCTTCCCTTCATCTACCAACTGAAGAAGTACTGTCAAGGTGAATGTTTTGGTACAGCTTGCGATCCTGAAGGTATGATTGACATCCATGGGAACCCTGGTCTCTTTGTTGCTGACTCCTGCGGCATAAAGCCAATCGATACCCCGCTTGTGATCGACCACCAAGGCCACCAGGCCGGGAACCGTGGTATTTTTAATGACTGAATCGGCAGCAAGTTTCATCTGGCCAATCAGTGCCTGGTTAGGGTCGACTGCAGTTTCCTTCTTGCATGAGATCACGGATAATACCAAGATCAGAAAGATAAGGATAATCGTTAAATGGTTCTTTCTCATGTTTATGTGCGCTTATCAGCTATGTTGGGCTACTTTCCTGCTATTGATTTCCCGGATTTTAACTGCTCCATGGTCTCAACCGAACTCAACATTAATTTCACGCCCAGATATACCAGGTCGACATCGGCTACTGAAATAACAATATCGCCGGTAAGGATGACTCCTTTGTTCAATACCCTGTCGAGTACCTCAAGGATGGTAATGTCTTTAGAGCGGTTAACTACATTATCGTGCATCACAGTTTTTCTTTAATGGAGATGAAACTAAATGGTGGCCAGGGCCCGGTTACCTCAATATTGAAACCGGAATTTTCATCCTTTTTTCTCAGCGTATCGAAGGTCCATTTAAAATCAGGCACTTTATCTTTACTAACAAGAAAGGCAGCATTGAGGATCATGGTATCTTCGCGCCCGCTATATTCCTTCGGCAACAGGTTGCTCAGGCTGGTCGATTCGCTCAGAGATTTGAATTCATCAAAATATTTCTGTCCGAAATTTTTGCAAATCCGGTCCATTTCATTGTCGATCAGGTCGATTTTTTTTCTTCCCAACAGAAATGCTTTCCCCGGAGAACTTGCCCTGATTTCCTTTTCCAGCGCAGCTGCTTTCTCGCTCAATTCGTCAATTTGGTCGCACAGCGCTTTACGATCGCAATAAACTTTCACAGCCCATTCTTCCTTTCCCCTGATTTGATGGAAATTTTCGGTCAGCGAAACAGTATAATCTGTGATAAATTGTTGCAAACCGGCTTTGGAATTATAGATTGTGCCAAATTTAAACGGGATAACCGTGGTGTATTCCATGATCATGCCGATCACCCTGATATGCTCCCGGACGTTTGTTTCAACCCACTGAATATCAGACAAGTTACTTTTAAGGTTTTCTTCGGAGAATTCGTTTTCGGAGACATATTTCACCATCACGTAAAAATCATCGAACTTCAAAGATTTCAAGTCCTTTGACTTCACATTTCGGGCGATCCCCAGCGGACTGTCTGAAATGCAATAAACATATATCAGATCGTTTTCCATTGGTATTACTGGTCTGCGCTATCTGTTCCTTCAAAGGAATTCAGCCGTTCGAAAGAGGTAATTTCCAGCTTTTCATCCATCTTAACCGAATAGAAAAGACGAACCTGTTTCGGGGGCAGGTTCATTGATTTTAAAAATGAATCGTCTTCATATACCTCTGCGATGGCATTCCAGTTTTCCAGTACTTTCTCAATTTTTATAACGGTTACGTCATAACACTTGATGTTCTCTTTCAGGAACTTAACCACTGCTTTTTTTACATCGATTATGTTGCTCATTGTTTCTTGGGTTTATAAGTTGATGGGTTTATAAGTTGATGGGTTTATGAGTTGATGGGTTGATGGGTTGATAAGTTGATGGGTTTATCTTTGTTTTTCTTCTCGGATATTTCCTAATATTTTCAGCAGTTCATCTTCTATGCGGTCGTATTCTTCTTCGTCAATTTCGTCCATTTCAAATTTCAATTGCAGCGCCATCAACCTTTCTTTAATGGAGCCTTCATCCGACATCTCTTTCTCGATCACCTCATTGATTTTTTCTGCAATAAAAATGACTCCCTTCAATGGAGCAAGCAGTATGTCGTCGATTAAGAACATATTAAATTCCTTTGGTGTTAATTACAAGGTTCACAAAATTGTAAGGTGGTAAAGTACCCACGTATTTAAAGGTCATTAAACTTCCGAGTTTTTCGTCCAGATCGTTTACCGCCTTGTCGAAATCAGGTTCCATACTGTTTTTGATCAGGAAGGCCGCGTTGAGGACCATCATTTCACCATAATTATCGTTCACCTTTACATCCTCAGCAAGTGGTTTCAAAACAGAGAGAATGTCGTTTTTATAGGTTTCAATCTCCTTTTTAAGCGCTTCGGCCACCATTTCCCCTATTTTCATGCGCTGGTAATGGGTTTTATCGGCTGGCAGGTTCATCAGCTTTCCCCGCAGCGTTCTGATTTCATCATACTTCTCAATGATATTTTCGTAAATCGGCGCTTCATGTGCCAGTATCTTGAGTCCCAACTCCTTTTTGCCATCCATCTTCGTGAGCAGGTCATCGAATTTCTTATAATCCTTTTCAAGGATTTTGAGGATGCCCGAGTCATCGTTATGTTCGGAGATGGTTGAAAACCGGACGGGCAGAACCGTAAATTGCTTCATCACATCTTCCAGTACTTTTTCGTGGGCGATCATGTTTACCCTGCGGGCTTCATATATTATAATGGGCGAATTACTGACGATGGCGGTGATACCATTGAAATTGATACCATAAACCAAGTCGGCACGTTTTCCCATTCCGATGGGGCCATAATCTAATGGGCCGGAATGCCTGATAATCCCATAAATGTACTTTCCTTCTTTAGGAATTTCTGATTCGTTGCTCATATAACTCTGCGATATTTACGATTTATGATTTATAGTTCCCACTTTTCGGGAAATATTTTCAGATCGATAAAATTAAAGATCGGCAATGGCGCTGTATATACAAAGTCGCTCCGGTCCTGGTATTTAATGCCAAGGTCGTTCATAATGTTATCAAATTCAACTTCTCTGCCGCTGTTTACCAGAAAAGCTGTATTCATAAACATGGCATCGCTGCTTTTTTTGTTGTGTTTATATTCGAACACTGATTTCCGGAATGCTTCGATAATCCTGTCTGCCTCCTTCGCTTTCTTATCAATTAGGGCATGCTCGACCAGTTTCCCGGCCTCAGCAATTTTCAGATTTCTTGTTGCCTGGACATCCAGTTTTTCGATTTCTGCCCTGATTTTTTGCAGTTCAACGTACTCCCTGTCGATCTCCTTGTAAATCATTCCCATGTTTTTCCAGGTTCCCCTCACATTGAGCTCCACCTTGTTTTCGAACTGCTTCAATAGTTCCATAAACTCGCTGTACCTCCGGTTGAGCAGGTTCCGAATTTCATCGGGTGTTGCCGCTATGGTTCCAAACCGGATTGGAAGTATACTTCTGAATTCCTTCATCACCTCTTCAATCACCTTCTGATGCGCCAGCATGTTTTCGGGATTGACCACGAACCTGCTGAGCGGATGATCGCTCACCACCATGCATAAGCCATCGAAACCGATGGTGGAAACCAGGTCGCCGCGTCCGCCAACTCCGATGGGTCCCAAGTTGACATCATAATCCGAAGCAATGATGCAATAAATGTATTTTCCGTCGCGCTGCATAATACTCCTTTATTATTCCTTTATTTTTACGAGAATCAAATTTTCAAACACTGTTTCTTCTGCAAGTGAAATATATCCGTCTTTCGACAATTGCCTTACTGCCGCTGCATAATCAAGCAGGGTATGGTAGGCCTTTTGTATCGTGTTGAAGTTATCTGCATCACCTGTGTCATGACTATTGTCGGGATGAAATAGTTTGGCTTTTTCCAGATAGGCCTTCTTTATTTCATTTTCGGTAGTTCTTTCATTCAGGCCAAGTTCTTTTCTGGCCTTGACCACCAGACCAGGATTCAACTCACTTATCTGTAGGGTGAAAAAGCTATAACAGGGCAATGGTCCTACCAGTTTGAAATTCAGGACGCCATTGTATTCTTCATCCATTTTTTCAATTGCATGTTCAAATTGCCCGGCATTATTCCTTTTCATCAATACTGCTGAATTGGTTACCATTTGGTCGTTCATCACCTCATGAATTTTTATATCGAGGCTGATGGTTGAAAAGGCATCAAGGATTTTTAATTCGATTGCTTTGTTCTTTTCGTCCAGTTTCTCTTGCAGCAGCATGCCTACCTTTACCTGATCGACTTGTGTCAAGACGGTTCCACTTTGCAGCAATTGATTCTTTAATGCCATGATGTCGGGGTGGTTTGCAACCTCATTGAGGGTGCCAGGAAAATCGGCCCAGGTAACAGCAAGGTCAATTTCAGTCAAATATTCAATTTTTTTCAGGGTATCGATGATTAATTCAAAGCCGCATGTCAGAATTTTCAGGACCTCCTCTGTGGAACTAACGATGGTTCCAAGCTTCACGGGGATAATCATTGCAAATCCTTTCCGATGAAGTTCTTCAATTGTTTCCTGATGATGAACCAACAAATATCCAAGGGATTCCCTGTCTGAAAAATCGAGGTGTACACTCTCCCTGTCTGAAACGATGGCAGATATATTCTGAAAAGTAATGGCGTATACCCCTGAATTTTCAAGCAGTTGAAATTGCTTCGGTCCGTAGAAATTTGGCACAATCCCGTAGATGTAGATTCCTTTTGCTGGCATGCGTTTAATTATTGAGTGAATAAGTGAATGAGTGAATGAGTGATTTTTTCCACCTTGTTTACTTCATTTTTTTGTTACGTTTTGTTTCAGTACCAGTTGGATTGCTTCCTCGAAGTGATTTTCAAGGATGCTGATTTCCCCGGTTATCTCCGTCTGTTTTCCCCTGTTTTTGTCAATCAATTCCCGGATGGCCAGCATGGCTGCTTTGCGGCAAATGAATTCGATATCTGACCCCGTAAGGGTGTCTGTTTTAAGCGCCAGCTTGCTGAGGTTTATCTTTTTACCAAGGGGTTTATTCCGGGTATGAATACCGAATATCATTTCCCTTGTTTTCAAATCCGGCAACGGCAATTCAAAAATCAGGTCGAACCGGCCGCTTCTTAACAATGCAGGATCGATCAGATCGATGCGGTTTGTCGCTGCCAGCACAATCACTCCTTTCAGGTCCTCAATGCCATCCATTTCGGTCAAAAACTGACCGATCACCCGTTCAATCACCCCGGAACCAGAACTATCGGTGCTGCGCCGGGGGGTGAGGCTGTCAATTTCATCGAGGAACAAGATGCACGGGGAGGCCTGTTTTGCCATTCTGAAAAGTTCCCGAACTCCTTTTTCCGATTCCCCGATGTAACGGCTTAGAATTTGCGGACCTTTTACCGAGATGAAATTAACGCCGCTCTCGCTTGCCAAAGCCTTTGCCAGATAGGTCTTCCCGGTTCCCGGTTTACCGTGAAGGATAATACCCTTCGGTGGTTTGGTATCGGCTTTTTTAAACAGGTCGGCATATTTCAGCGGCCATTCAACGGTTTCCATCAGGGCCTCTTTAATCTCGTCAAGGCCGCCGACATCATCCCACTTTACATCGGGTACCTCCACGAAAACTTCCCTGATGGCCGAGGGTTCCACCTCTTTCATGGCATCCATGAAATTATCCATGGTCACTTCGAGCGACATCAACAATTCATATGGGATCTCCGCCATCTCGAAATCGATTTGCGGGAGTATTTTTCGCAGCGCCGTCATGGCGGCTTCACGGGCCAGCGCTTCGAGATCGGCGCCCACAAACCCGTGGGTGATCTCAGCGAGTTTTTCCATATCCACATCCAACGATAAGGGAATTCCCCTGGTATGGATATGCAGAATTTCGAGCCGTCCCTTTTTATCGGGAATGGAAATGGAGATTTCACGGTCGAACCGTCCCGGCCTTCTCAGCGCGGGATCAATGGAGTTGGGAATGTTGGTGGCTCCGATCACAATGACCTTTCCCCTCGATTCCAGGCCGTCCATCAGCGACAGCAATTGCGCGACAACACGCTTTTCAACCTGCTTTTCGCCCCCCATGTCCTCCCGTTTTGGAGCGATAGCATCGATTTCATCGATAAAAATGATGGCGGGTGCATGTTGCTGGGCCTCTTCAAATATCTTCCTGATCCTGCCTTCGCTCTCCCCGTAAAATTTTCCCATGATCTCGGGTCCGGATATGCTGATGAAGTAGGCAGAAGTTTCATGGGCTACAGCCCTGACGATGAGCGTTTTTCCTGTTCCCGGGGGGCCATACAGAAAAACTCCCTTGGGTGGCTGAACGCCGAGGCGTTCGAAAATCTCCGGGTATTTCAGCGGAAGTTCGATCATCTCACGGATGCGTTGAACCTGGTTGCCGAGTCCACCAATGTCTTCATATGAAACTTTGCTTTTGCGCTCCCCGTCCAGCTTCGCCAGTTCAAGCTGAAAGATGGTATTCGGGTGTATCAGCACCACACCTTCAGGATTGGTGCCGGTTACGGTATAATCAACCGAACGCGAACCAAACAGATTGGCCCGCACTTTATCGCCTTTTGTTACCGGCAGGCCATTGATGAGCGAACCGATGTATTTAGCATCATCGGCTTTGAGTGAACCGGATTTGGTTTCGGGTTTGAGTTTTATTTTTACAGCCTGGCGGCAAGTGATTTTTATGACCTTCACCTTTTCGTCGATCCCGGCCTGGGCATTTTCCCTGGTAATCCCATCAATCTGGATAATGCTTTTATCCCTATCATCGGGATAGCATGGCATGATTTTAACAGGTGTAGCCCGTTTGCCTTCAATAGCGATAACATCGCCACTTTCGAGTCCGAGCAGCTTCATGTCTTTTGGATCGATTCTGGCAATGGCCCTGCCGACATCCTTTACCAGGGCTTCCTTTATACGGAGGGTTATTTCGTTTTTCATTTTGATAATGTGATAATGTGCTAATGTGATAATGTGATAATGTGCTAATGTGATAATGTGCTAATGTGATAATGTGATAATGTGCTAATGTGATAATGTGTTAAATAGAAAGGACTTTATTTTCTGCAGTGATTCAAGTCCTTTGATCTCTTCAGAAAACATGGGAAGTTCAACCTTGTTTAAATTACTGAAAGTTCCGCCGATTGCATTAAGGTACGGTAATTGACCTGCTTTCCTGCTTTTGCAAAAATCGCAGCCATCCGATACCATCACATTGTTCACAATTATTTGCTTTGCATTTATTTCGGATCTGCCCAGCTCTGAAAGAAGTCTGCCGGTTTCCATAATCGCCATCGATTCGGGAATGCACACCGGGATAAATTCACATATTCTATTGTCGCGCAGGATGTTTTCGATCCGTTTAACCGTTTTTTTCAGCCCGAGCAAAAAGGTATCTACTGCATCAGGCTGGTACGACCCCGAAAAGCTGGTAATCATGTAGCGGTATTTCCAGCGCATCCTGGCTGCAACTTTAATCCATTCATCCAACAACCGGGGCGATGATATCAGCCGCAGGGCATGTCCCGTAGGAGCGGTATCAACAACATATTTATCATACTGGCCGTCCTCTATAAAATCGATGATGGTTTTAAAACTCATCACCTCATCAATGCCGGGAATCGACAAGGTGAGCATCTCATCGATATCCTGATTGTCAAGATTGGTGGAGGTTTCAAGCAGCTTTTTCAGTTCTGACTGATGTTCGCTGATGAACACTGACAGCGCCTCATCGGCAACCACTTCAATGGCCGAAAGATTGGCTGTACCGGCAACCTTAGTAACTTTAAAACCAATTTGTTGTTCAAGGCAATCCGACACGGAATGTGCCGGATCGGTGGAGATGAGCAGCGTTTTGAAATTTTCAGACAACGCCAGGGCTGTGGCTATGGCACAACTGGTTTTTCCAACACCGCCTTTTCCGCCGAAAATGATGAGTTTAAGGTCGTTGTTTTCCAAGCCCGTGAGTGCCATTACTTTATTTTATTATCCTGATCTCAAGGATGCCATTTGTGAATTTGTGTCGCAAGTTTGATTTTATCATTTTAGCCGGGAGCAGCAGCTCTTTACGGTACGTTCTGTTCTTGCTGGCCGCCGAAATTTCAAGGATGTCTTCCTTCAGGTCAATTTTAAGGTCAGTCTCCTCAATACCCGGCATTTCAGCAATGATCACGATCTCACTCTTCTCATCAAAGATGTCGGTAATCGGTTCCCGCTCTTCATCCACTTTAGGCCCTTCGGGTGTCTTTTTAATATTCCCGAAAGTTTCCACTTTGGGCGTACCTCCTCCGGCCGTGTTGATGGTAAAGCCATAAACGCCTTTCATGCCTTTTTTGATGTGATCAAAATTGATTTCGCCTTCCTTTTTGATTCCACCACTTTCTTCAAGCTTTCCGGCAAGGTCAACCAGTTTTTCGATGCCTTTGAACAGACCGCCAAGTCCGAAAAGGTCAAAATCGGCATCTTCCTTTTTTTCTTTTTTGTTATCTTTTTCCATTTTGTTTTTGTGTTTAGAGTATGCTACGCGCCGCTTACCTGCTCCCCTCTAAGGGAAGGGGCTGTGGGTGGGCTTATATTGGTTTGTTCATCGCTTCCAGCTTTTCCAAACGGGCTTCCAGCGTTTCCTGATTTTGCATGAGCTCTTTTTCCCTGGCTTTCGTGGATAGGTAGGTATCTTCCTGCCACCAGTTAATACCCATCTCCATCGCTTTGTCAACTGAAGCTACCAGCAGCCTGATTTTAATGGTTAAGAGGTCTATGTCGGCAATCTGAATTTTAATATCGCCTGCAATCACAATCCCTTTGTCGAGCACTCTTTCGAGAATATCGGCCAGGTTAGTCGCTTGCAGTGCATGGGTCATTTCAGCCATTGTAGTTTTCTTTTAATAATCGATTGACATGGTTTTCCATTCTTTTTTATCGTCTTTTCTGGATTTTTTACTTTTTTCTGCCGGTTCTTGTGGAATCATCTGTCCAGCCTTTTCATCATTATATGCTTGTATCTCCTTTAACCTGTTTTGTATGATCTCAAGCCTTAGCAGAATCCTGATCTCTTCACTTTTCAACCGGGTTCTCTCTTTTTCGAAGAGATACAATTTTATGAAATCTGATTCCTCCTTGTTGGGGATACCTGATTTGACGACATTCTGCATGCTCTTGATGCTCTGAAGTCCTTTTATTGCGCTGGAGATTGGCATAGTGTTAATGTATTAATTGGTTAATGTGCTGATGTGCTAATGTGCTGATGTGCTGATGTGCTGATGTGCTAATGTGCTAATGTGCTAATGTGCTAATGTGATGATGTGATTATGTGCTGATGTGTAATTTTTTAATTTTTATTGCCTGTTGCTTCAGGGATACTGCCTGTGTATTTTTCAATCAGTTCATCGACTATGGTTTTTACCTTTTCCTGGTTTGTTTTTGAGCCAATGCGGCTGGTTTCGGAGGTGAGAATATCCTGGCAAATTTTCCTGAACATCTCTTTTGACTTCGATGGTGTTGTTTTCAATGTGGCCAGTGTTTTAGCGATCATTATAGAACCGCGGATGGTCGGATCAAATTCGGTTTTTCCCGATTCGCGTAACCCTCTGACAATTTTTACAATTATCTCAGTCTCTTTCAGAGAAAGATCAGATTTTGCCCTGGTAATCTGCAATTCGGTTTCATAGTCGAAATGATCGAGATCCATGGTCACCATTCGGTCGCGCAGGGCGTCCTGGGTACGGTTGACGCCGGCATATTCCTCGGGATTTGAAGTAAAGATGGCACGGAATTCAGGATGTACCTTCATGTAGTAATCCTCCTCTTTTGCTGCCGATGTGCTGAGCATACGCTCCTGAAGGATGGGTAGAAGGATGTTATTTGCTTCGGGACGTGAACGGGTGAATTCATCATATATCAGCGTAAAACCGTTTTTTACTGCAATGGTCAACCGGTTGTTCACCCATTGTTTGCTCATATCCTCCTCATATTTGTGGACAGAATGAATAAATTTGTCATCGAGCTTTTTGTACTTATAACCTTGTTCGCTGCCGATGAGATCTGAGGTTTTATACTCTGCATCACCATGAATGATGACCACCGGCCTGCCGATTTTGCTGGCCAGGTGCATGGCCACCGTGGTTTTTCCGGTTCCCGAGGGACCCCTGAAATGCACCGGAAATCCCGCTTTTATATAGGTAAGGCCACGTTTGGTAATGTCTTTAATGTAGTCGGTTTCTACAAAATTTGACATCGGCTTTAGTTCAAGTACGGTATTCATTTCGTTGTTGTCGTTCATGGTAGGTTTGGTTGATGGGTTGATGGGTTATTGGTCAAACGGTTGTTTGGGTATTTGTTCCAGGGTGGTTTTCCAGATGGTTCTTGCCTCCTCTATGTCATTTGTGATCTGTTCCCTCATGATTAAAAACTCCCTCTTCCTGGCCTGGAATTTTTCTATAGCCTCCCGTCGTTTGATAATGCTATTCCTGATACTATTCCCTGCATTGGTCATTGGTCATTGGTCATTGGTCATTACTAACTGAGTCCTTTTCCCCCACACCGGGTGCAGGGCAGGCCATCACTTGACTTCCCCGTTCCTTTGCATTGCAGGCATTTTGTGTTCCTTTCGCAGTGATTATAACCCTTTCCTCCACATACTATACACGAAATCCTGGCGCCCAGCGGGTTTCTGCCCGTTCCCGAACAAAAAACACATTTTTTCATGGGTTCTTCCACTTCAACCTGCCCCGTACCGTTACAAACCAGGCAATGTGATATTGGAGAGAGTAAATCGAACGGATCCTTTCCCGTTCCACTACAAAATGCACATTTGATTATTTTTGCCATGATCTTCTCTTTTTGATAATATGGTTAAGAAACTTAATAATTTAGATGAGCAGAATCCATTTACAGACCGGGTGTAATGAACAAACCACAACCTTCGTTTTACTGTTTTCAAATCTCCACAGGTACAAACCAGGTAAATGTTCCGATAAGTCCGTATCAATGGCCGGAATTGAACTCCACAGCTACAGCGCATTGCATGTTCTGTTATCCTTATAGTCATTTCCCTGGTATGTATCTCCCTGCAATGATTTATTATTTGAGTTTTGGATAGTAAATATTCTCAACTTTCAATACTTTGCCCTCATCCAGCAATGCCTTGGCGATAAATCCAAGTTTCATCCGGGTTTGGTTAAGCGGAAATTCCATTTCCGAGATCTTCACTCCCATGGGATGCTTGTTGATATAAGCCAATACTTTATCTTCTATTGATAATACCACTATTGGTTTAGGTTCTAACTTGGGTTCAACTTTTACTGAAATTTCCTTTACTGTTTCAACCGGAGCTGGCTTTACTTCTACAACCGGGGCTTCCTTTATTGCCTCTTTTTTTTCGGCTTTCTTTACTGCAGCCTTAGGAGCGACAACGCCTGTTTCCCTTACTTGAGCAATGGCGTCCTGCATATTGTTCCATGCAGCCGCTGCCCCTTCTCTGTCTTGAGCAAAATCACCAAGCATTCCGGCAGTGGCTTTTTGGATGTCCTTTACCTCTTTTTGGATTCCTTTAATTGATACATGAATCCCTTTCAGGATAACTTTGTAGTCGTTTAGTCTCTCTAATTCGCCTTTGTCGAGGTCCTTCCTCAGCTTTTGAGCCATTTTTTGATTTTCCTTGCTGATTTCCGATAATCTTTTCTGAAACCCATTCAGCAAACTCCGGGTATATTCAACTCTTTCAGCAAGGTTTTTACTCAATTCTGACCTGAGTTCAGCCGACATATCCTGGTGCTCTTTTTCAAACTGTTCGAGCATGTCGTTCGTATTCTTGAAAATAGTCGCAACCTCATCGTTGATGCTCTTAATATCATCATTGATGTTTTTCATCAGGGCATCAAATTCCTCCAACCTTGTTTTTTCGTTTTGCATCCGGTCTGCTCTGCCCGCGGCAAAGTATTTATTCAAATCAACAGCCATTTGTGCCCTGTCGGTTGCGAATTCATTGATCATGTTGAGGGTTGAAGTTTGAATTGCCACCACTTCTTTCTGAATGGAAGCGATCGTGCCATGGATGCCGGTCATTAATGCTTTGAAGGTGTTCAGCCGTTCTTTTTCCCCACGGGCAAGGCCTTTTCTGAGGGCTGCCGCATTGGCGTTTAAAACATCGGTCATATCCTGGTGATCCTTGCGGAAACCATCGAGGGTTTTTTGTACATCGTTTACAAGCTCCTCATTTTCTATGATCCGTTGTTTGAATGAAGCAAGTATATCTTCACTCAAATTTTTCATTTCCGATGATAGTCCCATTTTTTTATCTCCTATGTTTAATGAATATTTGGTTACCTGAATTAGTTGATTTCTTATAATTTTTCTGAACCTGATTTACTTTTACAACAAGTTTTCAGGGTATGTAATAATTTTTGCAGAAATATTGTGAATGAAGAAAGTACTTCTTGAATCAAATTTTTCTTCCCGGTATCTGTTTCCATTTTTTTATCTCCTGTTTTTTTAATGTTTCGTTACCTGAGTGAACTAATTTCATTGAATAATTGCTCTCTGACCATTTTTATATCCTGTATATGAATGTGATCGCCCTTTTCAAGCAGGTTTTCGAGACAGGCCATCATTTTATTGTGCATTTGCTGAAAATCCAAAAATGTTTTCATGACTGATTCCTTTCTCATTTCCTGAAGCTCGGAAATACGGGAAAGTTGCTCTTTGATGATGGAAATTTTTTCGCAATTATCCTGTGAGGTAATATCTTTGATGCCCAGCAGGCTGTTTTTCAGTGATTGTGCAGTCGCCTTCTGGGCTTCAATAAAATTCAGAAACTGGCTTTCGGCTTCTTTTTCTTTTTCGTCAAGCGCTCCCAGAATGCCCGACATCATGGTGTTGTAATCTTTTTTACGCAGGGAACCATTTTTCGCGAGGGCTTCGCAAAGCCTGGTGTTTACGATGTCTCTTTCCTTTTTGAGGTCATTGAGGGAATGATGGGCATTATCGAACAGGAAATGGGAGGATTCAGTAATATTTTCGGATGATTGGAAAGCGGTTTGAATTTTTTGGATCCGCGATTCGTAGGAGGTTATTATGTTGTCGAAAAAACCATCTAGGTTTAATGCTGGTTGAGACCTCATATTGGTTTATTGGTTTATTGGTTGATAAAAAGAGAAATTCTTGGTACCTCATGCTTTCAGATATCAGATCGGAAAGGATGTTTTAGCAAGAATAACTGCTGAACTGCAATGTGCCTTATGCGGCTTTTGCAGTTAATCCGATTGCTTCTGCATACTTCAGGTATGTTTCAACCGAGGCTACGACTACCCTTGCTTCAATTGCAAGCAGTTCGATACCTACCAATGATACTCTTACCCATGCATCAACTACAACACCTTTGTCAAGGATACGGTCGATTACCTCTACGAGGCTGGATGATCCGATTGTCTTTTCTACTGCCATTTTTTTAATCTCCTATATTTAATTATGAATGCCGTACTTTATATTGGAGGGACGGTTTACCTCTTTCAATTCACCCTTTGCTGCGCTAACCTTATGCGGCTTTTGCAGTTAATCCGATGGCTTCTGCATACTTCAGGTATGTTTCAACCGAGGCTACGACTACCCTTGCTTCAATTGCAAGCAGTTCGATACCTACCAATGATACTCTTACCCATGCATCAACTACAACACCTTTGTCAAGGATACGGTCGATTACCTCTACGAGGCTGGATGATCCGATTGTCTTTTCTACTGCCATTTTTTTAATCTCCTATATTTGATTTATAAAAACCGTGCTTTACTTGAGGGACGGTTTACCTCTTTTTTTTCGTTGTGACATTAAGTAATGCAAAGGGTGGGCCGGAAATGCCAGATAAAAAAAAATTGCCAAATCCAGACAGCTATTTATCTGAAAATGAAACACAAAATAATTGTGATTTTTTTTTGAAAATCTGATTTTCGATGCCAAACCGGGAGACGGTTTATCTATTTCAACAATAAAAACGCGTACTTACGTGAAAACGCGTATCGTTAAACGCCGACACTGTTAAAAACTTTGACACACCATACTCCGTGTTTAACAAGATCCTTCCTGTTTGAGGTGATTGTTTTCATTAATCCATTCCGGCTCCGTAGGAGCCAAACCCTGGTAGCCCGCATACCCCCACCCCGAACTCAGCGCGCCGTAGGTGCGCAACACATTTTGGATTTGAATCTCCGGAAAATAATTTCGCACCTACGGCGCGAAATGCTCCTGAACCTCATCGTTCTACCAGTGTTTCGCACCTAAGGAGCGAAATGCTCCCAAACTGATCGTATCTCTTTGAATTTGGTCAGCTAACCCGGTCATTCATCCGTCTCAATCCTGATATCGTACTTCTTCATTTTCCTGCTTAAGGCATCGCGGTGAATTCCAAGTGCATCAGCTGCGGCCTGCTGATTGAATTTTGCCATGGCGAGGGCTTTCTGGATAAGGTTGAGTTCGTTCAGCTTCAGGTTTACAGAATCAGACTCCTTATCCGTTGGAGCAGGTTTTTCTGACTTTACAGGAAAATCATTGATACCAAGCAGGTTGCCTTTGCACAGGATGATCGCCCTCTCGGTCATGTTTCGCAATTCCCTGACATTACCGGGAAAAGAATATTTTAATAGTGTCTCAAAAACCTCGCGTGAAATGCGGAGATTCGGCTTGTTGAATTTCGTAGAATACACATCAACAAAATGGATCAGCAGGGGTTTGATGTCCTGTGGCCTTTCCCTGAGCGAAGGAATATGAATGTGCAGGGTGTTGAGCCGGTGAAGGAGGTCAAGCCTGAATTTCTTTTTTTCAACCTGCTTATGCACATCATGATTTGTAGCAGAAACAATACGAAAGTCGGTGTGAATCTGATTGGTATCACCAACCCTTGTGATCACCTTTTCTTCGGTTGCCCGAAGGATTTTTGCCTGGAGATTGAAAGGCATGTCAGCAATCTCATCAAGAAATAAAGTACCCTTGTGACACACCTCGAAGAATCCCATTTTATCGCTGATTGCGCCGGTAAATGATCCTTTTTTATGACCAAAGAATTCACTCTCCAGCAGTGATTCAGTAATAGCGCTGCTGTTAACAGCACAAAAAACATGATCTTTTCTCGAACTTGAATAGTGAATGATCCTGGCAATGTTTTCTTTTCCAGTGCCACTTTCACCGGTAATCAGCACATTGGAATCGGGGTAATTTGCAGCGGTAATGGCTTGTTCGAAAACTTCCAGAATCTGCGGACTCACCCCAATGAACTGCCGGTCGATTTTTTCTTCAAGGTTTTTTGAGATCAGCGAATTCCGCTCCTCCATTTGTTTTAGCCGCCGGTGCATTTGAAGGTACTTTTGGGTACGTTCAATTGCGATCTGGATGTCGATATACCTGAAAGGTTTGCGTAAATAATCGAATGCCCCGAGCCGCATTGCCTTGATCACCGTGTCCATGTCGCCATGCGCCGAAATGATGATAACCTCCATTCGTGGGTACTGAATCTTTACATCCTTGAGTATATCAAGACCGTTTACACCAGGCAACCTGACATCGAGGATCAGGAGGTCAATTTCATGGCTCGTAAGAATTTTTCGTCCCTCCTTTTCTGTGTTTGCCTCAAATGACTCATAATCAGAGCCCTGAAAGAACCCACTTAATTCTTCTGTGAATTGCTTTTCATCATCAAGGATCAGAATTTTAATTTTATCGTGTACTGACATTGTTACTTAGATTTTCAATATCCATACCCAGTTTGATTTTTGTTCCGTGAGCCGGATCGCTCGATATTTCGATTGATCCGTTCATCTCTTTGATTATCTGATAACAGATCGATAATCCGAGGCCTGTTCCCTTTCCTTCATCCTTGGTAGTATAAAACGGAAGCATGATATTATGGATATCATCGTTGCTTATGCCGATGCCATTATCAGTGACTTCAATGATGATCAATTGATTCTCCGTGTATGACCTGATCCCTGTGATCATATCAAAATATTCTTCCTGTTTGCTTTTCTTTTCCATCACCGCATCTTTGGCATTTACCAGCAAGTTAATGATAACCTGCTCAAATTTAAAGGTGTTACCAAGAATCAGAGGAATATGTTTTTCAAGTTGAATAATCAGGTTGATCCCCAGGTATTTGAACTGTTCAGCTAACATTGAAGCAGCATTTTCGATGCTTGAATTAATATCGAAGGCTATAGATATGTAATCGTCGTGACTTCTGGAAAAGGCCCTGATATGATCAATGATATTCTTTACCCGGGTTATGTTTTCAAATATTTTGTCGGATTTGTTTCTGATGAATTCGATATCGATCGTATCGGCTTTGGCAGATTCAAATAAAATTTTATCCACTATCAAAGAAATGATATTCAATGGCTGGTTGATTTCATGGGCAATGCCTGAAGCCATTTCGCCCAGTGTTGACATGCGGTCGGCATGGATTTGTTTTGCCTCTATTTTTTTACGCTGGGAAATATCGCGAACGATGATCATAAATGATAAGGGCACCCCATCGGGGTCTTGCATCAATGTTGCGCTGATTTCACCAGGAAATACGGATTGGTTTATCTTTCTGATTTTCAACTCGATATTTTGTGCAAGCCCTTCGTTTGTTGTCATTTCAATGATGTTCTTTACCGCATTTTTTTCGTCGAATGGAACGAAGCGGAAAACATTTTTGCCCACCAGGCCATCTTTGGAATCGGCGCCAAGTAATTGAAGTCCGATTTCAGAAGCCTCGGTTATGATCCCTTTCATGTCGATTAATAAAATGCCATCGGGAGATGCATTTAACAGGGTTTTGTATTTTTGGGTAGTAACTTCTGCTTTGATTAATGCCAGGGCGAGTTTATTGGCCGATTTTTTCAGTAGCACAGCATCCCTGGCAATGGTCTGTTTCTGATTGAAAAGGTCAAGAAATACGTTGATTTTGCTTAGTAAAGTTTGACTGTCAACTGGTTTAAAAATGTAATCGACTGCCCCAACGCCATACCCTTGGCCGATTTGTTTTTGATCAACGTGACTGGCGGTAAGAAAAATTACAGGCACCGTTGCACCGGGTCTTTCTTCATTCATTTTCAAAGCCAGTTCGTAGCCATTCATCCCGGGCATTCGAACATCGATGATTGCAAGCGGAAGATCAATGCCCCGGGTTTTCTCAAGGGCCTCCTGTCCGGAAAGCGCCTTGATGAGGTTAACATTGACCTTCTTGATAACCTTTTCGAGGAGGTCGAGGTTTTCCTCGGAATCGTCAACGATGAGCAGGTTTGGTAAATGTTTCATTGGGATGGTTTATGACCCAAGTTTCAGCCATTCAGATTGAATAGAATATTTCTGGTAATTTTCATAATTATTTCTTGTTTTGAATTGTAGTACTGATATTTTTTATTGATTTGGCGATTGAACAAAAAAGGGCGTGACCTTCACATCTTCCAGCTAACTAAGGTACCGCCAAGCACCCGTCAACAACCATAATAACAGAAGGAACACACCCATGGGGTGCGTCCGCTAATGCTATTCCTCTGTTGACTTAAAAATTGGCGGTTTTCAGTTAGAGAAATATTAGCAACGCAATATTTTATCTATGAATAAGAACGATTACAATATATGATTGTGGCATTCCGGGCGCTGGAATTGATGATTACCATTTAACACAAATTGTGAATTTCTTAACAAACACAAAACTTTTTTTCAAATATACAAGATATTTGGATAAATACAGCGATTCTTATATAATCACGTGGAATTGAAAATAATCACTATAGCGCAGTGAAAACCAGTGGCCGAATGGAAGGGTTATTTAACCAACCACCCCACCCTCAAGTTCGCGTATATCCCATTGAGGTAGAGACCTCCGGCTGATACAGTGAGTTGATCTTTGATGATGAGCTGGGCGCCGGCTTCGATGCCGGGGAATTTAGTGAGGGAATTGAGGGAGAGACCTACGTAGGGTCCTATTCGGAATACAGGCGGTTTTGGGAAAGGTTTGGCAATGCAGGTATCAACCTGCCGGGTGATGGTGATGATCTCTTTGGGCCAAACGAAGTCGGAGAAGGTGATATAATTCAATTGGCCTTTTGCGGACCACCGGAAACTGATGCCGCTTTGATTGAACACCGAGTCGTACCAGCATTCCCGATATGGGATCAGGATTGAATCATGGATAACCACTTTAACGGGAACCGGTTTGATCACCACCTGCCCGGGAAGGTGAATGGTATCATGGACGGTATCAATCCTGACCGGAGCGTATTTGAATGCCTGGATCAATGAAGCCTGACTTCGGAGAATTTTGTTTTTCGAAGCATCGTGCAAAACCCGCTCCAGTACCACGGCGCCGATGAGCAGCATGGCCAGGATGAGGGAAACCCAGACCAGGGGACGTTTTATTGCCCTGGAAATCTTCGATGAATCGAATGTAAATGCCACGGCTTAGAAATATTTCATTTCATTATTCAGGAATAACCAGGCCTCTGATCTGCGCCGGTTACTCAAGCCAAGTGATATTTGTTTTTCGCCCGGTTCATCGACGATCCCATCGCGATCATCATCGATACCGGGTTTCCCGGCATATTTATTCCACATCATGAACGTGTCCTCGATGGAAATATCTGTCCTGCAGTCATTGATGAACTTTAACAGAGATGACTGCCTGAGTGCATTGCACCCTACGTTATAGGCGAAAGAAACCAATGCATCATACTGACATTGCATCAGTTTAACCTTCAGCATGGAATTGACCTGGTACTCGGTTTGCCTGACGTCGTGCAGCAGATAATCCCGGGCCTTCTTGTATGATACACGATCACCTTCCTTGACCGGCGTACCATCGGGATACAGGGTTGTACCATATCCGATGGTCCACACCCCCGCAGGGCAACGATACGCAAATGCCTTAAGGCCTTCGAAATGTTCGATCAGCGCAAGGCCCTTTTCGGATATGGTCATTGCTCGCTCTTTAGTGGCACCCCATTGCTGTTGGAGAGGAAATTCTTGATGAGGTAGGCGATACCCGCTGCAACGCCTGTTAATACGATGGGTTGAAAGAAAGTCCAAGTCCAGCTTAGCGTACCAGCGGTGATGGCTTCATAAATACCTGTGAGAATTGCGCCGATGACGGCAACCAGCAGACCTTTACCAAGATCCAGCCAGTTCAGACTAAAAAAATTTGAGTTCATGGTATAAGTTTTAAGTGATTAAGTTTTAAGTGTTAAGTGATTATTTTGATTGGTTTCGAAGATAGACCTGGATTTCATCGATTTTTTTGAGGATTTCGCGGGTGTCGGATTTGATATCAACCTTTAGAGCGTCCAACTCCTTGCGGTTTTCGGTACAGTGTGCTTCGACATTCTTTTTCAGGTTGATTATTTCAACATTGATGGCCGCTATCTGGATTTCGAGGTGTACCCAGACAGAGATAACCCCGGCAATAAATGTTGCCAGGCTGATTGCCTGGGTAACTGGAAGACCAAATATTTTTTTGTCCCTGACCATTTTATGTTACGGCGCTGCAAAGCTTACCTGGACCATTTCGACAAATGCCACCCAGCGGAGTGTTACTGCAGCCTGGCCGGTGACTGTAATTTTTAAGGTTTTAAGGGTATCGTCGGTTGATAAATTAGCATCATAGCCTTCGGCTGTTTTATTGATGACGGTTTTTGCAATATTTCCGAGGTAGTAAAGAACATCTTCACCCGGTTCCCGGTAAAACATCCCTTGTAAAACAAAATGTCCACCAGAATCAACATCACTATTTGAACTGATGATCATAACACGAACTGCATACATGGCAGGCTGCGCCCACATGGCAATAGCTGCACCATCGAGCAACAGGTCAGCAGGTGTGGCATCGGTTGTAGTACCCTTGGCAACGAAACTGACATACTGTGCAGAACCAGGCACTCCACCAGTAAATTTTCCGGCAGCCTGGACATGTACGTTGCTCATTGTTCCCAATGCTTCCTTGCCTTCAAGATGAGTGTAATCAATATCACCAGCAACCTCATAGTCGGTGGTATTGCCTGAACCTTCGATGTGATTGTAATCACCCCTGCAACCGTTAGATTTGCCACATACAAGGTTACATGCACCAGTGATATCATTATCATCGCCAAAAACTGCATTGAAGTTTTCGGTGACATCGGGTAAATTATGTGAGTTGCCAGCGACAATGTTATTATGACCTCCGCAGATTTGGTTACTGCCAGCCACCAGATTTTTATTGCCGGCAGATGTATTGTCTATGCCGCCTACAACATTGTTATCCCCGGCAGCAGTATTGAGATGGCCAGCTCCACCGGTGCCTACAATGGCAGAGTTGGCCCCAGCGCCAGGTATAACCAGATCAGTGACTCCCTTTATGGTAGCGGCAGTGACCGGATTGGTACCACCGGTATCAAGACCGGTATCGGTACCCTGGACGTGATCAGCGGCGTTTGAATGATCAAGGGTGTTTGCATGATCCAGACTATTTGAATGTTTAAGGTCGACAGCGGATTTCGCATCTGCAGCGGTTACGGCATTGGCGCCGCCGGTGTCAAGGCCCTGATCGGTACCCTGAGCATGATCAGTAGCGTTTGAATGTTTGAGATCGACAGCGGATTTGACATTTTCAGCGGTAACAGCATTGGCGCCGCCGGTATCGAGCCCGGTATCGGTGCCCTGGGTATGCCACTGGCTTTTATTGAAAAAGGTTGAGGTGCCCATTTTTTACTTGTTGAATTGTTGAATTATTGAATTGTTGAATGAATATTAGTTGAATGAGAAGTAGCAATCCTTTATTGTTCCGGTTTTTGCGGCGCCGACTTGAACGTAAAAGCGGACCCAGGTTGTGAGGACGTTCATCGCATTGAGGGTGGCGGAGGTATCGTCTTTGTCGAGTACCATATCGGTGACATTGTCGAAGTTTGAACCGTCGAGGCTTTGCTGCAGGGAGACGGTAACATCGGCGTCGAGTCCGGAATAGGCGAACTGCGCGGTGATATTCATGGATCCATCGGGGACCTGGACATAATCGAGCCAGGCATTTCCATCGGCAATATCGAGGTTGCAGGTGATCTTTGTGCGGGCGAGTGGCATACATTTAAGTGTTAAGTGGTTAAGTGTTAAGTTTTAAGGACATGGTTAGACGAATGAGATTTCAAGCATTTCGATATAGGCGATCCAGCGGACCGGAACGGTTTCGGCACCCGTTACGGTAATTTTCAAAGATCCATATGTTGTATCGGCCGAAATAACTGCAGTAAACCCATCGCCCATGTCGAGGATGATGGTATCGACGGTTGGTGTGTCGGTCCAAATGAGCGTGGTGGTGAGGTTATTGGCTCCTTTAACAATCATGCCCCTCATTTCCTTGATGTATCCGCAGTCGAGGGTTGAGATCATTCCAAAAACCCGGACCGTAAAGGAGTAGCCTTTATTTGACGCCAGGATGATTCGAGACCAGGTATCGACCATTAGTTCGACCGGTGTTAAATTGGTCGTAATACCCTTTGCGACGACACTGGTATATTGCGCACTTCCTGCTGCGGAACCTGTAAACTTGCCAGCTGCGTGTGCATGCTGGCAATCATTGTAGCAGGCAGCCTCATGGCCCTGGGCAGTGCAATGATGTTTTTGATCGGGGAGCGAATGATCCTCACCCGTGACATGGTTAAAACTGCCCAGGATATTATGGTTGCGGCCAGAAACTGAATTGTGGGTTCCGGATACAACCTGGTCTTCGCCGGATACCTCGTTGCCCAGGGAAGATGTAACATGGTTGTTGTCACCAGTAACAACGTTGCGCTGACCCTGGATAACATTGTCAATTCCTGCAACTAAATTGTATTCGCCGGTAACAGAATTGGTGCGGCCTGAAACAGCATTGGCGTTTTGATATTGTGAAGCATTTATAGAATTGTTCATACCGGTAAGCAGGTTGCTATCGGAAGAAGCCGTACAACCGCTGCCGGAGACAAGGTTTCTGCTACCGGGGGCGGCATTTGCGCAGCCGGTAACAAGATTGTTCATGCCTGTGGCCGTGTTGGGTATTGTTCCACCGTTTCCGCCGATAATAACAGAATAAGTATCAAAGGTCAGGGAGCCAACAATTTTTATGGCAGCCAGGATTGCATCAAGAGTAGCCTGAATACCAGTTAAAAATATACCCCGGGCATTGTTGACCCCATTGATATAATGAAGAACCCCGGAATCGTCGGTATACGTTCTGATAGAACCCGTAGGCGGTCGGTCGGGTGTGGCAGAAAGGGGCAGCCTCGCGTAATCTTTATAATTGGTTACGGCGGACCTTAACGAATTTGCCTGAAAATATTTAGAGTATCCCATATTATGCAGCGAATAGACATAAAAACTTATCAAGAACCCCAGCACTGCAATTGCCAGCCGTAACTTTGAACCTGATCCAGGTTGTAAGCAGTTCGCTGATATTTAAAGTAGCAGAAGCAGAAGCAATATCGAGGATTATGCCAACGGACATTTCATCAATTGATTCACACTCATCGAAGTTGATGCCATCGAGGCTTTGATAAAGCGTACAGGTGACCGGGTCGTTGATGCCGTAATACTTGAACTGCACGGTTATTTTAGTTGATCCGTTTGGTATTTGTACAGATGGGGTCATGGCATACCCAAGGCCAGGAGTATGATAATAAATATCATGGAGGTTCATGTTGCATAAAACCATTCTTCGTTGTACCTGGGCCATAATAAAAGATCAAAAATCAAAATTCAAAATTCAAAACTGTCAGATAGTAGGGGTGATAATAAAGCCACTGATGCGGCGGGATGTTGGCAGGGTGTATAATGGAAACTCCTGTGCGACCAAATAATCTATGAGCAAATCCAGTTTGTATTTGGCCATTGCGAACACCTCCTTTACGATGTCGCGGCGGTGTTCGGGAGAGATCATTACAGCCGTTGAAATATCCATGAGACACTGGGCCAATGCAGGATCGCTGCCGACAGTATATTGAGAAGTCTCAAGTAATTGCTGGTTAAGCATGGTGGCTTTGATATAATAAGCCAAGCAGGGTTTGATGTAATCATCGACCAGAACGGCGTACAAATCGCCTGCCGGATCGAGCAAAACATCATCATAGAGTGGAGCGGTCAGCACCGGTTTGATGTACTGGATCTGAGCCGTGAGAATGAAAGAATCCTTGATCATGGCCGGGTCAAGCTCGGTGATATAAGCGATGGTGATGATTTCGAGGGGGGTCATGAGGGAAGCCATGGAAAAAGTGTTAAGTGATTAAGTGTTAAGTTTTAAGACTGGTGCTGCCGATATTGGAGGAAAAGGTGTTTTGGAGTTGGAGGACCAGGATGTTTTGGGCCGGGTCGTTCTTGTCGAATTCCAGACCGGAGTCGCGGCGGACTTCCCAGACAAAGTTCATCGGGTTGATTCGCGAGATGGGCGGAGAATTGATAAACTCGAAGTCTTTGAGTAGTAACCCACACGCTGCAAGGGATGTTTGCAGGGACTGCTGAAACACCTGCTGGATGGGTTTGATCACGGTGGCCATGGCTACCTCGTATTCATTGAGGATACGTCCGGATTCGAACGAAGATTTCATATCGGAGTACGGGGTGAGCGAAGGGAACCAGTTGTGGATGGTGATGAGCGAGAGTTCAGATTGGGTGTGCAGGTCAAGCCAATGAGCCTCGTTGTCGCGGCTGAAAGGGACGAATTTAACCTCTTCAGGAGTAACCCCAGGCGCTGGTGATGACCTGAGTTGGAAAAGTAACTGGCCTGACTTTACGCCTAATGCCCCAAAATATTCTTGCATTGTTGCATTCAATGCAGTTGCGTCGGCCTCGGAGTTCACTCCCGGGATGACCAGCATCCCGGGAGATGCGAAGGAGGATTCAAGGCGGGTTTGGTTCCAGATGTTTGTCAGCCCGGAGATGATGACATTGCGAATACCGGCAAAGTAGGCGGGTATCCCATAGAAGGTAAACTCCGGCTCGTAGTCTTTGATATGGACTATGGAGTGAAGCAGTCCATCATCACCGGCAGAGAATTCAGGAAAGAGGCTGATGGATTTTAGATGTTTGTCGCTGTTGCCTCTGAGCAGATCCCAGTTAGGATGAATCAATGCTTGTTTGCCATCGGTATGTAAACGAACCCGGGAGGCGTCCTGGTGATAGACAAACACAAAAGATCTTTTCTTATTGGTGATCAGTTCGTAGTAACAATTGCCAAAGGTGAGGTAGTCGAAGCAGAGTTTTTTGAGGGTCACCGAAAAGAGTTCCTTGCGGTTATTTGGGAGCTTCAGGAATGAAGCAGTTACCGGATCGGATGACTGAACGCCCTGCCCCAGGATGTAGTTTGTTTTAGAGTTCAGGATGGCCCGGTGGACGGGAACTTCACGGGCGAGCTTGATCAATTGGCGGGGCAGGGCGTTGTCGATTCCAAAAGGCACAAAGACTTTGATGTTCGAAGGATCCAATATTACGTCAGTATCCACCAGGTCGAGGACGGGAGAATAGCTGAACTCGTAGAAACGAGGCCGGGGAGAAGGAGCAGACTGGATTTTCTTGGAAGACATTTACGATCTACGATTTACGAATTACGATTTGGCCGGGACGCGGGACACGGGACGCGGGACAAAAAATTAGTCGCCGAAGCCGGCCAACACTAGTAATTCAGAATGGAGATATGCTGTGGCGGCTTTGTATTGGACGCGGTACCGGCGCATCTGCAGGTCGGTGTTGTACCAGGATTCGATGTCGTTGGTGTCCATCAGGCCGTCGGTGCCGAAGATGAGGTTCTGCTGGGTGGTGAACATGGCGCGGTGAGGCTGGACGCCGTTCTGGTAACTGGCGATCCAGGTATCCCAGTCGGGACGAACCAGCACAGGATAGCCTTCGTAGGAAGGAACCGGAAGTCCACCCAGCATCATGGTGAGCGGAAGGTCGCCGGTGGTTTTGGCCTTTACGGTATGAACCAGGTTGCGCCACATGGAGCGGGTGCACATGAAGACCAACGGGAATTCGAACATTTCGGGACGGGCGGCATCGATCATGGCCTCGAAGGTGGTGTCGGCTTCATTGGCTGCCAATTTGCCCTGTTTGGTAGCAGCTACCACGCCGGAAGCTGCAACGCTACCATTGCCGGTAACCGCACCGGTGAAGGTAAAATCCTGTCCTTTGAACTTGCTCACAACCTTGATTGCGCCAGCCGAAGGGTTGGTTACTATGACCCCGCTCAAGGCTCCACCACGGGCTTCTACTGCGGCTTTATGGGCCGTAAGCCAGTTGTTGCAGGTGACAGTTGCCGAACTGGCATAAGCCTGGGAATAGGCTACACCGTTGATGGTCAACACCAGATAAGTGTCTGTACCGGCCGTATAGGTGAGGATCTTCTCAGCCTTAACTGCCGCAGTGGCCGAAGCAACGACTACATGCTGAGCTGAGGGAATGGTTCCGGCGAAGAGATCCTTGATGAAGTGCGTGAGAAATCCCGTATACCCTGAAAAGTTGGTATCAATAACACCGGTGGGTATGCCGGAAGAGAGGACCTCCTGCAAGGGATTGCCAAAGAACATCTGGCGGATGAGGTCCTGCTGGCCAGCCTGAGCGATGATGGGAAGCATTATCTTGTTCCATACATCGGGCTGTTTCATCTGCTCGATGTCGTCTTCCTTGTAGCCGGTGGCTAACAGTTGCTCAAGGATTGAACCCCAGAAGGCGCGGGCGTTTTGTTCAAATTCCAGGGCCATGGGCGCCACGGTGATGGATTGGGTGGAGAGCGCAAAAGAACCGGTTGGGGTGAAACCGGCTGATGTTTTTGGCTTGGTGATGAAGGATGGCCGTGAGATCTTATTCAGAAGCTCAGTGCCTTTGATGTCGGAGCGCACGGTGATGGCTCCACGGATGTCTTCGCCCATGAAAAACGGGGCGATGAAATAGTCGTGGATGGACTGCTTGGTGAAGGCGGGCGAAATTCCGTGAGAAAAGATGTTGGACATAGCTTTATGAATTAAAAATTAA
>Ga0247841_10003144_pt1 | contig 31203 bp, 18 predicted proteins | sample LaCruzMarch2015__2_FD_192410 | JGI IMG/M metagenome (GOLD analysis project Ga0247841, IMG submission 192410) | Freshwater microbial communities from meromictic Lake La Cruz, Castile-La Mancha, Spain - LaCruzMarch2015_18m | ecosystem: Environmental > Aquatic > Freshwater > Lake | place: Spain... | reverse complement strand
ATTCCCCTCTGTCACTGTATATCGAAAATAATCCTCTTCATCTGGATCATCAATGTGACTGAGAGATGCAGGAGCATTTATAGTCAATAAAGCTGCATTGTAATGAGTCGGATTGGGTTCAAAATACATATCCCAGGTTGCTACTACATCACCATTCCAATATGCTGGTAAAACCCGGAAGCTGTACTGTCCTGTTGTAGCTCCGCCGTTTCTAATGATCTTAATGTAGTTGAGACCTGAAACTCCACAGGTGTACTTGTACTCCTGCGTTCCGGTGCTGCTACTAAGCAGAGACTGCACTTCGTTGTAAACATAACACTCAACCGTGACCCCAATTGTCGATTCTATCCGTACGGTATAGCCGTAACCGGCTACTGCATTAAACTTGTAGTAGTCTATGTCACTGGATGAAGATATTGCATCATCGTATATTGAATTGATATTGATTAAAGTAGCGGTAGCAAAACTTTCATTCGGCTCTGTTGCAATGAGATTAGAAAATAGAAACACACAAAAGAATATAATCCAGAATTTCATATTAACCTCGAGCATTGTCTATAACAAATGGGCTACGCCCTATGAAATCAATCAAATGCATATTTCCTCTTAATGTGGGAGAAAATAAGCGAAATAAATACAAGTGTGCTCATAAAGATACTGTTTCTAATGTCTATAATAGCCGTTGCTATGATAGAAAAGCCATTTGAAAATACATCATACAGGTATTAGCGTTCTTAGATACTTTAACATTGTACACTCCATGTTTATATCATATATTCTTGTGATAAAATCATTTGACGGTACGCTGTTTCAAATCCAGAGTTTAATTTATACATTTCAATTCTTACAAGTTATATACAAACTTGAAAGCTGGTTTTTGTCAATGACTAACACTGATTTTCATTTACTACACATCCAGTGCAGCCCCAAAGTCCCTTAGCCAGACCACCTGCTTTTGATAATCAGGCAGTATCTTATCCACTTCATTCCAGAACTCTTTGCTATGTCTCTTGTATTTGAAGTGGGTCAGTTCGTGCACTATCAGATAGTCTATTACGCTCACAGGAGCCATCATTATCTTCCAGTTGAAGTTCACCTTGGGTTGCTGTACTGAGCAGGAAGCCCATCTGTTTTTCAGTTCTAGGATTGATACAGTTTCCACCTGAATACCGATCATAGCAGCATACTTTGCTACTCGTGGGATAATGAACTTTTTGCCCTTTGACCTATAGAATTCTTTGAACATCGACTTAATCTGGTCATCTGAACCTTCCGGTACTTGAAAGTGCCTACCCTTGAATTCAAGTGTATTCACCTCATTGCTATACTGGAGATAGTAGTTCCTGCCCAAGTAAAGAAAAGACTGCCCATTCACTAGCTCCCTTTTAATTGCACTGTCATTGAGGAGAGATCGCTTTGCCTGGAACTTATAAATCTTGTATTCGTTTTTCTTGAGGATATCCTCTACATCTTCATCTGTTAGCCCATTCGGAACTAATACAGTCAATGAACCATCCCGCTCAATGTAAATAGAAGCAGTTTTACGTTTGCTTCGTTTAACTACTATCGGGAAGTTTAGGTTCATGAGTTACGAACCTCTTTTTCTCGCAATTGAGCAAGGTTGATAAGTTCGATAGTAAGTTTAGCGGATATCTTCTGAAGAGATTCTATACTACAATAGTCCAGTTCATCTCGGATTGCACCTTCCAACTGTCTCCGTTCATTAGGTTTCTGCCAGAAGTTTGGAATGGATACGTATTCTTTGATTCGAGAATATATGTATTCTGCTATCTTAGCAGAGTCTTCAATTTGTTCTTTATTACTCAGGTCGATGCCTGCTTCCATCAGCATTAACTCATAAAAAGGTACTATCGGAGCAGCTACTATACTATCTTCCGGTTTGCGACCTTTGATGATTTCCTCTCTCAGATTGGTGAGTTCGGTGGCAATCAAATCCCAGTGCTCACGATGAGCATCCAGTATCTTCTGTAGTCTTTCACTGAACATCGTATAGAAAGCAGGGTCTTTATCCATATTGACTTTGATGTGCCAGCGGATTGCATGCTCCATCTCAGAAGCTTTTGCTTTGCCTGACTTGTTATGTTCATCCAGATACTTAGGGAAATCTCCTGATAGCAGTTTCACTGGTGGTATTTTCGGATTGATGCCTTCTGAGATTAGGTATTTATCAATGAGCTTTCTCACTTTAGCACCAGCCCATTTCAAATCAAGTGTCTCATCCTGATAGCGGTTACGCATCCTCATCAGTAAATAGCCCAGTCTCTTTGCCGGAATGTAATATTCCTTAGCCATCGATGCATTGAAGAGTAAATCCAGACTGTCATAAAACGCTTTGATGTAAGTATCAAACTGAGCACGGAATTTCACATCCTCACCCAGTTCCAGGCATCTCTCCACTAAGTCCCATTCTTCTTTTTCAACTGTCATTTTCTGTGTGATAAACTGCTCAATCTGCTTGATGCCATATTCTTCAAAAAGCTGGATAACTCTGCGATAGCGGGATTCTAAAACGGGTATCTCTTTATCCAGACCTCTGAAATATGCGCTCAGGTCTTCCAGTTCCTTCACATCAGTATCAGTAAAAATAGCCAGTGCTTCCTTCAAATGAGATGCCACTCCAATATAGTCAACCACTATGCCATGCTCTTTCACATATCCGCTTTTCATTACCTTGGTTCGGTTGACTCTGGCGATTGCTTGCATCAGTCTATGTTCTCTTAGGTTCTTATCCAGATACATAACCTGCTCTACCGGAGCATCAAAACCCATCAGCAATCTGTCACATACGCACAGCAGTGCCACTCCCGATTCAGGTTTGGTATAGTCAAAGTCCTTCTTGAAACTTTCTACTGCATTCATATCCATAGCATGCCTGCGTGCTGTTGAAACAAACCCCGGTTCGTTATTATCCATCATGGTAACCACTGCACATACCTTGATGAATTTCATCTGTTTGATTAGCTCATCATCCCTTTCATCGTCAGGTTTGCTTTCCTCTGCCGAAATACGTGCTTTTAACGCAGTTTCCAGTTCAAACTTATACCTGCATGCAGCTACGATAGAAGATGCCACCACTTGCCCTTTTAAGCCGTTTGGGAGAATTTCCTGAGTGTAGTGCGAGATGATGTCTTCTGCAATGGCTTTGATCCGTTCTTTTGATTCCAGATATGCTATCTCAGTTCCATACCGTTTCTGAATCTCCAGTCTCTCTTCTTCAGAACGCTCCCGGAACATATCTTCAAATTCTTGTTTGAAAAGTTCCTTGTCCAATAGCCTGTCCTGGCTTGTGCGTCCGATGTAGAGTATATCGACCGTAGCTCTGTCAGCTACAGAATCATTCATCTTATAGACATCAATGAATGTCCCAAATCGCTCATGTGTCTTTTGCTTATAGCGGTCTGTCAGTAATGGAGTGCCGGTAAAGGCGATTTTGACAGCATTGGGAAAAGCCAGAAACAAGTTTTCACTCATCTCACCACCCTGATCCTGATGAGCTTCGTCTATCAGTAGCAATATCCTCCCGCTATCATTCAGGATAGGGAAATCCTCAAACTTGGGTACAACCCCGGTGGCAAGTAGTGACTGAGCAGATACTCCGTTTTGAGCCAGGAACTTATGCAGCATCACCATATTTAGATTTGAACTGGTGTTTTTCAGTTTATTCAAATCTCTGCGGTGATTTATCTGCGTAACGCTTTCACCAGTATATGCTGCTGTCTCTGTTAGTTGATCTTCTAAATCCAGCCTGTCATTGACCATGACAATCTTAAAATCTTTCAGATCTTCAGAATCCCGCATCTTCTTTACTAAAAAGACCATAGTAAGGGATTTGCCTGAGCCTTGAGTATGCCAGATGACTCCGCTGCGTTCAAAGGGAGTCTGTCCAGTTCTCAAGCGGTGCATCATCTTCCAGACAGCCCGGTATTGCTGATAACGGCACACAACCTTGACCACTTCACCTTTCTTAATTTCCAAAAAGATAGTGAAGTTCTTCAGGATATCCAGCAAGATGGTCTTGTTCAGCATTCCATGTATTAGCACTTCCTGACGCTCTTCATTAGGGGTAATCTGGATAGAACGGTACTCTTCAGGGAAGATGTCCTTCCAATTCAGAAAGTGATCAAATTCACCTGTAATTGTGCCAAACCGTGCTTCTGTCCCATGAGTGATGATGCTGAAAAGATTGGTATGGAATAACTTCTCTTCTCCTTCGACTGCTCCGTATTCATCATCTCTGCGGTTGGAATAGCGGTTTATCTGGATAAATGCTTCACTCAGAGGTTCTGCCATATCTTTGTCTTTGCATTCAATAACTACTATGGGAAGTCCATTGATAAATAGCACAATATCGGGGATAATTGCATTCCTGCTTGCACCGGGTGTGTCCACTCTGAACTGGTTAATGGCTATAAAGCTGTTGCGCTCCGGATGAGTAAAATCTATCAATCGCACTAGAGGGTTCTGCTCTCCGGTTATCTCATTGGCATAGACCGTTGTGTTTTTGATAAAGAGGTCATATACGGTTTGATTTGCTTTCAGGAGACCACTGCCAGGCTGGGATGTCAGTTCTTGTATAACTCCATCTATCTGTTTATTAGTCAGCCATGACCTACCATCATCAGTCAGATTTATGCATTTTAGGGAAGACCTGAACTCCTGTTCCAAGATAATATCCCGAAAGGAATTCCGTCTGCTAAGTGCAGGATCACTTGGTATAAAACCTGTTCCATGATCAATTACTTCCCAGCCAAGCTGCTGCAGCTTCTCCAGAAAGGGGCGTTCGACGTTGGTGTATTCAGACATTTACGACCCCAAAAAAACTGATTTGATGATATCTTTGATTTCTTTAACCGAGAATGACCCTCTAATTTGTCCATCTTCAAGAAACCGAATCTTATCTTCCGTAACGATTAAGGCACCATTGCTACCTCCACCTTCCTGATATGGAAGAATATTATTTTCTTTATACCAATGGAGTTTTTGGTTCCAGCGTTCAACATATTCCGGATCATGCATCATGCCACAATGCTCCCAATAGTATGTAATCCCTGTGTCTTCATTCTCTATAACAAAATCTGGAAGCATAACCACTTCTTTAATCACCAGTTTCTTCTCGTAAATAGGCTTGATACCACTTTCAAGAAGTGACTGGTAAATCAATAGTTCGCTTTTCGATCTAAGCATCTGTCCATCTTCTGCTTGATGTATCAGATTCTTCTCAAGGTAATGCCCGTCAATCTCAACAATTTGTGGCTTTTTAAATAAATTTGTAATTCTACTTAATGTATCTGATTTTAAGGGACTCGAATACTTTAGAAAGTCAAGACCCTCTCCCTGCAGTAGCATCACAACTCTACCTTTTTGACGAGTTAGTGCGGTGTAAATCATTTCACGTGACAGGAGAGAACAATGCTGAGGTATTACGATAAAAGTGGTGCCAAACTCACTGCCTTGTGCCTTATGTATCGTTAAAGCGTAAGCAAGTTCCAGTGGAGAATCTCCTTCTTCACTAAACATCCAACCCCAGAAAGTGTATGTAAATCCTTTTTGAGAAGCAAATTCTACATGAGTGTGTTTGGGCTGTTGTTTATCAGTTTTCTTTCTGAATTGTCCAACCACTACTCCAATCTCACCATTCGCAAGGTAATTCAATCCTCCTGTCGGATAAACTGAATGTGAATCTCTGGATTTGTTGATTACATTTATAACTTTGTCCCCATAGACAATCTGTTCGGTACCAAGTGGCTCTGGTACTTTCTTAAACCTGTTTTGGACTTGCATACCTCGGAATTGTTTATGAATCTTTCTGTTAATGGCTGATACACCATATCTTTTACCTCTGACCGGAGAAAGAATTTGCCAATCTTCAACGGAACTAACTGCTTGCCCTTTATTAAAATAGTATTTATCAACGGCTCCAAGTGATTTGTTAAAGCTATCTAGGTCATCAAAATCTTCCATTGCCAGTTCTTCGGAAAGTACCTGTTCGAACAGCTTATCAAAATCATCTTCATTCTGCCAACGTTCAACCCGGATATTTTCTGATGCTTTCTTGGTTAAAAGGAGTCTAAAAACAGATTCGGCTGCAGGCTCCATAGTTCCGCCACCAAACCACTCCGCTAATTGTAAGTCCTCTCTACTAGAACCTCCCTGCCTGCGCCGAATTGTGAGTTCTGAATAATCAGGAGAAACCTTCGGAAACAAAGAATCAATATCAGTAGGTCTCAGTTGATTCACGATATCCACAAAAGGTCTTCCTGCTCCTATAGGTGGTAGTTGTCTATGATCTCCAACTAAGATGAATCTCTTAACGCCCTGTAAGCAATCCATAGTCGTTGAAAGCATCTCCTCTGTTAGCATGGAACACTCGTCTATGATCACAGTCTGATACGATTCGGCACATCTCTTTTCAGACATCACGTACCTACCTGTATCAGTTTCGTACCGTGAATAGCCAACCAGAAACTGTGCAATAGTTTTTGCCGTTATGTTGATATCTCGGGCGATTTCTTCCATTCTTACCCTAGCTTTACCAGTTGGAGCCAGAAAAAGAACTCCAGCACTCATAATCTCATGCTGGCCAGCAAGTATTGTTAATAAAGTAGTTTTTCCAGTCCCCGCAGGACCTATTAACAAAGAAAACCTTGATTCTGCAAGGGTCTGAAGTGCAGCTACTTTTTCCTGCCTGGCTCTTCGTTCCTGATCATCAATTTGTGAGTCTGGTAGCTTTGCGTTTAGAGTCACTTCCCAGTTTTCACTAATTGAGAGCTTTTGACCTTTTAACCTATCCATGATCTTCTTGGAAATAGTATTCTTGGTAATAACATATCTATGTAACTGGTATGCTGTATCACCTGATGCGGTATCTGTTATAGCTACATCACTACTAAAGCCTTCTTCTGCGAGATCGTAGTAGTCGCCATTAATAAGACATTCTGGACGAATTCGCAAACTACGAATCTGGTTAACTAAATCTTTCCTTGGGAGTAAAGTATGACCGGAATTGGATGCAATTTCTAACTGATGAATAGTAAAGGCTTTGATTCTGTTACTTGCCAATGGGTCGGTATATCTCATTGACACCGGTAACAGATCTTGATAATCTTCTTTAGTGTACAACCCCATATCAATTGTCTTGATATCTACTGGTATCGTAGATAATCTTAGGTCTGCATAGATCAAATATGGGTCGTTAATATAGGCTAGCTCCGCTCTGTTTTCAATATATTTGGTTCTCTCTTCCTCAACCCATAGAGCCGTTGCTTGTTCTATGGACAGATCAAAACGACTTAGTAAATGTAAGAAATTCAACCTAACTGGCTTTTTTTTCATTATCGATTTATACAAGGTTTTAGAATTTTCAGGGATTAATTTTTCAACTCTTTCAATAATAACACCTTTAATGCCATTTGCAATCTCTTCAAATACTCTCCATGGATTGATATGATCATCCGGGATGTTGTTGATTAGCTCAGCAGCGACAAAATGCCCTTTCTCAATTCCAAATGCACATAGAGCTGCCCCCATGCCGGGATAAGCACCTCTTAGTTTATCAAGTTTTGAAATCTCATTATGAATCCACTTAATAGCTGTCTGGTTGTGTTTTCCTATTCCATTTTCTTCTGCTTTCTCAAAAGCTTGCAAGCATTCGAGCAAGATTCTTATTGCAGCATCACTGCTGACATGTTCTGATGCATAAGAAAACTCCAGGTGCTTATCATCAGGTATAGAGACAGTAATTTCTTTTATATCAAAATCTGGATTCGTCTTCTGAAAATCTATGGCTTCATGATAGGGCAATAAAAATCCATCTTTACAATCATTACGAATACTGTGAAGTACCATGTGCTCCCAATAGGCTGTCCCAAAGGTCTCATTAGAACCCTCATATGCTTCACTTGGTTTTATTTCGCTTATCTTTCCAACCCCGATAAGCACTTTTCTATTGTCTTCAATAAAGGGGACCTGTTTTGCATATGCAAATACTAAAGAACTGGCAACGTCAAGATGTTCAAAGAAGCAGTTCAAAAGAGCTTTCTGGTTCCGTATCTCCTGCACCCAGCTTACAGGTTTTCCCCAATCTAGTGTTGGTTCCCTCTCTTCATCAAAATCAAGGTTATAGGTTTCTGATAGAACATTGGCGTTTTCTTTTAAAACCCATCTATATGGAAGTGCAGAAAAACTAAAAGGCGGATATACGATGGTCGTAGGCTTCAAGTGCCCATGAGTTTTAGGAGACCCTTTGAAATATGGGTGTGTTACTATTTTACGAATTGGGAATCCAGACATAAAAACACCACGCTCACTTGCACATACCGGATAATCATCTTGTGATAAATCTTTGATGGATTTCCCAGACATCATTTCTTCTTTATCATCGTCTCTGTTCTCAGCGCAGTTCTTTAGTACTAGGCATGCGCTGTTTGCCTTTGGATTTCTACAAATTGATCCATTCCATCCATTGTCATGCCAGGGTACTCTAACCGATAGGTGTTTGATCGAGTATTTTGAGTTATGTTGCATCATACATAAATCCTTGCTTTTCCTGTTAGCAAATCTGCCATCAGACCCATCTTAAGGTCACGATATTTATTCAGATCGCGTTGTTCATTTTTCAGGGTTACATCCAATGTCTTGAGAATAATCGCTATTTGCTTCTGCTCATCAAGTGATGGTTGCACTATCAAAGTATCTTCCAAATCACTCCGAATAATCCCATTGATAGACGTTCCTTGGTTCATCTTCTTAAAATCTTCCACCAAGAGTTGTAGGTAAAAATAGAAGAATCCCGTCTCATATTTAGTCGAGTCAAGTATAATTCCTGTAATATCTTGGCTAATAGCCACATCGAATGGAGCAATAGCCAACTTACCTACTCCAGTTCTGGTTACTAATAGGATGTTTCCTTTGTTTATTAAGTGACTGGAAGAATTTCTTAGGGCTTCGTCATTGATATGTCTTCTTATCAAGCCAACCTCGAAAGAATCCAAGAAATCTGCACCTGTGATCCAAGGTATCGTTCCTTCCCAGTTTGATGGATTTTTCGTGGAGGGAGTTCCTCCATTGATGAATTCATCGCAGGCATCTTGTATAGTGGTTACTTCCCATTCTCCCGGAATCCAGCCCAGGCTTGTGTCTTTGTAAAGTTCTGGAGTTTCTTGAAATGATGGTCTCAGCTTTCCAGTTTTCACATCTATGCCACGAGTGATCAAATTCTGCATCATCCCGACTTTGATTGATTGATATTTCTCTATTGCTGCCTCTGTCTTTTCAATGACTTTATCAACCGAACTTAGGATTTGAGCAATCTTATGCTGCTCTTGTTTGCTTGGGGGAATTAGAAAAGATAGTTTCTCAAGATTTGACTTTGATATCTCTGCAAATGTGGAACCATTTCCAAAACGTTTAAATAGGTCTATGTGATGAAGAAATTTGTAGTAAAGGAACTCAGCATCTTGGTCATGATTGATTATAAAAGATTTACAGCCCTGATTGGTAGAAAAGTCTATGGTTGGAATAGCAAAATAACCAATTGGTGCCCTTGATGACATAACAACGTTAAAAGCGGGAACGACATTTATTGACGAACTCTTTAGCCCTAATGTTGTAATTTTCCGTTCTGACGAATTGATATATCTCGATTTAGTTTTACTAATATCATTAGGCGTTATCCAGACAATGTTTCCGTCCCAGTACTCTATATAGTTTGTTGAAGGAGTAGAGCCAGATACAATCTGTGCAATATCAGATATATAGCGAGACCTCCACTCACTCATATCCAAGTTCCTTGAGATATCCGTTTAATTCAGTAGTAGCTTCATCTCTTTCATTAAGTATATTCTGCAAGGGCTGGTCGTACTTTTCCCACAAGTTCTCCAGCGAACTGCGAAACTGTCTGCTATATTGAGTAAGATAATCATTTACAATTGAGTACAAGGTTCGCTCCCAACGAGCGAGAATAAGCTCTTTGGCTTCTGTTTCACTTATCTTGCTTCTTGCTTGCTCAACCAGTTGCTCTTTTCTATCTTTGATTTCTTTGATTATCTTGCGGCATTCTTTCAGTTCTTTTTCCAGTTCAGTGTGTTTAGCAATGCGTTGCTCTTGCTCTTCGATTTTCTTTGTTAGTTCATCTGCTTTCGCTTCTAAGGGTTCAATCTCACTTTCGATATGAGAGTATATGTCACCTGACTTCTTCATGGCTTTAATCTGCTTCGTTTTATTCTTTAAGTCTTTACTTATCTCTTTCAGTTCTGCCCCATAGCTCTTTATAGTGGCTTTCACAGCAGCGAGTTCATCTTTGGGGAACACCTCGTATTCGTCCTCATTCCAAGTTTCCTCTTCCAGACCATTGACTTCGCTAAAAAGTGCTTCCAGTTCATCCCGACGGGCTTCTTTTTCCTGCAGTTCTTTGATTACTTCAGGAAACTGACTTTGGAGTATCTCTTCATCAGGAATCAACTCTGCATTCCAACCGCTCGCAGACACACTGCGTAGGTCAGTAAACAAGTTGTCCCAGTATCCTGCAAAGGCACCCCTGCACTTGAAATCATCTAATATTCCCAAAGAACCGATGCTGGTTGTAATCGTGGCAGAAAAGGCATGGTAAAGGTCATAGACATTCTTGTTGGTTGGCAAAGCTTCCAATTCAGGCAGGTTTTGCTTCCACCATGTCTTTAGACTGTCGGTGTACAAATCGTGCTTGGCTATGATCTCGGTGCTATTATCAATAAAGGTTTTGATGCCTTCTTTGTTCTCTATAATCGAAGCATATTTCAGATAACCATCCCTATCTGGCACGAAGAGCTTAACATTGATGCCAGGATAATTATTCCAATATCCAGATAGTGCTTCCACTTCATCAATGGGAATACCACCCTGTAAATGAGCTTTTACATCATGTGGTTCTGCTGGTGGGTTATTATCTACATAGCGTCTTATGTTGCAGTTGTATTCTTCTTTTTCCAGTTCTTCAATGGGAACCATGCGACTATAACTTTCAAGAGTTCGTTTGGTTCTATAAACATAAGTGATTTTTTCAATATCTTCAGGACGCAAGATGTTTTGCACTTTGCCGACTTTATACTCATGGTCGGCATTGATAAAGAGCACTTCCTTGCGGGTTGATGCTCCAGTCCGGTTGATGATTAATATGCAAGCAGGGATACCAGTCCCATAGAACAAAGCAGGTGGCAATCCGATGACTGCTTCCAGATATCCTTCTTTGATCAGCCATTCCCGCATTCTGCGTTCTTCTCCACCGCGGAAGAGAACCCCATGCGGCATGATGACTGCCAATCGACCAGTTGACTTTAGGGTGCTAAACATGTGCTGCACAAACATAAAATCAGCTTTGCCCTTTACAGGCATCCAATAACGGTAGCGACTCTTGAACTTCATGTCATCTTGAGAGTAGTTCTGTGAAAAAGGTGGATTGGCTATTACGATATCAAAGTATTTCAGTTCACCACCCTCTACATGCTTTGGTTCATTCAGAGTGTCACCGTTTTCAATCTGAGCATCCAGAATGTTATGAAACAGCATATTGAGCTTGCATAAACCCCATGTTGTTCCATTCTTTTCCTGTCCATACAGAGTCAGATTACGGGCTGTGCCATACTTACTTTCTACATAGTTGAATGATTCAATCAGCATACCACCTGAACCGACGGCAGGATCGCAGATTTCTGCATTTTGAGGTGGGTCGAGGATGTTGACCAGCAGCTTCACTACAGTGCGGGGAGTATAGAATTCACCGCCTTTCTTACCTGCACTGTCAGCGAAGTACTTTATCAGATACTCATAAGCAGAACCCAGTAGGTCTGGAAACTCGAGATTATCATCAGTCAGGATCACCTTGTCAAAGTGAGTGATTAGCTCTACCAAGTCTTTATCGGATATGCGCTTGTTATTCTTGCCAAAGGTTTTATTGAAATCTATCGGCTTCAGAACCCCTTCCAGAGTTCCGACATTGCAATCTTCCAATTCTTCAAATGCTTTCTTGAGAGCATCACCTATTTCTTTCTTGAGATGTCTGATATTTTCCCAACGGGCACGAATAGGTACAAAGAACTTGTATCCGGTTTCACTTTCTAAGCCAGATTCCAATGCTTCCCCACAGAGCCCTTTCTGTTGTAGCATCTGCATCCGGTTCTTTCGTTCTATATTAAACAAGTCATTTACCCGTTTCAAAAACAGCATTGCTATGACATATTCCTTAAATTCTGAAGCATCCATATTCCCACGCAGGGATTCACATGCTTCTTCTAAGAAATGTTCTAACCATGATAGCGATAGTTTATGAGCCATTAAGTTACTCCATTTAGGCATAAACCTATGTTAAGGCTTATAAAATAAGTGTTCAGACTGATTCTATACATTGAGTCGTAAGCCATTACACTTATATTGAGATTACGATGATATTCATCAGTTAAAGGATATATTACTTGCGGTCTTTGCTTTTAATTGCTTTCAGAGAAGCCCCACCAGCTTTGACCCATTCATCGATCTCATCTTTCTTAAATTTCCACAGTCTCCCCATCTTATGGGTAGGCATTTCGTGAAATTCAATCCATCGATATACAGTATCATTGCTTACTCCGAGATATTCGCATATCTCTTTAACGGATAGCCAGCGGTCCTGCAAATGGTTCATCATCTCTCCCTAAGAGCATTGCTGATAATATGTTACTCTTTACTTTTAGGTTTGGACAAGTATTGTTTATGTTTGATTTTATACATCTTGGAGCAAGTGGAAATTGTCAACCGTTAATTTCCGATTTATACCGCACCAGACCGTATAGTGTAGTATCAGGAATGCGAAAAGTCTTATTGTAAATGAAAGCCAGTTCAGATTGCTAATGATTTTGCTGTTTTTCTTGACTCACTTGCTTTAGAAATAATCGTGTTTAATATTTTCCATTTACTGTAATGGTAATCATTTTAATGCGATATTCTTTTGTTGCATATGTAACCGATAAATACTTCCGTAACAGAATCTAACAATTTTGGTCAGCCATCGAAAAAAAAACTTGTTTAAGAATAAGTGTATTCTAAGGTTTCTCTATGTCTGCTTTTTCAATGGATTTGTAATACTCATACTCATAGCCAAATTCAAAAGCTACATCAAACATATCGTTATACTTATCGACTCTGACATTTCCTTTTTCATCATATGAATAAATATGTTTTACACTGTTAGTCATCTTACCTTGTTTATTGTAGGTTTTAGCGGTTAAAGGGTTCCCATATTCGTCATTTGTGAAGTTCGTCGTTTCAAGTAATTCACCCCTACTTCCGAATAATACTTCCTTGACCCGAAATCCATATTCATCATAGGTATATGATTTCTTTATGACTATGTTCTTCTTGTCATCATATTGAATTTCATTAATCATATTTCCATTTTTGTCCCATACACACTCAGTCGCAGGTAACAAAGATTTCACCAATGTCCCCTCTGAGTTATACATGTATGATTCAGTCTCATAAACATTTCCATTCATAGAGCGAGCTAAACGTATCATCCTTTTTGCATTATCATACGAGTAAGAATATAATGTAATGTTAATTTCGCCCTCCATATTCTGTTCGTCTTTGGTTATGTTGCCATATTCGTCAAAATAATAACTGATCGGGGGTTCTCCTCCATCCGGGGATGTACTCAAGCATTTAACTTGTCCCTTTAACTTCATTTTTTCCCAACCATTTGTCGCTCTATGAGCGAATAATGAAACCAGAACTAATAATAGAGTAATGATAGTTACAATCTTTTTCATTTTTTCTCCATAATATAGATTTCATACTCATACTCAGTAATTCAAGTGAAGTTGATTACTGATTAGTACCAAAATCCATCATTCTTACTTCCATTATTCTGTCAAGTAAGGCTGTTATGATGATCTTAAAAAAGAGAGATATCTATCGATGTAATCTCATTTGCAAAGCTTAAGAAGCTGCTATGTCTTTCTTAAGTACCACAATCTCATTGATATTCTTTAAACATACTTTTTCAACATACTTTTTCTATGTAACCGTCTTCATACCGAGAACTATATTTTTATAATCATCTCTGGACGTGAGAATCTAACTGAGCACTCAGCACAAAACAACCTGACCTTGATCGAAGCATTCAAAACTCTTTTAGATATAAGAAACAGGATACGCACTGATACGAACATGAGAGATGTATTTTCGAGTTATGATCATACTCAAGCACCTTGGCCTATAAAAGGGAAAGAGGCAATTGCTGATGCTGGATTCAAATTATAGTGACAAACCTACGCCAACTCAAGACAACCGGGTTTCGTAATACTCCGTTTTGGGGAATGGATTGATATGCGTTTGCAGAAACCTTGTCACAATTTGCAATTTTCAGTGATCGGATTTGCAAATATCGAGTCACAAACTACTCAAAACCCCATTTTTCTGCTGCATAAGGATGCATAAGGATGCCACAGATTGCAATTACGCTGTCATAACTTGCAGATTTCGTTGTCACTTTATAGTAAAATCTGTCAATTATCCCATTTCTCCCTCTTGATCAAGCGTAAGTCAAGCGTAATAAAATTAGGCTTGACTTACGCTAAATCTTATGGAAGATGGGACAATCTAAGAATAAATTTCAGGGAAGTGACTATGGATAAATACTTTAGCAACTGTGGGCTATATTGCGGAGCCTGCCCCTATATGGTAGCCACGGAAACCGGCACAACGGCGGAATTGGCTGCCCATTTTAACAAAACAGAAGCAGAAGTTACTTGTTTTGGCTGCCAAGCTGCGGGGCATGAGGATTGCGAATTTCACACTTGTGAAAATGCAATAAGCCTTGATTCCTGCGCTGATTGCAGCGAAATGCCCTGTGCAAAAGTTACCGCTTTAAATGATGACGAATGGGAGCATCACTCGGAAGTTATTACCAATCTCAACCGGATAAAACAAGTTGGCAAGACCGCCTGGCTTCAGGAACAGCAGGAAAAATGGAAATGTCCTGAGTGCGGGGAACGCACAAAGTGGTATCAGAAAGCATGTGATAAATGCCATGCAAAGCTATAGAAGGAGATCACAATGAAAGTTACATTCAGAAGCAAAATCAAGAAATCCACCGGAACAATAGACGGAATGGTTTATTATTTCCATCCGGGATTGCATCGCACGATTGGCAGAAGAATTCCAAATATGCCGCATCAGCCGATGAATGACCGCTACAAAAACATCAGCAAAGCTTTGAAAGCGATTAATCCTTCTGCCGAATTCCGCGCAAACCTGAAGGCTTACCTTGCCCTGATGAAAGAGAAAGACGACGAAATTATGATGATTAGCTGGCATAATCTATACGTCAAAATGATGTGGAATCTGGCTGCCAAATTTCCCAATATCAATCTGGAAACGATTACTCGCGCTCAGATTATAGCAGAAAACCTACCCTGCCAAAACCTCAAAATGGCTGTGGAAGCAAAACTTGTGACAATGTATGGCGGATACAAAGAGTTTACTGCACAAATATGATGCAGCTACTGAAGGCTTTTAGTCGGATGTCATTCCTGCGCAGGCAGGAATCCAGCCTGTTTTGAGATATTATCAAAAGCCATCCTTTACGGGTGACACAAATACCCGTAGGAGATGTCACCCCCAAGGGGTTTCAATAATTTTGGGCTTAAACCTGTGGTTGACACCACAGGCTATGATATGTCGCCTTTTCAAGGCATTGCGGGACTAAATACAGATAATCCACGATATAAAACCGCATAAATGCTGGACTACATACAACCCAATACTCTGCATCCGAATGAATAAAACCGCATAAATGCGGGACTACATACAACACAATACTCCGCATACGAATGAATAAAACCGCATAAATGCGGGACTACATACAGACAGCCTTGATATTCCTGAGCAAGATGTGATGGAGCTCCGGGAAGCCGAATTGGACAAACTTATCTTTCAGGTCTTGGGGCAATGTTTCAAACTCTGTGGCAGCAAGCAAAGTTTCAGTCTCTGATACCGTAAACGTTTCCAGCAAAGGGATTTCTTTGAAAACAGACGCATTTTGAGGACAGACAGACTGGCACTTGATGCAGCCTACCATAGCGTGATGCCACTCTCTTATTATCCAGTCAGGAAATTCACCCGGATTTCTATTATAGAGGGTGATACATTTCTCTCCATGCAAAAGAAATCTGTCTGCTCCAACCGCTCCGGTCGGACAATTCAACTGGCACAGGTTACAATTCTCACAAGCATCCATGACTTTGGGTTCCTGCCAGAAATCGTCATTGTCAGTCAAATCAGTGAGAAATGAACCCAAAAAATGGAAACTGCCAAAATCTTCCACGTAACTGATGTTATTTTTACCATATTCAGCCAGACCACTGCGCACAGCAAGCAGCTTTACAGGCAGAATTATGCGTTCGGTGCGAAATCCGAAAGATGCCAGAATAGCTGCTATTTTTTGCTGGAGCATAGCCTGTTTAGAACGGAAATTCACATAACCCGGCGGAAGCAGAGCTTCGATATCCCTGTCCTGCGTTTGAAAAATTACTTTGTGGGCAGGATTAAAAACCGAAGCAACCAACAGGGATTTGGCTTCGGGAAAACTCTTTATAGCGTTGAAACTATAAGCGCTTCTGGCATATTCTGCAAAGTCATGGCTATCCACAAATTGCTCTAAAGTGTAGTCAATATCTTCGCTCAAATCTTCAATGCGGCTTACGGGCACCAGTCGAAAACGGATGTTTTGAGCAGTCAGTTCGGCAGTAAGCCGGGTGATAACTTCGGAATGTGAATTATTCATATCATATCCTTAAATCATATCAGATGCTGGATGAGGATTTTAATGCCTATGCCAATGAGGATTAGCCCGCCGATAACTTCCATGGTGGGACCCAGTTTGTCGCCTGCTTTGTTGCCGATAAAGACTCCGCCCAGGCTGATACTGAAAGTTATGCAGCCGATAATGACAGCGGGGGTGATAATCGAAACCTTGAGAAAAGCAAAAGTGATGCCCACAGCCAGAGCATCAATACTGGTGGCAACTGCCAGACCCAACAGGACAACCAGATTAAGCGGGTCACACTTTTTCTCCACTTCCTTAATCCAGACGGCTTCGTAAATCATTTTAATGCCGATAAATGCCAGCAGAACAAAGGCAATCCAATGGTCAAACGCTTCTACATAAGATTTGAGTCCAATGCCGGCAAGCCAGCCGATGACCGGCATAATCGCCTGAAAAGCTCCAAAAAACAAGGCAATCCGGAAGGCGTGTTTGATACGCAGACATTGAATGGCAATTCCGCTGGTGATTGATACTGCAAAGGCATCCATACTTAGCCCGATGGCAATCAGGATTATGGGATAAAGTTCTGCAAAGGAAGTCATCGTTGTATTATATGTGCCTGCATTTCGACTATGCTCAATGTGACACTTTATGTATATTGCAGCCTGTAGAGGTCATAGTAAAGTCCTTTTTTATCAAGCAGTTCAAAGTGAGTGCCCTGCTCGACAATTTCGCCTTTGTGCAGAACCAGAATTCTATCCACATGCTGAATAGTGCTTAGCCTGTGCGCTATAATGATGGAAGTTCTATTCTGCATAATCTTTTGCAAAGCGTCCTGAATCAGAATTTCGGTCTCTGTGTCAATATTACTGGTGGCTTCGTCCAGTATGAAAATAGAGGGATTATATGCCAAAACACGTGCAAAAGCAATCAGTTGTCTTTGTCCGGTGGAAAGGGTGGCACCCCGCTCCATCACAGGCTCATTATACTTTTCAGGCAATTGCTGAATGAAGGTATCTGCATTGACATACTGGCAGACCTGTTCCAGTTCAGCTTGAGTCAGTTTGGCGTTATTGAGAGCAATGTTTTCACGCATGGTACCGGAAAAGATAAAAACATCCTGTTGCACGATGCCAATATTGTTGCGGATATCATCCAAAGCATACTGATGCAAAGCTTTACCATCTAAGGAAATGCGCCCTTTTTGGTGAGGATACATGCTCAGGATAAGATTGACGATGGAGGTTTTCCCCGAACCTGTGTGACCGACCAAAGCTATCTTTTCGCCGGGTTTGATGTTGAAGGAAACGTCTTTAAGCACCCATTCCCCTTCATTGTAAGCCAGCCAGACATGGTCAAAGTCAATTTCGCCTTCCAGTTTGAGATTGTGTTTCAAATCCGTGCGATAGTCTTCCTGCGGAGTATCCATGAGGTCAAATATCCGCTCTGCGCCTGCTAATGCGCCTTGCAGGACATTGAACTTATCGGCAAAGTCGTTGATGGGCTCAAAGAGTTTTCCGATATAGGTGGTGAATGCCATCAAAAGACCGATGGAAAGCACTTCACGCAATATCTGACCACCACCATACCAAATAATGACAGCCACGGCAAGCTGGGAAGAGACGTTGATAATCGGACGGAAAAAGGCAAAGAGTTTGAGCTGTGCGACTGATACTTTGAAATAGTCCTTGTTGATTTGGATAAATTCGTCTCTTTTACGCGAGTATTGATTAAACAACTGGATGATTTTTACACCGGCAATGTGCTCTGCCAGAGTGGAATTGAGCGCTGCCAAAAGTTTGCGGGTTTCGCGGTAGATTACGCGGGTTTTGGATTTGAAGACATAAATCGTAAAAATAACGAAGGGCAAAACGGCATAGCTGATGAGCGCCAGTTTCCAGTTCAGAAGCACCATCAATACGACAATTGCGACCACCAGAATGACATCCTGGATGATGGCAATTACACCGGCGGAAAGCATCTCATCGATGGCTCTTACGTCGTTGGTAACGCGGGTTACCAGCCTGCCCACGGGATTCTGGTCAAAGAACTTGACCGGCATACGCTCCACATGGGCAAAAATATCGTGCCGAAGGTCGTTCATGGCAAGCTGGGAAAAGTAATTGGTCAGATAAGTCTGGAAAAAGCTGGCTACAAAACGCAGGGACGTCAAACCCAGAAAAATCATGGCAAGCATCAGTAAACTGCGGAAAGAGTCCTTGCGCAAGGTTTTACGCAAAGTAATCGGTACTTTCTTAATGGCAGACTGAGAGACAGCAACTTTCTTGCTGCTGACCTGAAACCAGCCTTTGAATTTGTCCTGTGGTGATGTAATGTTATCTGTGTTTCTGATATATTTGTTAAGGATTTCTCTGTTTTGCTGATTGTTGATGATGAAGTAAAAGTTCTCGGTGCTGAGACGTCCGGAATTTTTCAGCTCCTTCAGAAACGGTCTGTCGAGTTTGGAGCGGCTGCCGGTCGGCAGGATGATAAAGGTCTGGTTTTTAAAGGAAAGCTTCTTCAGCTTCAGGACTTTATATCTTGAATCAAAGATATCTGCCTGTTTAGTATCCTGCAGAGCAAACAGAGCTTTGTCCGAAACGATATGGTCATCGATGGCACTCTTGGTTATCAGCGGTAAAACCAGCTCTGCTGCGGCTATAAACATCAGGAAAAAGAACGATAAAATTACCAGCCAGAGATAGGGTTTGAGGTATTTGAGCAGGCGTTTGTATAGCCTGCTGTCATAAATTTTGCCTTGGATTACATCATCAGAAAAGCCGCCGCCACGACCTCCACCATGACCGCCTCCGCCGCCACCGCCGTGCATCATTCCTGCTCTCCTTCCAACCTGGCGCGGATTTTCTGCTTTTCCACCAAATCATTATACAGTCCGTTCAAAGCAATCAATTGTTCGTGCGTTCCGCTTTCAATAATCCTGCCGTCTGCCAGCACGATAATTCTGTCGGCATGTTGCAGGGATGAAATGCGGTGCGCAATGATGATAGTCGTAAGTCCTTTGCGCAGTTCAATCAGGCGTTCCAGTAAATAGCTTTCAGTTTTGGTATCGACGGCTGAGAGGGCGTCGTCCAGAATCAGGATATTGGGCTGAGTCAAAAGCGCTCTGGCAATGGCAACACGCTGTTTTTGTCCGCCGGAAAGTGTGATACCTCTTTCGCCGATGATGGTGTCAAACCCTTTCTCGAAATCCTTAATCTCATCAAAAATCTGGGCAGCTTTGGCAGCATCGTAAACTTCGTCCAGAGTGGCATTCGGATTGCCCAATCTGATATTATTGGTGATGGTATCTGAAAACAGGAAAATATCTTGCGGCACCATAACCATATCACGACGCAATACCTTAAGGGGAATTGCATAGATATCATGTCCGTCAATAAAGATGGTGTTTTCGAGTGGATTATATACCCTGGACAGCAGGTCAATAAAAGTCGTTTTTCCGCAACCGGTGGGACCCACGATTGCCAGAGTATTCCCTTCCGGCACTGAGGTTGAAACATCGGTAAAGATGTCCGGCAGCTCTTCTCTATACCTGAAAGTCAGGTTTTTGAGTTCCATCTTGCCCTTGATTTCTGTGATGGAGAAATCAGCTTTGTCGTCATTGATTTCGGGATTAAGCTCAAATATTTCGTTCAATCTTTTGAGGGAAGCGGTTCCCCGCTGATACATGTCCACAATCCAGCCAATGGCAATCATGGGCCAGACCAGCATGCCAAGGTATGAGAAAAAGGCAATAAATCCGCCAATGGTTATCTCTTCATTGATGGCAGCCCTGCCTCCCAAAACCATGGCAATTATCATACTAAAGCTGATGACATAACCCATTAAAGGCTGAAAAAAACCGGAAAGTTTTGCCATTGAGATATTCTGTTTCACGTAGTCCAAAGAGAAATCGTCCACTTTCTTAATCTCGGGTTCTTCCTGTCCAAAGGCTTTTACGACTCTGATGCCGGAAATGCTTTCCTGCACTGCTCCGGACATTGCGGCAAAAGAGCCCTGCACTTTGGCAAAGGTCTTGTGCATTTTCTTGCCGAAATAGGAGATAGCCAGAGACAAAATCGGCAGAGGAATGATGGCAAACATGGTAAGCCTGAAATCAATCGTCGCCATAAATGAAAAAGAAGCAATCGTCATCAACAGGATGTCGCTGGCAGCGATGAAACCCATGCCAAACAGCATCCGAACAGCATTCAGGTCATTAACTGCATACGCCATCAGGTCACCCGTTTTAGCTTTGTTGAAAAAATTGGGTGATTGCAGCAGCAGATGGTCATAGAAATCCTGACGCAGGCTTTTTTCTATCGTAAAGGAATTGCCGATGATGAGCACACGCCAGAAATAGCGCAATGCCATAATCCCGATTGCCATGCCGAATAGTATCAAACCGATGTAAAACAAGCCTGTGGAATCAATCGTGCGGTTCTGAATGTGGTCGATGGCATATTGCATTATCTTGGGAATTGCTAATTGCACAGCGTCCACGAGAATGAGCATGACAATACCCCAGACTATTTTCTTATAGCTCGCTTTCAGGTAGGGGATTACTCTGTCAAAGGTCTTGCTCAGTTTTTCGCTCATCAATTCCTTGCTATAAAGACTATTTTTCTACCCTCACCACTTTTTGAAAGAGCGGTTTTTGTCAAAGAAAAAGACGGGTAACTTATCGTAAACTTAATTTTCTTACTTCTTAGGTAGTTAACGATAACGATTATAATTTACTTAGGGAATAGAATTTGCATTACATTATCAGCAAATGTAACATGTCATTATTGCTTTCAGGCGGGGTATTCTAAGAGAATGAAGAATTATTCAAAGTGATGCTATGACTCGGTTAAACTGAATTAATAGATAAATTAACATAATTCAGGAGGAAAACATGAGAAGAAAAGCTTTCTTTGTTCTTTGCGTTGCTTTCGCAATTCAAAGTGTATGTGCAAATCAGTCAAATTTTTTTCCCAAAGGTGTGTTTGAATATTCCCCGCCCTCTAAATTAAGACAGTCAAAAGTAAACGCTTCACCTAATCATCAGCGGGATATTGATGTGTGGAACAGTGATTTTGAAGTCAATACAGGTTGGAATCTTAGTGGTTGTTGGCAAATAGGTGCAGTAGAATTAGGCCCTACATCTGCTCATCAGGGAAACAGTTGTTTAGGTACCAACCTATCAGGATTATACCCCAACAACAGCAATGTCTCCGCATCCAGTATGCAGATAGATATTCCTGTTGCCAGCTACGTGGAACTTACATTTTATGAATGGTTTGAATTTGAAAGTGGGTATGATTATGGATATGTTGAAATTCAATCTGGAAATACAATTTATAGAATTGATGGAAGAACAGGGACAAGTGGCAATCAATGGAGGCAAACAGCTCTTGATTTAACCCAGTTTGCAGGCTCAACTATTAAAATAAACTTTCATTTAACGGCAGATGCATCAGTGCCAGGTGCAGGATGGTATATTGATGAAGTTTGTATTATTGCTCAGGAACCCTTTCCATTGACCGTTAATATTACAGGAATTAACACTGCAAATTATCCTTCTGTATATGTCAATGCATTTGTAAACAGTCCTTCCGGTGCTATTACTAATTTAACTTCAAATAACTTCAGTGTATCGGAAAATAATGTTACTCAGCAGAACAATTTTACTGTGATAACTCCATCTAATAATCAGCAAACATCAACATCAGATATAGTCTTTGTGCTTGATGTGACCGGAAGTATGACACAGGAAATTAATTCGGTAAAACAAAACATGCTATCATTTGTGAACGGTTTAACAGCACAGAATGTTGATTACAGGATAGGGTTAGTGGTTTTTGGAGACATTGTATATGTTTACAACAATTATAATTTCTATACAAACCAGCAACAAATTTTAAACATGATAAATGCCATTATTTTGGGAGAGCATGGTATTGGAAGCGGAGAGGATACACCTGAAAACCAAGTTGAAGCAATGGCAGAGGGAAGTATGTTTAATTGGCGTCCGGGTGCAGCACGAATCTTGATTTTACTTACAGATGCTCCCTCTCATGAAAATGATTATGTAACACAGTGGACATTGCAAAATTTATTGGCTTCACGGCTCCTACCTAATGATATTATCGTCTTCCCAATTTTTGATACAACAGATCAAAATCAAATATTTCAGTATTACCCAATTGCTGAGGCTACTAATCCACAGGGAACTTATTTTGATATTTACGATAATTTCAATGCCATTATTAGTCAGATTGGAATTTTCATAGCCAGTCTTTATACAATACACTATACGACTTCTACACCGCTAAATAGTCCGATTACGCGTATTGTCAAGCTACAGACTACAAGTGGAAATGAAACGGCTGAAGACTATTCTTCTTATCTGCCTGGAATGTCTCCGGCAATTACCAGAGATACACAGACCATATTATATGACACCATTTCACAACAAACCTATTCAGCGCTTAATATCGATGCTATAATTGTAGATATTGTCCCCCCTAATTTGATTAGTTCTATTTTATATTGGCGACGTGTTGGTACTACCAGTTATAATGAACTTACAATGAATGTGATTCAAACAAGTTGTTTATCAGCAACTATTCCATCTACCCAGGTTTACGGATGTGGAATAGAGTATTATTATAGCGCTACCGACGGTCAGACGACCAATACACTTCCTTCAGCAAATTCTGGTGTTTTTCCCTTTACAATAGCATTGCTTCCAAATTCTCCAGTATCTTTTAATGTTGTTACACAAACATACAGTTCTGTAGATGGCCTTAATATATCGGTTAATGCCACTTCTTCACAAAGCCTGAATCTGACCCTTTATTACAGACCAATAGGTTCCCTTGTCTATGATAATATTCTAATGACTCATGGTACTGGAACTTCATATACGGCACATGTAAATGAAAACCTATCTGGCTTTGGAGTGGAATATTTTATTAAAGCAGCAGCGACAAACGGACTAATTACGTATAAAGGGTTTTACGATATCCCTATACAAATTTTGATTTCGCCACAGGCAGAACCTATCAACGCTGATCAGGATTGGGAAATTTGCGACCTTCATTGTTCACCCAATCCAATCTCAATCAGTCAATCAAATTCTGCATTTGCCAAAATAAGCTTTCGGGTTAGCGGAAAATCTACAGTTAATGCGGTAATTTTCAATGTTAAAGGTGAACGTGTTAGAAAACTAACCAAGAAGAATTACAATGAAGGTGATTTCGACATCTGGTGGGATTTGAAAGATAATTCTGGAGTTAGAGTTAGCAGTGGTGTATATTTCTATGCTATTGAATCTGCAACACAAAGAAGAGCAGGCAAACTGCTCATCATTAAGTAGGGGGTTATCATTATGAAAAGGATATTAATAGTATTACTATTCAGTTTCATTGGTTCATTCCTTCTGGCAAATGGTATGTTGATAATGGATGCTGTTGCAGGCAGCTATATGAATCTAACTAAATGCAAGGTTGATATTCAAATCAGCAATCAGGCAGCAGTTACAACTACAACAATGAATTTTTATAACCAAACTAATGTTAGTGGTGCACCTAAATTTGCTTTCCCACTCACTGATAATGCCAGCGCAACCAAATTATGTTGGATGATTAATGACTCGTTGTACCAAGCTGTGATTGCACCTGGTCAGCAGGGTTCTATTGCTCCCCCCGGACAAACGATAAATGCCTATATTGATCAACATCTTGGTAAATCCCCGGTTGTCTTCTCTATTCCACAAACGGCGCAACCAGCACAAACTATTATGGTGCAACTAACCTATGTTCAATTGCTTCCGTATAGTAATGGAACAGTAACGTATAAGTACTTAACTGATTATGGCTTTTTGAATCAAGCTCCCCTGGATAGTCTGTCCGTAAACGTTCAAATATACTCTCCGAGGATTATAACTGGTTTGCAAATCCCCGATTTTTCCAGTAATCCAGTTTTAAATGGTACTTCAGCTACATGTAATTTTACAGTAACTAATTTCATACCTAACAGGAATGTACTGTTAAATTATACTCTCGCAATGGAAAATTTAGGAATTGGCTCAATCAGCACATTGGTAAATCACACCAATGTACCAGATAATCTTGGAGATGGTTTCTTCCTTGCTTTAGTTGAGCCCGAACCGACAGGTGAAGTAATACAGAAGTACTTTACTTTTATTATCGATCGCAGTTCTATAATGATGGGGACAAGATTAGAACAAGCAAAGAACGCTGCTTCCTATATGATTAATAACTTAAATCCTGAAGATTATTTCAATATCGTCGATTTTTCGACAATTGCCAGTGCTTTTGCTATACAGCACATGCCATATAATATAACTAACCGTGATTTGGCACTGAATTATATAAGCCACCTTGACCCGGATGGCTTCTCTAATTTTTCAGGCGCTTTTGATACAGCAATACCTCAATTTGCTTCTGCTGACTCTGAAGCTGCAAGTATCATTGTCTTTTTAACAGGTAGTCAAGCTAATACCGGGATTACTGTAACAACCCAATTGGTAAATCATATCAATGGTCTGATTGATGCTACCGGACGTAATATTAGTTTATTTTGCTTTGGAGTGGGAAGCTCAATTAACTTTCAATTACTTTCGCTTATAGCCAGTCAAAACAACGGGACTGCCACAAGTGTCGGTATCAACAATCTACAAGATGTATTGGTAGATTTCTTTGCGAAAGTCCGCAACCCTATAGTACTTAGTCCAACTGTCAGTTTTAATGGAGTACCAAGTCCTGTAACGGAAGTGTATCCGAACCCATTAACAAATCTATATTTGGGGCAACAGATGCTGATTTGCGGTAGATATTCTGTGCCTCAGAATATTTTACTAAACATTGATGGAACTGCCTATGGGAATCCTGTAAATTATTCATTTTCTGATACGTTGGCAGAATCTGACATTTTCGTCAATGTATTCCTGATGAAAATATGGGCTAAACTAAAAATCGAATATTTGTTAAGATTATATTATCAACTAAACCCTGAATCACCTGAAGCACTTGCTCTTAAAACTCAAATTGAAACTCTGAGCATTGATTATGGTGTCCTCTGTGATTTAACTAATTTCTCAGGACCTACAGAAACGGATGATCCTATTTCACCCTTGTATGAACAAACGGTAAAGTTCATTGGAAATTACCCCAATCCCTTTAATCCTCAAACTTCAATTCAATTTGATGTAAAAACTGATATACCCTTATCTATTGAAATCAGAATCTACAATTTGCGTGGTCAATTGATCAGGACATTAACCCGAAATGTAAGAGGAAAGGGCAGTTACCAATTGATTTGGGACGGAAAAGACAATAAAGGTAACAATGTTTCCAGCGGTATATACTTTTTTTCCCTGATTGCTGATAACTGCAAAATCACAAGTAAAATGGTTCTAATGAAATAACATCAAATGACTAAACCATTCAGTATTTGGGGTGATATCGTTTTGTTTTACTATATCACCCTTTTTTATTTATATGGATTATAGACAAAAAACTTCAATTGATTTAAACTAAATGTAGTCTTAGAATCAAATTATTCCAATTTGAGTCTTTCGATTTCATCTCCGATTTCCGCACTTCGCATTTCTTTCTCTACTTCCAGAAATGCATCGCGGTTAACATTTTTATCAACTTTCCCTTCTTTGAGCACAATATAGTAGTCTCAGACATCTGTGAGGGTGGAAAGGATATGGGAAGAGATGATTACCATTTTATGCAGGGCTTTGAGCTTGAGGATGGGATAGCCCCCCATTCCGGTTATCATTCTGTGCAATCTGCGGGCTTGTAATTTCAAATAGAATGACAGCATATTATTATCAGCTTTCATAAATTAGCATCGACCATTATCCTCACTCCTTCGCATACTACAGTCGACAGATAAACAATTTGTGTCAATAGCAATTTCATCAAGTCATCGAGCCGTACTGATAAACACCTATTCAATTCTCCATTGGCAGTTTTAATAGAATAATATTATTTCAGATTATGCAGAATCTTGTTGACAGATACAATTCTTTGCATAAATAGGAGAAAGTACACATTATAGTTTGATTTGCAGCAGCAGGGAGGCATTTGTGAAACTTGTCGGCATTGCACTGATTGGTCTGATGTGCTGTGCGCTGTCTGCAATAGACATCCCTTTTTCTCATGAATCAGTCAAGACAGATACTAATGTATTGGAAAACTTCGTCAGAGTTGTCCCTGATGACAGTAAGCCGGAAACTCTTAAAACCCGCTGCTGGCTTTGGTATGATGAAAATGCGCTGCATGCTGAATTTGCTGCCGAGATAGACAGTACTTTCAGAAAAGGCAATTATTACCCCAAAGACAACGGACAGGATGGCGATTATGTCCGCATCCAGGTCATCACAATTCCTGAGGCATACTATTCATATTATTATACCGCGGCGCCTTTGGGAAATCAGAGTGATGCAGTCAGAAATGCTGATATGTACACAGATTTCCAGTGGAACAGCAGTTATTCCTTTCAGACTGAATACAATGACACCCTCTGGACGACCCATTTTGTCATTCCATTCAAGGATATGCGCTTCAGTGCCAAACCGCCCTATCAATGGAAAGTGCTTTTGTTGCGCTACAATGAATCCAGGCAGGAGTCCTATACCATGCCTTATGCCAATACCAAAGACGGCAAAGAATATTTTCTTAAGGGCGCAGACATCACTCTGACCCATCAAATCAAGCGCAGCAGTGACCTGAAATTTAAGCCCTATTTCGTGAAAAGCTACGATTTACTGACCAAAACCGACACCTTTGACCCTGACAATTTGGGTATGGATATCAGCTTTAATCCCAGCACCAGAACCAAGCTCAAAATTGCCTTGAACCCTGATTTCACAGATATTCCGCCCGACAATGCCCAAAATGATTACAACCACAGATATCCGCCTTATTATGATGAAAACCGTTTTTTCTTTACGGAAGACCTGGATGCTTTCGGAATAGATTACAGCACTTTCTATACGCGTTACATTGTTCAACCGCAAATAGCAGTGAAACTTACGGGCAATAGCAAGACCTTGAACTATGGCTTCCTCGGAGCTTTGGACAAAAAGATTGTCAGTGACGGTGAAGTGGTAAATCAGGATGACTATTATCAGATGGCTTCCTTAATCGAGACCATGCCGAGATTCAAGACGTTCTTAACCATAGCCAGCCGCATGAACAGGGATTATTACAATCACATCGGATGTCTATACTGGAATTGGGAATTTGCCAAAAAACTCCATTTCGGTCAATCCGGAATTTACAGCTACAAGCACCCCAGACCCGATGACTCGGTTGACAACGAGGATTTGCAGGGTTGTATGGTTTCCACATTTATCAAAGGGACTCCTGGAAACTGGGATTTCACAGCCAAGCACTTTGCTTTGTCCAAAGATTTCAGGGCAGATATGGGCACTTTTTACGAAACGGGATATGAGAGCTACAATGTGGACGCGTCCTGGAATTCAGACAGCAAAGATAAATATCTCAAGCAGTGGGGATTGAGTGCTTATGGAGGTTATCAAAACAGTCTGGATTCTCACACCTCTTCCAACAATCAAAATTCAGGGTTTAACGGCTGGTTTGAATTCAGCCCCAAATATGGTGTATTCCTGGGTGGAAACCAATATCAGGAAACTTATCAGGAAAAGAAGCACAACCAATTCTCAGGATACATAATCTGTAACTGGTATAAATATGATAGTTTTGGCTGCGGAATGAATGCCGGTATGGGCAACAGTCTGATTTACAATCTGAATAACACATATAACACTTTGAACGTTTCCGGCAATATCTATGGCAATGTCAGCCAAAAGCTGAATTGGTCTCTGTCCCTGACCCAGTATAACTACTCCTACCCGCGCACTGTAACTTTTTACACTGATACAGACACCACTATTGTGATAAACGATAATCACTACCAAATCAGCGCTGCCGGTCTGAATTACAACTTCAGCAATACCACGACCTGGCGCAACGGACTGAGCCTGACTTCCTATGATGCAGATGGAGATTATGCCCGAATCACCTTTTACAGCAATTTCAGATACGAATTCAAGCAAGACTGCTTTCTCTACCTTGGCTACAAAACCGGTCAAGCCCAGGACGAACAATCAGGCTGGAAAGACCCGCTCGGACGATTCAAACGCAATAGTGCCAGCGCTTATCTCAAAGTGAGTCTGACCATATAGGCATATTCCTTGTATTGAACACTTTTATTTACTGTCTCAATTGTCTGAGAAGACAAGCTAAAAAGAAATTATGCCCTTCGACAAGCTCAGGGTGACAAATTACCTATTGGGAAGAATTGTTAAATGAGGGAAAGAGGCTACCCTTTGTATGAAAAAAGTATGAAGGATATGTGCTTGCTCACTGTTCCTGCACACTTGAATCCGGTTGATATGTGGTAAGCCACCGTTCGAAATGTGGTGCCCGGGCGGCACATTTTGAACGGTGGTTAGTCACAGGCGAAGGGGAGTCATCTAAGGTGAACCTTAGAAATTATGAATTACAAATTATGCCCTTCACTTCGGCAAGCTCAGTACAGGCTTAAGCTCAGGGTGACAAATTATGAATTGAAGATGCTTTGCCGTGATTAAATGATACAAACTAAATACGCGTTATGTGTAGTTCTGCATTTATGCAGGTGCTTATTGTATAAACGCGCTTTCATGCTTGAAAAACCTGCCTGAAGGCAGAACTACACGCTCTTTGCAAATTATTGCGGAAGTGGGGATGCTCTTTAGTCGGCTGAGGGCAGCCAACCTACAAACGTAGGATAGACGCCCTCGTCTGTCTGAACGGTGTCACCCTGAGCCTGTCGAAGGGTTTCATGTGTAATCTCAAAGCTCTTTAGTCGACTGAGGGCAGCTATAAAGAGTCACCCCAAACTGCAAATTAGCTCACTTGGACATTTGGGGATAAGGCTTTGATTGGTGCGGAGATAGATAGGACTGGTTTTGGACTTGGACATTGCGGGTTTGGACTTATTTGGACTGGTTTGGCTCAATGAAAGCTGCAAATAGCGGCTATTTTGGACTGGGTTTGGACATTTTGGAAATCAGCCGAAAACGACCAGTTTAGAAAAGGCGCAACTGAAGTGACAAAACGCCGATCAGAAATATATCCTGCGTCTGATCTGAGTCTAAAATCTGTACCCTGAAGTCTAAATTAAATGGCTGCAAAATAATACGGTTGTTTTCGGGATCGAGTTCCACTTTCTTGAGAGTCGCACCGTCATCAGCCCGGACAGCACAGACCTTACCATCGGCATTCTGCCAGTCCAACTCCTGCTGGATGACAACAATGTCCTCATGAGATATGCCAGGCTCCATGCTGCGACCATTTACTCTAAATGCCATATACTTATCGGGTCTGCCGGGGAGTAGGTAACGAGGCAGTTCAATGTTATCGCCTAAATGCCGGAAGTCCTCAATGTGCTCTCTGGTACCGGCGGAAATTTCGCCCAAAATCTGGAGTGTAATTGTTCTCGTGTAATCCACTGTAGGGGAATTGATTAAACCAGTCTTGTCATCAGCCACTGCCACTGTCTTATCCAGTTTATCTTTGATCCAACCATCAAAATCAGGTCGGACATTCATATTTCCCTCACCGGTAAGCAACCAATTTGTGTTGATCTTCTCTTTGGATAAAGCAATCAAAAACTCGGGGTCGGGGAGTCGATCTCCGGACTTGTAACGGGTCAAAGAGGCACTGGAAATATTAAATTTTTTGGCAAAGGCATACTGTCTTAACCGCATTGTTTTAATCACTCTTTCGAGTCTTTTTCCAATTTCACTGGTGACCATATTATCCTCCATTAGGAATAAATACTCTTGACAATTACCATTTGGCAACTATGATGAACTCAGAACAACAAAACATAGCTAAATAGATGTGTCAATGGAAATTTTCAGAGCATAGTTTCTCAATGGCGTAAACGCCGAGTGCTGAGAGAGGTTCTGAAAACCTGCCGGAAAGTGTTGGAAACGAGCAGAAAGGACTTCCCAACATATTGCTTGTATGGAAGATAGCACCTTATTAAATAAGACAAAGAGGTGTATATGAACGCACTGACTAGACCAAAAGGTGGATGTGAAATCTGCCGGTTGAAAAATGTCCAAGTCCAACCAATTGGAATCGGACTTGGACAAAACAGTCCTCAAATGGCTTTGCGTATAGCTTCCAAGCACAGCGTGGTATCTTTGGGCGATTTTTTGTCCAAGTGCTACCCAAAATGTCCAAGTCCATGTCCAAGTCCAACTGCATGTCCAAGCCCGGCTGACACACTGAAGAGATATTTGAATTTGGAAGGATATGTCATGGAAGCGAACGTAGAATTAGTCTGGCTGCCCTTGGCAAGGATAGCAG
>Ga0247841_10003143_pt1 | contig 31207 bp, 21 predicted proteins | sample LaCruzMarch2015__2_FD_192410 | JGI IMG/M metagenome (GOLD analysis project Ga0247841, IMG submission 192410) | Freshwater microbial communities from meromictic Lake La Cruz, Castile-La Mancha, Spain - LaCruzMarch2015_18m | ecosystem: Environmental > Aquatic > Freshwater > Lake | place: Spain... | reverse complement strand
TGAGGTCAATATCCATCCGGCTCGGTTGACCGGCAACAACTGCAACTGGATTAGCGCTTACTGAGACTGTATCTGTGCGAGGGCGACCGTCCATTCCTGCCGAGCTTGAATCTGGATCTCGCCAAGTATCTATTACATGGTGTAAATTGTAGCTGCATCGTAGTCACGGAAAGAGTTATCTGGATTCCGCATTCGAGTCTATCCGAAAAGAGTGATTTCGTTAAGGAAGCAAGCAGTCAACCCTCCGCGGTTGACTGCGTATAGTACTATTTGTCAATTATATGATCGTCAACCGCGGATGGTTGACTGCTTGCTTCCTAATCGTAAATAACATTCTCAATTTGACTATTCAAAGTTCACTTTATTGGATAGTTCATCTTTATCCGTAGTAGAATCATAGGGAAAATGTGCGCCAAGTTGCTGACCAACTTGTCCGATACCCTTTACAAGACCGGCGGTGAAATCGCCTTTCTTGAATAATTCTCCCATCCCCGCAACAACGCTTTCCCAGAATTCCTGCCCTACCTTTTCGTGAATTCCCTTGTCGCCAAGAACTACGAATCTGCGACGCGAAGGAACGACGAAGAACAGTACCCCGTTGCGCTGGGCGGTCTGGTTCATCTTCAGTAGGACAAATGCTTTCTGCGCTGCCTTTTCGACGCTGCCCCAAAATAACGGCGCTACCGAAACCCTGATCTCGCCTGAAGTGAGTCGCTCGGCTTCTTCGATGGACTTTTCGATTTGCGCAGCGTCGATACTGCGCAGTAGTTGACGTCTTGTCATTACCATGATCCGCTCGCCCCTCCTCCGCCGGAGCTTCCGCCCCCGCCGCTGAAGCCACCGCCTCCTCCTCCGAATCCACTGCTGCCCCCAAATCCGCCTCGTCCTCCGCCCCGCCCCGAGAGGAACATTATCATGAGCAACATTGCAAGTTGAGGATTCGTGATAACGAATCCGATGAGGAGAACTGCAAGAATCCCAAAGAAAATGAGTTGCCCGAGCGTCAAAGGCTTTCGTTCAGCAACGCGCCCTGAACGCTGAGCCCCTGCCGATGCCGGCAAGCCCTGACCACTGATTACTTGAGCGATAGCTCCGATTCCCGCGATAACCGCTCCATCGCGATCTCCCGTCTTGATCCGGGGAGTTATGATCTCATTGATGATACGCGAAGCTATCGCATCTGGAACCTTATCTTCAAGTCCATAGCCGACCTCTAAGCGCAAACGCCGGTCATCTGCGAAAATGAATAGCGCCAGCCCGTCGTCCATCCCCTTGCGCCCGATCTTCCAAGCCTTAAAAGCTCGAACTGCCCAGTCCTCAATCGGCGCATCGCCAGTCGTCTTCCCGATGTAGATCAGAAGTTGATGACCTGACACGCGCGCATACTCGCCGATCTGTGCATCGAGCTTCTTGGCAGCCTCGGCGGACATAAAGCCAGCCTCGTCCGTCACCCATCTGGTAGGCGCCGGTGGAATCGGCGTCTCAGCGGCGAAGGCGCTCGCCGCAGAGAAAAGAAGAATAAGCGCAAGAAGCGTGAGACGAAAGCGCATCTTAGAACTTTACTTCAGGAGCTTTTTCAGCTCCGGCAGAAGCTTTGAAGTATGTCTTGGAGTTGAATTTACCGCCGAAGAAGCCTGCGATCAGAACGGTCGGGAAACTATCGCGCTTGGTGTTGAAAGCGCGAGCTGCATCATTGAAGCGCATCCGTTCAACTGAAATACGGTTCTCCGTCCCTTCGAGCTGCGCTTGCAAGTCCCGGAAATTTTGAGTCGCTTTCAGTTCGGGGTATCTTTCTACAACAACCATCAACCGCGAGAGCGCCGACGACAAACCATCCTGCGCCTGCTGGAACCGCTCCATCGCTGCGGGATCGTTAGTTGCGTTCTGCAAAGCTCCGGCTGTCACTTGGCCAACTTTGGCGCGAGCTTCGGTTACTGCCGTCAATGTGCTCTGTTCGAAATCCGCCGCGCCTTTGACGGTAGCGACCAGATTCGGGACGAGATCGGCTCGCCGTTGATAGACGTTTTCGACCTGCGCCCATTGCGCTTGAGTCGCTTGATCCAATGTGACCAGTGTATTGTATGTACCTGACACCGAAACAACGGCGATAATCACGATCAACACGATCACGCCGAGAATCCCGAGCAGGATGACTTTCGTACTCATTATGCATTCCTTGTTATTTTACTATTACAATATAGCCTGACCGAATGAATGCGACAAGGCAAAGCCCTGCTTCTTCAATCGAATGTAATCTCTCGACATTGAAACCATAATTACAGGCTTATAGTTCCACTGATATCGTAGTTTCAGGCAGATAGGATATTTTTCAACAGTTGATCTATTTCTCTGAGGTTAAAACAGGCCTCTCGAACAATCATTATTTTAGTACCATCACACAAGAACACAATCTTTAATACACGGAAGCATTCATGATCCTCTCTGGCGATACGAAAGTACTCAAACTCATAGACGAGTACCCTTTTTTAAACGAATTTCTTATTAAACACAATCCTCACTTTGAAGCGTTGAAGAATCCGGTTCTGCGCAACACGGTTGGTCGAGTTGCTACCCTGCAAATGGCGGCGTCGATGGGCGGAATCCCTCTGGATAAGCTCATCGCTGATCTTAACACCGAGATTCAGAGGCAAACAGGCTCCTGTCTGAACGTCGCGCCTGCCGAACCCGGTACGCTCGATCCCGTTAAACTCGAAGAGATGAAATCGATCATCAAGGAGCTTCACGACGGCGGCGACTTTGAAGTATTGAAAGGACGATTTGCAGCAATGGCCAAGGACGTCGATCCGGTCGGAATCGCTCAGATGGAGCAGGCGCTCATCGCTGATGGTCTGCCGGAAACCGAAATCAAGCGGCTCTGCAACGTCCATGTCGCTATGTTCAAGGAGTCGCTCGATCTGATGCCGCCGCCGGAAGCGCTGCCGGGACATCCTGTGCATACTTTCATCCTCGAGAACAAAGCTGTCGGCAAGCTTATCGAAGATATCCGCACAAGCCTCCCGCAAGCTGCCGTCGAGACTTGGGATCGGTTGATGCTCGTCGAAAAGCACTACCAGCGCAAGGAATACCAACTCTTCCCGTTCCTTGAAAAATATGGCTTCACTGGTCCGTCGAAAGTGATGTGGGCGATTCACGATGACATTCGTGCAGGCTTAAAGAAAGTTCGATCTGCGATTGAAAGCGGCGATCTTGCGACCCTCCAAGCCGCAGCTCCCGGTGTGTTGCAGGCGGTCGAAGATATGATCTACAAGGAAGAAAACATCCTCTTCCCCGTCTGCCTGAACATGCTTTCAAATGAGGAATGGCAGGAGATCCGGCGCGGAGAGGCTGAAATTGGCTATACTCTGGTTGAACCCGGTTCGCTATGGCATCCCGGATATCGCGCCGAGGAGGAGCCAGTCGTTGCGGGCGGCGTCTTGAAAATGCTCCCGTTGGACACCGGACTACTAACGCTGGAACAACTCAACCTGATGCTGCTTCACCTGCCCGTCGAACTCTCCTTCGTGGATGAGAACGACGAAGTGCGATATTACTCGGGGCTGCCCGAGAAGATCTTCCCCCGTTCTCCCGGAGTGATCGGGCGCAAGGTGCAAAACTGCCACCCCCCGAAGAGCCTGCACATGGTGCAGAGCATCCTCGACTCGTTCAAAGCTGGCGAGAAGGACGTCGCTGAGTTCTGGATCGAGATCGGCGGAAAGTTCATTCACATCCGTTACTTCGCGGTTCGGGATGTTGAAAAGAAGTATCGAGGTACCCTCGAAGTAGTGCAGGACGTAGCCGGTATCCGGCGGCTTGAAGGTCAGAAGCGGCTGTTGGATTAAGAATGATTCAGAAACGGGCGGCTCGGTTGAGTCGCCCGCTTTCATTGATGCGCGATAAATGCGGTCAACCCTCCGTCATCTAAGAAAGCGGTCAACCCTCCGCGGTTGACCGTGAGACTTTATTCCGTCAGCCACAGAGGGCTGACGGCTTGCGTTACTACACAGCTTTCTTGTGAAGTTGGACTTAGCCCGTCCGGAGACTATATTTAAGATTGTATTGTAGAAGTTTGAAATTCCTCATAAAATGGACGTGATGGTAGCACCGACCTCCGTGTCGGTATTATTCACAGCAGGCCTCTATTCTGTCAACCGACACGGAGGTCGGCGCTTCCGATACCCATTTCATGTTCCGTAGTAGGGCTACCGCCCAATAATATCCTTCCCCCGGGAGAGTAATATGAAACTGTACCTCGCCATCCTACTCTGCTGCACCTTTACCGCAGCGACATTTGCCGAACCGGTCGAACTCGCCTATGACAACGGCCGACGTGGAGGACACTTCGACCAAGCCAATCCCGGCGATATCGAAGCCGTCCGCTTCACCCCCGCCCACCCATGCAGCCTGCTTAGCTTCCGTTATATGGTCACCGGCCCCGAGCAGATGGAATGGCACGTCTGGGCCGATAACGGCGGCAATATGCCCGACGTGAACAACGACTTGATGGAGCCGATGACCGTTGAACCGGGCGCAGTCAATGCGTGGGCGACAATCGACCTCTCCGACCGCAACATCGTCTTCGACATCCCCAAGCACTTCCACATCGGCTATGTCAAGCTCGCCGCCGATCCCGATCTCTGGGTGGACGGCGGCAATCCTGTCGAACAACGCAGCTCCATCAAGATCGGTTCCGACTGGTACGTGACGGGTGAAGGCTCAGGCAACTTTCTGGTTCGCGCGACCGTCGAATACTATGACGAACGCGACCAGTTCCAGTTCACCGACGCAACCCGCGAAGCAGGCGTCCGGCAATTCTCCAAAGTCGCTTGGGGAGACTACGACAACGATGACTGGGAAGACCTTTTACTTGATGGTCGGACACTCTTTCACAACGACGGAGATGGAACGTTCTCAGACGTCAGCACTGCTGCCGGACTAGTGGAGGGGAACAATTCTTCGGGCGGCTGCTGGGGGGACTTCGACAACGACGGCTGGCTCGACCTCTTCGGTATCTCGCACGACATGAACGGCCCCGACCGTCTCTACCACAACAACGGCGACGGAACCTTCACCTTCGCGAATGATCTCTACTCGTTCTACAACGGCGCCGATCCAACCGAAGCTTGCGGCTGGGGCGACGCCAATAACGACGGCTATCTCGAACTCTACATCGCCAACTCCGAGCAGTGGATCGACGACGCCCACCAAAATTACTTCCCCGATTACTTCTGGACCTATTCAGCTGATTTCGAGATGTTCGTCGAGCAGACCGCTACCACCGACATCCAGAACCTGCGCCGCTACGGTCGCGGAGTCGCGTGGTGCGATTTCAACAACGACGGCTTGATGGACATCTACATCTCGAATTACCGTCTCCATCCGAACTTCTTCCTCGTCAATCAGGGCGGTTTGAACTTTGAAAATCAGGCTCGCTCGCGCGGCATCGAGGGTTCGGGGCGGCAGGGGATGTACGGCCACACCATCGGCTCGTCGTGGGCGGACTACGATAACGACGGCGACTTCGACCTCTTCGTTGGCAACCTCGCTCATCCGAGGTTTCTCTCCTTCAGCGACAAGTGCATGCTCTATCGGAACAACGGCGCTCCGAACTGGAACTTCACCGACGTGCGGGATTCCGCTGGTATCGCTTACGACGAGACCGCCTCCAGCCCGGCGTGGGGAGACTTCGACAACGACGGTTGGCAAGACCTCTTCGTCACTTCGGTTTATGAAGGTCGCCAGCCCTACCTCTACCGGAACAACGGCGACGGGACGTTCACCAACTCCAACTACCCGGCAGGCTTCCATACCAAGGCTTACAACTCGTGGGGAGCGGCGTGGTGCGACTACGACCACGACGGCGACCTCGACCTCGCGGTAGGCGGCAACCACGGCGGGCTCTTCCGCAACAATGGGGATGACGAAAACAACGCCTGGATTGAAATTGCGTTGAAAGGAACGACCGCCAACTCATTCGGGTTCGGCAGTCGGGTGAAGGTGTGGGAGCATGGCGAACAACTCCAGATGCGTCAGGTTGAGGGCGGTATGGGGACAGGCGCCAGCCAGAATATGATGGCGGTGCACTTCGGCCTCGGACCGCGCCACCGGTCACTGGTGGACATTGAAATCGACTGGCTCGGCGGCGAAACTGAACGGATCGAGAACGTCGTAACGGATCGGAGATATATCGCGGTGCAAGGGGAGGGATTGCTGGCTGTGAAGAAGGAATTGGAAATTTGGAATTTGGAATTTGGAATAGGAAATGCTTACCCCAATCCGTTCAACTCGACTGTAACCATCTCGTATCAGCTCTCATCATCATCATCTTCTTCATCTCTGGCTATCTATGACCTGAGCGGACGGCTGATCGCGACTCTTGTTTCGGGCACTCAGACGGCGGGCGCGCACAAGGTTGTCTGGGACGGCGGCGGCGCTCCGGCGGGGATCTACATCGCGAGGTTGGAGGCAGGCGGGAAGGTCGCGAACGTCAAGCTGGTGCTAGTTAAGTGAGGTTTTTTTACCTTGGAGGGCGGGTGTGGCGACTCGTTGCGCTGGCGCTGGCAGGGCTCATGACGGAGGAGGCTGGGGCGGAATGGGGGCGGACGGCGGATGATTACCACGTCCTGCCTCTTGGTTCACCCCCGAATCACAGCTCTGCACTCTGCTCCGACCTTAACGGTGGCTGCTGGGTCGCAGGTGATCCGGTTGGGTTGTGTCATGTAGATCGACTCGGCAACCTGACTTGGGGTGACACTGCACTATGGCTTGAAGAGCCCGGTTACAACGCCTGCCTTACGCCTGTCGATACCGAAAGCGTGATCGTTGCAATGCAAAGGTATGAAAACGGGGATGTGCCGAAGATATACTTGAACCGGATAAACCTTGCGCAGGAACTTATGTGGGGGCGGGACGGCTTAGCATTGGACGCCTCCGACAGACTTCAGTTCATTTTTGGAATCGGCGCCGGACCTGTCGCTAATACCTATCTTATTCATTGGGACAGGGTTGATGAGGATTTTCGGGAGCACGACCGGCGACTTCAATTAGTAAATAGTGATGGAGAATTTCTTTGGGGAGCCAGCGGGATCGGATTGAACGGGTGGAGTGAAAAGACATCCAGGATCATCACGACTAGCGATCATTGCGTGATTGCCGCGCATCCAGTGGATCCGATTCCAACGGTGGAAGTCGTTAAAATATCTGCAAACGGAGAGCGGCTCTGGCAGAGACGCTTTAACATCACTGCGGAGGAATACGTACGGGGATGGCAACCGACTGACGCAGAATCAGACCGTGATGGAGGAATTATCCTCGTCAATAAATACAAGCGATGGGCAAGCCTTGATGATAGTCTGAGGTACTTTGTATTGAACATACTAAGGATATCGGGCGACGGCGATTCACTTTGGACTCATAAAGTTTTTGAGCGCCAAGTAGAGCATGATAGAATTTGGGGGAAAATAAAAGATCCATTTATACAATGTTACTTTGTGCTTAATTATGCGGGATCAGATTGTTTTTTCGCCGCATGGCTCGATAATCCGGAATACATCGGAGATAGTTTTAGAGTGATTTCCTTCGATGTTGATGGTGCATTCCACTGGAACGACCCGGTAGATGTCGCATTGAGTGCATCCAATTTCGGTAATCTTATCGGTGTTGATTCTGACTCCAGCGTTTTCTATATATGGCATGATGGCGACAGGGATCGCGGCGATAGATCTATTCAGCAGTGGGGACAACGAATTAGCCTGAATGGCGAACGAATGTGGGAAGATCAAGGGAGAGCAATTCAGACCAGAACTCCTTGGCATCATTCGGCAACCACCGATTGCAACGGCGGTGTTATTACCATTGTCGAGTTTGCCTATCCCGCCGTCCAAATGATGAACCGCAATGGAGTAATTGGTGCAGTATTGCCGCCGGTGAGCGTCCATGAAGATCGTCATGATAGTTACCCAAAAATATCGATCATTGGATCAGTTTACCCCAATCCCTTCAATTCCTCTTCTACCCTTTCCTTCACTCTCCCTTCCCCCGGCCGCTACACCCTCAGCGCCTTCGATCTTGCAGGCCGTGACGCGGGGCGGATCGCGGAAGGAGTCCTTCCCGTTGGGACTCACTCGCTCCGCTGGACGGCGCCGGGAGCGGGAGTCTGGTTCGTGAGGTTGTCGGACGGGAAGGGGAACGCAGCGACGATAAGGGCGGTGTGCGTACCGTAGAGAAATGGAAAAGGGAAAGGGGAAAATGGAAAATAAGATACACCACAGAGACACGAAGGCGCGAAGATTTGTTATCTCTTCGCGCCTTTGTTGGTTGGCTCGGAGTCCGCTTTACTTCACGCTTTGATGTCTTTTCGCATTCGCGTAGGATATGCGGCTCGCTTGTCCGCCCTGAGGCAGCAAACAAGGCGGACAACCTTGCATCTCGTTCGGGCGACTGGCACAGCATTACAATCTCATTTGATACTAAGCTGCGTTCAGTGGAACGGACATTCCTGTCTGTCTCCGAAAACCGATTCTGTAGAAGGTTTTGTTAATATTAACAGACAGTCTGAGAATGCGTAATTAGCGAAAAACACCCCTTCTGCCAACCCGCCGTGGTTGGCAGATATTGCTCATATACAATAGCTTATACTGTCAACCGCGGCGGGTTGACAGTAGGGGTGGCAGCGATTTCGCTATTCTCGGACAGCCTGCTATGCCTTCTTCTCTTCCCCGGTGTGATGATGATGGTGATGCTCATCCCCACAATCGCACTTTTCGTCTTCGCAGTCACACTCGCCGTCTTCGCAATCGCAGTCACACCCGAGAAGTTCGTCCGGGTGCGTATTGAAGTAGATCAAGTTACCATCGGGATCGACAACCGTGCAGCCGAGACTCCCATCTTCCTCCATCATCACGTCGCTCTTCAAAGCGACGCCGCGTTCCTTCAGGGTATCCGCGATCTGTTGGATATCGCCGGTGCGGAAGGTGATCAGGTTCTGAGGTATATGTCCTTGATAGAGCCCGATCAACGCCTGCTCCGATTCCATAATCACCCAACCTTCATCCGGATCGCCAAAAGCAGGATAAAAACCGAGTTTTTCGTAGAACGCGATAGACGTCTTGAGATCCTTGACATTCAAACAAACTTCTAACCAACCGACGTCAAGTGTATCCGGCTGTTCAGGAACTGGTAATTCCAGATTCTTCTCTTCAGACAATTTCACTCCAATGTTTATGTATTCGCAAGCAGTCAACCCTCCGCGGTTGACTGCAATTGTTACCTGTTCAAGCAGTCAACGCTCCGAGTTAACTGCAAACGTTACACAAGCGGTCAACCACAGAGGATTGACCGCTTTCGTAATATTCTCTCTCTATATCTGCCTTCTCAAGCGTTTCACCGGAATCCTCAACTGTTCGCGATATTTGGCGACGGTCCGCCGGCGGATCTGGAAACCTTCCTTGTTCAGCATCTCGGTCAACTCCTGATCCGAGAGCGGTTCCATCTTATTCTCCGCCCCGATCATATCCTTCAACCTTGCCTTGATAACGCGGTTGGAGACTTCTTCTCCGTCGTCGGTGTCCATGGCTTCGCTGAAGAAATACTTCAATTCAAAGACACCCCAGTCGGTCTGAACATATTTCCCGTTTGTGACACGGGAAATAGTGGAGATATCCATCCCGATATCTTCAGCGATATGCGCCAGAATCATCGGACGCAACAACGCCGGACCGCGTTTGAAGAAACCCGACTGTCGTTCAACAATCGCTCGCATCGTCCTCAGCATTGTCGTGCGACGCTGGTGTATCGCATTGATAAACCAACGCGCGGATTCGAGCTTGCGGGAAAGAAACTCGCGCACCTTCTTGTCGGTGTTGTCCTTGCGAAGATATAGCTCTCGATATGCCGGGTTGATACGAAAGTTAGGGATATCGCCATCGTTGAGGTAGGTGACGAACTCCCCGCCAACCTGTGTTACTACAAGATCAGGTATTATGTAATTCTGCTTCTCATCGAAATAACCTTCACCCGGCTTGGGATCAAGGCGCTGAATAATCTGGAACGATTCTCGCACTTGATTTAAATCAACACCGATTTTCTCTGCCAGAGCTTCGTAACGGCGATTGACAAAATCATCCCAAAACTCGGCGACCATCCGCTCGGCGATGGGCGCGCGAGGTTCGCGGAATTCAAGTTGAACGAGCAGACATTCTTGCAAGGTTCGTGCGGCTATTCCAATTGGATCGTAGGTCATAATCCGATGGTGGACAGCTTTCACCATTTCAACCGGTTTTCGTGCGGTCAGAGCAATTTCGTCGAGCGTCACACCGTGCAGATAACCATCCCGATTGATATTGCCGATGATCTCCTCACCGATGCCAACTTGTTCGTTGGTCAGGTTATCGAGATGAAGCTGGTCGAGCAGGTGGTCGAGCAGCGTTGTGACGTCCGGTTGCGGCAGCTCGGAGCCATCTTCCGGTTGAAAGCGTGTCTGTGCTCGATACTCTGAATGAGTGACATCGTTAAGTATTTCATCCCAATCAACTTCACGCTTTTCGGGTAGTTCGTGAAGCGCGTTCTCGTCGGTGGCGGCATCTATTGGCGGTTCTGGTACACCATCGTCATCTCGCCCATCATGGTCGGCAACCGGCGTTTCTTCTTCCGAAGAAGCTTCCGATTCCTCGAGAAACGGATTCTCCTCAAGTTCAGCCCGCACCCGAAGCTCCAGCTCAAGGAGCGGGAGTTGGATGAGTTCTGATCTTAGGATTTGCTGCGGTTGAAGCGTTAGCTCCTGCCGCATCCGTTGTTCGAGTTTTAGACCTTGCATCCGGACATGATCTTTGTTTAATGGATTGCGCTAATGTGTTTAGCCCGATGAGGCGATTTCACCGGTCGAGTTTGAATTTTTCACCCAGATAGAGTTGTCTTACTTGCTCATCTTCGGCAAGCGATTGCGCGTCGCCTGATTTTAGTATCTTACCCTCAAAGAGAAGATAAGCTCGGGCGGTACTTGAGAGTGTTTCATGGACATTATGATCGGTGATTAGAACTCCAATGCCGCGAGCCGTCAATCCCTTTACAATCTCCTGAATATCATTAACGGCAATCGGATCGATCCCTGCGAACGGCTCATCCAATAAAATAAAATGTGGATCGGTGGTCAGAGCGCGGGCAATTTCAACGCGTCGGCGCTCTCCGCCTGATAATGTGTGCGCCTTATTGTTGCGCAACCGTTCAATCGAGAAATCAGCTAACAACTGCTCCATTTTATCAATTCGAGCAGCCTTATCGAGTGGCAGCATCTCGAGGATCGCCATCAAGTTTTGGGCAACGGTTAATTTTCGAAAAACAGAAGGTTCCTGAGCAAGATAACCGACTCCCATCCGCGCTCGCTTATACATCGGCAATTTGGTCAGATCGGCGTCATCAAGATACACTTTTCCCGCATCGGGCACGATTAAACCAGTGATAATATGAAAAGTCGTGGTTTTCCCCGCCCCGTTTGGACCGAGCAATCCGACGACCTCCCCTTTCTCAACATAAATTGAGACGTCATCAACAACGCAACGCTTTCCATAGTTCTTGAACAGTCCCGTAGCGCCAAGCTTCATATCTCACCCCAGCCAATGCCATCCATTTTCTTGACGGAAGTGTCGCTTGTCTCCATAGGTTCGCTGCCTGGCGGGTAAAAAGCCCCGGAGGTTTTACCTTCAAGTTTGATAGAGTTCGTCTTGTCGTTTTCAATGACTAATTGGATCCGGTCCGCTGCGGCGACATTCACGCCTTTATAACCTTCTTTTTGATCCCAAACGTTATACCATCCAGTTGCACTTCCGATTGCGGTGACAATCCTCGTCGAATCATTCGGAGTTTCCAGTGTAAGTTGGTCACCCGCCAACCTGTTTCGCCGCTGATCATCATCATGAGCTGGAGTCAGGGCAACCGCTTTTCCAATTACGATAATCTGACTCAGATCATTGCCCCGATAGGCGATCTCGATGCTGTGTCCGCTCAATTCCTCTTTGCCGCGCCAGATCATCGGCGCCCCTGATAGCCTACTCTTGCCTGAGTCTGGAAGATGAAAGAGGGAATCGGCTACAGCGAGCACATCGCCTTTGGTCATCTTCACATCGCCTGTAAAAACAGCCGATTGATCCTTACGGCTGAACTGCAATTTCCGGCTGACAATTGTTAAAGTATCGGTTGTCTTAGTGGAGTCATCATTCTCTTTATCGGGCAGACGATAGACCGGATTTTCCTCGATTACACCGGATGAATCGTTCGTATTAAAGACGCCATATCCGCCGGTAATTCTGGATCCGTCTCGAAGGATGTCGATTATAATGCCATCCTCCAATTCGGCAATCTTCGTTCGATCTGTGAAACGGGCGTTGCGACAGCGGATCCGAAGGCTGTCGCCAGCAGTCATATCAACGTCGCCAGCAGCCTCAAAGTCACCGCTCTTCTCGTTATATCGAATCACTTGAGCTACAACTGTGCGAGCCGGATCAGTCATCTTCACATGGCCGGTCAGAACAATGCGGCCTAACTGCGGTTCATAAAGGGCATTCTCAGAGTGAATTACTGTTTCTCCGCGAGTAACCTTCACGTTACCAATCAGCTCCCGGCTTTCACCTCTGCTGCGAAGCGTATCTGCATGATTAAGAATGATCTTTTGGGGCGACGGTTCAGCTTGGAGAGTGGAACAGAGCCCGCCTAACCAGAGTATAGCAGCAATATGCCAAATAGAGAAGAACTGTGGCGGTTTACTTTGCACTGTCAACATCGGTTGTATCGCGCTCCAAGCGCCGCCATGTCGCGCCGCTCGTGTTTTTTATCTCCCAATCTGTCAAATCAGGCGCACTGCTGAATCCATATCCAGCGAGGCTGTCAAAAGGCGTAACCAGAGTGACAAAGTCATCAGCTTCAATTCTGCCGACTGCTTGGTCGTAGTGCAATTCTTCTGACCTCAACACCATTCCTGAATCAGATCGGACAATTACGTTCCCTTTGGCGGAGAGTTTATTGACTCCTTCAACAATCTCGCCTTCATTGGCGGTTAAGATTGCCCGGTGGGCGCCCAAGTTATCGTAGAAATCAGCCATAATGCCGCCGTCCAGCAGCATCAGGCGTTGTGTGTCGAACCGTCTAAGATGGGGAGCGCGCAAGGTCAAACGAGACCGTTCCTCTTGGGTTAGGCGAATTACAACGCCATATAGTTCCTGATCGGCGAATCCGGCTCCGGCTGCCTCATTGGTCGTCGGCAAAGGTTGATCCAGCTTGGCACAGCCTACCGCAATTGTCGCCAGTAACAAGGCGGATAGTCGCCTAAGATACAAAGTCATGGATTTACAAATGTCTTCAACACCCATTCCCAATGCCCTTGGGTTTTAAGCACGAATTCGACTAAATCCCGCACTGCTCCATCGCCGCCCTTACTCGACGCTACCCAATCCGCCGATTCAATCACGAGAGGATAAGCATCAGCAGGCGCTGCGCCCAGTCCGACATAGCGCATCACCGGAATATCGAACAGATCGTCGCCCATATAGGCTACTTCTTCGGGCAGCAAACCATTTCGCTCGATGATCTCTTTCATCCGGTCGAGTTTATCTACAAAGCCTTGGTGAACTTCGGATATTCCAAGCTGAGCAGCGCGAGTCTCAACAATTCTCGAAAGCAGCCCTGTGATGATCCCGAATTTAATGCCGACTCGCCTCGCCGCTACAACCGCAAATCCGTCACGGATGGCAAAAGCCTTCGACTCCAAGCCTTCGTTGTTTATATAGACCTTACCATCGGTCAATACGCCGTCATTATCCAGCACAATCATCTTTATTCGAGCCGCTTTAAGGGCTAAGGAATCGGATTCGAGCAATGAAATTCCAATTGGAAAAGGGAATGGCCTATTCTTTGCATATCAAGTTAACGAGCGGGCAGCATAAAGTCAACTGTGCATTGTGACAAGTCTCGTTTCGCATTACATAGCGCATGAGTTGCGCACTTGACAGTTGAACAAATTGATAGTATATTCGTCTAACACAAGCGCTCCTATCAATAAAGAGCGCTCAACCAGAGGCGAATATGAAGCGTCGTCAGTCTATCCGACCCCTTACAGATCACCAACGCAAAGTCTATGATTTCATAGCCGAGCAGATCAATCGAAATGGATACCCTCCTACTATCCGTGAGCTTGGCGCCCAGTTCCACATCGGCTCAACCAATGGAGTTCGCTGCCTGCTCGCAGCGATTGAGCATAAAGGATTCATCCGCCGCAAACCTCACCTCTCACGCGGCATAGAACTGGTCCAGTCTTCGGAGACGCCCGGCGGCATGGTGCGTGTTCCGATTGTCGGTCGAATTGCCGCGGGACTTCCGCTCCTCGCAGTGGAAAATCTCGAAGGCGATTTGCTTCTCGATCACGATATGTTTCCGAGCAACGATGGATTTGCACTACGCGTTCATGGTCGCTCGATGGTCGATGCTGGAATCGTTGATGGCGATTTAATCCTCGCGCGCCCCGATCTGCCGTTGGAACCGGGTTCGATAGTCGTTGCTGTAATCGGCGACGAAGCGACCGTGAAAAGATACTACCCGGAAGTTGACCGCGTTCGGCTCGAACCTGCAAATTCGCAATTTGGACCGATTATTGTCGAAAAAGACACGCCCGGCTTCAGAATTGCAGGAAGAGTGGTAGGGCTCTATCGAAGATATTAGGTTGAATAAGCGCTCGGACTTGTCCAACGCCGTTATCAAGCTTATATTATCCTGAGTGTCCTTAATTCCGTCAATTTAGGATCGCACCGCGCGATCCCTTAAGAGCCGAGCAAAAGTAATGAAGCGGGTTCCTGTCGAGGTAACCGGCATCACGGTTTGCCCCCCGTATCAAGCCTATATGTTAGTCCTTCACGAACTGGACGGGCTGCGTTGGCTTCCGATATTCATAGGGCAGCAGGAAGCCTCCAATATCTCACAGATAATGCGGGGGAACCGGCTCTCCCGTCCTCTTACGTTCGACCTGATTTTCAACCTGGTGGATACGACCGGCGCCCGTGTCGAGGAAGTAGTCGTGTCCGAGTTACGCGACCAGACGTTCTTTGCGGTGGTCGTTCTGCGGCTGTCGAGCGGCGGCGTTCGCCAGGTGGATGCTCGACCCTCCGATGCAATTGCGATCGCCATACGATCACGCGCTCCGATCTTTGTTGCTGAGCGAGTGATGGTTGAAGCGGGCCAATTAGAAGGCGAAGAGCTTCCACAGGTAGATGAGATTGATAACTTGAAACAATTAAATCAAAGACTTCAGGAAGCTGTCGAACAGGAAGACTACGAGGAGGCAGCCCGTTTGCGTGACCAGATTCGGGCCATTGAACCTCAAGTAGCTTCTGGTAAAGAATGAATTAAAGAGGTCGCTTTTCGCGCCCATTAGACGCAGGCTATTATACAAATGGAAGAACAAACACCCTCCAAGAACACAATCCTGTTCACACGATTGCTTTTCATGTTTCAAGCTGCCGCGATGCAGCAGATGGGTAAACTCGCGAACCCTATGACCGGACACATTGAGCGAGATCTCGAACAGGTCAGGATTGCGATCGATACGATTGATATGTTGCGTGAGAAATGCCGCGGCAATTTGAACGACATGGAAGAGCGACTCTTGAATCACATACTCTCCGAACTCCGACTCAATTTCGTCGATGAAGTTAATCGCTCCCAAGTCGAGACGCCTCCAAGCGCTGTAGAAGAACCCGGAACCCCTGAAACAGCATTGTGATTTTAGGGAAGATTATCGTCAGCGACGATAGAGTGCAACCTGATTGTCTGTTAAACGTATTATCTGATAGAGTAGAATGCGATCACGGGAGAAGACGCCTTGGCGTCGCGCTGATTGCAATGAACCTGTATGGTCAATCGGACGATCGTCCGGCTGACTGCACAAATACCTTAGAGGTGACCTGATGAACCGTACACTGCCAAAGATCCTCTTCACCTTGCTGCTCACGGCGGTTGTCGCCGTATCGGCGTGGGCCGACCGGCCTTGGTTGAAGTGGTCACCGGACGACGGAGCCACGATCCGCCAGGGATATCACACCGAGTGGTATCGCGGCGGTGAAGGCCGTTACAATGGAAACAACTTGATCGGTGAAGTCGGAATAATCTGGTCCGACTGTCGAATTCAAGAACCGTGGCAAAATGGCGACCGCGGCAGCTATTTACAAGTTCTCGGTACTAACGGCGCCTTGAAGTTCACGGCAAACGGAGTACGCGTTACCGATGCTGCCAACCGTCAGGAAGATCCCGCTGTCTGGCCGTCGCGTGATGGCGGCTGGTTCTGTGGCTGGGAAGATTTCGACGCCGACTCGGCGGGCGACATCTACGCCACCAAACTTGACGCCAACGGCCGTCGCGTCTGGGGCGATACCGAGCGCGGCATAGCTGTCTGTCAGGTTTCAGGCATTCAGGCTGACCTTCGCATCGTCGATGACGGCGAGGGCGGCTGCATCATGGCTTGGCATGACGAGCGTGGCGGCGACCCGGGCGATCTTTATGCTCAGCACATTCTCGCTGACGGTCGCGTTGATCCCGACTGGCCTGCTAATGGGATGCCGATCGTTCGCGCAGTTGGCGCTCAGATCAGCCATACTGCCGACGAAGATGGCTTGGGAGGGATGATTATCGGCTGGAAAGATCTCCGCAATATCGGAAATTCGGACATTTGGGCTCAGCGAATCACACCCGACGGACAACTTCTTTGGGGAAACGGCGAAGGCATCGCGGTGTGCGCGAACGGCGCTAATCAGGAAGCTCCCAAACTCTGCCCGGACGGAGCCAACGGCGCATTCTTCACTTGGGTTGACGACCGGAATTCTCAAACCACCGACCGCGATCTTTACTGCCAGCGCGTGAACGCGGATGGTCAGTTGATGTGGCCGGCTGACGGTGAAGTCCTTTGCAACTTCAATGAAGAACAAACCGATGCGCGCATTGTTGACTCCGAATCCGGCAACGCTATCGTAGCATGGGAAGATAAGCGAGCCGACGGGCTGACCTTCGACATCTACAGCATGCGAATCAGCGGCGTTAACCGGATGCGCAAAGAGTGGGACAGTCCGCAGGGAGTGCCAATTTCGGTTCTTCAACGGAACCAACAGCAGGTTAGACTCTTCCCGGACGGTCAGGGCGGCGCATACTACGTCTGGGAAGACGAACGCAACGGCGGATTCCCTGAGATCGATATTTTTGCACATCGCATCAACCGCGCCGGTCAGATTCTTTGGGCGGAAAATGGAGTGCCCGTCTGCGTTGTAGATGGAAATCAGAACTCTCCACTCATCCGTAGGACTGCGGATGGCGGCTGTTTCATGGTTTGGGGCGATTTCCGCACCGGCAGTCAGGAGATCTGGGGGCAAGTCTTAAACGGTAATGGTCAGCCTCAATGGGAGGAAAATGGTCGTCCCATCGTAGCTGGCTTCAGCGGAAACGCACTCGGCCCAAAAACCATTCCGCGAGGCGATGGCTGGACGACGTTCCTTTGGCTCGACAGCAGAGCAGGCGGCTTTGGTTCGATACCCTACATCCAGAATGTTCGTGATGACAATGGCCGAATCGACACCGCGTTCGCCCGCAATGGCGTCCCTGTCTTAACCGGTACGCTCGGCGGCGCCAACAATCCTGACGGATGTTTCGACGGATCGAACGGAACCATTGTCGTTTGGGAAGACCATCGCGTGGGCGAAATATACGCGATCTACGCCCAGAAAGTCGGCGACAATGGGGCAGCGCTCTGGGGAGAATCAGGTGTTAAGGTCGCGGATTACGATTATGAACAATCGTATCCCAAAGTATGCCCTGATGGATCAGGTGGAGCAATTGTCACCTGGCGCGCCACCAGCGAAGTTGGCGACAACAACATCTTTGCACAGCGTCTCGATCCGAACGGCGCGCGACTCTGGGGAGATAATGGTATAGTAGTTGCCGGCACCGAGTATGAGGAGTCGATCGAGGATCTAATCTCGGACGATTCTAACGGCGCTGTCATCACCTGGCAGTTGACTCGATATGACGACGAAAACAACCTCGACGACGATCTCTACATCACCCGATTAAATCCTGCGGGTGAAAAAATCTGGGGCGGAGCTGAGGGCCGGATACCGATCAGTAATGTAAATGGTAAGCAGCGCACATCCGAGATCGCCATCCATCATCAAGGATTCGTGATTGTCTGGGTTGATGGACGCGATGATCACGGCGACGGCCAGCCCGGTCTCGACATTTGGGGACAGTTGTTCAGATTTGATGGATCGCCTGTTTGGAGGAATAACGGCGCCCCTCTTTCCCAAGGAGAATACACTCAGGACAATCCGGTGGTCACGATGGATAATTCTGGATTTATCTGGGTTGTCTGGGAGGATCAGCGTATGTCGAGCCAAATTCGAGGCGCTGATATATACGGAATGAAATTCAACTGGCATCCATACAGGGAAATTCCGGTCAGAGAATTCTCGAGAAACGATGAAGACGATGGCCGGGTCATCTGCGGTTTCAACTACAATCAGACCAAACCTGTCATTCTTCATGACGGTCAAGGAGGTCTCTGGGTCGTCTGGGAAGACGCTCGCGGTCTCGCCCACTCAGATGTTTACGGAACTCACCTCGATTCTGTAGGTCTTCCTTATGGCGATTGGAATGCAGATGGAAACGCCGTCTGCGCTGCTTTCCATCGCCAAATTTTCCCCTCGATGGCGCTCCTGACTCCGCGTGGAGAAGGCGGAGCCGCGCTCATCTGGGAAGACAAGCGCGCTACCGGTAAGGAAGAGCTTTCAAACCTCTTCGCTCAGGTGATGGACGCCACTCCGCTGGTCGTGGATGAAGTCAGCGCTCCGGTTCCGACTGGATTTGCTATCGAGAGTGTCTATCCCAATCCATTCAATGCCCGCACTTTCGTTACTTTCACCCTTCCTAAAGCGGGACTGTTGAATGCGACCGTATTCGATGTTTCCGGTCGTACCGCGATGGAACTCGGCTCCAAGCAGATGGTTGCCGGAACATATCGCTTCGCTATCGATGGCGAAGGACTTGCTTCGGGTCAATATCTCGTCCGGATCGAATCGGCCGGAACAAGCATCCAGCGAGCTATCCAGCTTGTGAAATAATCTGATAGAGGAACTGTAAGGCCGGGTCGCCCGCATCGGCAGGCGACCCGGTTTTCATTATGAATAAACACCTTCAACATATTCTCGTTATCCTGCTGCTCCTCTGCTCCCGGCTTGGAATCGCTCAACCGGTTCCGGTTCACCACTCGTATTCTGAGATACTCTCGGAACTTACCGAGATGTCTGAATCTTACCCCGACTATATCCGCATAGACACCCTTACCCGCACCGATTATTATGACCTGCCGGTCGTCATGGCCAAGATTTCCACCAATCCCGACCGTGTCGAATCGAAACCGGCATTACTCTTTATCGGTCAGGTGCACGCTGAGGAGATTATCGGCGTCGAGCTGACGCTACATCTCATGCAACGACTGTTGAATGAAATGAATGAGAACGAAGCGATGCGGACGCGAGTAGAAGGGCTCGAACTCTATTTTATTCCTACACTCAATCCAGACGGACTGAGTGTCATCTCGTCGGGGCGTGACATTGCCTATCGAAAGAACTGCCGCGACAATATCGGCGACGGTGAACTACGAGTTGTTTCCGGCGTTGGTCGAGACACTTCGGGCGTCGATTTAAATCGTAATTTCGGCTTACACTGGGATCGAGGCGATCCGCTATTCTTCAACGGCGGAGCAGGCGACGCTTACAACTACTACCGGGGACCCGCTCCATTTTCCGAGCCGGAAACGCAGGCGCTTCGCGATCTGATGCTTGACCGTCGTTTCCTTTTTGCAATTTCATATCACTCCTCCCGTTCCGGTCGCAACGCTGAGTTAGTAATTGGACCGTGGAGTTGGGATGGTCGCCTCCCTCCCGACGATGCGGTTATCCAGAATCTCGGCGCTGCTCTCGCATTCCGGTTGCCGAGCGAAAGCGGCGAGGGTTCCTATATCAACGTGCGAGCTACTCAGCAGGTCGGGCAGGAACAAGATTGGGCGTATCAAGCAACCGGTACGCTTATGTACATGGTTGAACTCGGTCAGACCGTTAATCCCGATTCCGCGTTGCTCGCGAACCTGATCGACGACGCCACTCCTTCGGCGCTGTTCTTAATGGATATAGCCGTCGAAGAGCAGTCTATCGCCAGTCACGGTCTCCTGGCCGTTCATGTAGTGGACGCAGTTTCAGGACAGCCTGTGCCAGCGGAGGTTAACCTCGGCCCCTCCCGTTCGCCCCTGCTCGAACCGCGTCTCGCCGTTACTGAAAACGGCCGGTGGGAACAGTATCAAAGGTCGGGATATTACGCCCTGCTCGTCAGGGCTCCCGGATACGTTGAACAACAGTTCGATTCCGTGCTGGTCCCCAACGGTTTTCGTAACAACCTACAGTTGGCGCTCCAACCCAAACCTCGCTGCGAAGTATGTTTGAACCTGACTGATCAGGCCGCCGTTGCCTTTGTACCGGGACGGGTAATGATCAAGCCTGCCGATTCAGACGCTGTCACAGACATCGAGATATCTGATGAGCAGATCTTGAATCTTTACGAAGGCAGCTATCTGCTGACGGTAATCGCCTCCGGCTATGTCCCCGTCGAACACTCCATCGAAATCAGTTGCGACACGACGATCTCCATCCCGCTCGCGATCGGGGAAGAGCAGTATGTCGAAGACTTCTCGATATTTGGAAACTGGCAGAGCGGCGGCGGCGGAGCTCAGTGGGGCATCATTGACGGTTTGGATCGCACCTGCCTGACTGAGAGCCTCTGGGACGAGTATCCTGCTAACTGTAACGCCTGGCTTATGCTCGAGACCGGCGTTGTCCCCGAACCAAATCACACAATGACCCTGCAGCTCATTCATCGCCCAAACTTCGAGCCCGGCGCAGACCTTGCAGCGGTTGAAGTCTATCTCCCGTACACTATGGAATGGATGCGGATCGGACAGTTCAGCTCCTTCCCGCGCGAGGAATTCGACACCTCCTACATCAGTCTCACCGGCCTTCCGATCGACGGTCGCGAAGTTCGTTTCCGCCTCTGGGTGATGTCTGACGCGGCGGTACAGGAAGACGGCTGGCTGGTTGACAGGATTAGCCTTTACTATTCGGATGAAGCGACGTCGGTTGAGTCCTCTTCTCCCCTTCCGACTTCAGTTTCTCTTGCTGCTTACCCCAATCCCTCCAATGGGGCGCTGACGATCTACCTGACGCTGCCGACCTCTCAAGCGGGAGCGCTTATCCTTCACGATCAGTCAGGGCGGCAAGTCTCGCTGATCGACGAACGTCTCTTTCCCCCCGGTCAGCAGCACCTTGTATTCGACGCCTCCCATCTATCCAGCGGAACCTACTACCTCTCGCTAAACGCTCCCGGTAATGCAGGGGCGCTCGCGCCTGCCATACCAGTGGTGATTCTGAAATAGGAGGACGGGTCTCCGTATCCGTCCAGACATTAACCACGAAGACACGAAGACACAAAGAATTACTTACATCCTTTGTGTCTTCGTGTTTAATCTTACATCTTGACTTCCCGATCTTTCTTTTCCATATTTTACTGATTCTGTTTAACCGTCTTGACCTCATCAGGAGGATGGGCGTCCCTGCCCGTCCATCCATTAACCACAAAGTCACAAAGGCACAAAGGAAGACAACACGCATTCTTCGATGGTCAGAGTCTGTATCACGCCGCCAAGTCTGCCTTTCATTTTGGTGTGAAGGGAGTGAAAAAAATGCGTCAATTCGTCAGAATCGTCAGAACACACGTCAGAAGGGAGTTTACGGAATTTCGGTTCGTCAGGATTCGTCAGATACGAAAGCCAAGTTGAGAGTTGAGAGCAGAAAGAAATGTTGACAATATACGACATGCTTAAATAGAAAGCAAGGGGGAGGGGGAGGAAACGGATCGGGGGAATCATCATTCCAACGGAAGTTGGAATCCATTCCGGCGCCAAATCGCGCTTGACTCCACTGGACTCCATCTTTCGATGGAATGATGAGAAGGCAGTTTCGGAATAAATCAAAGAACTCAAACAAATTGAATATAAGGAAGACGACTATGAAGAAGATTGCGGTTCTCTTAACGGCTCTGGCGGTGCAGATGGGATTTGGCGGGGCCAGCGCTTCGATTCTTCATGTCCCTGATGACTATGCAACCATTCAAGGCGCAATCGACGCCGCCAGCGATGGAGACGAAGTCAGAGTCTCTGAGGGCGAATATGTTGAAAACGTAAACTTCTCCAGGAAAAACATCTTCCTGATCGGATCGCCTGAATCTCCGCAAGGTGTTACGATTCGAGGAAACGGCGATGCTCCGGTTGTAGTATTCGCGGCAGCCGAGCAAAGCGAGTGTCGCCTGTCGGGATTCACTTTGACCGGAGGATCAGGCCGATCCATCGACAATTTCCGGTATGGCGGGGGAATCTACATATCGGGCGCCAATCCGACAATCAGCGACTGCATTCTACTCGACAATGACGCCAATTACGGCGGCGGCGTCTTCTGCCAGAGCGGGGCGCCGGTCATCAGCCGATGCGAGATCCGTGGCAACAACGCTCCCGGCGAAACCAGTTTTGGCGGCGGAGCCTGCTTTGTCCAAGCCAATCCAGTCTTGGAGTCCTGTACTTTCGCAGATAATTCGGCAGACAACATCGGAGGCGGGCTGTTCGCGATAGAATCGCGCGTCATGCTTGATCGCTGCAGAATACTCAGGAATACGGCGATCAGCGGAGGCGGAATGAAGGTCACTACCTCCTCCGAAATCCATATTGAAAATGGAGAAATATCGGACAATACCGCCGCCAATGGAGGAGGCGTCTATTGTGATGACAATACTGCGATCACTGCTCTATATTCGGTAATCGCTCGTAATTATGTATCAGGCATCGGGGGAGGCGTTTACTGCAGAGTCAATTCAGAGACAACATTGCAGTCTTGTACCCTGACAGACAATACCGCGGATGAGTGGGGAGATGGAATTCTGCTTTTTCAGAACGCTACCGTCTCACTCCTGAACACCATCCTGTGGAACAATGAGCGACAGATCGAAGCGACCGCTTTCAACTACAGAAATACCATAAACATCGAATATAGCTGTATCGAAGGCGCGCAGAATAGCATTTTCGCCAATGATAACGCTGATTTAAATTGGGGCGACGGCAACATCGACGCCGATCCCCGCTTCGCCGATCCTGATAACGGCGATTATCGCCTCACCGACGGCTCTCCCTGTATCGATGCGGGTGATCCGAACAGCCCTCACGATCCTGACGGTACTCAAGCGGATATGGGCGCCCTCTATTTTGCACATGAACGTCATATTCTTCACGTCCCTGACGACTACGAGACTATTCAGGCCGGGATCGACGCGGCCAGCGACGGGGATACTGTGCTAGCGGCATCGGGGACGTACTATGAGAATATCAACTTCAATGGGAAGAGTATCTCAGTCATTGGTGATCAGGATCGTCCGGAGAATGTGGTGATTGACGGTGGGGGAAACGGGAGTGTAGTTGAAATAGTCGGCGGAGAAGTGATTTTAGAGGGCTTTACGATTCGTGGTGGCAGAAATGATGTTGGTGGTGGGCTACTCTGTCGCTCCCGAGCAAATGCTTGTCTTCGGAATTTGATTATAACGGAAAATGCGTGTATGAGCAGCCCATTTTATGGAGCAGGCATTTACGCGATTGACGGTTCTATCATCACAGCAGAGGAATGCATCATAAGCCAAAATTCAGGATCTGATCTCGGAGGTGGATTGTTTTGTGTTTCATCGAGCCTTTCATTCGTGAATTGCGACTTCTCAAGCAACTCCGCCAGATACGGTGCAGGAGCATATATAGTAGGATCTAATTGCCTCTTCACAGGCTCATCGTTAAGTAATAATGAAGCATCTCAATACGGAGGGGCAAGTATAGTGACTATTTCCGAAAACAGGGAAAGTTCGGAAGTTAATTTTCACAATGTTTCCATTATTGACAATTACGCAGCCCAAGATTTTGGAGGGATTCTAGTCGAATCTGGAAATACGGTTAATTTTTCTCGAACGACAATTGTGAATAATGGTAATATCGGTATAGGCGTTTCCGGCAATTCTGATGTAAATATTGTCAATACAATTGTATGGCAACATCTAGCTAGCTTTTATTCAATAGGGAGAGTCACAGTATCATATTCTGATATCGAGTTCAGCGGTGACACTCTCGAAGGCAACGGCAACCTCTCCTCCGACCCCCGCTTCCTTGACCCCGACAACGGTGACTTCCGGCTCCATCGAGGCAGTCCGTGCATTAACACAGGAGATCCTGATTCCCCACCTGATCCCGACGGTACCCGCGCCGATATGGGAGCATTCCCCTACAACTACCAAGGGCCGATCACGCTGAACGTGCCCGATGAATACGCGACTATTCAGGCGGGAATTGACGATGCGATAAGTGGAGATGAAGTGCTCGTTGCTGCTGGAACGTATGCCCCTGTTTCCATCGACGGCAAGAGTATCTCCATCATCGGCGATCCGGCAAACCCTGAGAACGTGGTGATAGACGGCAATGGAGGCGGGGCGGTAGTAAGCTTTGTCGGCGCTAGAACCGATGGCGCACGGCTTGAAGGATTCTCAATCCAAAATGCTTCCGGAGTAGCATGGGGTGAAGGAGCGCTGTGGGGCGAAGAAGCCGGGAGCATCACCCTCTCGCACCTTCTCGTCACGAATATCGAAGAATATGTCTTCCACTCATCGAATACCGTTTTCAATGTGGATCATGCCACAATCCATACGGTATCTCAAAACGGCGTCTTCAACGCGACGGGCGTGAACCTTACTAACTCGATTGTGCGCGGCTTTAGCGGCCAGGTTATCCGCGGGGGGAACGTCTCAGCAACCTATTCCGATATCCAAGGCGGCTACGAAGGCGAAGGCAACATAGACGCCGATCCGCGCTTCCTCGACCCGGATAATGGCAACTTCCGCCTACATCGAGGCAGCCAGTGTGTGAATACAGGCGACCCCGATTCCCCTCCTGACCCCGACGGAACCCGGGCTGACATGGGAGCTTATCCCTTCGATCACACCGCGTCACACCAGATCTTTGTCCCAGAAGACTTCGCTACGATCCAACCGGCAATCGACGACGCGCTTGACGGCGACACCATCCTCGTCGCGGCGGGAACCTACGCCGAGAACCTCGACATAGACGACAAGAGCATATCCATCATCGGCGATCCGGAGAATCCCGGCAGCGTGGTGATCGACGGCGGGAACGCCGGGAGCGTGATCTTTGCCAAGTACGTTTATGGCGAGCCGGTTGTTCTCGACGGTCTGACGCTCCGCAACGGCAACGGAACGGCGTGGCACTGCACGCATGGCGATAATCATTTCTACTCCCTCGGCGGGGGGCTTCTGCTCGATGATGTTGCGCTGGTCGCCCGTAATCTCGACATCCGCAACTGCACCGCCATGGAAGGCGGGGGCGTCACCAGCGTCGGAACTACTGATATTACCTTCACTAACGTCAACTTCGACAGCACTTCCGGCTGGTCGGGCGGGTCGGCGGTCGTCGCCTACACTGCGATGAACCTCGTCTGGAACGGCGGCTCGATCACCAACGACCTCTGTTTCGATACCGACGGCGAAGGCGGCTATAAACCTTACGGGATGTTCTTTGTGGTCGGCTATGAGAGCGATCTCCAGATAAACAATGTCGTCGCGGTTGGCAATCGTGGAGCCGCGGATGCAGCGATCTACCTTGAGAACGGCGCGGCGGCCTCGCTCGACCATGTCACATGGGTCAACAACGACTGGCCCGCATTGGTCGGCAACATCGAACGAGGCATTTTCTCAGCTCGCAACTCGATCTTCCGCAACAATAACGGTAACAATTACGCAGGCGAGATCAACTACTGCGACGCTGAAGGAATTGAAGGCGGAGAAGGCAACATCGACGCCGATCCGATCTTCGCCGATCCCGACAACGGCGACTTCACGCTCACCCGCTTCTCCCCTTGCGTTGATGCGGGCGATCCGAACGCGGAACTCGACCCGGACGGAACGGTCGCCGATATGGGAGCCTTCACCCTCCACCAGACCTTCCACCGTATCCCGCTGCATTCGGGATGGAGCATCATCTCCACCTTCAACCAACCGCGCGACGCCAGCGTCCGCTCGGTTTGGGGCGCAATTGTCGAACGCGGCAACCTGACGCTCACCAAAGATCAGTCCGGTCGCTTTTACAATCCCGCCATCGGAGCCGACGGCTTCAGCAATATGCAGCCGTGGGACGTGCGGCAAGGTTACATGGCGCGGTTGATGAGAACCGATACGCTTGTCACACTTAATGTTCCTGTAGAAGTAAACACTCCTATCCCATTGCGGCAGGGCTGGAATATCTGCGCCTATTTCCCGGAGGAGGATCTCACCGCGCCGGAAGCGTTTGTGAACCTTGGCGAAGATCTGGTGATGGCAAAGGACGAACTCGGTCGATTCTGTCGGCCATCGATCATGTTTAGCAATATGGGAAGGCTGACTCGCGGGAAAGGTTATCAGATCAATGTGGCGCGGGATGTGGAACTGGTTTATCCGAACGGAGAACAGATGGCCGGTAGGACGGGGCTCCGTACCCGTCCACCTGCAGATGACCTCTACTCGACGGGTACGGAGCCCCGTCCTACCGATTCCGTCTTACCCGTCCATTTCGTCCATACCGAGATGACGGGCGCGAATATGAGCGTGCTGATTGCGGATTACGGATTGCGGATTGGGGAGTTGGGGGAGATAAGCGCTTTCACAAAGGAAGGACTCTGCGTGGGAGCGGCTTCATTCCGCAATCTTGAATCCGAAATCCGCATTGGCTTGGCCGTCTGGGGCGACGATCCCACTACACCGGAGATCGACGGGGCGGTGGAAGGGGAGGCTTTAGACTTTAGGCTTTGGGATGGACAGGCAGAGACGCCTATCCTACTGAAGTGGACGGAAGGAGCAGGAGTCTATCAGTCGGATGGTTTTGCGATGGGCGAGATTGGACAGGCAGGGACGCCTATCCTCCTGCCAACGACAGTGAAGCTCTACGAGGCATACCCTAATCCCTTCAACTCCGTCACTTCCGTCAGGTTCGATCTACCGCAAGCCGGAAAGGTTATGTTAAATGTCCGCAACATCGCCGGTCGAGAAGTCGCCAAGCTCGCCGAAGGAAACTTCGCAGCCGGAAGTCACGTCGTCGCATGGCAGGCGGAGGGCGTTCCGACGGGAGTCTATCTTGTTCGATTGGTAACAGCAGGATCAACCTTCACCACAAGAGCGGTGATAGTGAAGTAGAAGATACTCACCACGAAGGCACGAAGGCACGAAGGCACGAAGGATCTTTGTGTCTTCGTGTCTTCGTGGTGAATCTGATTTCCCTTTTCCTTTTTCCGTTTTCCTCTTTCCTCTTGAAACTTCCTTCCGCCTTGTGTATCTTGTAACAAGGCAGAACGTCTTATCACACCAATACAATAATAGCAGCACGAGGAACCGATGCTCCCCGAATTCCGTAATGAACCGATGACCGATTTCACCCGCCCGGAAAACAAGGCGGCAATGGAAGAGGCTCTTAAAAAGGTAAAGGCCGAACTCGGCAAGAAATATCCCGTCGTGATCGGCGGTAAAAAGCACTTCACCAAAGACACCTTCAAGTCCATCAACCCGGGACGCACGTCCGAAGTGATCGGCGAGTTCTCGAAGGGCGACAAAGACATGGCTCTGGAGGCAATCGCCGTCGCCGACGAAGCGTTCCAGACGTGGCGCTTTGTTGCTCCCGAAGAGCGCGCTCGCTATTTGATCAAAGCCGCCGCAATCATCCGCCGCCGCAAGTTTGAGTTCGCCGCGTGGATGGTCTATGAAGTGTCGAAGACTTGGGCGGAAGCCGACGGCGACGTCGCCGAAGCAATAGACTTCCTCGAATTCTACGCCCGCGAGATGATCCGTCTCGGCGCTCCCCAACCGATCACTCCCTACCCCGGCGAAGAGAACGAACTCTACTACATCCCGCTCGGCGTTTGCGCGGTGATTCCGCCGTGGAACTTCCCCTGCGCGATCATGGCCGGAATGACCTCAGCCGCGATAGTCGCTGGCAACACCGTCGTCTTAAAGCCCGCTTCGACCGCTCCCGCTATTGCATGGAAGTTCTTTGAAGTGATGGAAGAAGTCTCGCTTCCGGCAGGCGTTCTGAACTTCCTCCCCGGCTCAGGCGGCGCAATCGGCGACACCATCGTCGATCACCCGAAGACTCGCCTGATCGCGTTCACCGGCTCCAAGGAAATCGGACTTCGCATTCAGGAGCGTTCCGCCAAGCTGAATCCGGGACAGATCTGGATCAAGCGCACAATCCTTGAAATGGGCGGCAAAGACTTTATCCTTGTCGATGAGGACGCCGACGTCGAAGCCGCCGCCGAGGGCATCGTCACCGCCGCGTTCGGGTTCCAAGGGCAGAAGTGTTCGGCGTGCAGTCGCGCCATCGTCCATGAGAAGGTCTATGACGCGGTCGTCAAGTCGGTCGTCGCGCGCACCAAGAAGCTGAAAGTCGGCTTCCCGGAAGAATACGGCGTCAACATGGGCGCGGTGATCGACGCCTCAGCGCACAAGAACATCCTCGACTACATCGAATCGGGCAGAAAAGACGGCAAGGTCGTCGCGGGCGGGAAGAAAGGATCGGCGGAAGGTTATTACATCGAGCCGACCGTGATCGCCGACATCAAGCCGAACGACCGGATCGCTCAAGAGGAAATCTTCGGGCCGGTACTGGCGGTCATTAAGTGCAAGTCGTTCGATGACGGGGTCGCCATCGCCAACGGCACCGAATACGGCTTGACCGGCGCGCTGTTCAGCAAGAACCGCCGCCACCTCGAAGAAGGCCGCGCCAAGCTTCACTGCGGCAACCTCTACCTGAACCGTAAGTGCACCGGCGCTCTGGTCGGCGTTCAGCCGTTTGGTGGGTTCAACATGTCCGGCACCGACAGCAAGGCCGGCGGGCGCGACTACTTGCTGCTGTTCACGCAGGCGAAGTCAGTGTCGGAGAGGTTTTAGGCTTTAGGCTTTAGAAGGAAGCAATCTGGATTCTCACCACGAAGGCTCGAAGACACAAAGATTTAATTCTTCTCTTCGTGCCTTTGTGTTCTCGTGGAGGTATGCCTATTTCGTTCATTTGCTTCATTTGCGTCATTCCGGCAGCCGCGTAGGAGATACGAACGAGTGTAGCCCGCACAGCTATTCGGGAGTCGGTTTGAACGAGACCGTAAGCGCTGTGCGGGCTACACTGACATGATTATCTTTGTGTCTTTGTAGTGAGAATTATCTCACCAACACCAACTTTATCATCCTTGAATCCCCTCCCGCCTCAAGCCGAACAACATACACCCCGGCAGGCAAACTTTCCGCGTTCCAGACCACCGAGTGTTCGCCCGCCTCAAGATTTCCCATGTCCATCTCGTCCATCAACCGACCATCCAGTCCATACACCCGCAAATTCACAGCGGATGAAGCGGATTGAGCGGATAGGGAAAACCGGATCGTCGTCGAGCTGTTGAACGGGTTGGGAAAGGCAGAGTGAAGAGTGAAAAGTGAGGGGTGAAAATTGTCGGGAGGAGCGGCAAGGATCTCGCCGGTGGCTTCGATGGTTATCTCCGACTCGTCCGGATCGTCAGATTGGATTAGGACTCTGGCTAACCATGGATCGCTCTGATCGAAAGGGCGAAAGTAAATACAAATATTCAAACTGGAGTCAGGGTTCATCTCGATTGGAGTATCAAAATATCCCTGAGGTTCGATATGCCAAAATGGGAAACCCATTTCGTTAAGCAGAATTATACAACCGATATGTAAAGGTGTTCCGCCTTCATTCCTGACCACCACATTCATGCTGTCTAAAGCTCCGAAATAAGTCCGGAAGGTCAGCGCCAAGGGTTCCACTTCAATATCCCTCTGATGGAAATAGTACGCTCCCATATCGGCTCTCGTGCCGTCCGGGTCGAGCGGCGCTTCCGGGTCGCCTGCGTCTATGCAAGGAGAGTTGGGGGAAAGGCGGTAGTCGCCGTTATTGGGGTCAAGGAAGAGGGGGTCGGAGTCGATAATCTCCGATGTAAAGATTGCGATATTGTCGTGATTTTCTACACCCTCAGGTCCATTCTCCAGATCGCAATATTTTATTGTGAATGGAAAATTTTCCAAACCAACGACATATACTTGTGGTTCACTGTTTCCGCGTACAACGCTATTGGATATGAAATTGTCCTGCCCCGACCAACAGAAAAGTCCACCTTCATCGCGTGGAGAAGTATTTCCTACGATGGTCAGGTGATCCATCCTGATGATGGGGCATCCGATCCAGACACTGAACCGATAACATTGATTGCGTGCAACCAGACACCTATTGATGCTGACCGAACTGCCATACAACTTCATGCCGGCTCCTTCGCCGCCATTACCGGTATTCTCGGTCATTTGGCAGTCGTTCATTGCGATTGACGCGCCAATATGAAAAATCCCTCCGCCAGACCCCCCGCGATTTCTAAAAAAGGAAACCCGGTTCAATTCCACATTAACCCGATCTCCGGTATAGACACCTCCGCCGAATACGGTTCCAACATTATCATTGACGCGAAGGTCTTCCAGAAGCACCAGATCTCCTGCGCGGCTTACTGATATTCCACCACCCCTGTGAGATTGTCCATTCCGAATCGTAAAACCTCGGATAGTACAAGCTTCATTAACATCAACACGAATGACTGACTCCCTTTGGCGGCCATCGATAACGGTCGAGTCTATCGTCTCTTGGTCCGAGTCGAAGATAAACCGACTCGTAAGTGTAATAGACGAAGTTCGGATGAACACGTTCTCTTGGTATTCCCCCGGTTGCACCAGCACCGTATCCCCGTCGCTAGACGAGTCTATCCCCGCCTGAATGGTCTGGTAGTCTTCTGGGACGTTGAGAATGCGCGCATCGCAGATGCTGATGCTGATGGTGATGCTGATGAGGAGGATGGCGAGAGAGGTAAAAATCGGTTTCATTAGTCAAGTGCGAAATGTTGTGTAATTTGGTTTCCGCGTATTTGGGCAGCCGTGTAACGCAGCGAAGCCGTAGGCGAAGCGAAGTTACACGGCTCGGCGT
>Ga0247841_10003142_pt1 | contig 31208 bp, 36 predicted proteins | sample LaCruzMarch2015__2_FD_192410 | JGI IMG/M metagenome (GOLD analysis project Ga0247841, IMG submission 192410) | Freshwater microbial communities from meromictic Lake La Cruz, Castile-La Mancha, Spain - LaCruzMarch2015_18m | ecosystem: Environmental > Aquatic > Freshwater > Lake | place: Spain... | reverse complement strand
ATGAAAGATAATTTCGACGTCTTTTTCAGAAGAAAACCAGCGTTGATGTTGGTTTGTTTGAAGAAGAACACACGGATGAGATATGGTAGTATTTTGGCTAAAGAAGTAGATTGTACTTACAGCCACGCAGTAAAGATACTGCAGACTTTAGAAGAGCTAAACTTAGTTGTTTTCGAGAAAAGAGGGCGAATCAAGGTGATACAACTAACCAAGAAAGGACGAGAAATCGCAGACGCGATTGAGAACATCCAGAAGCTAATAAGGTAGAGGTGATTACTACCGCTCTCAGAATAACATTGGTTATCCTAATTGTAATTTTTTTATTTTTTTATTCTAACTTCAGAAAAAATAACTATTTGTAATTTGAAAAATTTCTTTCAACTGCCTTGATTTTTTTCTCTGTTCACGTTGGATATTCTCTCTTTGCACTCGCTCTTCATAAGAAAGGATTTGATTTTTATAAATTTCTTTTCCATCATCTAACCAAACTTTATAGCAGAAATCACATTGGCATTTGGGAACTCTTAAATTCCACTCTACTTTCTTAAAAAGTAGTACCATATCTAAATTTTTCCAAGCAGTTTTAAGAAAAACTCTTTTTTCTTCTTGACGCATATCTTCTAACTTTTTACCAACCATTTTTATTCCAGTATATTTAAGATTAAATCCTTTTCTATTACAAAAACCATATTATTTTGAATATAAAAAAACCCCCTTCTAACAAACCTTTTAAATGATTGATTTCTTTTTTTAATTATACCTATAAGATTCCGTAGCTCAGCCTGGTTAGAGCACTTTGTGCAAACCAAGCTAACTACAAATAAATAAATAGTATTTCAATTCGTTCAATACTATAAGGTTCCGTAGCTCAGCCTGGTTAGAGCACTAGACTCTTACCGTATGAAACCAAGGTTTCCTAACAGATCACCTTCCTTTCAAAGTGAGAAATCTAGGTGTCGGGGGTTCAAATCCCCTCGGGACCATAATTTAGAAATTATATATCTATAACGTCTTTTTCTTTCATCTTCTTTAAGGTCAAAGAAGTGATTATGTACCTTTCTCTTAGACCTTCTAATATTGTTTGACTATTCTCAGATCCATCATAATTTTGATACTGATTCAAAAGCTCCATAAACTCTTTTGGAGAATTATATGCAATATAACTAATAAAAGGCCATGGCTGAACTTCAAACCTCTTAGTCATTGTTTTAAGAAAATCTATTCCAGGAGTAGTCCTAATTGTTTCACTCAATGAGTTTTCCCTTTCTCTTATTATTTCCGGGGTTAAATCAAGTAACTCTTCTATTTTTACCATTATACTAATTTTCAAATACACTATTAAAAGATAATTGTCATCTAAAATATAATCCAAAAGAATTACTCGTTTATTTCAACCCATATCTCTTCTTAGCAGAATCAATTATCAAACCAATCATTTTTTCATACTTTATTCCAGCTGTTCTTGCAGCTCTTGGAAATCTTGAATTTTCTTTTGGATCTGGAATTAAACCCGGCAAGGAATTTACATCAATAATCCTAGGAATTCCTTTCTTATCTAATCTTAAATCCATTCTTGCCATATCTTTACAATTAAGAACTCTAAAAGCCCCAAGACAAGTTTCCTTTATTTTCTTCTCAAGTTCTTTGCTCACCTTCGCAGGACAGACCAAAGGATCCATTCCTTTTGAAGGATCATCATAAAACCACTTTGATTCATAGGAATCAATCTTATTCATCCCTTTAGGTAAATCTTCAAAAGAAATCTCAATTATAGGTAAAACTTGAGGGATTCCTTTTTGCCCAAGTATTCCAACAGTAAACTCTCTCCCCTCAATAAACTCTTCAACTATCGCAGCTTGATTATATTTTTTATTTATCTCTAGAATTTTCTTTAATAATTCTTTTTTATTTCTAACAACACAATTATCCATTATTCCTTTACTAGAACCCTCTCTAATCGGCTTTGCAATTAATGGAAATTTCAAGTCTTTTTTTAGGGGTTCTTTTATTCCATTGAATATCTGAAAATGAGGAGTAGGAACTTTATAATAACTTAAAATTTCTTTTGTTCTTGATTTATCAAGAGTTATTGCTAATGTTTGAGGTCCAGAACCAGTATAAGGAATCTGTAACATTTCAAGCATAGCTGGAATCTGTGCTTCTCTTGCTTCTCCATAAAATCCTTCTGCAATATTGAATACCAAATCCACTTGTTTATTGTCTTTTAATTTTTTTAATTTAATATAAGCTTCTTGATTCGCTTCAATCATGTGAACTCTGTGCCCATTTGCTACAATTGCTTTTCTTATTCCTTCGATAGTCTCTGGGGCATCAAATTCCGCATAAACTTGCGCTTCTTCATTTGTCAAAGAAGGAGAAATTAATTTGATATTGTATAAAAAGGCAATATTCATATTTTAATAATGAAAGGGTAATTTAAAAACTTTTTATTTTAGTCAAGAACCATTCTAGCATCCACAATAAAGGCTTTATCTTTATTAACAATAAGAGGATTAATATCCAGCTCAGAAAGTTTAGGGTATTTCTTTATTAATTCGCAAACCTTCATTAGATTATCCACAACCAACTTTCTCTCTTTTTTATCAAGACTCTTTGAAATTTTTGTCTCAAGAATAATTTTTTCTGCTTCTTTTTTATCAAATGGAAAAATTCTAAAGGACACATCATTTAACTTTTCAGTATTTATTCCTCCTGCACCCACACAAATAGCATGACCAAAATCATGAGTCTTCTTTATTCCTATTAAAACTTCTTTTCCTTGTATTTGTTCTTGTATCACAACCCCCTCAAAACCCTCAATTTTTTTAAATTTCTTAAAAACCTCTAAAGATTCTCCAAAATGAGATATATTTGTCCTAATTCCTCCGATTTTATTTTTATGAACAATTTTTTCTCCAGAAATCTTTAGGACAATAAGAAAATTAAATTTTTTCAGAACGTTTTCTAACTCTTTTTCATCACGAGCATATTCTCTTTTCACAATTTTAAAATTGTTTTTTTCTAAAAAATCCTCCGTTTTTCTTTCTGAATAGAACATCAAACCAGAAGGAAATTTATTTATATATACTTTTCCAATTAAAACCATGATAAAAGATTTTCTAACCCCTAAAACAATTGCAGTCATAGGTGCTTCTGAAGAGCCAAAAAAAGTGGGAAATATCCTCATGAATAAATTATCTGAATTCAAAGGAAAGACTATTCCAATAAATCCTTTCCACAAAACGGTTTTAGGAAAAAAATCCTACGCTTCTGTTAAAGATTTTCCAGGAAAAATAGACCTGGCAGTAATAGCAACCCCTGCCATAACTATAAAAAAAATTTTACAAGAATGCTCTGAAAAAAAAATAAAAAGTGTTATAATAATCTCTGCAGGATTTTCAGAACAAGGAAATTTTGAATTAGAAAAAGAGATAAAAGAACTTGCTAAAAATGCAGGCATTAGAATTTTAGGTCCAAATTGTTTTGGTATTGCAAATCCTTACTTAGACCTAGATACAACTTTTTCAAATTCAAGCGCAAAAAAAGGAAATATTGCATTCATAAGTCAGAGTGGAGCATTATGGAGTTTTGCTTCAGATATTTCAGAAGATTATAATATTGGATTTTCTGGATTTGTAAGTTTGGGAAATATGATGGATTTGGATTTTAACGATTTTATTGAATATTTTGAAAAAGATAAGAAAACAAAAAAAATAATTTTATATGTGGAGAGAATAGAAAATGGGAAAAAATTTGTTGAACTATGCAAAAAATGCAAGAAACCAATAATTGCAATAAAAGCAGGCAAATCTGAACAAGGTTCTAAAGCAACACTAAGTCACACGGGAAGCCTTGCAACAGACTTCAAAGTTTATCAAGGAGCATTTGCCCAAGCCCATATTAAGCAAGAAGAATTTTTATGTACTGCATTAAATCTACCTATTCAAAAATCAAAAGAAATAAAATTAAATGGAGAGAAAACTATAATTTTAACAAATGCCGGGGGAGCAGGAGCTCTCTTAGCAGATTATTGTGAAGAAAAAAAATTAAAACTAATTGATCTTCCAGAAAACAAAAAAAATCCCCTAGATATTTTGGGAACAGCGAACTCTATAGATTATGAAAATGCAATAAAACAAATAAAGAAAGAATGCTCCTATAATTTGCTAATAATTGCTCTAACCCCTCAAGAAATGTCTGAGCCAGATAAAACCGCAGAAGTAATAATTAAAAATTGTGATAAAGAAAAAACAATTATTTACTTCTTGGGAGAAAAATCTACAAAAAAAGCAAAAAAAGAGTTAGAAAAAAGAGGATTTTTATGTTTTAATCAAATAAGAGGTAGTTTAGAAAAACTAAAAATAATGAATGAACAATAAAAAAGTAAGCGAGGTGATGGAAATTCTTGAAAAACACTTTCATTCCACTGGAAGAACTACTCTAAATAGAATGAGAAAAAAACCAGATGCTTTTAAAATTTTAATCTCTTGCCTTCTATCCTTGCGAACGCAAGACAAGAACACAGAAAAAGCATCAAATCAACTTTTTGCAGTTGCAGATACTCCAAAAGATATTTTAAAACTCCCCTTAAAAAAAATAGAAAAATTAATATTCTCCTCTGGCCATTATAAGAAGAAAGCAAATACAATAAAAGAAGTCTCTAGAGTTATTCTAGAGAAATATGATGGAAAAGTTCCTAATAACAAAGAAGAGCTTCTTTCAATAAAAGGAATTGGTCCAAAAACAGCAAACATTGTACTTTCTTTTGCCTATGGACAACAGGTCCTTCCCATAGACACTCATTGCCATAGAATTCCAAATAGAATTGGTTGGATAAAAACTAAACTCCCTGAACAAACTGAAAAAGAATTGGAAAAAATACTTGAAAAAAAATATTGGAAAGAATTCAATTCCATATTTGTGCTCTTCGGAAAAACAATCTGTAAACCTATTTCACCACTATGCAGCCAGTGCCCAATAGAAAAATATTGTGAAAAAAGAGAAGTTAAAAAATTTAGATAAATTCTTTCCTAAAGAGGAACAGCAAAGAGTTTATTAAGAAAAAAGAATTGAAAAGCTAATTTAAAGATGTTAGAAAAAAAAGAGATTCAGCAAAAAATAATAGAGAAGAAAGAACTCAACAATAAAGTTCCAGATGAGGAGTTTTATTCTATATTAAGATTGGTTTCCCCTGGAACAAGTTTGAGAACTGCTTTAGATGGAATAGTTCATTCTGGAAAAGGGGCTTTAATTGTCGCTGAAAATGATGAACTTATTCCCATTATAGATGGGGGATTCAGAGTAAATGCTAAATTCAGCCCACAGAGAATAGTTGAACTTAGTAAAATGGATGGAGCAATTGTTCTTTCTAAAGATATGAAGAGAATAAATGTAGTAAATGTCCAACTAAGTCCCAGCATAAAAATAAAAACCTCAGAAACAGGAACGAGACACAAGGCAGCCGAAAGAACTGCAAAACAAATAGGGAGCTTAGTGATTGCTGTATCGGAAAGAAAAAAAGAGATAACTATTTTTTATAAAAATAGGAAGCATGTTTTAAAAAGCACTTCAGATATCTTGAGAAAATCTAGCGAAAATATACAAATTCTTGAAAGACAAAAAGAACTTTTTGAAAACTATCTTGAAAGATTAAATAAAATTGAAATAAGAAGTTATGTAAGTTTGCATCAAGCAATAAAAACAATTCAAAAAGGGAAAGTAATACAAAAAATATCAGAAGAATTAAAAAAAACAATTATAGAAATAGGTAATGAGGGAGTCTTATTAAAAACAAGATTAAAGGAAATTTTAATGGATGTAGAAAAAGAAACTAACCTCATTATAAAAGACTATGCAAACATAGATTCTAAGCGATCAATTCTTATTTTAGATGAACTTTCCTATGAAGAACTTTTAGATAAAGAGAAAGTATTCAATGCATTGGATTGTATAGGAAAACCTGCTCCTCCAGAATTAAAAGGTTGGAGGATCCTTTCAAAAACAAGTTTAACTGAAGCAGAAATAGCAAAACTAATAAGAGAAGTTGGAAAATTAGAGGAGATTCTCAAATGTGATTTTAAAAACTATCTGGGAGAAGAAAAAGCAATCATATTAAAAACAGAAATCGATAGGCTAAAATTAGAAAATTAACCCTACCGAAACCCTTTTAAACAAAATCTTTCTCAAACTTCTATGAAACGCTCAAGTAGAAGATGGAAAAAGAAAGGCCAGATGAGATGGAAGTGGCAAAGAAAAAGACTTAGGAAAGAAAAGCACAAAAGAAAGCTAAAACGTAACAGAAGCAAGTAAATAATCTCTTCAAAAAAGAACTATTCTTAAATCAAGCAATATTTTTGAAAATCCTCTCTTTAAGTAACATAATCTTTATAAGTGATTTGGGTTTGAGTATAACATGACAAGTGAAATTTGGACAGAAAAATATAGACCAACCAAGTTTTCTGAAGTTGTTGGACAAGAAGATATAATCAAAAGAGTAGAATCTCTAACTAATTCTCTGGGAATACCCCATTTGTTGTTTGCAGGTCCAGCAGGAACAGGAAAATCCACTCTTGCTCTAATTGTGGTAAAAGATTTATTTAAAGAGAATTGGAGAGAAAATTATCTGGAATTAAATGCTTCTGATGAAAGAGGAATAAATGTTGTAAGAGAGAAAGTAAAGAATTTTGCCAGAACAAAATCTCTAGGAAATGTTTCTTTTAAGGTAATTTTTTTGGATGAAGCAGATGCACTTACACCAGAAGCACAACAAGCCCTGAGAAGAACTATGGAAAATTACTCTGCAACTTGTAGATTTATTCTTTCCTGTAACTATTCAAGCAAAATCATAGACCCTATTCAATCCAGATGTGCAATTTTTAGATTTAGACTGCTTGAAAAAAAAGATGTAGACAAATATTTGAAAAGGATTGCAGAAAAAGAGAAAGTAAGTGTTTCTCCTGAGGCTTTAGAAATAATCTATGAAGGGAGTGAAGGGGATTGCCGTAGAGCTACCAATCTTTTACAAGCAACCGCTTCAATTTCTCCAAGTATTTCTGCAGAACTTGCCTCAACAGTTATTTCAAATGCAAAACCAAAAGATATCAAGATAGTTTTAGATTATGCTTTAGCAGGAGATTTTCAAAATTCTAAAGATAAACTCTTAGACATTATGTTAAGAGAAAGTATTTCTGGACAAGACGTAATCAAATCAATACAAAAAGAAATATGGAATTTATCTATAGAACCAGAAATAAAAGTAAAATTAACTGAAAAAACAGGAGAAATTGAATTTAGAATAGTTGAAGGTTCGGATCCATTTATACAATTGCAAGCTCTTTTGGCAAGTTTTGTTCTTGCTGGATTAGGAAAATAAAAAAAGAAATGGAAAAAAGAGGATTAGGGTATTTTGAAAATATTACTAAACTTAAAATTCCTGAACAAACTGTTGGACAATACGATGAAGCCTACAGTGAAATGTGCCATCTCTATTGGAAAGCAAGACATACTGCGGGAGAAGTTTTAAATGGAGATTTATTAGAAGAAATTGGAGAAAAAGAAATAAAAGGATTGTTGAAAAAAATAAATAAATTATCCAAAGATACAATTTTTGAAAAAATAAAAAGGAGATAAAAATAAAATGAGCCCATGGGTTGAAAAATATAGGCCAAAATATCTTGAACAAGTTAAAGGGCAAGATGAAGCAATTGGAAAAGCTCTTCTTTTTATAAAAGATTTTGGAAAAAAGAAAAAAGCAATAGTTCTTCACGGCCCTCCTGGAACAGGAAAAACAACGATTGCTCACGCCATAGCTAAAGAAAAAAATTCTGAAATATTTGAATTAAATGCTTCTGATTTGAGAAACAAGGCAAGTCTTCAAGAGATTTTAAGACCCGCTATGGAACAACAATCGCTTAATAAAAAAAGTAAAATAATTCTAGTGGATGAAGTGGATGGGATTTCTGGACAAACAGATTTTGGAGGAGTTACGGAGCTTTTAGCCATTATGGAATCCACAACTTATCCAATTATTATAACTGCAAATGACATCTGGAAAAAGAATTTAAGTGAATTAAGAAAAAAAGCAGAATTAATTGGACTAAAAGAAATAACTAAAGAAGAAATTACTCAAGTTCTTTTAGAAATTCTGGAACAAGAAAAACTTTTCCTGAACTTGAATATTGTTGAAAGCATAGCAATCAGAGCAAAAGGAGATTTAAGAGGAGCAATAAATGACTTACAAGCAGTTTCAAGAACAAAAGACCCTTCTATTTTGATAATAGATGAGAGAGATAAAGAAGTCGGAATATTCAATGTACTCAAAAAAATATTCAAAGAATTACCAACAAACAAAATGTTAGGAGATTTTGATACGGTAAATATGCCCTTAGATGAGATCTCTCTTTGGGTTGAAGAAAATATCCCTGCAGAATATAAAGGAGAAGAGCTTGTGAAAGCAATTGAAGCTTTAAGTAGAGCAGATATTTTCAAAGGAAGAATTTACAAGCAACAGTACTGGAGATTTTTAGTTTATCAAAATATTTTTTTGAGCTATGGAATTTCTGCATCAAAAAATTATCCAAAAAAGACATTTACAAAATACAACAAACCCACAAGGATTCTTAAAATATGGATGAACAATCAAAGAAGCATAAGAAAAAAATCAATTGCTGAAAAATACTCAAAACTTGCACACATAGGAGAAAAAAGAGCAAGAAATGAATTTCCTGTTTTAAAACAAATAATAAATTCAAATCCAGCCATAGGAAAAGAATTAAAACTAACTCCTGAAGAATTTGAATATCTTGCAAAATGAGAAGAATCATATATTAATTTCACCATGCTTGGATAATGTGTAAAATTCAATCATAAGGGTTCATGAAACATTCACCATGCTTGGATAATGTGTAAAATTCAATCATAAGGGCCCATAGTATAGTGGTATTACGTGCGGCTGGCAGTCGTGAGGCGTGAGTTCGATTCTCGCTGGGTCCATTTATTTAGAATCGAACTTGTTTGTGTTTTGAATTTATTCAAAATGCAGGCCGAATTTATGAGAGCCCGATTCTCGCTGGGTCCATCTTCTATCAAAACGCTTAAATAGAGAAATCTCTTTATAGAAAAGTATTAATTTACATTTGAAAGGAGGTTGAAAATGGAAAAAAACAAAGTAGGACTAGCACTAGGAAGTTTTTTTGCAGGGATACATTTAATCTGGGCATTTTTGGTAGCAGTAATACCAAGTATCTTACAAAAATTCTTTGATTGGATATTTAATCTTCACGGAATACTTCCAGTAATAACAATAACAGGCATGACTTTAATGAATGCAATAACTTTACTAATTGTAACTTTTATAATAGGTTATCTAATTGGGTGGGTTTTTGTATGGTGCTTCAGTTGCTGTGATTGCTGCTGTACAACTAAAAAGAAAAAATAAATTTCTTGATTAATTTATTATTTTTTTAAATTTTTATTCTTTACTTTGGCTGTTTGCAGACGAAGTGAAATCCATATTTAGTCTTTTATTTTTTCAACTTCGTAAACCCAAATGTCCGCACTTTTCCAAGCATCCTCTTCCAACCCTGCCTTTAAACTTAATTGCTCCAAAAAATCTTGTTTACTTGGAATCTGCTCCCACACTTGGGGGAGAAACGTAGCGGACCTCATTCTTTTTTGCAAAATAATTCCTTGATTAGAATCTATCTTTTTCAAAATTTCTTCTGGGTTTCTAAATTCTAATTTTTTAGGAGGACTCAAAATAGAAATTTCTATTTTAATCTTATCCAACTCTCCTATTCTTAAAGGAGGAAATCTTAAATCTTTAAATCCTGCATTGATTGAATTTTCAACAACATCTTTCCATAATTCTTGCCTTGCATATAAACTGCCTACGCATCCTCTGAGCACTTGATTTTTTGTAATAGTAACAAAACATGCTTGGATTTTAGAATATTTTTTGATTATGTCTTCAGAAGGTTTTATCTTTTCTCCTTGTAAATGTTTTACAAGTGTTTTTCTTGATAAATCTAACAACTCTTTCATTAGGGAGGTTATAATCCAGAAGATTTTTTCTTGCTTAATTTTTTCATCAAAAATTCTCTAATTTTTTCAGCTTCTTCCGCAGCAACAGCAGGAATATACCCTTCAGTAGAACGACCAGAATTATTTACAGGAGCAGAGTATCCTGCAGTTTGAATATTCACTGATGAAAAACCACATATTCTCGCAACAATCCCCCGTGTAATATCGACATTTTGCACCCTTGAATAAGGAATATTGCTATATTTCTTCCATATTATCCCTCTCTCCATTCTTAGCTGATCTTCCAAAAATTCATATTTCCAAAACTGATAAGTTAATCTCGCATAAACTTCAATCAAAACCAACAATAAAATAAAACAAAAAAATCCCAGGAATAAAAAAGAACCAGTTATTTTTTCTCCAAAAGCCTCAAATAAAGCAATACCTATCCAGACACCAAAGAAAATCAACAAAAACAAAACTCCAAAAAATCCATTAATTCTAAAAGACCATTTTACACCTGGATGTAGTTGTTTCATCACCATAGTAAGAATAAATCTAATTACTTTTTAAAACTTACTAAAGATTCCCCATTTGTTTTGGTTACAAAATAAATCTTTTTGTTTTGGTTACAAAATAAATCTTTTCAAATATTTCCCAAATGAATATATTTTAATCCTTCTTCTTTTCCAATTTCATAAGCCTTTTCTAAAGTTTCTTTAGGAGTAAATGATCTGTCTTTCATTTTATACCTAGGAAAAAACCTAGAAATATGCCAAGGAATATCTTTGCTTATGGAAGAAATAAACTTTGCAACCCTTTTAAGCTCCTTTTCAGAATCGTTTAATTTTGGAATCACAAGCGTTGTTAATTCAATATGTATTCCTCTGTCATATGTTCTTTTAATATTCTCCAAAACAACCTTTAATTTTGCCCCACAATATTTTTCATAAACTTTAGAATTAATTGATTTTAAATCAATATTCATTGCATCCACGTAAGGAGAAATAAAATCAAAACTTTCCTTGCTAAAATACCCATTTGTAACTAAAACGTTTTTTATTCCTTTCTTCCTAGCTAACTCTGCAACATCTTTAACAAACTCTAAAAAAATAATCGGTTCATTATAAGTGTAAGAAATACTTTTGCACCCATACTTTATTGCAAGTTCAACAATTTCATGAGGTTCTTTTTCATGTCCAAATAATTCATCTTTTTTGAAATCTTGAGAAATTCCATAATTCTGGCACCATTTACATTTGAAATTACAACCCATCGTTCCTATGGATAAACTCTTAGAACCAGGTAAGAAATAATAGAGTGGTTTTTTCTCTATTGGATCTATAGCCAAAGAAGCGAGCTTTCCATAGACTAGCAAGTACAATTCTCCATCAATATTTCTTCTTACATTGCATATTCCTGTTTGACCTTTTCTGATCAAACATTTATGGGTACATGCAAGACATCTCACATTTTCACCCTCTTTTTTAAATAAAATTGCCCGCTTTATCACAAAATTAATAAGCCAGAAGCAATTAAATAAGTTATGGAATGGTACCCCTCGCAGAATAAGGAGCTAAATACCATTTTAAATGAATTATTGAAATGCAATTTTCCAAAACAAGAAATTCATGGAATAATTGTGCCTCACGCAGGATATTCTTATTCCGGGGCAATCGCCGGCAGGACATTTTCTTACCTAAAAAATTCTGATATAAAAAAAGCAATAATTCTTGCCCCGAGTCATTATATGGGATTAAGAGGATTAGCAAAACACAATAAAGAATATTGGGAGACTCCTCTAGGAAAAATAAAAATTTTTGATGAAAAAATAAGAGCGGAAGAAGTAGATATGAAAGAAGAACATGCCATTGGAAATCAAGTTCCTTTCTTACAAAAACTAGAATTTCAAGAAATTTTTCCTTTAATGGTAGGCTCAATAACAATACAAGAATCAAAAAATATTGCAGAAATTTTATCAAATAAAGAAAATATTTTTATTATATCTGCAGATTTAAGCCATTTCCTAGAATATAAAAAAGCTATTGAAAAAGATAAAAAAACTATTGAAGTTATAGAGAATTTGAATTTTGACAATATCGGTCAAATTGATTCCTGCGGACTTTTCCCTATTCTTATTGCAATGAACTTATGCAAAATAAACAATTGGAAACCAAGATTAATAGAATACAAAAATTCCGGAGATATCACTGGAGATAAAAAAAGCGTTGTTGGCTATGCCGGTTTTTGGTTTTAAGAAAATAAATTAAATATCTTTTTCAAGAGTTAAATCATACTCTTTAAATCCTTCTCGTTTATAAAATTCAATCGCCTTAATATTTTGAGCAGATGCAACAACACGAATTCTTTTTGCCCCTTTTGATTGGGACCATTTAATAAATTCTTGAAACAATTGTTTTCCAATTCCTAAACTCCTGTATTTTTCAAGAACAAGCATATTTTCTGCCTCTGCTACATTAGAAATATTTCTATAATCTTCAGGCTCATGAATTGCCCCCACTAAATAACCCGCAACCTCCTCTTTAACAAAAGCCACCAAAGCACAATCATTTTTTATCCTTTTTTTAAAATAAATTTCTCCTAGCTTTTGAATAGGATAATCTTTGTTAATAGTAGCATCAAATTCTTTATTCTCTTTTATATGAAGTTTATGACTTAAATCTTGGATATCTTTAAGATCTTCCATTGTAGCAAATCTAGTTTTTATTTTCATATTTTTATTTAAGAACAATCTCTTATTAATTTATTGTTTCAGTAAAATTAACACTGAGCAGCACTAGTGTCACCTGAAGTTGAAGAACCAAACCCCGCACTAGGAGAAGATGAACTTAATGTTTCATTACATTCTGCAGGAGCAGCATTAAAAGCACTACAAATTGTTTTCAGATAACTTGCTGAATCTCTTCCAGATTGAACATTTTTTCCATTAATTATAACTGTTGGTGAACCACTAACTCCATTACTCTTTGAATTTGCCTCCTCTGCAGCATACATTGAAGGACCATCGCTCTTCATGCAAGTATCTATCTTTGCTTTGCTTATTCCAAATTTAGTATATAAAGCGTTTATCTTTGGAGTTGCACAAGTTGCATTTGATCCGCAAGCCCCTATTTCCGAACTTAATGCAAAATTAAGGACATAATCTAAGAATTTTGTAGGATATTCTTTTTCAATACATAATTGCCTTTCAGCTTCAATCTTTTCATGTTCTCCATGCATCGCCCCAATTTGTCTTATCTTGAAATCTATTTTATTTCCAAGTAATTTTACAACAGGGATAATCCCTTTTTCAGACTGAGTTCCATATGGGCAATAAGTAAATACATATAATTCAACTGAAGGTTTATCGGATTTTGGAGCTTCAGCAGTGGTAGTTTTTTTATCTGCACTATCAGAAACATCTAAAGGAGTAAAAGAAGGTACAAAGTATTTCCCATCTTTAGTTACATAAGTTGGTATTTCTTGTCCTTGAAGTAAAACAGTAACTTCATAAAAATTATCATCATAAGAAGCAACACTAGATATTTCCCCCTCTCCACCAGTTTGAGATTGAACAAAACTAAGCATTTTCTCTCCTGCTTGTTTTTCAGATACACTTCCTCCAATTAGACCTGTAAAATTTAAAACTAAAAGAACTAAAATAAGTAATCCTAAAACGAAAGTTGAAACAATCCAAGGATTTTCCCTTACCTTTTTTAGAATATCTCTAGAACTCTCTATTTTTTTTGTATGGGCTTTATTTTCATGATGTTTATGACCTTCATGAGACTTTTCTTCTTCTTCCATCCAAAACTTATGAAAAGAGTATTTAAAAAGATTATGGTAGACTAAGAAAATAAAACATTAGAAAAAGAAGAATTCAAAAATTTAGATTTAAATATAAAAAATATAAAAAGCCGTGTTTCTTTTGTTTCAAATGGGCCAAGATATAATAATTGGAAGAAATGACTCTGACAAAAAAGACTTCGGGGAAAGAGGAAAAATTTACATAGGAAAAACTTACGTAAAGATGGGACAATATACTTCTCTTAGTAATAAGATGTTCATGGATATTGCAAGAAGCCATATAGTTCTTGTTGCAGGAAAAAGAGGCTCTGGTAAAAGTTATACATTGGGTGTTATTGCGGAAGAAATTTCAAATTTACCAAAAGAAGAAAGTCAAAATATTGCATCACTAATTTTTGATACCATGGGAATATATTGGACAATGAAATTCAGAAATGAAAAAGACAAAGCGCTTCTTTCCCAATGGGGGTTAAAATCGCAAAATCTGCCAATAAAAGTATTTGTACCCTTTGGGCATTATGATGAATACATTGAAAAAGGAATCCCCATAGACGAGAAATTCGCTCTTGATGTAAAAGAAATGAACTCTGAAGATTGGGTAAGCGTTTTTGAATTAAATCTTATTGATCCCCCATCTATATTAATTGAAAGAGCAATAAAAAAAGTTAAAAAAAAAGAGGATTATACTATCGCGGATATAATTGAAGAAATAGAAAAGGACGATAAATCGCAATCGGAAGTAAAAAATGCGGCAGCGGGTTTGTTCAGAGCTGCAGAAACTTGGGGAATTTTTTCAGAAGAAAGTGAAGCGACTTCAGTTAAAGATTTGATATCTGCTGGAAAAACAACTGTTCTCGATTTAAGTGTTTATAGTTCAGTCAGTGCATTTAATGTAAGAGCTCTTGTCATAAGCCTTATTTCAAAAAAAATATTTAATCAAAGAATGGATGCAAGAAAAAAAGAGGAAATAAATTCTATTTCAAAAAATCTAGACTTCTTATCTAGTATTGAAAAAAAAGAAGATCCCCTTGTGTGGATATTTATAGATGAAGCTCATGAATTTCTTCCCCTGGATAAAAAAACAATAGCCACAGAAGCGCTAATGCAGCTTTTAAGAGAAGGAAGACAACCGGGAATTTCTGTCGTTTTGGCAACGCAACAACCAGGACAAATTCATAGGGATGTGATGACTCAATCGGATATTGTTATTTCTCATAGAGTTACTTCAAAACAAGACGTGGAAGCACTTAATCAAATAATGCAAAGTTATCTGTTAGATAGTATTAAAAGAAGTATGGATAATCTTCCCCATACAAAAGGTTCTGCTATTCTTCTAGATGATAATTCTGAAAGAATTTATCCTATAAGAGTAAGACCGAGATTTACATGGCATGGAGGGGAAGCTCCTACGGTGATTAAGCCAGAAAAGAGATTATAAAACCTAAAACGAAATTTTTAAAAAGGATAATTGTAAGTCAATTCTATGACAGAGTATACATGTGAAGCACTTCAAAAAGGATATGCAAAAAAAGTTCCTTTCAATACAGAAAATATTCTTATTTGTAATGTTGAAAAATGCCCAGGAGATTATAAAAAAGAAGTCCATCTGGATGCAGAACCTGTAAACATCTGTTTAGTGAATGGCACTCTGACCGAAAAAGGAATGGAAAAAAGTAATCTAATAAAAAAAGTACAAAACATCTCCCTAGAAGAAATTACAATAATTAATTTAATAAATAAAGTTTTATAATACTTCTAAATCAAACCTAACTCTAACTTTATAGGGAGCAATCTCTCCAGCAGTTTTTATATTTTTTATTTTTATCTTAATACCAACCTCTTTAGCTTGTTTTTCAATTTTTTCTTTTATTAATTCTATTTCATCTTGCTTGCAAAAATCATAATAGTAAATTCTTGTATTTTTCTTGCTTAAATCAAAAGCTTGTTTCAGAAAAGAATCCTTAAGCTGAGGCCTAGGCATAACGATAACATCAAATTTCTTTTTCTGTTTTTGTAATTCTAAAGAAACTCTTTTTATATCTCCTGGAATAATTTCTACTCTATTTTTCAAATGATTCAATTCAACATTTAGTTTTGCATATTTATTTGCCTCTCTATTTATTTCATTTGAATAAATTTTTTTAGCTTTAGAATTTCTTGCAATAACTACAGAATAAGGTGCAACTCCTGCAAACATGACCAAAACCTCTTCATCTTTCTTTATCAAAGAAGCAATTTCTTTTCTTTCTCCACTTAATCTAGGGGAAAAATAAGTTGTATCTAAATTAAATCTAAACACACACCCATTTTCTTTATACAGAACCTCTTTTGTTTTTTCACCCAAGATATATTTTGTCTGCATCTTTCTTAATCTTCCTTTAAACACCCTTGATTTTTCCAAAACCGTTTTTATAGGTTTATTCTCCATCATTATTTTTTTAGCAAAAACTTTTTTCTCATTTGATTTAATTCCCATTGGAAAATTAACAACAGCTATATTCCCCAGAACATTAAATGAACGAAACTTGGTTTCCATTATGAAAATTCTCCAGAATTTTTATTGGATGCTGTGGTTTCCATATAAACATGAAACAAAACCCACATTTAAATTTTGTGTAAATAAAAAAAGGCATACTTTTATAAAAAGTATTTTACTATATTTTTTATGAAAAAGAGCTTGATTGTATTCGCAAGTATTCTAATAATTTTCACTAGTCTCATCAGCGCTTATTCCTATGATTCTGCTTCGCTAGGAAATGCTCTTGATAGTATAGGGGGAGAAAATCTGGGATTACTAATTGTTTTTTTGGTTTCTTTTGCCCTAATCACAGTAATATTAAACAGAACAAGATTTTTTGAAGAGAACAGAAGTGCTGCAACGATTATCGCTTTGATGCTTACCCTAGGTATAACCTATTTTGGATTCTATAAAACGGGGATAAGTGCAAGTCTAGACATCGCCGGATTATTTTATGGTTTGGGAATTCCTGAAATGACTTTAGATTTGATTGTCTTTTTTGGAGTGGTTGGATTGGTTTTATTTTTATTGTACCGTTATAGAGCTAATGCATTCTTAATTATGGGGAGTCTAATGATTGCTTTATCTCTTGCAGGTCTTGCCTCATTATATATCGTAGGATTCGCATTACTTTTTATATGGATTTTAGCTAAGATTTTCGGAATTGGTAAGTCCGTGTACGACAGAACTTATTTTAGTTTTGGAAGAAGAGGTGGCGGGGGATATGGAGGAGGACCAAGTGCTACCATGACCGGAGGAACGAGTACCCCCAGAGGAGGATTCAGTTATATCCAAGGAATGAGAAGAGGGGGAGAGAAAGGAACAAGAAGTAGATTTGTAAAGAAAGTCTCTACAGAAAGATATGCGAGAATATACGGAAACGATGCCGCAAGAAGAAGATTTGGTTAGTAAACAAAATATAAATTAATCCTTTAAAACCATTTATCCAAGGCCTTTTGTTTATTCTTTTCAAAAGATTCTTCTAATCTATGCAAATGTTCTATAATTCTTTCTTCAGAAAAATTATGTCTTTCAACTAAAAGCTCTCTTACTTTTTCTTTATCCAATTTTTCTGGAATAATTTCTGAATCAAAAACATTTGGTTTATGAAACATTTCAAAAATTTCTTTCCAATCAAATCTATCTTCGTCTGGAAGACTTAAAAGTTGCTCATTCACACTTTCAAAAATAAGAACTGGTTGCTTGTATTTTTTAACAATATCCAATGCTTTTTTTTGCCCAATCCCAGGAATTCCTTTGGGATTATAATCTGTTCCAACTAATATCCCTAAACAAATTAATTGATCTAGATTTATTTCCAAAGAATTCAATACTTTTTCAAGCTCAATAATTACTGATTTTACTTCCACATATCCAGAAACTGTTTTTCTTTTTCTTGACAAAGTTAAATTTTGTATTAGCTTTGGGGCCCCAAATAGAACACTATCATAATCCTGACTCGCACTCGCATAAATTTCTCCTTTTATTCTACAAAGGTAAGCTGCCTGAGCCTCACCCTCTCCAGGAGCTTGCACAACTGAAATACCTAGCGCCCTCAATAATTCTTTGCTTTCTTCAATCATTTCATCCGTAAGACGTACATTCTGACTACCATATTTTTTCATGGATTCAAAATCCTCTTCCTGTTTAGCCAAGGCATACTTTTCTTTTGCTGAATCTCTTATCTCTCTTCTATTTTCGTGTGTTTTTTCTTTAAGCCAAGGAGCAGAACCATCAAAAACATATATCAGCTTTATTCCTTCAGATAACAGAGCAATATTTCTATAAAAAATCCCGGATAAATGACTGGTAATTCTTTTTTTATCATCCATTAAAGGTGTTCCATCATATTGTCGTATTGTAGAAAGAAATTGATACAAACTATTAAAAGCATCAACGCAAACTGTTTTTCCTTTTAGTTCAGAGAGTTCTATTTCTCTGCGAGGTATGATTTCTCTTATATTTAATCCCATGAAAAAGCTATGATTAAGAAATATAAATAGTTTATTGAGTTGCTTGATTTGCCTTAAACGCACTATCTAAAATAATTTCTTTCTTTATATTATCATAACAAACCACATTAGGATAAACAACTTCAGCTATATATTTTAAAGCGAAATCTACTGATTCTTCATTTGCTTCTTTCATCGAAGAATAACCTCTCCCAGCTTCTATTTTTCTAATAAAAGGTCCCCCAAAATCAAGGAACACTTCTGCATTATAATCTTGAGAACCTTTATCCGAAAAAGCTCTAACTCTTACACTCCCAACCACATTTTCCAATAGTTTTATCTTATCATTAAGACATTTTTTGAATATTTCTTCCGAAAGCTCTTTTATTGCCATAATGTAACCACTACTTAGGGGTATTTAAATGTTTTGAACAAATTGATATAAATCCTTAAAAAGACTAAACTAATTTTAAAATCATGGCAAAAGAACCAAGTTTAGAAGAATGTTGGGGGATTTGGATAAATTCGGACGAACTAGAATTAAGAAGATTAGCCGATACACTAGCACCTCAATTAAGCATACAAAAAGAATTGACTTCTGCAATAAAATCAAATGATTCTAAAAAAGCAATTTATATTGGAAAAACTATATTGATAAGAACAGGACCAAAAGGCACTTTCTTAAATAACGAATATGCATTAAAAGCATTAGATGAGATAAGAGCATATCAAATTTAATTCTAAAAAATATAAAAACCCTCATGAATACTTTATTTCATGAATACAAACTTTATTCCCATTGACTATGATTCCTTTGATTTTGAAGGCAGAAATTATATAAAAATTATTGGAAGAGGTGACAAAGGAAAAAGATTAGCAGTCATTGATACATGTCCTATTTATCTCTGGGCAATATTAAAAGATAAACTTTCTGAAAAAAGAATAAAAGAATTAGTTTTAGAAATAGGTAAAATAAGCCTAGATGTTAAAGGTAGGCAAACTAAAGTTGAGAAAGTAGAGATTCATGAAAAGAATTTTTTAGGGAAAAAAGTAAAGGCTCTAAAAGTTTTCGCTACAAACTACAAAGATTTGCATGATGTTGCAGACAAACTCCATTTTCCTGAAATAGATAAAAGAAGAGGATATGACATAGGATTTGTAACAAATTATATAATAGAAAAGAAAATTAATCCCTTGTGTTGGTATGAAATTTCTGGAGAAGATTTAGATAATTCCCAAGACTTTGGAGAAATAGGAAAATTCCTAGATGTAGACAAATGTATTTTATTAAAAACCTGCAAACCACTTGAAAAAAAAGAGTTTCTTCCAAAAGTTCTTGCCTATGATATAGAAACAGATGATATTAAAATAGGAAAGGGGGAAATTTTAATGGTCTCTCTAGTTTCAGAAGGATTTGAGAAAGTTATAACCTGGAAAGGAAATCCTAAAAACAAAATTAAAAATATTGAGTATGTTAAAGATGAGACAGAATTAATTGAAAAGTTTGTTGAAACCGTAAAAAAAGTTTCTCCTGATTTTTTGGTAGGATATTTTTCAGACAATTTTGATTTACCCTATCTAAAGACAAGAGCGGACATAAATAAAGTAAAATTAAATTTGGGTCTAGATGATAGCCAACCAAGATTCACAAGAGGAATAAATCTCTCAGGAAGAATAGATGGAATAGTCCATGTAGATTTAATAAAATTCATAAAAACAGCCTATGCCCAATATATGCAATCGGAAACTCTTACGCTCAACGAAATATCCAAAGAATTTCTAGGAGATACTAAAACTGATTTTAAACTCAAACACTCTTCAAAAATAAAAGAAGACGACTGGGAAAAATATTATGAATATTGTTTGCAAGATTCCGATTTAACAAAAAGATTATTTGAAAAATTCTGGCCAGATATATTGGAATTTACAAGAAGCGTTCAAGAACCAGTATTTGAAGTTTCAAGAGCAGGACTTTCAAGGTATGTTGAATCTTATATTCTCCATAATTTGGAAAGATTCAATGAAATCCCTGAAAAGAAACCTATGTATGAAGAAATTGGAAAAAGAAGAGAAATAGGGCCAGTTGAAGGAGCATTTGTCTATGAACCTTCTCCAGGATTATATGAAAATATTGCAATGTTTGATTTTACTTCTATGCATACAAGCATAATCATTTCTATGAACATTTCTAAAGGAACTATTTTAGAAAAGAAAGAAAAAGATTGTTATGAATCTCCAGAGATAGATGTGAGCGGAGAGAAAATAAGATATTATTTTTCTAAAAAACCTGGATTTTTTCCAGAACTTTTAAAAGACATTTTTGAAAAAAGAAAAAAATTCAAAGAAGAATATAAAAAAAATCCTTCCCATATGACAAAAGCAAGAAGCAATGCTTTCAAAGTTCTTTCTGCATCCGTTCATGGCTATATCGGTTTTTTCGGAGCAAGATACTATTCAAAAGAATCTTCTGCGGCAATTTTAGCATTTGTAAGAAAATTCAATAAAGATACAATAGAAATAATAGAAAAAAAAGGATATAAAATAATTTTTGGAGATACAGATAGCGTTGGATTTCTAATGGGAAATAAAAAAGAAACAGAAATTAAAGAACTCCTAAAAGAGCTTAATTCAAATCTTCCAGGGATAATGGAATTAGAATTAGATGGTTTCTTCAAAAGAGGACTTTGGGTTACAACTAGAGCAGGAAAAACAGGTGCAAAAAAGAAGTATGCTTTGATAGATAAAGAAGGAAAATTAAAAATCAGAGGATTTGAAACAGTAAGAAGAGATTGGTGCAAACTCGCAAGAGAATTACAGAATAATGTAATAAGAAGTATCCTAGAGCAAGGAAATGAAAAGAAAGCACTTGAATATACTAAAGAAATAGCAAAAAAAATAAAAAAAAGAGAAATAAAAAAAGAAGATATTATGATAAAAACTATGTTGAAAAAAGATATTTCAGAATACAAAAATATTTCCCCTCATGTCATTGCTGCTAAAAAGATTCTAGAAAAAAAGATTCCTATGGAAGAAGGAAGTCTAATTCATTATTATATTGCGGAAAAGTCTGGAAAAGAGGGATTGATTAGAGATAGAGTAAAGCTTGCAGATGAAAAAGGAGAATACGATATAGATTACTATCTAAATCACCAAGTTCTTCCAGCGGTGGAAAATATTTTTCAAGTCTTTGGAATAAATATTCAAGAAGTTATTGAAGGAAAGAGGCAGAAGACCTTGGGGGAATTTTAATCATGACTTTCTACAAAAACATAGAACCAAAACCTCTTTTTATTGAGAGGATGAAAAAAATTCTTACCAGTGAAAAAGATTTCCAAGAGTATTTAGAAATTCTGAAAAAACCTATCTTGAAATCCCTGAGATGCAATACTCTCAAAATTTCTCACGAAGAACTTAAAAAAAGATTGGAAGAAAAAGGTTGGAAAATAAAACAACCATGGAAAGAATATCCCGAAGTAATGATAGTTGAATCAAATTTAAATCCGGGAGAATTGGGAAATTCATTGGAACACTTACTAGGTTATTATTATATTCAAGAACTCGCAAGTATGCTCTCAATTATTTCTTTAAATCCAAAACCAAATGAGTTTTTCCTTGATTTATGTGCATCTCCTGGAAGTAAAACAACTCAAGCAGCATCTTTCATGGAAAATAAAGGAACAATTATTGCAAATGAAATGAACGTGCAAAGAGAAAAAATACTCTGTTCTAATCTGGAAAGATGCGGGGTAGCAAATGAAATAGTCACTAGAAAAGAAGGCGAAGAATTATGTAAAAGATTTAAACTAAAAAAGATTTATTTTGACAAAATTCTGATAGATGCTCCTTGTTCAGGAGAAGGAACTCTAAGAAGCACCCCGAAAACATATTTAATGTGGAATATAAAAACAATAAAAGGACTTCCAAGAATACAAAAAAGATTATGCGAATCAGCATTTGAAATTTTAAAAGAAGGAGGAGAAATGGTTTATAGCACTTGCACTCATGCCCCTGAAGAAAATGAGGGTGTTGTTGATTTTATGCTAGAAAGATTTTCAGGAAAAATAAAAATTGAAAAAGTTTCTCTCCCAGTAAAAACAAGACAAGGAATGACCCATTGGGAAGATAAAGAATATAATAAAGAAATAATTAAATGTAATAGAATTTATCCTCAGGATAATGATACAGAAGGATTTTTCCTTGCAAAGTTCAAGAAATTAAAATAAATAACAAAAAATGAATAAAGAAAAGATAATAATTGCATCGGGATATTTTAACCCGCTACATGTAGGACATCTGGAATATTTAGAACTGGCAAAAAAATTGGGAGATAAATTAATTGTAATTGTTAATAATAATGAACAGGTTAAATTAAAAGGAAGTATTCCTTTTATGTCTCAAGAAGACAGATTAAGAATAGTTAAGGGATTAAAGTGCGTTGATGAAGTCTTCCTTTCAATAGATAAAGATCCAAGTGTTTGTAAATCAATAGAATTTCTAGCGAGAACAAAAGGAGCTAAAGTTTTTGCAAAAGGAGGAGATAGAAATACTGGAAATATTCCTGAAAAAGAAATTTGTGATAAACTTGGAATAAAAATAATAGATGGTCTAGGAGCAAAGATAAGAGCATCTTCTGACTTAATAAAAAATAGCAAATGAAAAAACTAAAATAAAAAAATGAACCAAGAAATAATAGAAGAACTAACAGAACACGTACCTTTTACCGCAGCAGCAACTTTAGTTGCAGTAATAATAACGGCCTTTTTGTTAATTAAACAAAACCTAATAGTGCACGCAGTTTCTTTGTTTTACATTTTTCATCCTCTTCACATATTCTTTTCTGCCATTGTTTCTACGGCAATTTTTTACAAATACAGAAAGAACATATTTCTTGCTCTGGGCACAGGAGTAATTATTTCCGTGCTAATTGGATCAATTTCAGATGTAATACTTCCTTACATAGGTATGTCTCTTTTTAATCTTCCAATTTCTTTTGATCTCCCCGCTATAGAAAGCCCTCTGTTAATTTTGAGTGTTGCAATTTTTGGTTCAATCACAGGAGTTATAGCAAGAAAGACAAAGTTCCCTCATTTCATTCACGTTCTAGTATCAGTATTTGCTTCATTATTGTATATATTTGCCTATTCAACAAATTTTTCTCTGTTCACCATTTTCCTAATTTTCATAATAACAGTAATTTCAGTGGTAATTCCGTGTTGTTTAAGTGATATTGTTTTGCCCCTCTTCCTTGAAAAAAAGATAACTAAACACAAAAAGGAAAGAAAAAAATGACAGAACAAACGAAACGCCCTTGGGGATGGTATGCTGTAATAGAAAAAACTAAAATTATAGAAATAAAACCTTTGCACAGACTTAGCCTTCAATATCACAATTATAGAAAAGAATCCTGGGAAATATTAAGTGGTTATGGTAAGGTTACGATTAATAAAAAAACATTTGAAGCAAAAAAAGGAGATAAATTTAGCATACTTGAAAAGCAAGTGCATAGAATAGAAGCAGGGGAAGAAGGACTTTTTTTAATAGAAAATGCAACTGGAACAAATGTGGATGAAGAGGATATTATTAGATTAAAAGATGATTATGGGAGAATTAAATGAATCCAAAAATACAAATATTCAACCAAGGTGAAAAGAAGGAAATACAAAAAGAACTTGAAAAAGAGTTTGGAGTAAAAAATATTCCTGGAGAACTAATCAAAAAAGGTGAAGAGAAGATTTTTCTTTTTCAAGGAAATTTAAGTCAAAAACAAATAAAAGAAATAGAGGAAATAGTGTTCATAGAGCGAATCGGGGTTTATTTTGCAAAAGACCAGGGAGGGGAAATAAGATTAAGCATTGAAGGAACTCACCTCTTAAAAGAACAAATAAAGGAAAATATTTTTGAAATGAATGAAGAGCAAGAGCAAGAATGGATAAAGGGGAGAGAATTAAATATTCAAACAGGAAAAAGACAATTTTTAGTAATGAAATATGAAAAAGACTTTTTAGGATGTGGAAAAGCTTCTGCAGATAAAATAACAAATTTTATCCCAAAAACAAGAAGACTTAGAACAAAGTCTTAACTACAAGAAAATATAAACAAGCATAAATTAAAAAGAATATGACAGAAAAACAATATGGAGGAAAGACGGGCAGAGGTTCTGGAGAGAAATCATTAAAGGTATCTATTCAAAATCCAGCCCCTTTAAAAAAAATAAAAGATTCTAAAATAGAAAAAAATCCAGTAATAAAAAAATCAGATTTAACAAAAACAGACAAAATACTAAAAACAGGAAAAATAGCATCGGATGTAGTAAAATATGCTAGAACTATTATAAAAAAAGGGGATTCTCTTTTAGAAATTGCAGAAAAAATAGAATCAAAAATAATTGAACTGGGAGGAAAACCTGCCTTTCCTGTTAATCTAAGCATTGATGAAATTGCTGCTCATTACACTCCTTCCTATGATGATAAAAGAACTGCTCAAGGATTAATCAAAATCGATTTAGGTGTCCATATAGATGGTTGGGTTGCAGACACTGCTTTTTCATTGGATTTAGAAAACAACCCAGAAAATAAAAGATTGATTCAAGCATCCGAAAAAGCATTAGAAGAAGCAATAAAAATTTCAACATCAGAAACTTCCCTTAATAAAATCGGTGAAACAATTCAAAAAAATATAGACTCATTTAAGTTTCTTCCAATAATAAATTTATGCGGACATAGTATGGAACAATACCATCTACATTCAGGCATAACAATTCCTAATTTTGATAATAAAAAAACCATTCCCTTAGGAAATGGTCTTAGAGCAATAGAACCTTTTGCAACAAATGGGGTAGGAAAAATAAAAGATAGTAAACCTTCAGACATTTACATGCTTACAGAAGAAAAAACACCAAGAAGTCCGATCGCTAGAGAAGTTCTAGATTTTATTGCAGAAGAATATCAAACTCTTCCTTTTTGTTCAAGATGGCTAGTTAAGAAATTAGGATTAAAATCATTAATAGGATTGAAACAACTAGAAGAAAACGGAAACTTGCATCGTTTTGCTCAATTAGTTGAAGATTCTGGTGGAAAAGTCAGCCAAGCAGAACATACTTTATTGATAGAAAAAGATAAAGTTACAGTAATAACAAAATAATTATTCTTATTTTAGCTTAAATCTTCCTTGAGCATATCTCAAAAAGCATATTTCAGGCTTATAATTTTTTCTTAAAGAAGGAAATTCTGTAAAATTTCTAGGATGAGAAGAAACTTGTAAAGGAATTTCAAACTCAATGGGTTTTGCTAATCGAGGAGCATAATTAATAATGCTAATACAATCTTCTGCAACATAATTTTCAAGACTTATAGAATTATTAAAAATTTCTTTGACAATCTCACAATTACCTATTTTCCCAATTATGAGTATTTTCATTTTAATTTCTTCTTACTCAATTTTCAAAGCACTTTTGACAAGCTGAATTAAATTTTTGTAATCTCCAGATTTTTCGAGATATGCAAATGCACCATCTCTAACTGCTTGTTTTCCAATTTCCGGAGTATTTCCATAATAAAGAATAAAAGGAACTTTTTCAAAACCAGGGAGTTTAGCATATTTTCTTATTATAAAACTTCCATCTGGACCAGGCATGCTATTATCCGTAAGAACTAAATCAATTCCCGAGGGACCTTTTTGAAGTCTTTTTTCCAAAGAAATTCCATCTTTAAAAATTTCCAAATTTGTTTCAGGTAAATACCTTTGAAACCATTCCGAAGTTAGTTCTCTTATACTTTCGTAATCTTCTGCGTATAAAATATTTTTTTTAACCATTTTAAATTAGCAAACAATAAAAAGCTAGTTTTTAAAACTACCCTAAATAACTATTTCCTTCCGCAAGTCCTGCTTTGGCAGTTTTTATGAAATTCTCTTCTATCTTTTTATAAGAATCTGTTGTAGATTTGCTGACACTTGGTTTTATTTTTCTAAGTGCTTCTTCAAAATGTTTTTTCTTTACTTGTTTTGAATCCATTGACTCTCTCAAAGATAAAAGTGCTGCTTCCCTAACAAATCCCTCTAAATCTGCCCCAGTGTATCCTTCTGTTTTTTTAGATAAATCATCTAAATCTACTTCTTTCGCTAAAGGCATTTTTTTAGTATGAATTCCTAAAATTTGTTTTCTTCCAACTTCATCCGGGGCATTAATCAATAAAATTTTATCAAATCTTCCAGGTCTTAGTATTGCTGGATCGAGCATATCTGGACGATTTGTTGCACCAATTATCAAAATATCTTTTAAATCTTCCAATCCATCCATTTCTGCAAGAATTTGATTCAATACTCTTTCAGTAACTTTAGTTCCAGAATCATGTCCTCTTCTTCCTGCTAAAGAATCTATTTCATCGAAGAAAATTACACAAGGAGCTACTTGTCTTGCCCTTTCAAATATTTTTCTAACACCTTCTTCAGATTTTCCAACCCACATACTCAATAGAGAAGGCCCTTTTATTTGAATGAAATTCGCTTCTGATTGTTTTGCAACAGCTTTAGCAAGTAAAGTTTTACCTGTTCCAGGAGGACCATATAATAATATTCCTTTTGAAGGTTTTATTCCTAATCTTTCAAATGCTTCTGGATGTTTTAAGGGCCATTCAACTGCTTCTTTTAATTCTTGTTTTACCTTATCAAGTCCACCTACAGCTTCCCAGGTAATATTTGGAGTTTCAACTAAAACTTCTCTCATGGCAGAAGGTCTTACAGTTCTTAATGCATCAATAAAATCATCATGAGATACAATTAATTTTTCTAAAATTTCTTGAGGAATAGATTCTTCTGCATCCAAATTCATTTTAGGTAAGAATTTTCTTAATACACTCATTGCTGCTTCTTTTGTTAAAGCATTCAAATCAGCTCCGACAAAACCATGAGTAACAGAAGCAATCTCATCAATCATTCCTTCCAAAGATAAAGAATTTAATTCGTCTCTTTCTTTAGGAGAAAAATTTTTCAAAAGAGATTCATTTTTATGCTCATCATCACTTAATTTCTCAAGAATCGGTTTAAGTCTTGCAATATTTTCTTTGTTCTCTTTAATATTTCTTTCTGTAGCCTTTTTTGATTCTTCTTCCTTTATATTTTTTAAATCTTCATTCAACCCTTTTAAAACATTTTCAATAGAATTTATTTTATTTAAAACATATATTTTCTTAAAAGGAGGAATTAAAGGCATCCCTCTTGTGTGAATATTTAAAATTGTTTTTCTACCTTTTTTATCTGGAACATTAATTATAATTTCTCTATCAAATCTTCCTGGTCTTCTAAGGGCGGAATCAAGTGCGTTGACTCTATTGGTTGCACCTATGACAACCACCTTTCCTCTTGCATTCAATCCGTCCATCATAGTCAAAAGCTGGCTCACCACTCTCCTTTCGACTTCTCCGGTAACTTCTTCTCTCTTTGGAGCGATAGCATCTATCTCATCAATAAAAATAATTGAAGGTGCTGACTTTTCTGCTTCTTCAAAAATATCTCTTATCTTTTTCTCACTTTCACCATAGAACTTTGACATTATTTCTGGACCATTTAGTAAAATAAAGTTTGCTTCTGATTCATTTGCAACAGCCTTAGCAAGTAAAGTTTTACCTGTTCCAGGAGGACCATGTAAAAGAACCCCTTTAGGAGGATCTATTCCTAATTTTTCAAAAATTTCTGGATGTTTCAAAGGTATTTCTACCATCTCTCTTATTTTTTTTATTTCTTCAGAAAGTCCTCCAATATCTTCGTATGTTATTTCTGGTATTTTCTCGTCAGTAACTTCCACTGCCTTTGGATTTAAACTAACTTCAGTATTTTCGGTTATAACACACGGTTGATTAGGACTCGTACTAACTACTACAAATCTTATTTGGGTAATTCCTCCTCCGCCTAAATTTCCCATACCCATATCATTAAGCATATTCCCAAATAATCCTCCTAATTCATCATCCATTCCCATTTCTGAAAAAACATCTCTTCTTCTCTGAACTCCACCTAAAACAAGAATATCTCCTTTTACAACCGCTCTTCCCAAAAGTCCTCTTTTCAAACTCTCTGGATCTCCTTGAACCATTATTCCTTTTTGCCCAGGAGCAATCATTACTTTTTTAGCTTCTTTTATTTCTGTTTTTGAAACTGAAACAACATCTCCAATTCCCGCTCTTGCATTTCTTCTGAGAATACCATCTATTCTTATTATCCCTTCTCCCACATCTGCAGGGTAAGCTCTATCTGCAATTGCAACAGTTTCTCTTGAACCATTAATAGAAACAACATCTCCTCTTCTTATTCCTAAGACTCTCATTGCCTCAGAATCTATTCTAGCAATTCCCTTGTAAGCATCATCCTGCAATGCTTCTACAACTTTCAATCGCACTCCATTTTTTTTATCTGTGTTCATCTTAATCTTACCTCCTTTCTTGGAATATTATGAATATTTTTTATATTTTCATTAAAATTTAAAGATACTCTACCCATTTCTTCAAAACATAATCTAACCATATCATCTGCCATCTTTTTTTGTTCATTCATGAAGGATAATATTTCTTTGGGTATTGAAACAGAATAACTATTTCCAACCAATCTCATCTTTACTCTAAATTCTTTATTCTTTAAATCTACAAATCTATTATATTCATGTTCATCCACGGGATGAATTATTTTTTCATTGCACTTTGGACATATCATTGCCCTGAATATAAAACCATTTTTTTCTATGCTTGCTTTCTCCATTCTAGAATCGCATTTGTTGCATAAAATGGGGTTATCAAAAATGTCTGTCATATTTTATTTTTATAAGTTGTATATCTTAAACATATACACTTGATGTATACACAAGATGTGTACTATTTAAACATTCCGGTTAAAAAATAATTTTAAAAATTCTACTTCTTAGTTTTTTTAGCCTCAAAGAATCTTTTATAGAGTTCAGAAGTAGCATATTCATCCCCTGGGCATATTGTTTCCACAACGCTATGACAAGAAGCACAAGGTATTCCTGCCCAAATTTCTGGAACTCCTTCTGATGTTAAACTTTTATTATCACTACCACTAACGGCCCACACATGCATATAATTTTGATTATAAAATTGTCCAGTCAATTGATGTGTAATTCTCTTTCTTGACTTTGTTGCGGAGGTTATATCCCTCAAATGCCTTACAAAATGAGGATCGTTTCCTTGAATATTTCCCCCTATAGCAACTCCAAGTCCTAATTTCGCAGTACTTTTAATATCCATTGCTGTTGTATCATGGCCGTAAGGAGCAATAGTCACATCGCCTACAATTGACATTGAATTCTTATACATCTTATATCTCTCTGTGTTTGGAATCTTTCTTCTTTCCATCTTCTCTTGCTTTTCAATCATTTTTTCCAAAAATATTTTTAAAAAAGGACCATTTGCTCCAGCAGGAGGAGGATCAAAAATTTCTTCATTATCACTAATCCATACGATAGAAGTATATTCTGGATTTTTTGCATTTACAATAGAATCAACTGCCGAATAAACACCTGTTCTATCATCATGTCCATAACCCACAAGGAGATTTAATTTTTTATCTCCAAGAGATAACATTTTACTAGTAGGAACAGCCCAAAGTTGAGAATTTGAGAAATCATCTACCGCATCAAATTTAATTTTTCTTAAAAGACCAGGAATATTTGAATCGCCGGTGATTATTTCCAAAGAATTTTCAGGAGAAAATGCATGATACACGGGTTCCCAATCCGATAAATCTACATGAGCAGAGTTTGCCGCAACAAAACCAGGAAATTTAATCTCTCTCTTTGTACCCTCTTTATTAACGGTATAACCCATAATTTCTACAGGCTGCCCAATCCAATACGGAACTACAATACCTCCATGAGGAATTGTGGATAATCTCACACCAAGATAATTAAACGACTCTGTTATTTGTTCTTCTATTCTTGCTGGGCGTTGTTTGATTTTCAGGCACGGAGAATCAGCATGCGAGTTTACAAGGCGAAACCCTTCTGTTATTGGTTTTTTTCCCTCTTTAACAATGAGCATACTTGATTGTTGCCATGGGTCTACATAAAAATAATTTTTACTTTTTGAGGAAGATTCATCAAAAATTTCTCTTTTTTCAAAACCCTCTTTAGAAATCCATTTATCGATAAATTTAACTGCGTGAAAAGGTAATTTAACTTCTGAATGAAAATCGGTAATCTTTTCCACTCTTTGTTCCAATGTTTTTATTTCCTTTTTATCTAAAAAAGAAATAGAAGGAAAAATTCGCACATCCTCAAGATTTAAAAGATTTTCAAAAGTCCCCTCAGGAATATTAACCTTCACCATGAGGGTATAATCTAAAAATGATTTATAAAGATTCGTTCATTCAAGAATACAATTAGAGTATATTTCAAACAATTTAAAAACCAATTACCTTTTAAGTAAATAAAGAGAGGAAAATGAAAAAAACTGAATCCAATACAAAATCTGAGGATTTCGCATAATGGATAAACTAAAAAAATTTAAAGAATTTTTTAAGAAATTTTGGTTTCTTTTATGGAAAGATGATAGTCTAAAGGGATGGGTCTTCTCTATCGTGTTTTTATTTATATTTATTAAGTTTATATTATTTCCAACTTTGAGTTTACTGACAGGAACAGCTCTTCCTCTTGCCATCGTGGATTCTTGTAGCATGTATCATAAAGGAAATATTTTATCTAATTTTGATTCTTGGTGGAAAACTCATGAATGGAAATATACTCCCTATAATATTAGCAATGAAACGTTCAAAGATTTTAAGATGGATAATGGATTTAACAAAGGAGATATTCTATTTATGATAAAAGCAAAGCCAGAAAAATTGAAAGTAGGAGATATAATTATTTTTGAAGGCGGACAGAAAAACCCAATTATTCACAGAATTAT